>ORMF010370404.1_pt1 | contig 10434 bp, 15 predicted proteins | sample 1779871 | NCBI WGS metagenome assembly ORMF01 (sample SAMEA104232316, study PRJEB22302) | groundwater metagenome | biome: forest; feature: aquifer; material: groundwater | place: USA | collected 2011-08-07 | depth 5.4 m
ACATCGGCAACGCGCCGGGCAGAACCATCATTGCCACCTTTTCTTCCCAAATCGAAAGAATCAAGCAGGTCACGGAATTTGCCGCCGCCAACAATAAAAAAGTGGCACTTGATGGCTTTAGTATGAAGATGAACATTGAATTGGCCACCCAATTGGGATATATCAAAGTTCCTAAAGATGTAGTTATTCCGATAGATCGGATAAAAGAATATCCGGATAATAAAGTAATTGTTATTTGTACTGGTGCGCAGGGTGAAGAAATGGCCGCCCTGCCCCGCATTATTGCCGGCAACCACAAATATGTTTCTATCAAAAAAGAAGATACCATTATTTTTTCATCTTCGGTTATTCCTGGTAACGAAAGAACGGTTCAGCGCGTAAAAGATAATATTTACCGCTTGTCAGACAACGTGTACCACAACGACATTATGAATGTGCACGCTTCCGGACACACTAACATCGACGGCATCAAGCAAATGCTTTCTGAAGTAAAGCCAGATTATTTTATTCCGGTGTATGGAAATCATTTTATGTTAAAAGAAGCCCAGCGCATCGGCTGGAGCATGGGAATTTTGAAACACAAAATATTCGTGCCTGATAACGGATCTATTATTAAATTCACCAAAACTAGCGCTGAAGTCTTAAAAGAAAAAGTGCCAAGCAATTACGTATTTGTTGACGGCTTAGGCGTTGGCGACGTGGGTGAAATCGTGTTGCGTGACCGCCAAGCCTTGGCCCAAGATGGCATGTTTGTGATTGTTACCATCATTGACAGCAAAACTGGAAAAGTTAAAGGCAGTCCAGATATTATCAGCCGGGGATTTGTGTACCTACGCGAATCAAAAGATTTGCTTAGCCAAACACGCAAACGCGTGGTTGAAATTGTAGAAAAAGTCGGCGGACACGGCCAAACCGCGCCAGACTGGTCTTACGTAAAAGAAGAAATCCGCAACAAGGTTGGCGACTTTCTAGCTACCAAAACTTCACGCCGGCCGATGGTATTGCCCGTGGTAATTGAGGTATAAAAATTGCAAGAAATAAAAATATGGAAACCTTGTCGGAGCCAGATGCAGCAGAATTAGATAGGATTAGAAAAAAAGGATTACGACCTGAAGTAGTCGGATGTTTTGTGAACGATAAGAATGTCCTATTCTTGTACGTAGATGAATATAAAATCTGGCAGCTACCCCAAGGCGGAATCGAAAATAACGAAACAGTGGCCGAGGCTCTTAATCGTGAAATGCGCGAAGAATTAGGTAAGAATTTTGTCAGTAAGTGTGACCGTTGTATTATCATTGGCCGGTGCACCTTTCTAGGTGAAGACCATGTATATTTTCCGCCATTTACCAAGGTTGACCGAACCATTACTACGACCGACGGCCAAGAAGTGCCCATGAGCGGAAAAGAATATTTTTTCTTTGCTATCCAGGCTCAATCCCAGAACATCAACGTCAATGAAACAGAATTCGACGAGCATGTTTGGTTGCCCTACGAAGAATCACAGAAACTGGCCGATACTATTCCGCAGAGAGGTAAAAAACGCATCACCAAGGAAGCAATTGAAATGCTCCGACAGCACGGTTTGATTTAGTGGAACTATAATCTTATTTTGAGGCAAAAAAAGAAGGAGATGCCAATGGCAGAGCTCCTTGCGCAAGTAATCCTTGCGCCGATTTAATCCTTGTCGTTCAGGATCGAGTTATGCGCCCGCCGCAGGCACACGATCGCGTCCTTCGTCGATTTGGCCTGCTGATCGAGGGACACACCCACGACTTTCCCGTCGTGGTGCACGACCATCACGCCGCCTTCTTCGACCTCGATCTTCTGCAGGCCAGCATACGCCCGCTGAAGCTCTTGGACGGGGCCCTGGATTACGAAACTTGTGCAATCCAGTGGCGCAGTGGCATGGTTGTCGTATTGCGACATGTGAACCTCTTCGGCATCGATCTCGATCGTGAACACTTCTTCGCTCATGCGCACGATTTCTTCGGGCGTCGCTTCCCGCGGCGCGAATTGGACGGGTGGGCCATCGTACATTTCCGCGTACGGGTCCATGGTTGCATCACCACATTTCGGACACACCTTGATGGCGTTGTCCTGAAACTTCTCGTTGCAAATCGGGTTACAGCATCGACGCATGACGTTCTCCTTGAAATGGGTGGTAATTCTTACGACATCTAACCAAGAAGTAATTCCAGGCTAGTATGTCGCAAGAATACCGTAAAATGTGCTGTTTTAGGCTCATTTGGCAAATTCCCGATGTCCCATTTGAATCCGAACACTCCGGCGAAAATTTGTTAAGCGGGATTCTGCCTATACCTTCATCATAGCATAAGCAAGAAGGTTTGTCAAGTCTTTCGGCCTCCCCTGCCTTTTGGTATGATGAATACATGGACACCCAAACCGAATTAAAAAAATTCATGAAGGCTCGCAAAAGCCTGGTTTGGTATGTCAAAAATCCGGAAGATTTAAATGTGGCATCAATTGTTGAACATACCCTAAACTATGGCGACTGGGATGATGTGCAGGCACTAATAAAAATCATTGGCATTAAAAAGATGGCGGATATTTTCGCCACCCAAACCAGTAGAAAAAGGACAAACTATCGCCCCGAGGTAAGTCATTACTTTAATCTTTATTTTAATAAATATGCAACACATGCATAAGGAGATTTTAACCAAAGAGCAGGCGAAGCTTTTACCATTTATTGCCAGTTTTTCAAAAAAATTTGGATTGGTGGGTGGCACGGCCATTGCTTTTCATATTGGACATCGCGAATCCATTGATTTTGATATGTTTTCGTTAAAGCCTTTCGACGGCATTCAGCTACGACAAAAAGTTGATGAACAGATTTCCATTGATCAAGTACTTGTCAGTAAAAAAAGAGAATTTACTAGCATAATCAAAGGAGTTAAGGTGACTTTTTATTACTATCCATTTCCCATAACTTTTCATCAAAAATTCGGGTATGAAATTAGGTTGCCTGATCTTTTGACGCTGGCGGCCATGAAAGCCTATGCCTTGGGTATGAGGGAAAAATGGAAGGATTACGTGGATTTATACTTTATAATCAAAGACCATTACTCTGTTGAAAAAATATCAGAAAAAGCAAAGGAAATCTTTCAAGATAAATTTAATGGAAGAATGTTTCGAAATCAGTTGGCGTATTTTGAAGACATAGATTATTCCGAAAAAATTATCTGGATGCCAGGGTTTGAAACGAGTGACGAAGATATTAAAAAAGCACTGACAGAATTTAGCTTGTCTTAACTTTATGAAAATATTCAGCGGCATTCAGCCGACCAACCAGCTTCATATTGGAAATTACTTGGGGGCGATAAAACAGTGGGTTAAACTGCAAGAAACCAACGAATGCATTTACTGCATCGTGGATTTGCATGCCCTCACCATCCCCTACGACCCCAAAACCCTGCAGCAAAAAATCCGGGAAACCGCCATCGCCTGCATGGCTGCTGGCATTGATCCGGAAAAATCCATTTTATTTGTGCAGTCCCAGGTAAAAGAACACGCCGAATTAGGCTGGCTGTTTAATACCATTACCCCGTTGGGTGAGTTGACCCGCATGACCCAGTATAAAGACAAGTCTAAAAAGTTTAAGGATAATATTAACGCCGGGCTACTGGATTACCCCGTTTTGCAAACGGCTGATGTGCTTTTGTATAAGGGCGAGGGCGTGCCCGTGGGCAAAGACCAGGAACAACACGTGGAATTAATGCGTACCCTGGCCCGCAAATTTAACCAAAAATTCGGAGAAACATTTAAAGAACCTAAATCCTTAATTTTAAAAGAGGGGGCAAAAATTATGAGCCTGGTTGACCCCAAGAGAAAAATGTCAAAATCTGATGACGCAAAATCCTGCATTTTCTTGTTTGACACACCTGAAGCCATCACTAAAAAAATTATGTCAGCCACCACCGATTCTGGCAAAGAAGTGAAATACAACCTCACTAAAAAACCGGGCATTTCCAATTTGCTGATGATTTACAGCTTACTTTCAAGCAAAACCACCCAACAATTAGAAAAAGAGTTTGCCGGCAAAAATTACGGAGAATTTAAAAAATCTTTAGCAGAAGTAGTTGTAAATTACCTGGGACCTTTTCGCAGAAAACAAAAAGAACTATTGACCCGCGAAGTCTACGTGCAAGAAATTCTAAAACAGGGCCAGCGCCGGGCCCAAACTATCGCCCAGCTAACAATGCAAGAAGTGCGGGAAAAAATGGGATTAGTGTAGCAATCAAAAAAATAATAAAAAATCCGGATAGGTGTTGCCGTAACACCTATCCGGTTTCGATTACGCGCGGGCATATAGTTGCGCTTGGACCGCAAAGCGAGGGTAAAAATTCTGGTCATACGCGCAGGACACTGGTAAGGCTTGCCCCATCTGAACCGCCACCACCTTGGAACGAAGTTCAGGGGGGATTTGCAAGATCACTTCATCCAACGTTGGCTTAGCTTCACCCCCCTTAAAGGGCGTATGATGCCAGGCGGTGATGGTGCAAAGCAGTTTCAGGCGATCCACCTTGCCAGTGACCAGCTTGATCCTTTTGGCCAGCTCCCTGATTTTAGCCGGCTTCATTGGACGAATCCACAATCTCAAATACTTATCATAGTCTTCTCGGGCCATGACGCATAACTCCTTTTTAAGCAATGAAAAACCGTGTCAGGCCATTCCCAACACGGTGCGTGGTAAGTATCTTCAAAGAATTACCCAACACGCATCGTGTCAGGAAGTTTTTTGAAAAGGCTTTCCAATCCTTGATTGCCCCAATCCTAGCATGATGGGCAGCAGATGTCAACAACCAAAAACAGCCGCGTGGGCTGTTTTTTATTTATTTAAGAAGACCCCTTTTCTTTGCTTCCTCAATTATCGGGGCCAGACGCTCTGTTTCCTCGTCCAGATATTTTTCCATGGTTTTAATCTGCTCTTCCGCGCCCACCAAATCATTTCCCGAAAATTCTCCAGACTGAATCTTAAGCTTTAAACTTTTCACAGATTCTTTGTATTGTCCCATTTTCATGATATGCTCTCTATCAAGTTGTTTTCCAAACTGTTTATCTGTTAAATTTTCGAATCCAGTAGTAGCTGATTTCTCACTTCTCTGATTACCATCAAGCTCTCTAATTTGCTTCCATGGATCAGACTCCGGGATAATATTAGTATTTCCCGATTCATTATCGGGTATCTCTGGATTGGGTATTTCTGGATTTCCCATATTCTTATTATGTAAAATTATTTTTGAAAACGACCTTTTAAACCTTTCTCTTATAATACCCCCCCCCGTGGCCGAAAAGTCAACGAAGTTTATCCACTACAACCAAAAACTAGCCCATGGGCTAGTTTTTATTCTATATCTCTTCATTAACCATTAGTGCCACTTCCAGCGCGTCTTCAATGCAGGCCGACGGGGCTTTTTCGATGGCGTATTCCATCGTCAGCCAGTTATCGTGTCTCACCCGCACCGTCGCCACGATTTTCTTGCCGAAAGAATACATCGCCCAATTTTTTGGACCAGCCGGATCTAGTTTCAAAATGCGGTTTTTCTCTAAATCGGCGATAGCTTGCTCAATTTCAATCGTCTTTTTATTGTAATCTTGGGAAAATGTTGAGGCAATCTGCTGGCCTTTGGCAATATCATACACGGTAATGCCGGTAATTTCCGGGTCTTCTTTATCAAACTTATCTAAAAGTTCTTGTAATTTTTTATGTTCCATAATTGTGATATTATTTTTATAATATCGACCTTTATGGAAGGTTTTCACGAGCCTTGACCGATCTCCCCAATAAACTTACTTAATTCCTCTTTTTTTAAGTCTAGCATATCTTGGGTATCAGCTTCAACAGCTTTAAAAGTAAGAATCTATTTCTTTTATCAATTGCGGTAAATCGGTTTGGACGGTTGTCCAAATCTGCGACAGGTCAATATCAAAATATTCATGCACCGCCATATTACGAAAACCGATAATCATCCTCCATGGCAAGTTAATTTTTCCCGTTATTTCTTCTGGTAACTTTTTGGCTTCTTCGCCAATTACAATAAGCTTTAAAATAACCGCGCTTTGTGTTTTTTCATCTCGCAAAAAATCTTCTTCAGACATTTCTTTGCAATATAAAATTGCTTCATTGGCCTTGTCTAGAATATTTTTTAGATAAATATTAGCGTCCTTCTTCATAAATATCAACCATATCTTTTTCTATATACGGTTTTATGTATTTATTAACGGCTTTTTTGGAGACCAAATCAACTTTTTTCCCCAAAATCTTACCCAACGCTTCTTGGAGCGCCATAAATTCATAGACACCAATGGGTTTTTTTATGGAAACCAGCATATCAATATCGCTTTTTGGAGTATCTTCCCCTCTTGCAGTACTGCCAAAAACACCAGCGTATTCAACTCCGTACTGCTTAAAGACCGGGATTACCTTTTCTTTGATATCTTCTATGCTCATGGTTTTACTATAACTTAGACAAACCGATAAATCAAACTATATGCCTTCCAATAATTTCAACATTTGGTCATGCACTTTTCCATTACTCGCAATTACCGAAGTTGATTCATAGGTAATTTCTCCGCCCTTAATGTCTGTCACTTTTCCGCCCGCTTCTTCAACAAGCAAAACTCCAGGCAAAATATCCCACGGCTTTTGTTGGACATTAAAAAATACATCAAATTTTCCACTAGCGATATAACTCATTGAAGCCAAACTGCTCCCAAGCATTCGCACCTGCATACTCGCATCAAACACTTTTTCTAAAACATTCATAACTCTTGTTCGAGGATCTTTCTTGCTAGACAAATGAAACATCACCACGCACTCTTTCAACTCAAACCTATCGCTTACGATAATTTTTTTATCATTTAAAAATGCTCCGCCGCCTTTTTGCGCGACATACATTTCATCTTTTGTCGGATTATACAAAATATTAAGAATTGGTTTTTTATCTTCCAATAAACAAATTCCCACCCGGTACGGATTCATTCCATAGTAATAATTCATCGTTCCGTCTATAGGATCTACAACCCACAAATATTTTGAATTATTGCCCCCGACAAGTCCCGTTTCTTCAGACAAAATATCGTGATCAGGAAAATTCGCCTTAATTTTATCAAGAATAATTTTTTCCGCTTGCAAATCTATTTGAGTCACGATATCTCGCTTGCCCTTAAAAGACACTGTTTTTACCTTTTGAAAATTATCGTTCAGCAATTTTCCAGCCTCTTTTGCAGCAAGTACAGCGATGTTTTTTGCTAATTCAATGTCCATATTATTGGGTTACAAATTTAGTTAATTCTTCTTTCTTCTGCTCTAAAACTTCTTGCGTATCAGCTTCAATCGTTAATCTTAGCAGTGGTTCAGTATTTGACGGCCTTACGTTAAACCACCAATCTTTGTATTCAACGGTGATGCCATCTAGAAAATCTTGCTTGCCGTCAATATAGTGTTCTCTTACTTTTTTTAACATTCCCTCTTTATCGGCAACCTGGAAATTAGCATCTGTCTTAAAATAGGGTGTTATTTCTTTAATGATTTCTGAAACTCTCCTGCCGTCTGCTGAAATAATCTGTAACATTGCCAAAAGCGCAATCAGCCCGGAGTCCATGTAAAAATAATCGCGGAAACAATAATGGGCCGATACTTCCCCGCCCATAACACCATTATTTTTCAGCAAACCATCTCGTACATTTACCGCTCCAACTTGGGTACGTACCGGCACGCCTCCCCATTTTGTCACAAATTCCGCCACGGCTTTTGAGCAAATAGCGTTATAGGCAATACCAGCGCCGGGATTTTTTTGCAAAAAATATTTTGCCAGTAACACCAATACAATATCTGCCTGAACTAATTCGCCCATTTCGTTTACCAAAAAAATGCGGTCAGCGTCAGCATCAAATATAAAACCAAAATCGGCATTATGTTTTTTAATTGCTTCTTTGATTTGATCTGAAGCGCCGGGCTCTAGGGGATTGGGGGCATGATTGGGGAAATTTCCATCTGGCTGAAAGTTCAAGGGAATCACCTCAATGGGCAGCGTAACTTTTGAAAGCACATTTCCCATAACACCACTTGATGCATCAATTACAACCTTGAATTTTTTAATGGCACTAAAATTAAACAAATTAAAAATATATTTTGTATAATCTTCGAGAATGTTTTTTTGCGGAACTTCTACACTACCAGCTTTATATTCGCTTTCTTCAATCAATGGCAATAAATCCAATCCTCGCACAATAGCAAGGTCATTTCCCTTTTTGGTAATCATTTTAAAGCCATTATATTCTTTGGGATTGTGGCTGGCGGTAATCATGATGCCCGCGTCAAATTCACCCGTTGCCAGGGCAAAATACACGCATTCAGTGGGCACCTGGCCAATGGTGGTTACTTGAGCGCCCGTGGCCAAAAGACCCACTGCAAGGGCTTTAGATAAGGCTGGTGACGATAAGCGAGCATCATAGCCAATTACCACGTTTCTTGCCCTGAGCGAAGTCGAAGGGTTGCCCTCTATATGCTTAACAAAAGCCTTACCTATGGCAAAGGCAGCCTGCTCATTGAGGTCTGCGGGATAAATCCCGCGTACATCGTAAGATTTGAAAATAGATTTATTGATTTCCATGTTTTTTGAATTATCCCACTAAATACTTGATTTTTCAATGGTTATCTGTTAATATTCTGGTATGAAAAGCTACGAACTTACCTATATTATCTCTTCAGCGTTAACGACTGATGAAGTCCAAAACGCTGTTAAAGATACCGAATCATTCATTCAAAGCCATGAAGGGATTATTTTGAGTTCAGAAAAAACCAGTGCCCAAACGTTGGCCTACCCTATTAAGAAACAATCATCAGGATATTTCTCAACCATTATTTTCCAGGCAGCAGAAGAAAAAGTCAAAGCCTTGAAGGAAAAATTGGATAAGGAAAAACAGGTATTGCGCAGTATTATTTTAATAAAAAAGCCCATTAAGGAAATGAAGGCCCGAAGGACTAGGAAACCACTAGTGACAACAGAAGCTGCTCCGGGACTTAAAGAAAAGAAAGTGTATGAAAAAATAAGTTCTGAAGATTTGGATAAGAAAATAGATGAAATTTTGAATTAATGAATCTCAATAAAGCATTTATTTTAGGGAATGTGACGCGCGACCCAGAAGCCCGGGCCATGCCTTCAGGACAGCAGGTGGTCAATTTTGGAATTGCCACCAATAGATTTTACACCGACCAGGCAGGAGTGAAAAAACAGGATACGGAATTCCATAATGTGGTGGCCTTCGGGAAACTAGCTGATATTGCGGCGCGATACCTAACCAAGGGGGCATTGGTGATGGTTGAAGGAAGAATAAAAACGCGCAATTGGATGAATGCGGCTGGAGCAAAACAGTACAAAACAGAAATTATCGCCGATGCATTACAATTAGGACCCCGCCCTGGAGGGGCGAGGCTCGCCCCGCAAGACGGGGCGGCACGGCCAGCCACAAACGCGCAGAACCCGGCGCCTAAATCTGAAGATATTCCCATTATTGAAGAAAATAACTTGCCTCCGGCAAACTTTGTCAGCACGGAGGAACCAAAGGGTGATGAGAATGACGAAATTGATGTATCCCAAATTCCATTTTAAATAAAAACTATGTGTTACTTTTGCCAGAAAAACATCAACCAAGTAGATTACAAAAATACAGAATTACTGTCACGTTTTGTGTCTGGGTTCTTTAAAATCAAAGGCAGCAAAAAGACGGGGCTTTGCACCCATCACCAAAGAATGGTGGCCACAGCCATCAAGCGCTCCCGCCAGATGGGAATGATGCCGTATACGCCAAAATAGTATTCAGTATTTTGTATTAGGTAGTTAGTATAAAAAAACCGCCGAGGCGGTTTTTTTGTTGTGAAACTATTCTTCCTCCTCTTTGGCGGCAACCGGAGCTACTGTCATGGTGGCGCTGGCAACTTTTATTTTTTTAATAGCTTCGGGGTGGTCTTTTAAATAACTTTTGGCGGTTTCCGTTCCCACTCCCATTTTTTCACCTTCAAGGGTAAAGGTGTTTCCCATTTGCTTTATCATGCCACTAGCCAAGCCGGCGCGCAAGGCATCGCCGCTTTTTGAAATACCCTCATTATAATAAATATCAAATTCGGCCACCCGAAATGGCGCCGCCACTTTATTTTTTACCACCTTGGCTTTGACACGATTACCCACAATTTCATCTCCGCTTTTTATCTGGGCGGTTCTAGCTAAATTAACTCTTACCGAAGCGTAAAACTTCAATGCCAAACCCCCGGGGGTGGTTTCCGGATTGCCAAACACCATGCCAATTTTCATGCGGGTTTGGTTAATAAAAATAATCATGGTGTTTGATTTGGAAGCAATAGCTGAAAGCTTACGGCAGGCTTGACTCATCATGCGCGCCTGAAGCCCCATATGC
>ORMF010055440.1_pt1 | contig 10433 bp, 8 predicted proteins | sample 1779871 | NCBI WGS metagenome assembly ORMF01 (sample SAMEA104232316, study PRJEB22302) | groundwater metagenome | biome: forest; feature: aquifer; material: groundwater | place: USA | collected 2011-08-07 | depth 5.4 m
CCCCCCACGATTCGCCGCTACCTTTCCATAGTTCTGAATGTTCTGAATATCGATGTTGCGCCGGATGCCGACCCCACCGGGCTCGTGTTCTCCGCCATTGCAGGCGGATCGAATCCTGAGCCGGACCAGTTCGTTCTGGCCAACCCCAATGTCATTCCGATGCCGTTCAATATTACATCGTCGCTCGCCTCGGTTACAGTGAATCCGGCCACCGGAACCATCCCGCGCGGCGGACGTCAGCGGATTATTGTTACCGCGCGCCTCAACACGCTCCCGGCCGGCGTCACGCGCGGGACGCTCAACGTGCGATTTCCCGCCGGGATTGCCCCGGCTACCGTGTCTCTGCTCACCGTGGTTGCCCCCCGTCCCTCGCCGGCCACAGCCGTTCACACAGCCGACGCCAATTGTGTTCCGAAACAATTACTACCCACCGCAACCGCGCTCGGCGCGGATTTCCAGGTGGCGGCCGCCTGGCCGGTTCCCTTGGAGGCCCTCGTGGTCACCGATTGCGCCGATCCCCTCCTGTCCGGCAGCGTCACCGCCACATTTTCCAATGGCGATCCGCCGGTGGCCTTGTCCCCGATCAGTAATGGGAAATGGTCCGGAACCTGGACGCCGCGACAGCCGGCCTCCTCCACTCGCATCACCATCACCGCCGAGCGCTCCGAGCCATCCCTCTCAGGCTCCGCCGAACTCAAAGGTAGCATCGACGCCAATCCTCAGGTACCCGTCCTCCAGCCCGGCGGCGTAGTCAGCGCTGCCAGCTTCTCCCCGATCCTCCGGAATGCGCCCGGTGAGATGATCTCCATCTTTGGTTCGCAACTGGCCTCCGGCCTCCTATCGGCATCCTCGCTGCCACTTCCCACCACTCTGCTCACCTCCAGCGCCACCCTCGGCGGTTACAAAGTTCCCCTGCTCTTTGCCGGCCCCAATCAGATCAACGGGCTGCTTCCCTACGAACTGCAAAGCGGTGGCAACTATCAATTGGTCGTCCGGAATGGCAACCGCATTTCGACCCCCGAGCCCTTGTTTATCGCCGCAGCCGGACCGGCTGTCTTTTCCACCACGGGCCTCGGCTACGGACAGGGGCACATCTATGCCGTCGTGGGGTCAGGCGCTGTCTTGGCGGCGCCTGCCTCACCGGCCCGTCCCGGAGCCACCATTGTCCTCTATTGCTCAGGCCTTGGCCCCGTGGACCAGCAGCTCATGAACGGCGCCGCGGTTCCCTCCTCGCCCCTGAGCCGGGTCACTACACCGGTCTCAGTGGAGATCGGCGGCATCCAAGCAACCGTGCTGTTTGCGGGCCTTACCCCAGGCCTGGCTGGCCTCTACCAGATCAACGCCATCGTACCGGAAAATGCCCCCTCCGGTGACGCCGTCCCGGTGCTGATCACCTCCGGCGGCGAAATTACCTCGCCTGAGGTCACTATGGCCATCCGCCGCTAGCCCACTGTGCGCCTTGCGGTACACTGCTGCGGTACACTGCCTACTCTATGCGACTGACCCTGATTGCGCTCATTGCCGTTTCCCTGCACGCCGCCGAAAACTGGGTCCCATTGTTCAACGGCGTCAACTTGAACGAATTCGAAATTCGCAGCGGCAAGGCCGCCTTCCAGCTCGACAACGGCGAGATCGTCGGCACAACCGTCGAAGGCAGCCCAAACACCTTCCTCTGCACGCGCAAGACCTACGGCGACTTCCTTTTGGAATTCGAAGTCAAGACGGACCCTCGCCTCAACTCCGGTGTGCAGCTCCGCAGTCACGCCTATGACAAACCGGTCGAGGTGGTCACGATGAATCAAGGCGCTCGCCGCGTCAAGCATGAGCCCGGCCGCGTCTACGGCTACCAGGTAGAGGTGGCCACGGCACAGTCCGGCGCATCGGGCGGCATCTACGATGAGGCGCGCCGCGGCTGGATCCACAACACCAGCAACGACCCTGCCTGCAAAGTCGCCTTCAAGGACAATCAATGGAACCACTACCTGGTCGAGGCGCGCGGTGATCGCATTCGCACCTGGGTCAACAACGTTCCTTGCGCCGACGTCGTCGACTCGCTCGATCTGGACGGCTTCCTCGGACTGCAAGTGCACCAGTTCAAGGGCGAGACGCCCGCCGAGGTCCGCTGGCGCAACCTCCGCATCGCTGAGCTGGGACGCCACTCCTGGAAACCGATCTTCGATGGCAAGTCCCTCAGCGGTTGGAACAAAAACGGCGGCGGAGATTGGAAGGTCACCGGCGGCGCGCTCCACGGCACCCAAGTCACCGGCTCCACCGAACGCGGGTTCCTTCTCTCTTCCGGCGACTACGCAAACTTCACTCTGCGCCTCCAGTACAAGGCCGTGAAAGGTAATAGCGGCGTCTTTTTCCGCATGGGCGAGCCGCCGTGGGCGATGCGCGGTTCCATCGGTTATGAGGTGGAGGTGGACCCCACGCGTGATGCCGGCGGCCTGCAACACCCCGGAAGCCGCGGCTGGCTGGTGCACACCGGCCCGATCCCCGAGACTCCTCACGTCCGCCCCACTGATTGGAACACCATGACCATCTCGGCGCACGGCCGCCGCATCGTTGTCCATGTCAACGGCATCAAGATGTCGGAAGTGGTCAATGACCCCGGACCGTTGTCGGGGCACATCGGATTTCAACTCAACCCGCGCAATGACCTGGAAGTTTTTTATAAGGATGTCGAAATTCTGCAATGAATAACCGCCGCCAATTCCTCGGAAATCTCGCCACCGCCGCCGGTCTCGCCCTCCCAAGCCAGGGCGCCACCGCCAGGCCGAACATCGTCTACATCCTCAGCGACGATCTCGGCTGGGGTGACCTTGGTTGCTATAACAAGGACTCGGCCATTCCCACTCCGAACGCGGACCGGCTCGCCACGCAAGGCGTCCGCTTCACCGACATGCATTCGCCGTCCTCGGTCTGCACGCCCACTCGCTACGGCATCCTGACCGGGCGCTACTGCTGGCGTTCCCGGCTCAAGAAGGGCGTGCTCGACGGCTATTCTCCCAACCTGATTGAGCCCGGCCGCGAGACGGTGGCGAGCCTGCTTCGCAAGCAAGGCTACTACACCGGCGGCATCGGCAAATGGCATCTCGGGCTTGGCGACACCCAGCCGGTGGACTACTCGAAACCGTTCCGCCCCGCGCCCACCAGCCACGGGTTCGACTCCTACTTCGGCATCCCCGCCTCGCTCGATATGGCCCCATACGTCTATGTCGAAAACGATCACGCCGCGGAACAGCCCACGGCCCACACTCCGGGCCGCAACCAGCCGCGCGGCGTCTTCTGGCGCGAAGGCGGCATCGCGCCGTCGTTAAAAATCGAGGAGGTGTTGCCCACCCTCACGCGCCGCGCCGTCAGCTTTCTGCGCGAGCGTGCCGGCCAGCCCGCCAAACCTTTTTTCCTCTACCTTCCATTGACCGGCCCGCACACCCCTTGGGTGCCAACGCGCGAATTCCAGGGCCGCAGCAAAGCCGGTATCTACGGCGACTTTGTCACTCAGGTGGACGACACGCTCGGCCAGATCCTGCGCGTGCTCGATGAACACAAGATGACGGACAATACGCTGCTCGTGTTCACCTCCGACAACGGCGCGCACTGGACCCCGGAGGACAAGGCCAAATTCCCGCATCGCGCCAATGCGAACTGGCGCGGCCAGAAGGCCGATATTTGGGACGCCGGCCATCGCATCCCCTTCCTGGTGCGCTACCCGGGCAAGGCCAAGGCTGGCTCGGTGAGCAATCAACTCGGATGCCTGACGGATTTGATGGCCACCCTCGCCGAGTTGCAAGGCATCAAACTGCCGGACAATGCCGGCGAGGACAGCTTCTCCTGGCTCCCTTGCCTGAATGGCGCACGCGGCAAGCGCGAAGCCGTCGTGCATCACTCCTCGCTTGGCATGTTCTCGCTGCGCAAAGGTGACTGGAAACTGGAAGCCGGATTGGGGTCCGGTGGATTCAGTGATCCCAAGTCAGAGGAACCTGTCGCGGGCGGGCCGCAAGGCCAGCTCTACAACATCGCCCGTGATCCATCCGAACAGGACAACCAATACCTGCGGCAACCGGAACTCGTGGCCAGCCTCACCGCATTGCTCGACAAGTATCAGCGGGAAGGCCGCAGCCGCTGATGCTCTTGTGTCCTTTCGGTAAGCCTGCCTAGTTCGCGCCGCTTCAAGAGTAGTAGCAGTGCGCGAGCCAATAAATGCCAGCCAACAGGCCAAGCGGCTCCCTCGGCCTTTCACCCACTATGCTCTGCTAACTGGAGCGCTCCATTCGCAAACGCTCTGGCATAGTGAGCCAATAACGCAACATCGACCGCCTCCGGCCAGCGGTCGGTCACATTGTGAAAGACCTCACTGTCACCCGCCAGAGTAACGAATCGCCCGCCGCCTTGCTGCACGACGCGTGTCTCTCCGCGAGCCATAGAATCGTGCCTCGCTTTCGCGTTCACTGTCAGCCCTTCCTTCTCCATTGCTGCGACGGTCCACTGCTCGAGCACATCGTCGGAGGCATGAATAAGATTAGGCTGTCGCGGCGAACCAATACCCGAGCCGAAAAAAATCCACACGTGTGCGCGCCTTATCAGGTCAGGGCGGCGTTCGATATACGGGTCGATCCCGAGATATCCGAGTTCGTGGCCGCTCAAAGCGACAAAGAAGCATTCGCGCGCGGGTTTTCCGGCAGCTATGACGCGAATCGCTTCCAGCCAACAGGCCAGCCGACTCCCTTGCTCCGTCACACATTGCCACCAAGCGCTGCGCGGCGCCATAACAACGAGAGGAGCTAGCGCCGGGTTGCTCCCCGCGATTTTCGCAGTGACGTTGAAGGCTTGCGCCGCCGTCCGCTTTACCTGCACAACTAGCGTCGCCTCCGCGCGTACCGCGGCGAGCCCCTGAAGCCACTCACTTTCTGAGCTAGATATCTGCAGCATGGGTGGACCGAAGGGTTTGCGAAAATCGGGGGCGTTGAGAAGGTAAAGTCCCGGTCTGATGCCGCGGGTCAGTACGACCACCGCTTTATGCTGGCTGCTCCGCGCCTCCCAGACCTGGTCACGCGGCTCGATCGGGCTCAGCTTGGCCAGTTCCGATTCGACCAAACCAATCTCGGCATCACTGCCGAGAGGGCCAAGCTTACCGTGTACCCCTTCGGCGCCGGTGAAGCCGGCATCAAACACTGGAACACTATCGATGCGGCGACCCCCGATGCTCAGATAACATGACTGCGGATCGACTCGATTTAGCGGGAATGGCTCAAGGGACGACTTTGCACCGGACTGGCGCACTAGGCGGGCTAGCCACTCGGCCGATGCGTTGTCTACTTTTGTTCCAGTACGGTGGTTCCCCTGGGCGTCATAGGCCTGCATCACGCCCGCGATGCGTTGCTCCAGTGCGTCGGCTGATACCTGCGATTCCCACTGTGCAAACAGCCCGTCGTGCCTGATCGCGCTAGCTGCCAGTGCCGCCCGGCCGCCGAACAAAAAGAGGTCTCGACGTTTCATCTCTTTCCTCCACGTTCGCACGCCGGCAGCGCGCGGCACGGGGCCTTCCTCCGGCCAAATCCCTGGCCAAAAACCCTACGCGAATCTGCCTTGCCACAGTCGCTTTTCCGGGCCATTGTCGAGGGCGTTCCCGAATGGCCGAAGACAATCCTTTCGGGCCATGCAGGATCCATCATATACCACGGGGCCGTTGGCGTACAGATCGCCGGTGCCGATGCCCTTCCATTGGCTGCTCAGTTTGCGTCCCCGCGGGCATTCAAAATCGGCGGCGCACCCCCCCAGCGGCGTCGCCTGTGGCGCGATCAGTTCAACAGTTCAACGAATGCCGGATTGGTTGCCTTGCCTCGGCGGATGGGAATTCCGCCGAACCGTTTCTTCAGCCCATATAGGCCAGCCTCAGCCGGTGCGCCACCGGCGCCGGTACAGAAAAGTGATTGGTCCGCTTCATTTTGGTTCGCCCGATCGGAGACTCAATGAACTTACCAGTCACGGGCGGCCAGAGTCATGCATCCTCGCCGAAAGGACACGATGCTCTTTCAGAATGCAGCGGTCCATCACCACCATGAGGCCGGCCTGGCGCGCGCGCTCCGCCGCGGACTCGTCCACCACGCCCTCCTGCATCCAGATCGCCTTGGCGCCAATCCGGATCGCCTCATCCACCACCGGGCTCACCAGCTCTGACCGCCGGAAGATGTTCACAATGTCCACCGGCTCGTCGATGGTGGTCAAGTCAGCATGCGCCTTTTCGCCCAAGGATTCGGTGATGTTCGGATTCACCGGAATGATGCGATACCCCTGCGCCTGCATGTACTCGGACACTCCGTAGCTGACGCGAAATCGCGAGTCCGACAGACCCACCACGGCGATTGTTCGAGCGCTAGCAAGGAGCGCGGCAATGCTCATTTCGCGGACGGCCTGCTTGTTCTGGCGGGCCGGTCCTTTCTGACAGGCTTGCCTTTCTGGGCAGGCTTGTCCTTCTGATCGAGTCCCAACTCGCGGCGGAACCGCGTCACCTCTTCCGGCTTCAGCAACCGGAAGTCACAAGGTTTGAGCACACCCAGATGCAGCGGCCCGATCCGCGTCCGCCTGAGCTTCTCCACCAGCAGCCCGAAATGCTTGAACATGATGCGGATCTGGTTTTGCCGCCCCTCAATGATCTCCACTTCATACCAGGGGTTGTCCCCGCGCTTGACCAGGCGCAGCCGCGCCTTCGCTGTCTTGTGGCCATGCAGCGGAACCCCGCTGCGGAACTGCTCGCATTGCTCCTCGGTAAGATACCGGTTGGTTTTCGCCTGGTACACTTTCGGAACCTTGTTCTTCGCCGCGGTGACCGCATTGGCAAAGTCCCCGTCGTTGGTGAGCAAGAGCAGTCCTTCGCTGTTGTAGTCGAGCCGCCCGACCGGGAAAATGCGTTCCTTGAACCCCTTCACCAGGTCCATCACCGTCTCGCGGTGCTCCGGATCATACATCGTGGTGACGCAGTTCTTCGGCTTATGCAGCGCGACATACACCAGGTGATGCGGCCGCTTCACGTGCATCCCCGTCACGCGGATGTCGTCCGTTTCGGCATCGGCCTTGGAGCCCATCTCCATCACCGTCTTGCCGTTCACCGTGACGCGGCCTTCCCGGATCAGCTGCTCTGCCTTGCGGCGGCTGGCCACCCCGTATCGCGCCAGGATCTTTTGTAGCCGTTCCTGGGCCACTTCAGCCGGCCAGCGTCTTCACCGCCGCCAGAGCCGCGTCGTAGTTGGGATGATCGCCCACTTCCTTTACATATTCGACGTGACTGAGCTTGTTGTTTTTGTCGACAACAAAAATGGCGCGGCTGTGGATGCGAAGCTCCTTGATCAATGATCCGTAGGCCGATCCGAAGCTCCCGGTCCGGTGATCGGAAACCATCTTCACCTTGTCGATACCAAAAGCGCCGCACCAGCGCTTTTGCGCAAACGGCAGGTCCATCGAAAACGTGTATATGTCCACTCCGTTCAACTTGGCCGCCTCTTCGTTGAACCGCTTGGTCTGCGCGTCGCAAACCGGCGTATCCAGCGACGGCACAACCGAGAAAATGCGGACGTTGTGGCCGGTGGAGGCCAGCGTCACCGGCTGCAGGCCGTTGTCGATCGCTTCAAACTCAGGTGCGGCATCGCCCGGCTTCAGCGCCGGTCCAATCAGTGTAAATGGGTTCCCCCGTAGTGTGGTTGCTGCTGCTCTTTCCATAGGTCTCCTATTTTAACAACTCTGTCAAGATTCCGATCTGGTTCACCGGCAGTTGACAGGAATAATCCTCGCAAACATAGGCCGTGGCCTTGCCCTCGATGGCCGTCATGGACGCCGTGGCCGGAATGTGCCGGCCAAACCAGGCCTTGGCCTCATCCGTATTCAGGTGGATCACGGTGCGTCCCGGCCGGAACTGCCCGCGCACCAGCGCCAGCATCGGAGCTGACTCCGGGCCAGCGAAAATGATCTGCTTCGGCTTGGCCTCCGACATCATGTAGGCCACCAGCATCTGCGGAATCCCGTGCGGGGCGGCCCGCAGGCGCGGCGCGAATGCCCGTAGCGCTTTCCGCGCGGACTCGTGGAAATCCTGGCGATTGGTGAACTGAGCTAGCCTGAGCAGCGCCATTACGGCCATCGAATTGCCGCTCGGCTCGGCCCCGTCATAGTCTTCCTTCATGCGCAGCAGCACGCTGTCATCTTCGCCGCTGGTGCTAAAGAATGCGCCCTGCTCGCGGTCTTCAAACCGTGCGATCATCTCCTCGGCCAGCGACACGGCGGCGTCCAGATACCGCACGTCGAAGCAAGCCTCATACAGATCGGCAAGGCCGAGAATGAAAAAGCCGTAGTCGTCCAGGAATGCGGGGATCGCCGCCGCGCCATCTCTCCACCGGCGCAGCAGAACTCCATCTTCGCCGCTCATGCGGCTCAAGACAAAATCGGCCGCTCGGCGTGCCGCTTGTTCATAGCGCGGCTCGCCGAGCACTTGCGCGCCCTGCGCAAAGGCCGAGATCATCAGGCCGTTCCAGGCAGTGAGAACTTTGTCGTCCAGGTGCGGCCGCACGCGCCCCTGGCGCGCCTTCATGAGCTTCTCCTGCGCCGTCCCCAGCGCCTGCCGCAGTTCAGTTTCTGTAATCCCCAACTGCGCCGCCGTCTGCGTGATCGAGTGCGCCTGATACAGGATGTTGCGCCCGCGGAACTCATCATGCGGATCCACTCGCACGTTGCCTTCCGGTTCCACCCCGCAGTGGAAACAGAACCAGCGCGCGATCTCCGGCCCCAGCAGGGACTCCAGTTCCCGCTGCGTCCAGATGTAAAAGGCTCCTTCGCCCTTCTCGTGCGGATTGGCCGCGTCTATTACAGAGTCGGCATCCTCAGCCGAAAAGAATCCGCCATCCGGATGCGTCATGTCGCGCAGCACGTATTCGAATATGTCCCTGGCCACCTCGGCATACTGCGCCTGCCCGGTGATCTGGTAGGCCTCCAGATACGACACCGCCAGTTGCGCCTGATCGTAGAGCATCTTTTCAAAGTGCGGTACAAACCACTTCTCATCCACCGAATAACGGTGGAATCCGCCGCCCATCTGATCGTTCATCCCGCCGGCAGCCATCTCGCGCAGCGTCAGCAGCACCATGTCCAGCGCCTCCGCATTGCCGGTCTTCTTCCAGTAGCGCAACAGGAAGTTGTAGGCCACCGGACGCGGAAACTTGGGCGCTTGTCCAAACCCGCCCAGCCGCGGATCGTGCGTGCGCCGGAACACGTTGAACCCGGTCTCGAGCAGCGAATCGTCCAGCCAGTTGGTCGCGCCCGCGCTCACATCGGACTGCTTCTTCAGCTCTGCCAGGATGTCCTCGCCCGACTGCATGATCTTGGCCCGGTCCGAAAGCCAGGCATTGGCGATGTATTCGAGCACTGACCGGAACCCCGGCCGGCCGTAGCGGTTGTCCGGCGGGAAATAGGTGCCGCCGAAAAACGGCTTGCGCTCCGGCGTCAGCCACACCGACATCGGCCAGCCGCCTCCGCCCGTGGTGGACTGCACAAACATCATGTAGATCCGGTCAATGTCCGGGCGCTCTTCCCGGTCCAGCTTCACCGGCACAAAATGCCGGTTCAACACCGCCGCCATCTCCTCGGACTCAAACGATTCGCGCTCCATCACATGGCACCAGTGACAGGTGGAGTAACCAATGGAGAGAAAGATCGGCTTGTCCTCGCTCTTGGCTTTGTCGAAAGCGGCCTGCCCCCACGGATACCAGTCCACCGGGTTGTGGGCGTGCTGCAATAGATAAGGACTTTTCTCGTCGGCCAGTCGGTTGGTGTGCATGAGGGGTGGAAACCCCTATTGTACCCGAGCGGCCTTGCCCCACTCCGTTGGGTCCCCGCCAGAAACTTGCCAGAGCGCTGTTCAGAGGGTATCTTTGAGAATAGTTAGGACTTCAATATGAGCGCAGATAGACTCAAAAGAATCACCGTCGAAGAGGGCAAGTGCGGGGGCCGTCCTTGCATTCGCGGCCAACGCATCCGCGTTACGGATGTTCTCGAACTTTTGGCCAATGGCGCAACTCACGACGAGATTCTGGCCGACTACGCCTTCCTTGAGAGTGAAGACATCTACGCCGCCATCGAGTATGCGGCCCATCAAGCTGACCACACAGTTCTCCAAGCATTGTGAAATTTCTGGTCGATCACCAGCTGCCCGCGGCGCTCGCACGCTTCCTTGCGTCTCGTGGGGTCGATTGCCAACACGTGCTCGACGTAGATTTGGCCGGCACCTCAGATGCCGAAATCTGGGAACATGCTAGGAGCCCGTCCGAGAATTCCGCAAGATCGAAGGAACAAATCAAACGGAATCGGTGCATAATGTTTCATGCCGAAAGCCTACCGGCCTTACCTGCCCGATCAGGACCTGCTACTGCCACCGAGTCTGCGTGAATGGC
>ORMF010656053.1_pt1 | contig 10433 bp, 8 predicted proteins | sample 1779871 | NCBI WGS metagenome assembly ORMF01 (sample SAMEA104232316, study PRJEB22302) | groundwater metagenome | biome: forest; feature: aquifer; material: groundwater | place: USA | collected 2011-08-07 | depth 5.4 m
ATCTGATTTTAGAGGAGAGCCTTTTGAGGGAAGTTCTTATTTACTTGCTTGGGCAGAGGAGCTAACTGAGATAAAGACGATCTGCCATTGTGGAAAAAAAGCTACCATGAACATCCGAATTGATGCAAACGGTCTTGCGATAGAAGAAGGGGACCAAGTACAAGTCGGGGGAAATGAGAGTTATGTTTCTTCTTGTATGGCTCATTTTCGAGAATTTAATAAAACTTTTTCTCAAGTAAACTGTATTCAACCTGTGGGGATTTTATGAAACAGCAGATGAAAGGCTGGCTTGTTTGTCTTATTGCGTCCTGTTTTTTTTCGTATGAGTTAGTTCAATTGCATATGTTGAATGCAATTTCTCCTATGCTTATGAAAGATCTTTCTTTATCTGCTACCGATTTTTCGGCCCTTTGCTCTACTTATCTTTTGGCCGATGTTATTTTTCTTATTCCTGCAGGGATCCTTTTAGATCGAATTCCTGTAAGAAAGATGATTTTAATGGCTTTAGGTCTTTGTATTGTAGGGACGTTTGGCTTTGCTTTTTCGACAACTTTTGCGCAAGCTGCCGTATCTCATTTTTTATCAGGGGTCGGAAATGCCTTTTGTTTTTTAAGTTGTATGATGTTAGCAAACAGTTGGTTTGGAAAGAAGAGTTCCTTAGTGATGAGTGTCATGATCACAATTGGTCTTTTAGGAGGGGTTTTAGCTCAGGTGCCCTTTACATTACTTGCTGAAAAGTTTAGCTGGCAAAAGACTCTTATCTTTGATGGCATCGTAGGATGTCTAATTTGGGTATTAAACTATGCCTTCGTAGATGAAAATAAAGAAGAATCTTCTCTAAAAGAGAAATCTTCTATAAGAGTATTTTTGTCTAATTTAAAGCCTGCTTTTTTTAATAGTCAGGTTTGGAAGTGTGGATTTTATACGGGTTTTTTAAATCTGCCTCTTATGATCATCAGCGCTATGATAGGAAATTTATATCTAACTCAGGTGTTAAATTTTAGTCTTCTTCATGCATCTTTAATCACTAGCATGATCTCTCTTGGGACCATTGTAGGATCTCCCTTATATGGCTTTTTAAGTGACTTTTTTCAAAGGAAAAAAGTTTTGATGATGGCTGGGACCGTACTTAGTCTGGCTAGTTTTTTACTGCTTATAATGGTTAAAAGCCCAAGTCTTATTACGATGATGACGATTTTCTTTTCTTTAGGACTGTTTTCAGCCTCTCAAGTGCTTGGCTATCCTATGATCACGGATTCAGCTCCGAAGGAGCTCAAGGGAACTTCTATGGGACTTGCGGCGCTTATCATTATGGGTCTAGCTTTTGTAGGGCAGCCTCTTACTGGATTTCTTATCGACATGAGCTCAACGGCTGGTAGTTATAATTTCACCTACGCTTTGATGATCTTTCCTATAGGATTTATCGTCTCTTTACTCATGGCTTTTTCTATCAAAGAACCAACCTATTCTTTGGTTCAAGAAAGTGGCAAGGCAAGTTTGTCATAATAGGACTTTAATATTTTTCTTTTCTAGATAGTGCGGGCTGCAATATACTGCAGCTCGTTTGAAAAAAAACATAATATATATTCATATCTAAAAAAAAGATTTTTCTATGTTAGGACGTCTAGCTCATACAGGAAAACAGTTTGGAGCCATACTCAACTCTACTTTTTCTACTAAAGCTTCTGAAGAGGTAGCTAAAAACATGAAAGCTATGGGTACAGTGATTAAATATTTTAATGGAAAAGCAGAGGAGATTAGAGCGAAAAATTCTTTAGAAGGAAGAGTTTCTTGTGAAGAGAGTCATTTCCGTTCTTTGGCTGAGCATTTAGAAGTAGAGGAGTGGCGTCTTCGTCAAGAACATCTAGGCCTTAGCACGGATAAGGTAACTTGTCTTAAGAGCATAGTGTGTCAAAAATAGAGTTTAAAGGGAGGCTTTTAGCCTCCCTTTTTTCTTAGTGAAGCTTTTGACCATTGGGTACAGATGTTCCGGGGCTAACTAAAACAATTTCATTTTTTTCGTTATATAATCCTAAGACAAGAACCTCAGACATAAAATTTCCTATTTGTTTAGGAGGAAAGTTCACTACGGCTATGACTTGTTTGCTAAGTAAGTTTTCCTTGGTGTAGAGGTGAGTGATTTGAGCAGATGTCTTTTTTTGTCCTATAGAGGATCCAAAATCAATCAATAATTTTAGAGCAGGTTTGCGAGCTTCAGGAAACTCTTGCACATCAATAACAGTTCCTACTCTAATATCAACTTTTGTAAAATCTTCGTAAGTAATCATAAGAAGCTCCTTTAGTTTATGAAGTAAAAATAGGCTGATACGATAAATGTAAAAAATACAGGGACTTTTATCGGTTTAAAATCTTTAAGTCGATGGATGATATTTAAAAGGGTTAATACAATCAATCCAGGATAGCAAATTTGTAAGATAGGTCCAAGAAAAGAGCTGATGCCGGTGAATTCAAAAGTAGATACAAAAAAAGTGATGAGTAAGGCTCCTGATAGAAGGAGTTCGTAACGGACTTTTTCTTTAAAAGCTTCTTTATGAATAAAATCAGTGAAAGCGCTTATTAGCGCAATCGCTGTTGTTAGACAGGCTAAGGCTATTGTGATACAAACAAGAGGACCTGCATGAGCCCCTGCAATTTTTAGCGTAATGGCAGCTAGGAGTTCATCTTTACCTTGGGTGAGAAGGTTGCTTCCGTGAAAAGAGGCAAGATAGCTAAATCCTATATAAATGGTAGCCAGCAAAAAAGCTCCTACTAGGCTTGCTTTAAAGGCTGTGCGGATATAGCTAGAAGAAAGAGTTTTATTTTCTTGTACACGCAGTTTAAGTATGGTTAGGATAGTAGAAGAAAAGAAGAAGGCTGCTAGTAAGTCCATGGTATTATACCCTTCTTTTAATCCATGTAAGAAGATGCTTGAATTAGTTTGACTTACAGTTTGAATATCTGGAGTCGTGATGAACCCTATGATAATAATTGTAAGAAGAGAAAAAAGTAATAGGGGCGTTAAAACCCATCCAAGAAGCGTTAAGATATGATTTCTTCTGACAGTAAATAAAAAGATGAGGCCACAGCTTAAGGCGCTAAAAAACATAGGGGATGTGCCAGCAAAAGAGCTTTTAATCGTTGTATAGGCTAAAGCGATGCATCTGGGGGTGGATCCTAAAGGACCTAAAAGAGAAATGATGATTAAGGCTAAGATAAATCCTGGAATTTTTCCTAATCTTCCAAAAAACTGCCGATAGTTACCATCAAATAAAATCATAGAAATGACCCCGGCTATAGGCATAATAGCGGCTGTTAAAATTAAGCCAGATATTGCATAGAAATTTTTATCTCCTGCATATTGACCTAGAGCTAAGGGGAAAATAATATTGCCTGCTCCAAAAAACATAGAGAACATGGCAAGTCCAATCGCTAAGGACTGGGATGTGAAAACTCTTTTTACTCTGTCCATTTTTTACCTTTATAAAAATAAATTATATGAATTTGTTACTGATGTGGATGAAAAAATAAGTGTAATATAAAGATTATGTGCGTGCGGGGCACGCCACAAAGACGACGGTAAAAATGGAGGCAAAGGAAGATCTCTTGTCTATAGAGCTATCGAATGTTGTATGTGAAATAGACATAAAAACCACTGTTTCTTTGAGTTTAGTATTTCATGTATAATGTATTTTTGCAATGTAAAATAAAATATAGTTTGTTTTTATGTTGAGAGATTAATAAAAATGATGGATGTTTTTTATAGGTTGGAGTATGTTTTATGCTGAAATTATTATGTTTAAAACAAAAGAGGATTATGTTCAACAGTACATCAAAAATCGTAGTATCAACATCTCAAAATGATCAAATAAATGGAGTCATTTTACCACGTTCTAATAAACTCCTCTCTTCTGACGAACTTGATAAAAAAATAGAAAAAACAAGAAGTCATATTTTATATTTAGCTAAACAGGTTCCCGAGAGGAACACTCATGGGGGAAAAAATTTTCGTGTCCACCAAGCTTCTGTACATGATCAAATTTCAACAGCCTGCAAAAGGTTAAATCTCCTACAAGCGGCTAAACTTGCAGCTATACAAGCAAAGCCTACTATTCCAGCAAGTTGGCCTATAAAAGATTTGCCCATCTTTCAATATAGATATCACGATGAAAAGAAGGGAATGGATGTATATAGGTTAGATGATTCAAAGTTATGTAATGACAGATGTCATATGTTTTTTCCTGTCGACCCTTGTGAGGAATTACTTATTGCAACGGCTTTAGAATACATGACCTTTCATCCAAAAAATCAAAAAATGAATAAAAAGTTTGATATTGTTCCGGTAAAATGTGCAGGGATTGAGCTGCTTTGGTGTAACTTTCCGAAAGAATTTAAAGATACCTGTCAAAATGCCGGGAATGTTTTTGGAATGACAATGAAGATCATGCCAAGAGTAATGGTGGCTGGCAGTCTAACGACTCAAGGAACTGCTATAGAATTCCCTGCAAAAGATAATATTTTGTCTTTTTACGGAAAGCGTTGTGATGATCCTGAGCAAATTGTTAAAGAGCACGAAAATATTATTTGGGTGGGAAATAGATTTGAGCGGCAAGGAGTTGAATAGATTAGGGTCTTTCTATCTTTTAAAGTGAGAATTTGGCATCGTTGTTTAAAAGGAAGTTTGAATGTACCAGGGAGAAATAGCATGGATTGTTTAATCAATAATGAGATCTTGATCAATTGGCTTACTCAATATGGGGCTATTTCTCTATTCGTTTTATTAGTTTTTGGAATAATAGCTTTGCCTATTCCGGAAGAAACCTTAATGGTTTTAGCTGGTGTTTTAATAAAAAAGGGAGGCTTACTCCTTTTTCCCACTTTGATTGCAGGGTACTTGGGTAGCATTTCTGGCATTAGTTTAAGTTATCTGTTGGGGCTTCTTTTTGGAAAATACTTACTAGATAAATTTGAAAAAAAGGATTTTTTAAAGAAGAATTTAATGCGAGTTCATAAGTGGTTTGATCGTTTTGGGAAATGGACGTTACTCATTGGGTATTTTATTCCAGGTGTTCGTCACTTTTCAGGCTTTACGGCAGGGGTGATGAAGATGGAGTATAAAAAGTTTGCTCTGTTTGCTTACACGGGAGCTATTTTTTGGGTTTCTACTTTTATTTCTATTGGTTATTTTTTTGGTAACTACTGTTTTTCTTTTTTAGAAGAGCTCGATGTGGATATGAATTTAATCTTTATAACAATTGGTTCTATTATTGTTTTGTATTTTCTTTTTTACAAATTGAAGCCGCTATTTGTAAAGTTGTGGAGAAAGATCTTTCATTAAAACCTGTATGTTATAGAAAAGTTAACGATCTTTAGAGGAAGTATAGGAAATGCTGGAACAAAAACACTAAGTGCTGTAAAGTTTTTCCTTTTCAATAAGGATTTTTTATGACGATCAAAGTACAAAATTCATCAGAGCCTTCTACTTCACAAGTTAGCGCTTCTCCGTGCAAACCTATCGATGCATCCTTTATTCCAAAAACGCAAAGTCTTTATGAATACTATGTTCTTAGTCAAGCAAGAACTTTAGTAAGATCTCTTTTTTTTCCTCTTTTTAATGAGCTCTCTTCAAAGCAAAAAGCACAAATGAAAAAAGAAGAGCAGTTCTTTGAGGGTTTTTGGGATCCAAAAGCTCCTCCTTATCCAGAATTATCTCACCATAAAAAGATTAAGAATAACTTTACTCACAAAAATGAGGATTTTGCAATTACCTTAAAAGGGGAAGCCTATATGGTAAGGTGCTCTGTAATCGAATCTAAAAACTATATTTCTGGAAAAGAGTGTTATAACGCAGTTCATGTTCTTGGTATAACCTCTACTCTTAACAACACGATAATGCACACCTATCCTCTTTTGGCTTCTTATTTAGATTTGAAAGGAAAGAAATCTCCTCCTGCGCGTTTTATCCTAATGAATCAATACTCTATTTACTCTGCAGATGGCTCTATTTATAAACCCGAAACTATATCTGAAGCAGGTTTTATCCATAGTGAAACCTTAAAGGCTATTGAAGAAAGATATGGAACCATCCATCAGCTGATCTCCCACTCCTTAGGATCCATTGTCACAGCAGCTGCGTTGAAGTTTTTTCATAAAGACCTTCCTGAAAATACCAATCCTCTAACAGATCGTATTACTCCAATAAAGCCAGGTGATGAGTCAACTTTAAAAGCAATAAGAGTCTTTAAGTCCTTACCTAAAAATATTGTCTTTGATAGGGGTCCTTCTTCTATCGAAAAGTTGAGCAATAGGTATACAGGAGGATCAATCCTTCTTCCTTTAGCTAGATTATCTGGCTGGGATGTAAATCTTGGAAAAGAGATTTCTGATTTCATTCAAAACTGTCCAGAAAATGCTCCTTCTGTAACAGTTGTAAATGCTTTGCAAGATCATCGTTTTCATGGAGATGTCACTCTCTTAGATCATCCAGATATTAAAAGATTGACGGTAGAGAAAAAAGTAACCTCGATACTGTTAGATATTACTCTTCAGAGCCTCCATGAAAATGCTCAGCATAGTTTTAGCTTAGGTAACTGGTATGGATCTCACGTTGTAGAAGGCTATAAAGAGCAGGATTTTTTACAAAAAGATCAGAGCCTAGCTACTGCAATTATTAAAAACTCTATTCCTTCAAGAGCTAACTAAGTTTTTTAGAAAGTCTATAGATTTTAGTAGGTTTTATTGAACTCTTGACTTTGAGAACATTTTGCTGTCTTACCGAGATTTTAAAGTGTTCGATTATATTGTCTTCTATTCTTTTGATTTCGTTTGGGTAGGACCAATTTAATAACTCTCTTGTAGAACTTTTAAAAGGGACTAAGGCTAGTTGCCTATGGAAATACATAAAGGTATGGGCTCTATCACCTTCGTAAAGTGAACTCTGAGGAATCATGAGAGGCAGCTCTCCTGGAGCAAGACAGCTGAGTTCTACCTCTTCATATCGAACAGGTTTTTCTGCTTTTATTTGAGACTTCCATTCCTCTAAAGAAAGGGCCTGATTGGGATTTAATGAAGGATCTATTACATATTTTTCTTGTGTTGTAGTCGTGAGGATGGGCGCAATATGCCACCTCCAACGTTTATATTGGTCAGGAGTGTCATCTTGACTAGTCCATTTGAGATAGTCTCCAGCCTCGGCAAAGGCCCATATTTTTTTTAGAGTGTGCCCTGGAACTCCCATATGTTGTAATAGCTGACAGGCAGCAGTTGTTTTATATTGACATCCAGTGAATTTGTAGTTCCAAGGAATCTCTTGTATCTTGGATAAACATTGTACAAGATAATCCGATTCAGCCTTGCTTTGGACAGGTTTTTCTTGTTTGGTATCTTTATCGGATTCAATATGAGGGACAAAGTGTAAAATGGTCCCAAGTGCATATTTTTTAGGAACAATGTCTACTTCAGGGATTTTTCTGCCATAAAGTCCTTCTTTTACACCGGTGATTCTGTAGTCTTTTTCTGTGTGCGTTTTCTGGAGAGCGCTAAAAAACTCTTTCGTATTTTTTTGTACAGAAGACTGTGATTTTTTTTGTACATAAAATTCTATAAAAGGCAATTGCCTTTGCAAAAAATTCATAAGGTGTTTTTCTGTTTTTGATTCTTGAATATTTTCACGTAGGTATTTAAGATCAGAGTGAAATCCTTTTTTTCTTAACTGGAACTCACTCATAAAGCGGTAGATCTTTTTAGAGGCTTCTTCTTTTTTTAAATCTATACGTTGATCTATGAGAGGAGGATTTAATAATGGATTGTTTGAGTCTGGTTTTTTAATCATTTATTTTTTAGATTTGTTTATGTTGGTTATATATTTTACGATTAACATTTAAATTGTTTCAATATTAATTAATTTTTATTATGTATATTCAAAAGGATGTGTATAGATGTTCCATAAAGAGTGGTCTGTTCCATCTAAGAACTTTTGCCACATAGACATTTTAGATCCACTCGAGCCTGTATAGTCTAACCGCCAAAGCTCTAGAAGGTTGGTTCCAGGATTTACGATGAAGCCAAAGTAATAGCTAGTCCAATTTGTGTCAGCAAAGATCATGGCAAGGGGAGGGGCAAATCCGTGTTTGCTTGCCTTTTTCTCTATATACTGGTGTAGATCAAAAGAAAAAGAGCAAGAGTCTTGAGTTAACATGTAAAAAGTCTTTGCTAAGGTTTTAAGAGTTTTAGCGCTCATCATAAGGCAGGGGATATCAGGGAAAGAGTCTAGAAGTTCTGTTAGTCTTATGTGATCAAGATCTTGGAGTAATGTATAAAGAGCCCGTTTCCATTCTGTACCTGGTGTAATAGGGAGCATCTCATAAAGAAAGCTATCGATGAACTCTGGTGGGAGGATCTTTACCAAGCTATCTCTAAAAATAGGAATGGTCACTCTATCGGAGGAAATAGCTTCCTTAAGCTTATCTGTTAGAATAGGAGGTACTTGTTTTGCTATTTCTTCTAGTAAAAAAGATTGCATGGCAGGAGAAAGGGTTTGAGCGTTATAGAATTCTTTTCTGGGATTGATGATTTTATCTCTAACCCAAGAGTAAGTGAAAAGATCTTCTTGCCAACCTTCTTGCATGAGTTCAAAGCCTGGATAAAGGGTAAAGGCGTGAGTTGGAGAGGAGATGAGAATTCCTTTATTATGAGATATAGAGGCTTCTTGTACGGCCATAGGCATAGTTTTTAAAGCGTTGAGGATAAAGACTAGGAGATTGGTTTCATTTTCTATCCAAAAGGCTTCTTTGGTAAGGGGAGCTTCTCTTTTGTAATAGGTTTGAAGAAGTGTCATCATAGAGCCACCTGATGTATAGGCCCAGGGCTTTTTCTTAGCTTTTTCTAAATCTTGACTTAAGGCTTCTTTATGGGCTTTAGCGATACGAGAAAAAGCTGTTTCTATAAATTTTTCGGATCTTACATGAGAAATAAGAGCTGTTGTGATGTTTGTAATGAGTGTATTTTTTTCATCAAAGAAGCATTCATCTGCAATGGCAGGTTCTACACTTAAGAAGAACTCTGCTAGAGCTTCTGAATAATCTTTAGCTGTATATATTAAGGTCCATAAAGAGGCATTACTTCTTCCGTGCTTATAGACAAGTCTAAACCCGGCTGGACTATCTTCATAGAGTCCTATTTTGACATCTGTCATGTCTGCATCATAGATCTCTTGAAAGTACTCTTGGAATTTAAGGCTGTACTGTTTAATTAAAGAAGGGAGTAAAGAGGAGAGGCTAGAGGCTTGCCTGTGGGCTTTATCTCTTATTTCTAAGCAGGTTTGCATGTGATGCAGCCTGCTGTCGAATTCTACTTTTAGTCTTCTCGCTTCAGACTCTGTAGAAGCTCTTTTTAGTAAAGACTCTGTTCCTCTTAAAGCATCGAAAGCAACTTCATATTCTGCTTGATATTCTATCATCTTTTTTTGACTTGTTTCAAACTGGCTTTGCAAGCAAGAATGGATGACTTCTCCAAGACCTCCTATCTCTTCGGGATGCAGTCCTAAGCTGAAGTAAAAATTCCACTGCGTAAAATCTGTTTTTCCTTCTGAAAAAGAAGCTAGGGTAAATTCCCATGTCTTTAAAAGAGGGTGATCTACTAAAGCTTTAAAGGCAGCCTCTGCCTTTTTTTCTTTTGCTAAAAACTGAGGAACTGCTTTTAGCTTTTCTGCAGGTAGGTGCCCACTTAAAGATCCTCCAAAGCCTTGGCTTTTAATTAAGCTAGACTCAATCTTTTTGTAGGAGAGAAGATCGTCTTCATTAAGAGAAAAATGAGTTAGAAGAGCTCTGTGAATGAGGTCTGCCACTGACATTTTTTTTGTCTGATGGACAATAAGTTGTTTTATTTGATTTATTTTTTCTTGTAAAGTCAACTCTTCTAAGATAAGTCCTGCTGCTTCAAAAGCAGCTATAAGTCCTGGAGAGGATGCTACAGAAATATTTTTATTACTAAAGTCAATCGTTCTATGCAGATCTCCAGCGCCACAGCTTGGACTTAAGGGGACAGAGTATTCTACCCCAGCAAAGGTCTTTATTAATTTCCCTGTCATTAAAGCTTCATGTAGATCAAAAAGTAAGTGCTTAGGCTGCTCAGATTGGATTAAAATAGCAGGGGCTGTTGCAAAGCAAGAGCCTACATTCTGTCTAAGGTAGCTAAAGCAAGCGGATAAAACAGCTTTACGAACGTGAACTGTTGTTAAAACTTCTTCTTTGAAAAGACCTAAAGAAGCTCTTACCCTTTCTTCAGCCATTTTATGGCAAAGGGGCACTTGAAATTTTTTTAAAAAAAGGCGCAAGCTCGGATCTTCTAAAAAGCTTGTTGCTAAAGTTAGTATATGATGTGTCAGTACGCCATCAGAAAGCCCTTTAGGATAAGAGATGTAGCCTTCAGTCTTTAAA
>ORMF012306928.1_pt1 | contig 10433 bp, 9 predicted proteins | sample 1779871 | NCBI WGS metagenome assembly ORMF01 (sample SAMEA104232316, study PRJEB22302) | groundwater metagenome | biome: forest; feature: aquifer; material: groundwater | place: USA | collected 2011-08-07 | depth 5.4 m
GAGGCCATGGAAAAGGTGGGGAAGGACGGGGTGATCACGGTCGAGGAGGCGAAGACGATGGACACGTCCCTCGAGTTCGTCGAAGGGATGCAGTTCGATCGCGGGTACCTGTCGGCGTACTTCGTGACCGATCCAGCGCGCATGGAAGTCGTGCTTGAGGATCCGCACATTCTCATCCACGAGAAGAAGATCTCGAGCCTGCATGATCTGCTGCCGGTGCTCGAGCGCGTGGCGCAGAGTGGCCACCCGTTGCTGGTCATTGCCGAGGACGTAGAGGGCGACGCGCTGGCGACGCTCGTCGTGAACAAACTGCGTGGGACATTAAAGGTCGCGGCCGTCAAAGCGCCAGGGTACGGTGACCGACGAAAGGCCATGCTCGAGGACCTCGCCATCCTGACCAACGGCCGGGCGATCACGGAAGACCTCGGCCTCACGCTTGAGAATTTGCCGCTCGAAGACCTCGGGCGGGCGAAAAAGGTCACGATCGACAAGGACAACACGACGATCATCGAAGGCGCGGGAGCGAAGATGGCGATCGAGGGCCGCGTCAAGCAGCTCCGGACGGAGATCGAGGACACGACGTCCGAGTATGACCGCGAGAAGTTGCAGGAGCGGCTTGCGAAACTCGTCGGCGGCGTGGCCGTGATCAAGGTGGGCGCGGCCACCGAGACCGAGATGAAGGAGAAGAAGGCGCGCGTGGAGGACGCCATGCACGCCACGAAGGCGGCAGTCGAAGAGGGCATCGTCCCGGGCGGAGGCGTCGCGCTCCTCCGCGCATCGAAGGGACTGATCGGGCTCACGCTCAGCGGCGAACAGCAAATCGGCGTCAACATCGTCGCGCGCGCGATCGAGGAGCCGCTGCGCTGGATCGCCACCAACGCGGGCCAGGAGGGCGCCATCGTGGTCGCGAAGGTCAGGGACATGGGCCCTGAGGAAGGCTTCAACGCGCTGACCGACACGTACGAGAACCTGGTGCATGCTGGCGTCATCGACCCGACCAAAGTGGTGCGGACGGCGCTGCAGAACTCGGCGTCCATCGCATCGCTCTTGCTCACGACCGAGGCGCTCGTGTCAGAGATTCCCGAAGAGAAGAAGCAGGCGTCGGCGGGCGGAACGGGCGGGATGTACTGACCCGGTAAGAGGGTGATCATGGGCGCGAGCGCCATCGACTCTCAGCACCGCTGTCACTGAGACCCCGCCGGCTTGGCGATGCGACGCTGCTGAAGTCACCTCATCGGAAGGGGCATATACACGGCCGACGTCGTTAGAGATGACCCGCCTGCAAATCTGTTAGAGTTCCGCTCGCATGCCATTCGAAGCCCTGGGAATGATCGAGACCAAAGGTCTCATTGGGGCGGTCGAGGCAGCCGACGTGATGGTGAAGACTGCCAACGTCGTGCTTGTCGGCAAGGAATACATCGGTGCCGGCTACGTGACCGTGATGGTACGTGGTGACGTCGGCGCGGTAAAAGCGGCAACAGACGCCGGGGCCGCGGCGGCGCGGCGCGTCGGCGAGCTCGTTTCAGTACACGTCATTCCCCGCCCGCACACCGAGGTCGAAAAGATTCTTCCCAAGGGCAGCAAAGACCCCGTCACCGCGTAAGCTCCCCTGGCGGCCGAGGCCCAGGAAGCGCAAATGGATCGCACCTGGCTGGTGACGCCCCCTCCCTTTTCTACCGACATGGCCACGCCTTCGTGGAACCATCGAGGTCAATGGCCTGTCGCCCGCTTGGGCCGAGAGTTTAAGTCTAAGATTGGGTTACGCAGGGGCTCGAATCCCCGTACCGGTACCAACAATTTTCAAATACCGATTCTGAACGTGGAGGTGAACACGTCGACGTTCGGCATTCTGTAGGCGCCGTCCGCTCAACCGTCATCTCCCTTTACAATGGCCAGTGATGCGGACGCTCCTGAAATTCCTTGCCTTCGTGCTCACTGTCGCCCTTGTCGTCGTCGGCAGCGCCTGGGTGTACGCCGGGCGGATGGCAGGACCCGCAATCGACATTCGCCAGCCCGAGAAGTTCATCGGACAGTCCTCGACATTGGAGGTGATGATTGAGGCGCCCGAAGGCCGCTTCTCGCACGTCGACATCGCCATCGAGCAAATCGGACAGACCTACCCGGTGTTCGCGCTTGGCCAGCCGGCGGCCGACGTGAAGCAGGAGAGTGCCGACCGCATCTACATCATGCGGCCGGTCGGCAAGCAGGCGATTCCGGAGCTGCGGCCAGGCAAGGCACGAATCGTCGCCCGGGCGGCGCGCTCCGTGCTGTACGGGTTGCGCGAAATCGAGGCGACGGCGACCCGCGACGTCGAGGTGCGGCTGGAACCGCCGCGCGTGTCAGTGCTGTCGACTCACCACTACGTAAACCACGGGGGTGCCGATCTCGCGGTGTACCGGGTGACGCCGCCCGACGTCGAGTCGGGTGTCCGCGTCGGCGACCTGACGTATCCCGGATTCCCTGCGTCGGGTGCCGGCATCGGAAGCGACGCGTCAACGCGCGTCGCCTTGTTTGCACTGCTCGACAGTCAGGATCTGAACACCCCGGTCTCGCTGTACGCGCGCGACGAAGCTGGAAACGAAGTCACTGCCACCCTCGAACACCGCCCCTTCCCGAAGCCCTTTGCGCGCAGCCGCATCGAGCTGACCGACGGGTTCCTGCAGCGCGTGGTTCCAGCGATAGCCTCGAATACGCCGCAGCTCACGGTCTCTACCCCCCCCAACGATCTGCTCGAGTCGTTTCTGAAAATCAACGGCGAGCTGCGCCGGCAGAACAATGAGACGATCGCAATGCTGGCAAGGAAGACCTCTCCGCAGATGCACTGGAAAGACGCCTTCCAGCAGCTGGGCAACTCGCAGGTAGAGTCCCGGTTCGCGGACAACCGCGCATATTTCTATCAGGGCAAGGAGGTCGATCGACAGGTGCATCTCGGCTTCGACCTGGCGGTGACCGCGAATGTGCCTGTCGCAGCGGCGCAGCACGGCGACGTGGTGTTCGCCGACTACCTGGGCATTTATGGCAACTGCGTGGTGGTCGACCACGGCCTCGGGGTGCAGTCGCTCTACGCCCACCTGTCGTCGATTGATGTCAAACCGGGAGACCGCGTCGCCAAGGGCCAGACGCTCGGCCGCAGCGGCATGACGGGGCTGGCCGGTGGAGACCACCTGCACTTCACGATGCTGCTGAACGGTCAGGCGGTGAACCCGGTCGAGTGGTGGGACCCGAAATGGATGGAGGACCGCATCCTGCGGAAACTCCGCGACGCCGGGGCGACCGCCGACGCGCCCTGATCGTGGCCAAGTGCCTGAATTTGTGGTATTTGTGATCGGATATTCGTCGGCCTTTCTCTAACTTCTTAGTACCTCGTCAGGAGAGTTCGCATGTCACCACGTCCGTTCAAAGGGTTTATGGCTTCTGCATTCGTGCTGGCGATGACCGCCGCCGCTTGCGGCGGCGGCAGTCAGGAACAGGCAGCGCCAGCGGGCGAGATGTCCGGAGCGCCTGCGGAAACGGCCATCGATCCAGCCACCGCAGGCAACATCACCGGGATGATCGCGCTTGAGGGCACCGCTCCGCCCGCCGAAGCGATCAAAATGAATGCGGACCCCATCTGCCTGCGAGAAGGAAAGGGTCAGACGACGGAGTTCTTCGTGACGGGCACCGGCGGCGGGCTGGGCAACGTATTCGTCCACGTGAAGAGCGGGCTCGGCGACCGGACTTTTGACGCGCCCACCACTCCAGTCGTGCTCGATCAGCATGGATGTCACTACGTTCCGCACGTGTTCGGTATCCAAGCCGGCCAGCCGCTCGAGATTCTGAACAGCGATCCGACGCTCCACAATATTCATGCGCTGCCGAAGCAAAACCAGGAGTTCAATACCGGCCAGCCCGTGAAGGGCATGCGCACGAAGCAGACATTCAGCACTCCCGAGGTGATGGTGCCGTTCAAATGCGACGTGCACGGCTGGATGAACGCGTATGCGGGCGTGCTGTCGCACCCGTTCTACGCGGTGAGCACCCAAGACGGGAAGTTCGAGATCAAGGGTCTACCGCCTGGCACATACGAGATCGAGGCGTGGCACGAGAAGCTGGGACCGATGACGCAAAGCGTGACAATCGGCAGCCAGGAAACGAAGGAAGCGAACTTCACGTTCAAGATGCCCTCGTAAGGAAAACCCACATGAGTCGTGGGTCGTGGGTCACCCACGACCCACGATCCACGGTCCCAATGTTGTTGCACCTTTACGCCGTCCTCGTCTCGATCTCCACGCTGATCCTGATCTTCGCGGGCGGTCTTGTGACGAGCACGGGATCGGGACTCGCGGTCCCCGACTGGCCGAGCACGTACGGCTGGTTCATGTTCTCCTTCCCGCTCGACAAGATGGTGGGTGGGATCCTCTACGAGCATGGCCATCGTCTGATTGCAAGCACCGTTGGCTTTCTGATCACGGTTCTCGCGGTGTGGCTGTGGCGAGCGGAGCCACGGCGCTGGGTCCGGCGGCTCGGGCTTCTCGCATTCGTCGCCGTCATCACGCAGGGTGTCCTCGGCGGGATCACGGTTCTTTGGTTTCTCCCCGATCCAATCTCGATCGCGCACGCCGGGCTCGCGCAGATCGTCTTCTGTTTGACGGTCACGATCGCACTTGTCACCTCGCACGGATGGCGCGAAGGATACGGCACGGGCCGGTCGTCGGCGACAACCGACGATCGCGCGCTCCAGGCGATCGCGCGCGTCACCACCGCCCTCATCGGCGTCCAGATCATCATCGGCGCGACGATGAGGCATACCGAGGCAGGGCTGGCCATTCCGGACTTTCCGCTGATGTTCGGCGGGCTGTGGCCACCGGACTGGGATGCCAGGATTGCGGTGCACTTCGCCCATCGCCTCGGCGCGGCCGTGGTCACGGTGCTGATCGTGGCGACGACGATGCACGTGTTCTTCCGACAGGGCGGCCGGCGCGAGCTCCGCACGCCCGCCACGCTGCTCCTCGTCCTGCTCGCTGTGCAGGTGACGCTTGGCGCCTACGTCATCTGGACCGCAAAGCACTTTATCGTGAACTCCGCGCACGTGGCGACCGGCGCCCTGGTGCTCGGGACGTCGCTCGTACTGACGCTCCGCGCTCATCGCCTGCGCTTCGGCGGTGAGCCGGCCGCAGCATCCGGCGCCGTGTTCGGCCGACCTGCCCCCGCCGGAGCGCGCGCGTGAAGTCCGTTTCCGCAGTGTCGTCGGCGGAGATTCATCCGGGAGCGACGCCCCGGCGCGAGGCTGACCGGGCCCATCGTTCAGCGCCGTTCGAGGCGGTGGGGCGGTCCCGCCCCGTCGATTTCCTGGCGCTCACGAAGCCACGCCTGAACCTGCTCGTCCTGATTACGACGCTCGCTGGACTGTACCTCGCTGCGCCACAGGGCGTGGCGCCGATGGTGCTGCTGCACACGATGATTGGGACGGCCCTCGTCGCCGGCGGCGCAGCAGCGCTGAACCAGGTGTGGGAACGGGATACAGACAGCCTGATGCGCCGCACCCGGACGCGACCGTTGCCAGACGGCCGGCTGCAGCCTGCTGAGAGCACGTGGTTTGGCCTGGTGCTGTCCGCAGCGGGGCTCGCCGATCTCGGGTTTGGGGTGAATGTCACGGCAGCGGCGGTGGCCGCGCTCACAATTGGCAGCTACGTACTGCTGTACACACCGCTCAAGCGGCGAACGTGGCTCTCGACCCTCATAGGAGCGTTTCCCGGGGCGCTGCCTCCGGTGATCGGCTGGGCCGCGGCCACCGGCGAGGTGGGCACGCCGGCCATTGCCCTGTTTGGTATCGTGTTCGTCTGGCAAATGCCGCACTTCCTGGCGATTGCCTGGATCTACCGCGATGACTATGCGCGGGCAGGTATTCCACTGCTGCCCGTGGTGGAGCCTGACGGCCGCAGCACGGGCCGGCAGGCCCTGCTGTACGCCGTGGCGCTCCTGCCGATCAGTCTTGTCCCCGGGGTGACGGGCCTCGCTACTGCTCCTTACCTGGTGATCGCGTCGGTGCTTGGAATGATCCTGATCGCGCTGAGCGCTCGCTTTGCCCAGGCGTTGTCCACAGCGGCCGCGCGGCAGCTCTTCCTCGCCTCGATTATCTATTTGCCGCTGCTCTGGGGCGCGCTGGTGGTCAACCGGCTCTGGATCTAGCGCGGCCATGCTCGAGATTTCCGATCTCCCGGCGCTGAATGCGACGCTGAACGCCACCGCGGCGGTGTGTCTCATCGCCGGCTACATTCACATTCGCCGTGGCCGGTGGCAGATACACAAACGATGGATGCTGGGTGCGCTGTCGGCCTCAGCACTGTTCCTGACCTCGTACATCGTGTACCACCTGAACACCGGCTCGCGGCCTTTCCCTGGAATCGGCTTGATCCGCGTGCTGTATTTCCTCATCCTGGTCACGCACGTCGTGCTCGCCGTAACGATTCTCCCGCTCGCACTGGTGACAACCGCTCGCGGACTTCTCGCACATTACGAGCGCCACAAACAGATTGCGCGCTGGACGCTGCCGCTGTGGCTGTACGTGTCTGTGACCGGCGTCGTGATCTACCTGATGCTCTATCAGCTGTATTGAGAGATGAAGCGTCGATGATCTCAGTGCGAGAGGCACTCGAACGCTTGCACGCGGGAAACCGGCGATTCGTGTCCGGCGTCCGCAGCAGCGACACACCGGCGAATCATATCCGCCGCAACGAGGTTGCGGCGGGCCAGGAGCCCTTTGCGATCGTGCTGGGCTGCTCCGACTCGCGGGTGCCAGCGGAGCTCGTGTTCGACCAGGGGCTGGGCGATCTGTTCGTCATCCGCGTCGCTGGAAACATCGTCGCACCGTCTCAAATTGGCAGCGTCGAATTCTCCGCCGAGCGGTATGGGACACGACTGGTTGTCGTGCTCGGACATTCCCAGTGCGGCGCCATCCTCGCCACGCTGGAAGAGCTCGAGCGGCCCACAGAAAACCAATCGCGGAATCTGCATTCGATCGTGTCTCGCGTGCAGCCATCCGTCGAGCCGTTGCTGGCCACAGAGCTCAGACACGACCATGAAGCGCTGGTACGACAAGCTGTTCGAGCGAACGTCCGCGCTTCCGCGAACCAGCTGCGGCATGGATCAGAGGTCCTCGAGCAATTGATTCAGAAAGACAGACTCCTCGTCGTCGGCGCGGAGTATTCACTGGAAACAGGACTGGTCGACTTCTTCGATGGTGTGCCCGAGCACGTAGCGATCTAGGAGATCGCCTTGTGCAAGGGTCTGTGCGGAAGCTTCAGGCGGTGGACCGCTCGACGTGACGGCTTCGCAGTTGCCCTCGAGGGACGCGGCCTCCGCGCCCTCGAGGACAGTCGTCAGTAAGAACCCTCTCGGAACACACGTGGCATCAGGAGTCCACAGCCAGTGCGGCCGAGTGAGGGGCCGAGGGGGCTACGGCGTCGGCCAGACGACCCCTTGGTCGAACTTCTGAACCGGCGCGAGTCCTTTGTACACGAACTTCTGGACGCGTTTGCCTTCGAAAGTCTCTGTCGTGTAGATATTGCCCTTCGTGTCGGTGGCAATACTGTGCACGCAGTAAAAAGCCCCGGGCTGCCGGCCGCCATCGCCGAACTGCGTCAAGATCTCCATCGTCGCGCGCTCGACAATGTGTACCCGATCGTCTGCGCCGTTGGCCACATACAAGAACCGCTGCTGCGGGTCCGCGGAGAACGCGACATCGAAGGCCGTCCCCATCGTGTCCTTCGTCTTCGGCGAGATGACCAGTTCCCTCACGTAAGTACCGTCTTTCTTGAACACCTGGATCCGGTTGTTTCCCCGGTCGCACACGTAGACAAGGCCGTCCTTGGATATCTCGACGCAGTGAACCGGCGGCCGAAACTGCTGGGCCGGCTTCGCGTTGGGATCGTACGCGCCGCTGTTGCGGTCGTCGGGCTTGTTGCCGTAGGCGCCCCAGTGCCGCTTCATCTTTCCAGTCTTGATGTCGACTACCGCTACGCGCCGGTTGCCGTAGCCGTCCGCCACGTACACCTCATTGGCGGGGAGATCGACGGTCAGCTTGGCGACCTGGTTGTACGCCCATGGATCGTTACTCCCGCCGTTGGCGTACGCGAAGCCGAACTGCCTGAGGAATTTTCCCTCTGGAGTGAACTGGAGGAAGTGGTCGTCATTGCCTCCGTTCCCACCCATCCAGAGGTTTCCCTCGGTGTCAACGGTGATGCCGTGGCCCGACTCCGGCCACTCATACCCTTTGCCCGGCCCACCCCACGACCTGACCAGATTACCGGCCGGGTCGAACTGGAGCACCGGGGGCGCGGCGGCGCAACACGGTCCCCGACCCTGATCGAGGTGCAGCTCGTTCCGCGTCAGGCTGCCGGGCCGATGCACGATGTACACGTGATCTTTGGCATCCGTGCCGACGCCGATCGTCGAGCCGATCCGCCAGTGGTTCGGCAGCGGTTTGGGCCATAACGGGTCCACCTCGAAGCGCGGCGCCATCTTCTGCTGCGCGCCGACGGTGGCTTGGAAGGGACGTCCAGTGCTCAACAAGAGCGTGAGGACAGTGAGCGCGAATCCGCCGAGGAGTAGGTTACGTCGAAGCGTCATACTTATTCCCTCCGCAACACCAGAACCATCCGCTGCCGGCACCGCGCGTCGGCGGAGCAGTCCCGATCCTTACTTATCACGTGGAAGCCGTTGTCTTCGCGAGCATCGATTCGGCCAAGGCGATCGAGACGAGATTCTCGTCAATCGGCCGGCCTGTCTTCATTCCCTCGTCCTACAACTACACGTAGCAACGATCGACGAATGGTGGGCGCCGAGCTCTGGCGATGAACGAGCGGCAGCGGACGAGGGGCCACGCCTGGCGTGGGCGAACCATTCACCCCCAGCGCGGCAACACCCAGAACGACGCAGAAACCACGAACCACGGAGCGCACACGCCACATCATTATCGACCCCTGCCTCGCTCGCAATAAGAAAACTGTCGCATTCCTGCACTCTCACTGCGAGGCCATGCGCGGTCTTTCCTGCCCATACTTGTGAGCCAGGACCGGTCGCGCTATGGTTCCTCCACGTATGCCTCGCGCAGGATGGATGCTGCTGGCCGCGGTCGCCATGGCCGTGGTGCCGCTCTCTGCGCAGGCACCCGCCGGGACCCCCCTTGATGCCCTCTGGAACGTTCCCTTCCCAGAGCCGATGCTCATCCGTCCCCGCGTGTATGCCGCGTACGGCGCCCTGATCGGCGCGGCGCTGCTGGCGCTCCTCTACCTCTATCGAGGACGGCCCTTCATCGTGTATTGGATTGGCGGCTGGCTGCTGACTGCGGCGTCGCTTGGCGCCCGATCCGTTGGCTTCGACGACCCGCGCGTCAGCAGCGTCGTCCAGAGCGTCAGCAGCCTGTTCGGCCTCTGGGCGTCAGGCCTCTTCTATCTGGCACCGGCGGCATTTCGCGGTCACCGGGTCCGCTGGACGACACCGCTCAAGGCCGCCGCCGCCACCGCGGTCTGGTTCGTCGTGTCGCCCTTTGCAGTGCCGCTGGGAGCTGTGCTGGCCACGGGCTACCTGGCATCGACCGTGTTGCTGGCGCTGGCGGCCGTGCGCTATGTACGGCTCGGGCGCGCCACCCGTTACGTCGGCGCGTTCACCGTCGGTATCGGCATGCTCGCCGTCGCATTGTCCAACCTGAGCGCCGCTGCGCTCATGGTGAACTCGATGCTCGACGTCAAGCACTTCGGCACGATTCTCGGGCTGAACATCGTCATGAACATCTTCGTCGCCCTCGGCATGCACGTCGTGGTGTTCGAAGACATGACCGCGGAGTTGCGGCGGACAAACCAAGAGCTCGAGGCGGCGAACGAAGAGGTGCGGCGGCTTGCCATCACCGACCCGCTCACCGGGTGCTACAACCGTCGATTCTTCGATCAGATCGAGCGCCGCGAAATCCAGCGACATCGCCGCTACCATTCGGCCCTGTCGGTCGTGTTCGTCGATGTCGATCGGTTCAAGGCGCTCAACGACACGCTCGGCCACGACACCGGAGACTCCGCGCTGCGCGCGATTGGGGCACTGCTCCGGTCGAATGTTCGCGAATCCGACTACGTGATCCGCTGGGGCGGGGACGAATTCGTCCTGCTTCTGACGTGCGCGATCGATCAGGCGAAGCGCAAAGCGTCTGAGCTCAAAGTTGCCTTCGACTGCGACCCGCAAACGGCGCAATTGCCAGGCGGTATCGGCCTCAGCATCGGCGTGGCCGAAGTGCCGCCGGATGCCGAGTCCCTTGGCGCGACGATCAAGCTCGCGGACACGTTGATGTACCGGGACAAGTCAGGGCGAGTGGGGCGCGTGGGGCCAGTGGGGCGGGTAGGGCGAGTGGGGCGGGTCGGACAGGCAGGACCGGTCGAACCAGCCTGACCGGCCTCCTGCCCGCCCCA
>ORMF010950263.1_pt1 | contig 10430 bp, 8 predicted proteins | sample 1779871 | NCBI WGS metagenome assembly ORMF01 (sample SAMEA104232316, study PRJEB22302) | groundwater metagenome | biome: forest; feature: aquifer; material: groundwater | place: USA | collected 2011-08-07 | depth 5.4 m
CCGAATCCGACATCGTGATCGTGAATCCCCATCTGCTGTGCGCCGACGCCGCCGTCCGCCAGAGCAACTACGGCGAGGTGATCCCGACGTGTCATCTCGCGGTCGTCGACGAAGCCCATCAGCTCGAGGACGTCGCGACGCAATACTTCGGCTTCTCGGTCAGCAACTACCGGCTGGAGGACTTGGCGCGCGACATCGAACGCCTCGTCGCGTCCGGCGCTGTCGAGAGTCGGGCCGATCGCGACACCGTCGCCAAGGCGGTCGAGAGGCTGCGCGATCGCTCCCGCGAATTCTTCACTGCGCTCGCCTTTGCGCATCGGTCCGGCGACCGTGCGCGAAGCGAGGAGCGCGTGCGCGCCACCGCGAACTCGTTCGACGAGGTGAGCGAGCCGGCCGTCTATCTCACCGGCGCACTGGATCTGGTCGAGTCGACACTGTTGTTGCTGCCGAGACGCGGCGGCCCGGGCGCGGGAGATGGGGACGCTGACGCCGAGGACTCGGTCGAGGAAACCCGCACCCTTGCGCGCCGGGCGGACGAGATACGGTCCGAAATGCGCTTTCTGCTCCGGGCCGCCGACCCAACGTACGTCTACTTCGTGGAGTTTCGCGGAAGAGGTGTGTTTCTACGCGCGTCGCCGATCGATGTGTCGGGCATCGTTCGCGAGCTGCTGCTCGACAAGATGCGGGCAACGGTGCTCACCTCGGCGACACTCACCGTTGACGGCCGCTTCGACTACATCCGAGGCCGCCTTGGCATTGCCGACGCTGAAGAAGTGCGGCTGCCGTCGGAGTTTGATTTTGCGCGGCAGGCGATTCTGTATCTGCCTCCTCGAATGCCGGATCCGCGATCGCCCGAGTTCGCGATGGCGGCCGGCCATCAGGTGATCGAGATCCTCAAGAGAACGCGCGGCCGCGCGTTCGTCCTGTTCACGAGCTACGCGAGCCTGAGAGCGGTACAGGCCGTGGCCGAAATGGCCGTCGACTATCCCATTTTGATTCAGGGCACGGCTCCGCGCACGCAACTGCTGCGACAGTTTCGCGAAACGCCGCATGCCGTGCTGTTCGCCACTGCCAGCTTCTGGCAAGGAGTGGACGTCGTCGGCGATGCCCTGAGCTGCGTCATTATCGACAAGCTGCCCTTCGCGTCGCCCGGAGAGCCTCTCACCTCGGCGCGGATCGACGCGATTCGGGCGCGCGAGGGGGAGCCCTTCGGCGAGTACCAGGTGCCGCTCGCGATATTGGCTCTTCAGCAGGGGTTGGGCCGCCTGATACGGCACAGGCAGGATCGCGGTGTTCTGGCGATTCTCGATCCTCGGCTCCGGACAAAAGCGTACGGCCAGCGATTCATCGCGTCCCTGCCGCCGGCGCCCGTGGTACACGACCTGAACGCCATCGAAGGGTTCTTCTCGCGCTGAGGCTCTGTCGGAAGGGTTCTCTTCGATCGTGTAATATGTTAGGCATCTATTAGTTATTAGTCGGTTTTTCTGGCAGGGAGGAACTTATGGTCGGCCGTTTGAATCGCCGGCAGAACTGGCTCATCGTTCTTGCACTGCTCGCCACGTGGGCCGTCCCGCACGCTGTCGCGGCACAGGGCAGCAACGGCATGGCGCAAGGCGTTGTGAGGGACGACAAAGGGAATCCGGTTGAGGGCGTGACGGTCACGTTCCAGTCGGTCGAATCCGCCCGGAAGCTCGAGACGAAAACCAACAAGAAGGGTGAGTACTTCCAGATTGGTCTCGCCCCCGGCAACTACACAATCACGGCCGCCACAGCAGACCTCGCGTCACTTCCCCTCACGACAAGGATCGGCGCCGGTCGGACGGCGAAATCCGACCTCGTGGTGGCCGACAAGAAGACCGTGGCCGCAGCCGCGGCTGCATCCGCGCCCCCCGGATCGGCCGAGGCCAAGGCGAATGCAGCCAGAGCTGCATTCTCGGCGGCCTTTGATGCGGGCGTCGCGGCCTCCAACGCAAACCGCCACGATGAAGCGGTGGAGAAGTTCACTCAGGCGGCCGAATTGAACGCCACGTGCCACGACTGCTACAACAACATCGCCTATGCCTACTACCAGAAAAAGGATTACCCGAAGGCCGAGGCGGCGTATCTGAAAGCCAACGAGATCAAGCCCACTCAGGCCGCGTACAGCGGGCTGGCGTCCGTCTACACGGCACAGAAGAAGCTCGATCAGGCGCAGGCGGCGATGGCGAAGTCCGCCGAACTGAACACCGCCGGCGGCGGAGGCGGGGACGCCGATTCGCTCTTCAACCAGGGGGTCACGCTCTGGAACTCAGGGAAGATCGAAGACGCCAAGAAGCAGTTCCAGGCGGCTGTGAATGCCAACCCGAATCACGCGGAGGCGCACTATCAACTCGGGATGGCGCTGGTGAACGAGGGAAACCTGGCTGGGGCCGCCGCGGAATGGAACACCTATCTCAAGCTCGCTCCATCGGGACCGCATGCCGCCGACGTGAAAGCGATGCTTCCGTCTCTGAAATAGCCCCGAGGTGTCCGACCCCGCCGCGCTTCGCGCCCGGCTGGAGCGTGTTCGCAATCGGATTGCGAATGCGGCCAGCCGGGCCAAGCGCGATCCCTCATCCGTTCGACTCATCGCCGTTTCGAAGACCTTCAGCGTCGACGATATCCGCGCGGCCGCAGCCGCCGGCCAACTGGATTTCGGAGAAAATAAGGTTCAAGAGGCCCAGCGTAAGGTGGCGAGCACGGCGGACCTCCCGCTTCGCTGGCATCTCATCGGCCATCTGCAGTCGAATAAGGCGCGCAAGGCGGCCGAACATTTCGACGTCATTCACTCCGTGGACAGCGTCGCGCTCCTGACGAAGCTCGATGCAGCGGCCTCGGCTGCCGGCCGGCACGTGGAATTGCTGGTCCAGGTGGATCTTGCGGGTGAGGTCACCAAGCATGGCGTATCGCCCGACCAGGTTGCACCCATTCTGGAAGCTGGACGCGGGTGTCGTGCCGTTCGCCTAGCAGGGTTGATGACACTTCCCCCGGCGGTCGCCGAACCCGAGGCAGCCCGGCCCTATTTTGCCGCCCTCCGTCGCGTGCGAGACGATTTCCTGGCCCGGGGCGTCGATCCGCCGATGCTTCGAGAACTTTCCATGGGCATGAGCTACGATTTCGAGGTGGCGATCGAAGAAGGTGCCACGTGCATACGAGTCGGCTCGGCCATTTTCGGAGAGAGGGACCATGTTTGACCCGGGCCTGTCGCTGCGCCAGCAATCGTCCGATAGCAGGGAACAACGGGACCCTGTCCGAAGCTCGCACGACGCCGCGGCAACGGATGGGGACGAGCTTCTGCGAGGACCCAAGATGAACGTCAGCCCACTCGACCTACGCCAGCAGCGTTTTCGCACCGTCCTCAGAGGCTTCGACAAGGTCGAGGTGACGTCCTTTCTGATGGCGGTCGCCGACGACTACGAGCAGGCCCTGCGGGTGACCGATCAACTGCGCCAAGACCTGATGCGGATGGAAGGGCTCCTCAACGGCCATCGTGAGCACGAGAAGAGCCTCCAGGCAACGCTGATGACGGCGCAGAAGCTGGCCGACGACATCAAGTCCACCGCGGAAGAAGAGGGGCGCCGCATCCTGCGGGAGGCGCAGGGCCGATCGGATCTGCTGCTCGAAAGAACACAGGCGCGCCTCGAAGACATTCAACGCGAGATCGACGGCCTGAAGCTGAAGCGGCGCGACGTGGAAACCACGATCGAGTCCACCATTCAGACGCTCCGCAACACGCTCGAATACGTGAGGGAACAGGAAGCCCGCGAGCGGGAGGACAGGATCCTGCTCCATCGCCCCCGGCCAGCCGAATCACCAGATCCGCGGGCAGGCGGTCTGCAGGAAGCCATGCACGATATCAAAGCCCGATCGTCCTAGGGTGCCGGTCGGTCGGCCGGCGCGCGCTCGTGCCCTGCAGATCCTGGGAGCACGTAAACCTCGACCGACCAGCTGAACTGCCAGGGATACGGATACCCGGGCAGCAGGTCGACGGTCCGCAGATACGACGCGTCCACGTAAATGTGGCTCGCGTCCCGCCTGATGGCGAGGTTCTCGTCCTCGAGAGGCACGTCGTTCTCCGACGCGAGTTCCATGATGCGCCCGCGAAGCTGCGCGTCGTTCACCCGCGGCGTCAGCGCTGCCGCTTGGGCCCCATCCTTGAAGCGGTAGTGGCTGACGTACGCGGAGCCGATGCGCCATGTGGCGTGTGCGATGAGCGCCGCGAGGGCGACCTGGATGAGGAACTTGATCATCAGCCGATCTGATGCAGCATTCGGTCCCAACGCGTGCGCGTGAAGAAGTGCACGAACACCGACGCCAGACGCGTGAGCGTCGCACCGGCGCCCTGCCCCCAATGGTCCTCGGGCTCAGCCTCATAGGACCAGTAGATGAGCAGCGCTCTGCCCTTGATGTAGTCGCGTGGAAGGAATCCCCAGAACCGGCTGTCGGCCGAATTGTCACGGTTGTCACCCATCATGAAGTACTGATCGGCCGGCACGACGACCGGCCCGTAGTGCTTGAGCACATCCGACGAGGTGACCTCGCGGTACTCGGCAGGTGAAGTGGGCTGATCGATATAGTGCGCGTACGGCTCCTCGAGGGCGCGGCCGTCGATGTATACCTTCCGGTCACGGAGTTCGAGCGTTTCACCCGGGAGGCCAATCACGCGCTTGATGAAGTCGCGGTTGGGATCCACGGGGTATTTGAACACCACCACGTCGCCCCGATGAATCGTCCTGATAGGCAGGAGCGCGCGCTCGAGTTTCGACAGGCTCGGTGCGACGCCGAACTTGTTCACCAGCAGATATTCGCGGATGAGCAGGTTGTTCTCTATTGAGGCGGTGTGAATCTTGAATGCCTAGACGATAAAAGTGCGAACGAAAAAAGCGAAAATGACGGCGATGACAATCGACTCGAAATACTCGCGCGCGGTCGACTTCTTGAAGTCAGGCATGCACAGTACTCAATCGCCCGAGCTGAAGCTCGGGCCTACAAGTGAGTGACTCAGGCCTTCGGCTGCGGGCAGACTCGTAGGCCCGACCTTGAGGTCGGGCGCGACAGAACTTCGGCTCGGGCATCACTCCGACTCCGTTCCCATCTTCAACACCGCGAGGAAGGCCTCCTGCGGAATCTCGACGCGGCCGACGCGCTTCATCCGCTTCTTGCCTTCTTTCTGCTTCTCGAGCAATTTGCGCTTACGTGAGATGTCGCCTCCGTAGCATTTCGCGAGCACGTTCTTGCGCATCGCCTTCACCGACTCGCGTGCGATGATTCGTCCGCCAATGGCCGCCTGAATGGCCACTTCGAACATCTGTCGCGGAATGAGCTCGCGCATCTTCGAGGCGAGCGCGCGTCCGCGTTCGTAGGCCGTGTCACGGTGCACGATCGTCGACAGAGCGTCCACCGGATCCCCGTTGACGAGGATATCCAGCTTCACCAGGGGCGACGGCCAATAACCGGTCACATGATAGTCGAGCGACGCGTACCCGCGGGAGATGGTCTTGAGCTTGTCGTAGAAGTCGAGGACCACCTCGTTGAAGGGGAGATCGTAGGTGATCAGGACCCGGTCCGAGGCGAGATACTCGAGCGCCTTCTGGACGCCGCGCTTGTCCTGGCACAGCTGCAGAATGCCACCCACATACTCCGCCGGCGTGAGGATCATGGCTGTGATGACCGGTTCTTCAATCACGGAGATCCGGCCGGCATCCGGGAGCTTGGCCGGACTGTCGATCTCCTGAACGACGCCGTCGGTCGTCGTCACCCGGTACAACACGCCTGGCGCCGTTGTCACCAAATCCATGTCGAATTCGCGCTCGAGCCGCTCCTGGACGATCTCCATGTGGAGCAGCCCGAGGAATCCGCACCGGAACCCGAACCCGAGGGCCATCGATGTTTCCGGCTCGTAGAAGAACGACGCGTCATTGAGCCGGAGCTTCTCGAGCGCGTCGCGCAGCTCGGCGTACTCGTGACCCTCGACGGGATAGAAGCCCGCGAACACCATCGGCTTCAAGGGCTTGAAGCCGGGGAACGGTTCGAGCGCGGGCCGGAGGGTCTCCGTGATCGTGTCGCCGATCTTGGCGTCGCTGATCTTCTTGATATTGGCCACGAGGAAGCCCACTTCCCCGACACCAAGCTCACCGACTTCGACCGCCTTGGGCGTGAAAATACCCACCTGCAGCGCCTCGTAGTCCTGCCCTTCAGCCATCAGTCGAATCTTCATCCCGGGCTTCAGCACTCCATCGATCACGCGGACGACGATGACAACGCCGCGGTAGGGGTCGTACCACGAGTCGAAGATCAGCGCCTTGAGCGGAGCGTCAGGACGGCCGGCTGGCGGGGGCAGACGATGGATGATGGCTTCGAGGATTTCGGGCACGCCCGTGCCCTGCTTCGCACTGGCGAGCAGCGCTCCTGAACCATCCAGGCCAATGATGTCGGTGATCTGGCGCCGGACTTCCTCCGGTTGAGCGCCTGGCAGGTCGATCTTGTTGATGACCGGGATAATATCGAGGTTATTCTCCACAGCCAAATACGCGTTGGCGAGCGTCTGCGCTTCGACGCCCTGCGATGCATCCACGAGCAGCAAGGCTCCTTCGCACGCCGCAAGCGAACGTGTCACTTCGTACGAAAAATCCACATGACCCGGCGTATCGATGAGATTGAGGACGTAGTTCTCGCCGTCTTTGGCTGTGTAGTGGAGGCAAACGGGGTGCGCCTTGATGGTGATGCCGCGCTCGCGTTCGAGGTCCATCGCATCGAGAACCTGGGCTTCCATCTCCCGGGCCTGGAGCGCGCCGGTAATTTCGAGGAACCGATCGGCCAACGTCGACTTGCCGTGGTCGATGTGCGCGATGACGGAGAAATTGCGGATATGGCGTGAATCCAAGGGGTTCCTGGCGCTGACGCGGGGCGGTTCCTATTATACCGGCCCGTCCGGGCCACTCGTCGTCAGCGACGCGACCCAACCGACTCCGATGCGCGGCTCAGTTGCCATGGCACGAGAGTCGTGTCCGGCAGCTGGGTGCGATGACCATATGACAGGCCCCGCAGGCGCTCTGGAGCGCCTCTGAGCGTCAGCGGCCTTTGGCTGCAGCGTCGCGCTCTTCAGTGCGCGTCCCTTTGAGAATGCCCTCCATTCCATAGTTGGCCTCGTGGCAGGCATACTCGTAAATCTGATCGTCGAGTCGCTCGAGCGGCATGCGCCCGGTCCATGGCCGTGTCCATGTCGCGGGATCGTTCACCGTGAATTCGTAGGTGAGCGTTCGATTATCGGCACGCGAGAACTTCTCTACGAGCTTCAGGTTTGGGCTCGCGCCGCGATACGAATTCTTCTCGCTGAAATTAGTCGTCTCGACGACGAGCGAGTCGCCCTCCCAGTGGCCACGCGAATCGCCCATCCACGGCCGGACGGTTGGGGGGAGGTGCGGACGCCCGTCGAGTGGCACAATGCGCGCGTCGTGCACCATCTCGGTCGTGATCACCACGTAATCACGCGCCTGCACGATCTGAAGGTTGTTGTTGTACGCACTTGGCGCGAACGGCGGGCCGGCGTTGAAGCCGACGAGGCAGCCCTCGCCGAGCGAACGATCTTCGGGGCCGTCGGCCGGACCTCTCGCACGACGCGCAGCAGCCCGCGCGTCCGCGCGGGCCTGGCCCTCGGCCGTCAGTGGGGGAATCCGCCCATTTGGGGGGTCGACAACAATCGACGTTTGTCGCGTGCCGACGACGCGGGTGCCGCGATCGTACCAGGCGTCGTTGTACGCGCGGCCCACGTCTGCCGCCGTACCGCGTTGCCGCCCTTCATCCTGTTTTTCTCGGGCCGCCGCCTCCTTTTCGACCTGCAGCACTTCCGCGTCGGTGAGTACGGCTTTGTCACCCAGGTTGGCGGGCCGTTCGAGCGGCGTGATGGTGGCGAAGCTCCAGTTGCCCTGGAGATCGGGGTGCCCATCCGGCGTCAGCAACGGCCGGGAAGGTGGCTTGGCCCTGCCGCCTGCCTGCGCGAACACGCTCGAATCGACGAGCGGAGTCGCGCCAAGCATAAGGGCAATGCCGAGAGGGGCAGCAAATTGACACCACATGAGACCTCCTGAATGCATGAGGCACCGACCCACGAGCGACCATTCTAATCCTTCGCGGAGACGAGAGCTCGCCGCTTCGGGACCGCCCGCCGGGCCTTGCTGGCGGGCCGCCGCCTTGTCCAGCCCTACGCTCGACCAATCTCGGTCAGTGTGGGCCAATTAGTTCGAGGGTGGGGTCGCATATCAGATGGTCGTCTATAATTCTGGTTTCATTGTCGATGCGCGACCGACCCCTCGCCATTCAGACGCTGCAGCCGATCCTTACTCCGGATTCCGGTAAACGATGACAAGTCTGTTCGAGCCCCTCACACTGGCGAGCGGAGGTGTGCTCAAGAACCGCTTCATGCTCGCGCCGCTGACCAACATGCAGAGCCTCCCGGATGGACGCCTGGGTGACGACGAGTACCGCTGGCTGTGCAAGCGAGCGGAAGGGGGCTTCGGCCTCACGACGACGTGCGCGGCGTACGTGCAGAAGGACGGCATCGGCTTTCCGGGTCAGTTGGGCATCTACGGCGACGAGCACCTGGACGGGCTCACTCGCCTCGCCACCGGGCTCAGGCGCTACGGCACTCACGCGGTCGTGCAGCTGTACCACGGCGGCATGCGCACGCCACAGACGTTGATCGAACGCGCGCCGCAATGCCCGTCCGATGACGCGGAGACGGGTGCGCGCGCCATGAGTCCGAACGAGATTGCGACAGCCATCGACGACTTCATCGCAGCCGCCCGCCGCGCAGAACGGGCCGGATTCGATGGCGTCGAGATTCACGGCGCGCACGGCTATCTCGTGTGCCAGTTCCTCAGCCCCGAGATCAACCGGCGTGGCGACGGCTACGGTGGCTCGCTCGAACACCGCTCGCGGTTCCTGTTCGAGATCGTCGACGGCGTGCGAGCGGCATGCGGGAAGCACTTCAGCCTGGGCGTGCGTCTGTCGCCGGAGCGCTTCGGTCTGCGGCTCGATGAAATCCGCACCATCGCCGACCGGCTGCTGCACGAGGCACGCGTCGACTACCTCGATCTGTCGCTGTGGGATGTCTTCAAAGATCCAAACGACGACGCGTTCAAGGGCCGGAGTCTGCTGTCGTATATCACCGATCTGAAACGAGGCGCCGTGCGGCTCGGCGCAGCGGGCAAGATCCCGACCGGAACCGACGCCGCGCGCGCGCGCGCCGCGGGCCTCGACTTCGTGGTCATTGGCCGTTCCGCCGTCCTGCACCATGACTTCCCGGCACGCGTCGCAGCCAATCCGGCCTTCGAATCGCATGGCCTGCCGGTGAGCGCCGACTATCTGCGCGCCGAAGGACTGGGTGAGCCATTCATCGGCTACATGCGGACCTGGAAGGGGTTCGTGGAACCTGTCGCAAGCAGCGGCTCGGCGCCCGCAACAGCGAGCACACACTCGTCAGGGTGAACGGCGAGTGGCCAGTACCAAGAGAGTGCATCACGCAAGGAACCCTCAGGCGAGGTCGCATAGGATGAGGTCGCATAGGATTATGATGTAATGTCGTCTCTTACAGCAGGAGCTGCCATGTCACGCCGCCATTCGCGTCCCGCCGTGGTTCTGGTCGCCGTGGTTCTGGTGATGCTGCTCGCGGGTTCCCGGGAGATCTGGGGACAGAATGGGCGCGGGTCGACGGCACCCCGCACACCGTGGGGCGCTCCGGACCTGCAAGGCACCTGGACCAACGAGACCATCACCCCCTTCGAACGGCCCGCTGCGCTGGCGAACAAGCCGTTCCTGACCGCCGCCGAGGCAAGGGACCTCGAGACCCGGTCGGCGGCGGATCGTACGGCCGCGGACCAGGCCCCCGCTGCGCCAGGCAATGTCGGGACCTACAACCAGTTCTGGACGGATTCGGGATCGAAAGTCGTGTCGACGCTGCAGACCTCGCTCGTCGTCGATCCTCCAGATGGCCGCGTGCCGGTCCGGCCCGAAGCGGTCCAGCAGCAGAGGGATCACAACGCGCACAATAGCGAGGCACCTGAGCTCATGAGCCCGTGGGACCGCTGCATCACGCGCGGCGTGCCGGGCGGCCTGTTTCCGGCCGGCTACAACAACGCGTACCAGATCAGTCAGTTCCCCGGCTACGTGCTGATTCACTACGAGATGATCCACATGGCTCGCATCATCCCGACCACGGGGCGGCCACACCTGCCGCCGCAGTTGCGGTCCTGGGATGGCGATTCCGTCGGGCACTGGGAGGGGAACACGCTCGTTGTCGACATCACCAACTACAACGGCAAGGGGTGGATTGCGACCAACGGGGCGTCGGGACGCATGCGCGGCATCATGCAGAGTGACGCACTCCACGCGGTCGAGCGCTTCACGCGCACGAG
>ORMF010118432.1_pt1 | contig 10425 bp, 5 predicted proteins | sample 1779871 | NCBI WGS metagenome assembly ORMF01 (sample SAMEA104232316, study PRJEB22302) | groundwater metagenome | biome: forest; feature: aquifer; material: groundwater | place: USA | collected 2011-08-07 | depth 5.4 m
GCGGGAAATTCGAGCACGGCAGCTACAAGACCGCGGGCGGCCTTCACGGCGTTGGCGCCAGCGTGGTCAATGCGTTGTCCAAAGAGCTCATCGCGACCGTGAAACGGGACGGCGCACAGTGGGAGATGCGCTTCAAGCAAGGCAAGCCCGTCGGCCCGTTGAAGAAGCTCGGCGCCGCGCGAGGCAGCGGCACCACGGTCTACTTTCATCCCGACGCCGCCATCTTCCCCAAGATCGAGTTCGATCCAGACGTCATCAAATCGCGGCTCGAGGTCGCGAGCTACCTCCACAAGGGCCTGAAGGTCGTCTTTGAAGACGAAGCCTCGAAGACCAGGTCGGTCTTCGAACACACGGAGGGCATTGTCGATTACCTGAAGACGATCGTCAGCGAACGGAGTGCGAAACCCGTGCACGAGGTTCCGTTCGTCCTGAACAAGGACGAGGGACTGCGCCTGGATCTCGTGCTTCAGTGGACCGAAGCGACCGACGAGCAACTGCGATCGTACGTCAACGGCATTCCGACGGGCTCGGGTGGCACGCACGAAAATGGTTTGCGGGCCGGCATCGGCAAGGCCGTGCGCAACTTCATCGACACACACAACCTGACGCCGAAGGGCGTCACGCTGACGGCCGAGGACATCCGCGAGGGGATGACGGGCGTCCTCAGCCTGTTCATTGCCGAGCCGCAGTTTCAGGGGCAGACCAAAGATCGGCTGAACAACCCCGAGATTCTCTCGGCAATCGACGCTGTCGTGAGACCTTCGCTCGAGCATTGGCTCAATCACAACATCAGCGTGGCTGAAGCCATCCTCGCCCGCATTATTCTTGCCGCACGCGCGCGCGAGGCAAGCCGCGCGGCGCAGGCCGAAGTGTCGCGCAAGAGCGCGACGTCGTATCGGCTGAACCTCCCGGGCAAGTTGAGCGACTGCACTAATTCCACGAGTGAAGGCAGCGAAATCTTCATCGTTGAGGGCGATTCAGCTGGCGGCTCGGCCAAGCAGGGACGGGATCGCGCGCGCCAGGCCATCTTGCCGCTGCGGGGCAAGGTGCTGAACACCGAGAGCGCGTCGCTCGCGAAAGTGCTGGAGAACAAGGAACTGTCCGATCTCGTCACGGCCCTCGGCTGCGGGCTGGGCAACAACTTCGACCTCTCGAAGCTCCGCTACGGGCGCGTGATCATCCTGGCCGACGCCGACTCGGACGGCAATCACATCGCCACCCTGCTCCTCACATTCATCTATCGTCATTTGCCGCAGCTCATGAGCAGCGGGCACGTCTACCTCGCGCAGCCCCCCCTCTACCGCGTCGACATTGGCAAGGACACGTTCTGGGCGCTGGACGATGCGCAGAAGGAGGCGATTCTGAAGCAGCACACGCAGGGGAAGACATCGGGGAACCGCACGACTCCGGATGTCACGCGGTTCAAGGGCCTTGGCGAGATGATGCCAAAGGTTCTGTGGGAAACGACACTCAATCCGCGCACGCGACGCTTGCTCCGCGTCGAGATCGCAGATCAGCTCATCACGGATCGCGTGATGAACGAGCTGATGGGCAAGGACGCGTCCGCTCGCTTTCGCTTCATCATGGAGCGCGCCGAGGAAGCCGAAGAACTGGACGTCTAGCGCGCGAGCACGTCCGCCGATCACTCGGCGAGCGCCTCCGATTCCAGGCGCTTCAGCGAATGCGGACGGCCCAGCACCACCAGCTTGTCGCCGGTTCTAATCGCGGTGTCCGGCTCGGGATTGAACTCCATCGTCCGGTCCTTCCGCTGGATCCCCACGACGATGACGCCAAACCGCTGCCGGAGATTGGCTTCGAGAATGGAATGGTTGGAGAGGGACGAAGCTGCCGCCACTGGGATCTCCTCGATCGCGAGCTCGAGGTTCTCGGCGCTTGTTGCCAGCTCGACGAAGTCCACGACGGCCGGCCGCAGCGCTGTATGCGCCATCTGCACGGCGCCAATCTGATACGGCGAGATCACCCGCGTCGCGCCGGCGCGCTTGAGCTTTGTGATGGCGTCCTCGGTCTCGGCCCTGGCCACGATCGCAAGTTCGGGCTTCAAGACGTGCGCGCTCAGGACGGTGTACACATTTTCGGCATCCGATCCCACCGCCGCAATCAAGCCGCGGGCCCGCATGATGCCCGCCCGCTTGAGCACGTCTTCGCCGCTCGCATCGGCCTCAATCGCCAGCAACCCCTCGTCGAGCGCCGCCTGCACGAGCCGGGGATCGCGTTCGATGACCACGAGCGGCACGCCTTCCCGGACGAACTGACGGGTGACGGTCGCACCGATGCGGCCGTATCCGCACACGATGAAATGGTTGGTGATGGTTTCGAGCATCGAGGCCCTGCGTCGCCACTGAAAACGCTTCGGGAGTCCGCCTTCGACGACAATCGCTGCAATCAGCGTGAAGGTGTAGAGCGCGGCGCCCACGCCGCTCATGACCAGGACCACCGTAAAGGCCTGGCCGGCTCTCGACAGTTCGTGCACTTCCCTGTAACCGACCGTCGTCACCGTGATGATGGTCATGTAGAACGCGTCCCACGCGCTCCACTTCTCGATGACGACGTAGCCGACTGTTCCGCCGATGATCACGAGCGTCAGGAGCAGCGTCGCCAGCGCGGGTCCCTTCAGCCGCACGTGCGATCTTCCATCATTCGTCAGGACATCCTTTGCCGGCGCGCGAGCGCTCGAGAACGCGCAGGCGGCGAGGCAGCGACCGTAACTGACGCCCTATTGACTCGTCTCACGAGAGGCAGCCGCTATCAGTTTCGCACCGTCCTCTGTCAGCAAGTAGCGGTCGGCGACGAGCTTCTCCACCGCGCGCCGATACTTCTCTGCTCGCTCATGCTCTCCACCCAGATAGCGCTCTTCAAGTGAAAGGCGGGAATCGCCGCTGGCGAGCCTCTCGCCCTTCGTCTTGGGAAAGGGCAGAGACGAGCCGTTCACCGAGCACAAATCGCCTTCGGCGAAGCCTTGGCCGCGCACCGCTTTGCCGGAGAGCGTCGCCACGGGTGCCGCGATCTCCGGCACAATGATGCCGGCCGCAGGATTGCCGTCACGATCGAGGCGTCCCACGTACAGCGGATACTTGGCGGCGCCTTCCTTCGGTGGGAACACGCTGAAATCGCGGACGCCCACCTCGCTGATCGCCGTGTTGTACGGCTTCCCCGGAATACGCGGGTACTGCTTGCTCTGCTCGGCAGGGGTCACGAACGTGCCTTTGGCGACAGAAGGCGCACTGGTCGGCGGTGGCATCACACCATCCCGAGCCCAGCGGACCAGGTCGTCGTAGGCGGCCCGGTAATAGGGCCATGGGGACACGCCGTTGGCCGCATCCCTGCAACCCGCGTCGCCTTGAAGATGCGCGGTCGTCACGTAGAAGTACCGGACGTCGCCAGGCAGCGCGACGTCGCGCCCGTTCGTGTCGGTCAGCACCAGCGATGCGTGCCCTTGATACGACTCTGAGTCGGCGTCGAGTTGAATCACCTTGGGGCACGTCTTCGAGATGGAGCAGACTCGAAAAAGGCCGTCGGTCTTGCCGGTCAGCGCATCAGTCGTCGTGGCGTACGTGAACGGAAACTCGTCCATCGGGAACATGTGGTCTTCGTGCTGCCGTGTGAAGCGGCCGGGCTGACCGAATCGATAGTTGACGAACGTCCTGCGCGCGCCGGCGACAATCGGGTTCATGCCCTCGAACACTCGGCGTCCGGCGGCATCCTGGTTGAATCCCTGATAGATGAAATCGCGCTGCAACCGCCCGCTCTGGGAAGCGCCGGTGGCCACGGCGGCCGTGAGCACCGGCGCGCCATCGAGGAACAGGGGATTCTGGCGGCCGGTGTCGTCGGTCGCGCTGTGCCGCAGGAACGCAACGACCTCTCGAATCGCCGCGAACCCGATTCCCACCACGATCGGCTGCTTGGCCTGATAGGTGAGCTCATAGATCGCACCGGCGTCCATCCCGGGCGTTTCCGTGATGCGAATCGTCGTCTCGTCCACGTACGACCACTGTGAGGCAGGGACCGGCCGTCGAGCGTCGCCCTCGTGGACGCGAACGGTCAACGTGGCTTTCGTCTGATCCAGTGTCGCCGCCGGATACGTCAGCCGAGTCGTCAACATCTTGGCGGTATCACGAATCCACTCTTCTCGGGCGGTGCCGACAATCGGCTGACCATTCGCCGTAGCCACCGGGAGCTGCGCAAAGAGCGGCGGCGGATTCGCACCGGACGATGGTGATGACGGGCCATGCTGCCACCCACTCGAAACAAAGGTGTATCCGCGATTCATCAGATAGCCATTGCCGACGTTGGCGGCTTCGTATCCCGCGCCGCCTTCATTGAAATACCCGTACACGATGCGGTTGCCGCGGTTGTTGATCTCGTACGACAGGACTTTGTTGCCCTTGGTCAGGTCGACCGGTTTGAGGATGTGCACGTCGAACGTGTATTCGACGAGGCCGGCGGCGTTCTTTGGAGCCTTGTCGAGATCGACGATCTGGGCGTTCAGGGGCGCTTGTGGATCGATCACCGCACGGGCCCGGCCAACCAGGACTTCGTACGGACCGACTGCGCCAAACGACTGTCCGCCAAAGGCGGGGCGGCGACTGGTGATCTCGAGCTCCGTCACGCGAGAGGACGGCCGCGCGGCAGCTGTCGCGCCGGCGCGCCCGTTCTGAGCCCGCACGGTGTGAACGGCCGCCGACGTCGTCAAAACCGCCATGATCGCGAGTCCGAGAGCGGAGAAGCGCGTGATCGCCATTGTGTTCTCCTTGGCGAGCCGAGAGAACCCGCCCTCTTGCTCTTTTCGGTAGAGCCGATCCAATCGACGCTGACAGTAGTCCAGGGGTCCCAGTGCGTCAAGTCATTACCCGACGTGCAAGAATGACCCTGTCGCTGTTGAGATCCCCATGTCCGCGAGAAGCCGTCACCCTGGAAGTCCGGCAGCAAATCGTGGCCGAACGATATATCTGAACCTCGTGCTGTTTGCGGTGGCCTTTGGATGGATCGAGGGCTCGGTTGTCGTGTACTTGCGGGAGCTCTATTTTCACAATGCCGGTCCGAACGCTCGGTTGTTTCCGGTCGTCTTCCTCTCGGACCGTCTCGCGCACGTGGAAATTGTTCGCGAGTTTTGCACGATGGTGCTGCTGGCCGTGGTCGGCTGGCTGTCCGGTAGTCGGTGGGCCGCGCGGATCGGTTCATTCCTTCTGCTGTTCGGGATCTGGGATCTTACCTACTACGGCGTCCTCAAGCTGGTGCTCGACTGGCCCACCAGTCTTTCCACGTGGGACATCCTGTTCCTGATTCCGCTGCCATGGATCGCGCCGGTCTGGGCTCCGGCCGCGGTGGCGGCCATGTTTGTCGGGCTCGGCAGCTATCTGTTCTGGACAGGAGATCGACCGCGGGCCTACCGCCCGACCGACGCGGCCGTGCTGTTCGCGTCGGCATTCATGATTGTGGCGTCCTTTCTTGCCGACTGGAGAGTCGCCGTCGAGCAGCAGATACCCCAACACTTTCACGGGTGGCTGTTCTGGGCAGGGGTCGTGCTGGGAATCGTCTGGTTCGTGCGCGTCGAGCGCGGTGTGGCCACCAGTCCTGCCACTGCGATCCAGCGGCCGAACGACAGGCCGTGAGACGGCCAGACTCGGCCGCACTTCAGAATCCGACCGCCGCGAAAGAGTGCTTCAACCGCCTGTCGTATTCGACTATGCTCGGCGAGCCGCCCGCCGGCGGCTTCGTGTTCAACGCCACGACGGAGGATGGAATGACGATCCGGAGTTACCGTTCAATGCAGATGAACCGTCGCGACGCGATCGCGCTCCTGAGCTCGGGCGCCGGTTTGGCGTTCGTCGGCGCGCTGCGTGACCATCCCGCTCTGGCGTTCGGTCAGCCGGGAGGCTGGTTCGCGGCCGCTAGCCCCAACAAGCCCACCTTCACGAAGGGGTCAGTGATCCGGACAGTCGTCAAGGACATTCCTCCAGAATCATTGACTTCGGGGTCGGTGCAGATTCACGAGCACATCGGCGGCGTGTTCGCGCGGACGCCGCCACCGCCAGCGGGCTCCGAGATGGTGCCGGGCGTCGTCGCCCCCCAGACCGAAGCTGATTACCTGCAGTTGATGGTCGACGAGCTCAAGATGTCGCGCGCAGAGGGGGTGAGCTGTCTGGTGGACGCCGCCGCCAGCGGCCGTCGCGACGATCGAACAATCGAGAACTTGAGACAATTGTCGACGCGTTCCAACATGCACATCGTCGTCGGCGGCGGCTACTATCAGGACCTTGCGATTCCCGCGAGATATCCGGCGGACATCGTCCAGATGCCAGAGGCGATGCTCCTGGAACAATTCGTGGCCGATGCGGAGAGACAGCGGTGGGGCGCATTTGGCGAGATCGCCTCCTCCCCGCAGATGCAGTCGGAAGAACGCAAGCTGATTCGGGCCATCGGCCAGGCCCACCTTCGGACGAATCTACCGATCTTCACACACACACCGCATCAGAGTTGTCCGTCATGTGCGGTGGAGCAGCTCGAGGTGTTCGAGTCTGTGGGTGTCGATCCAAGACGGGTGTGTATCGGGCATCTGACAGCGATCCGGCCGGACGCCGAACCGCTGGGTCACACCGCGAAGGCCATCGCGAAGCGAGGCGCCTTCCTCGGATTCGACACTGTCGGTCACACCATGGGCAGGTCCGCGATACCCGAAGCGCACAAGGTCAAGCATGTCCTCGCCGTCCTCGATGCCGGGTTCGAAGATCACCTGCTATTTTCGGCCGATTCCACTCCAGCGCCGCAGCTCAAAGCCAACTGGGGCCAGGGGTACTCTTCCGTGGTGACACAGTTCGTGCCCAAGCTCAGATACGCAGGCGTCAAGGACGCGCTCCTGCACAAGATCCTCGTGGACAATCCCCGGCGCTTCCTGTCGTTCACGCCGAAGAACCGATCATAGGACGTCGCCGCGCGACTACCCGCAGAGCGCGCGCAAGCCCTTGACGAGGCGGCCAATACCCTCTGAGACGGTATCCTTCTGCAGCGCACCGTACGCCACGCGGAAATAGCATCCGTCGGTCATGCCGAACGCCGTTCCGGGTGTCACGGCAACCTTGTGGTCACGAATCAAGCGCTCCGCCAGCGCGAGCGGAGGCATCGCCGTGTTGACCTTCATCAGACAGTAAAACGCGCCGTCGGCCGTCGGAACGGTCGCCAGAGTCCCAAGCGTCGACAGCTGCGAGAGCACGATCTCGCGAATGGACGCAAGCTCCCGTACGTGCGGCTCGCAGTAAGAACGACCCACGTCCATCGCCGCAGCGGCGCCCACCTGCGCGGCAATGGTCGGACAAATCAGGATCGTGTCCTGGCTCTTGATCATCGCGGACGCGAGGTGCTCCGGAAACACCATGTAGCCGATGCGCCAGCCCGCATAACCGTACGCCTTCGACAGCGAGTACATGGAGATCGTGTGGCCGGCCGCCCCCGGGAACGACCCCGGCGACACGTGCCGGGCGGACCCGTACGTGAAGTACTCATACGGCTCGTCGGCCATGTGGTACAGCCCACGCGCGCGGCAGATGGCATTCACCTCGCGTAGAGACGACTCGCTGAGCACGGCCCCACTTGGATTGTTGGGCGAAATGGTCACGATCGCGCGTGTGCGGTTCGTCAGGGCGGCCGTGATGGCGTCGATGCGAAGCTGGTAGCGATCGTCGGTCGGGACGCGTACGGCGCGGCAACCGGCCATCTCGATGGCCATCTCGTGGTTGAAATAGAACGGGACGGGCAGAATGATGTCGTCGCCGGGAGAGGTTGTTGCGAGCACGGCGTGCATGAACGCCATGTTGGCGCCAGCCGTCACCATCACGCAGCTGCCGTCAGTGACGTCGATGCCGTTCTCGTTCGCCAGCTTCTCCGTGATTCGCGCGACGAGAAGCGGCAGCCCCATTCCGTCTCCGTACTCATGCGTGGCCGGCTCGTCGAGCGCAAGGCGGACGGCCTCGATGGCCGCCCGCGGCGGGCCGTAGTGCACGATGCCCTGGCCGAGCGAGATGGTTCCCGGTGTCTCACGAATCAGGCTGCCAATGACCGCAATGATCGGCGCCTGGATGCTGTCCATGCGGGTCGCTCGCGGTGAACCATCGTGGATGCTCAGATCTTCCCCCGCTTGCCCGCCTCGTTCCGTCACGTGGTCACCCCCTTCACCCTTCGCGCCACCACCCCCTCGGTTCATCGTCGTTCGCCCCATCACCCGCTGGTTTCCATCTGCTATCCTTCAGTGTGGTGAAGGTGAACCACCGTCGCGCGTCCCGGCTCGCAGCCCTCCTCGCGGGCCTGCTGATTCTCGCCCCGGCGCTCCACATCACTGCCGCCGGGTCGCTCCAATCGCCGGAACAGTTTATCGGGTTCAAGGTCGGCACGGACAACAAGCTTGTTCGCTGGGACAAGATCGTCGAGTACATGAAGTTGGCGGCCGCCAACTCCGACCGCGTGCGCTATCGCGAGCTCGGGGCGAGTACCGGCGGCAACCCGTTTATCGTCGTCGAAATCAGTTCTCCTGAGACTCTGAAGAACATCGACCGTTACAAAGAACTGCAGCGGAAGCTGTACTTCCAGGGCGGAGCGCCGAACCCTCGCGAGCGTGATGAGATATTCCGGCTCGGCAAGGCCGTCGTCTTCATTACCTGCAGCGTCCACGCGACGGAGATCGGCCCGTCACAAATGTCGCTGGAACTCGTGCACCGGCTCGCCACCGACGACTCGCCGGCGATCAGGAAGATTCTCGACAACGTCATTGTCGTGCTCGTGCCGAGCGCGAACCCGGACGGACAGATTCTGGTGACCGATTGGTTCAATCGCAATGTCGGTACGCCGTTCGAATCGAGTCCCCTTCCCTATCTGTATCACCCGTACGTGGGGCACGACAACAATCGCGACATGTACGCGCTCACGCAGAAGGAGAGTCAGTACACGGCGCGGGTAGCGTGGCATGACTGGTTCCCGACAATTTGGCTCGACCAGCACCAGATGGGGCAGACCGGGCCGCGCATTTTCGTCATGCCCGCTACCGATCCGATCAATCCCAATGTGCATCCCCTGATCTACAGGTGGAATGCGATTCTCGGCCAGTCGCAGGCCGCGGCCCTCGAAGCCGCCGGCAAAGAGGGGATCATTTACAACTCGACCTTTACCAACTTCTGGCAGGGCGCGATGGCGTGGAGCGGCTGGTGGCACAACCAGATTGGCCTCCTCACGGAGGTGGCGAGCGTTCGCATCGCCGCCCCCACCGATCAGCAGCGCCCGATTCCCGAGCGTCCACCCGCGTCCAGGACCGGGCGCAGCGGGTTCCCGCCCCGCTCGCTCCCGGTATCGGGTGCCGCGCCAGGCTCGCTGTCCGATGCTGCGACGTCGTCTTCTGGCAACGCAGCCACCACCGCGGGCGCGGCGGAGCGCGCCGACGATGTTCCGTCCACCCTCCCGAATAGCAGTGGAGGGGGATTCCCCGCCTATTCAGAGTTTGTCGTGTTGCCGCCCCCTTCAGACACGACGCCCCGCACCGAATATCCTCGGCCCTGGTTCGGCGGCCGCTGGACACTGCGCGACATCATGGACTATCAGCTCATCACCACGATGGGTCTGCTCGAGACGAGCGCCGACCGCCGAGAAGCGCTTCTTCGGCAGATCTACGAAGTGAACCGCCAGACCGTCGAAGACGGGCGCCGCGGCGAGCTTTCGGCGATCGTTGTGCCAGTCGACGGCCAGCACGATCCGCGCGAGGCGGCGCATCTCGTCAACCGACTCGATATGGCGGGCGTGGAGGTGTATCGCGCCGAAGGAGCGTTTGAGGCAGGCGGTCAGCGATACGCCGCCGGAGCGTTTGTGATTCCCATGGCCCAGGTCTTCGCCAGGTACGCGAAGGACCTTCTTGAAGCGCAGACATACCCGGAGGTGCGGCGCGGGGCGAGGGGGGCCGCTGAACCGCCGTACGACGTCACGGCTTGGTCGCTCGGCATGCAGTTTGGCGTCCACGTCGACTTCGTTCGAGCGCCGCTGCCAAACTCACTGAGGCTCGCCCGAGTTGAGGGCCTGCGGAAGACGCCTGGGCGCATCACGGGCAGCGGCTCGAGCTTCACGTTTTCCTACAAGGGGCCGGACACCGCCATCGCGATCAACCGTCTGCTGCGGGACGGAGCGTCGGTCTCCTTCGATTCCTCGTCACAGGTGCATGTGACCAACGTCAGCCGAGATCGTATGGACGCTTTGGCGAAGGACGTGGGGCTGTCGGTCGCGGCGATGAACTCCGCCGGCGTCGCTCCGGATCGATCGACCACGCCGAGACTGCTGAACATCCGGGCCCCGCGCATCGGGCTGTATTCCCCCTGGACGGGCACCAGTACGGATGAGGGCTGGACGCGGTGGGGCCTCGATCAGGACGAATTCAAC
>ORMF010164767.1_pt1 | contig 10425 bp, 9 predicted proteins | sample 1779871 | NCBI WGS metagenome assembly ORMF01 (sample SAMEA104232316, study PRJEB22302) | groundwater metagenome | biome: forest; feature: aquifer; material: groundwater | place: USA | collected 2011-08-07 | depth 5.4 m
CAGGGCGGGCGGGGTGAGGAGGTCGGCCTCGCCCGCCACCACCAGCGTTGGCGGTCGCAGCGTCGCCAGCCGCGCCAGCGTGATCGGCCGGCCTCCCGGCCGGCCCCCCCAGGGCATGTCCGGCGGCCGGCTGGCAAGCTCGATCTCGACCCACCGCCGCACTCCCTCGGGATTGGCGCCCCGGTAGCCGGCGGAGAGCTCCCGCAGATGAACCGGCAGCGCCTGAATCTCGGGCGGGCGCAGCCGGTGTTGCACCTCCAGGTAGGCCTCGTCCTGCACGCCGCCGACGGTGCTGGCGATGACCAGCGACCGGACGCGGTCGGGATGGGTCAGCGCATAATCGAACGCCGTCACCGCTCCCGCCGCGGTGGCCACCAGGTGGAATCGGTCGACCTTCAACAGGTCCGTCAGGCAATCGAGGTCTTCGGCGTCGGTCCGGGCGGCCGGCGAGGACGGGTCGAGTTGGGATAGACCCCACTCCCGGCGGTCGTAGACGATGCAGCGATGGCCCGCCGCGGTGAAGGCCGGGACTTGGTGCACCCAGCTTTCGCTAGTGCCGGAGAAGGCGTGGAGCAACACCACCGGGGGGCCATCTCCACCCGAATCGAGGTACCACAGCCGCACACCGGGCAGATCAGCGAAAGCCATGGGCGCTCCAGCGCAGGATCATGAGCGCGCCCAGAGGAACCGCATCTATCCCCTGCCCTCAAACGTCGCGAGGATCACCTCAGGCAACGGGGCATCGGCGCCGGCGGCAAAGGTGATCGACCCCCTTGCGCTACCCGGTATGCGTTCCATGCGGATGTGCACTAGGCGCACCACCGCCTCGCCGTCTCGGGCGATGATGACCTCTTCCCCTGCCAACGCGCGGGCGACAAGCCGCGGGAGTTCGGTTTTCGCTTGGTGCATGTTGACGGTGGTCACGGACGCGCCTCCAGTCGCAAAGTAGCCGAGGTGACCGGCGAAGTCAACCAACTCACAGGTCTGAGAGGTTATCCACAGATTTCCCCAGATTGACACAGATTCCGGATTTTGGGGCCAGTCGAGTTTAGTGCCACCAATCGGCTATTTGAAGTCGACCTGCGGCGTTGGTAGGGGCGGGTTTGAAACCCGCCCTAATCCCTCCCCCCATCCACCCACGGCACCGGGCCGGTTGACACCCAGTTTCGAGGAAGCGATCGATCTGTCGCTGGACGCGTTTACTGGGCGCCAAGCAGCCTCCTGCGTCACCCCGTCCGAAAGGTGAATGGCAGAGACCAACTGATTTCGGAACCGTCGCCCTGAACCCGGGGACGGACCCGCCAGTAGTACTGACGCCCCGGCTCCAGAGGAAAAGCGGCTGGGATCCGGTAGCTATTCGGCGGGCTGGTAACGCCACCATGCCGCAACTCCCAATAGAGGAACGCCTGCGCGCCAAATGAAGGGTCGCCGCTCACCTGAACCTCGTAATAGAACACCGCTTTGTTCAGGTTGGCCCAAGTGAGTGCAGGGGTGGTTCCCTCCACCACCACGTTCTCCTCAGGAGCTACCCGCACAATGCTATCAGCAGCCACGGCGGGCGTTCGAAACGTGGCGATGGACCATCCTCCCCAGTCCGCCTCCAAGAGGTCCCGGCCGGTCTTGTTGGACGCGGTGGTACGAACCCGCCAGGTGTATGCCATATCCGGCAGCATGACGTAATTCGGCTCAGTCTCACCGAAATCGGGAACCGCTACCACATATGAAGACTCGATAGCGCGAATCAGATTGATGCCGGGCCCGTCGCCGGCAAAGGGCGCCAACTGGAGCTGATACTGGGTTGCTTCCGCCGGCTGGTCCCAAACCAACGTGGTCCCCAACACATTGAGGGTCACCCCGTCTGATGGAGCCAACAGCAACGGCCCCGGTTCTGGCTGATAGTAGAGGGCAAAGCTGCTGAAGTGTTCCACCAGGACCTGGACGACGCCTCGTTGGAAATCAACAATGCGGGTTACCAGCGGTTGCACCCTGCCGGCCGCCACGGCGACCACGCCCCCTTGAATCCGTCTGAGATTTCTGCCATCCAATTCGGCCTCGGTCAGGCTCACATTTATCCAGGCGGCGTGGCGCAGCAGCGCCGGAGGGTCTGCCGTTATCTCCAGCCCCCGGCCGACGAAGGCGCCGCCGCTGGGAGCGCCGATGCCTGCGGGGGCGCCCACGACACGTTTGACCGTGACCTTCGTGGCAGCACTCAACGCCCCCAACGGCAGGACCAACCCAGCTCCACCTCGCTGGCTACTGCCACCGCCGACCCCAATCTCGCCACCGGACGGTCCGACCTCAAGGGTGGTTTCCGGTCCTCCCACCACTTCGGTCGCCGGCGTGGCCACCGGGACCATGGTTGCGATGGCGGAGGGGACCGGGAGGGGCGTGCCGGTGGGACTGCCGGATGGGGGCGCCAGGCTACTCCGGTACCCTGGCGATGGCGACGGGTTGTCCTGATAGCGGCACCCACTTAAATTGCCGGAGATGCGCTGGAGAGAATGCCCGGCCGGTACTGCCGGGCAGGGCGGGTCGTTGACGGTGCGGTCCGTGCCCCACGAAAGGCCATCCACCGGGTGCCCGGTGGCATCAAATAGCCGCAACCGATCGCCGCTGTTGGCCAGGCCGTTGCCGATGGAGCCATCCGGCATCACCGCCAGGGGCACCCCGTCCGGAACCGCAGCAACCGCTTGAGCGGACGCAGCAACGACGGCCAAGCCGTTGGCCGGAACCACCAGCGGCGGTAGCGGTTTCGTTTTGTTATTGTCTCCAATGCTCCATCCTTGCAGGTCCACTGCAGTGCCGGTCTGGTTTTCGATCTCGAACCACTCGAAGGCCGCATCCCTGCCGGCGGCCGGCGCGTTGAACAAGACTTCGCTGATCACCACGGATCCCGGCGCCACCGGCGTGGCAGAAGGAGTTCCCGCCGGGGCGGGCGCAGGCGCAACTCCCCCGCCCCCGGTGTTGGAGGCTCCACCGGCCTGAGCCGCCGAGGCTGCGGTCGCGGTCGCTGGGGCCGCCGATGCCGTAGCGGTAGGCGTCGCCGTCGCCGAGGCGGTCTGATTTGGAGGCGTTGTCGCGGTGGCGGTCATGGTCGCGCCCGGCGTTGGCGAGGCGGGGACCGAAGTCGGATCCGCCGTTGCGGATGCTGCCGCGGGCGTGGCAGTGGGGGCGGCTGTCGTTGAGGGTGACGGCGTCGATGTAAGCGTGGGGGTCAAGGTGACATCATCGCAGATGATGCCCCCGGGCGACCCGTTGGTCCTGCTGACCAGACTGGTCCTGATCCGGGCAGCGGCAGCGGGAGATTGGACGCCGTTCAGCGCAGAACGCTGGTAGCTCGGCGAGCCGAGGGGGAATTGGGCGGTTACCGCAGCGATGGTTCCACCGTTGGCGGTCAGCCAGGTCAATTGGAGGGCCGCCGAGACCACGTTGGGGCCGGCCACGATGCAGAACGCCTCCGCGTCATAGGTTGCTGAAGGCACTGCGTCCACCGTCTGCCAGACTTCCTGAGGAGACTGCAAGTTGTGGGTAAATCCGATGGCTGAGGCGCCGCTACGCGAGTTGAAGGATTGGGCCACCGAAGTCCCCGGAGACGACGTCCATGATTGCGGTCCACCCGGCCACGATTCGAACCCACCGTTGTCCAGCAGGTTGATGCCGGCCGAGACCCTTGGGCCACCAACGCCGAGACCCGCGGCGGTGATTGACGTGACAATGGCAATGACTGCGATAGTTCGGGGACGCATGTGGCGGCAACCCAGATGACAGAATCGCCGACATCTTACCTGAAACGGAACGGAATCAGGTAGGGGTAGGGGCGGGTTTGAAACCGCCCCGGCTCCTTTTTGAAGACCAACGGGCGGTTCAATCCTGGATGAGGTCCACGCCTCGCAGGACCAACGGTATCCGAAGTTCGGCTGGAGGGTAACACAGGACATCGGTGCAGGCCTGGTATCGTACCATCGCCTGCAGGCTGACGTCGCCGTGGAACTTGTTGATGGCAAACCAGAGTGTGCCGGTGACGTCGTTTTCGTAACCCTGGAACTGCTCACCAAATGAGGTGATGGTGCTCGGCGGCGGCAGTTCAAGCGCGGCCGCTTCCAGGCCATCGATGGTTTCCAGGGCGCCGGTCAGGCCGGTCTGCCCTTCGGGCGCAGGGTCGGCATAGACATGGGCGCCGTCTGGTATCTTGAGGCACAGGTGGAGCAGCAATTTCTGATACGGGCGGTAGCAATCTTGGCCCAAGGACACGGTCACCCGGATTCCGGCTCCCTCGGCCGCCGCCGAGGCGCTGGGGCGGGTTGAAGCCCCATGCAGCACGGCTTCCACCAACGCAGCGGCTGAAAGCCGGGTCCGGTGTTGTTGCTCGAACACCTTATCGGCCACGAGACCATCTTCATCCAGCACAAAGGCCCCTGGATAGGGAATGCCTCGGTGCCGCTGCTGAGTCTCCACCCCGAAGTAAGCGTGCTGCTGATCGATGTGCTCATTGAGCAACCCCAATTGCCTGATGACGGCGCTTCCCTGGTCCGAGAGCATAGGAAACGTTATACCCCGCTTCTCGGCGAAAGCCGAAAGCACCTCCACGGGGTCATAGCTGATGGCGAAGACTGCCACCCCCGCACGTTCGAGGTCCACCAGGGACTGCTGCAACTCCACGAGTTGCGTCTTGCAGTACGGTCACCAGCTGGCGCTGCGGAAGAACACCACCAGCGCCCGGCGGCGCCCTCGAGTTTGGTGCAGGTCAACCGACAGCCCTTTCTGGTCTGGTAAAACAATATCGGGAAACCGTTCACCGGAAGCCGGCCCGATGACCGAAAAATCCAGAACCGGCAGGGTCAAACCTTGTGTCTCCATCAGTTGCCACACCTCCGCCAAGGCAAGATACACATTCGAAGGGCTTTGCTCCTCATGCACTCCGCTGGCACTCCTTGAACCCCGGCTTGGGCGGGAGTGCAGAGGGCGTCAGCCCTTTGCCAAGGGGCGCGGGGGATGTTCCCCCGCTAGTACCATAAGTACCCCGAAGGGTACCTGAACCCCCTTAAGGGGGTTTGGGGGTGTGTTGCAGCATAGGCACGAATGCCTTTCACAATCAACTAAGCGCCGCCCCCTCAAGCGTGAACAGTTACCGGTTGGCATCACTGATGGACGCGCGCGTAGTGGCCACGGTAGAAGACCAGCGGAGCGAGGCTCTCTCCGAGTTCGCACGCCAAGGCTTCGCCCAACACTATGGCATGGTCCCCGGCTTCGAAACGATTGGTCACACGGCAGTCCAACCAACCCACGGTGTGCAGCAGGATCGGCGCCCCCGTCACCACCTTGCGATGATCCAAGCCGTTGAAGTCATCCGGCACGGGTTCGCCCCGCCCGGCGAACCGGTTCGCCCACTCCTGCTGAACGTGGCTGAGTATGTTCACGGCGAAGACGCCGCTCTCGGAAATCAGCGGCAACGTCCTCGACGCACGATCGAGGCATACCGCCACCAGGAGGGGTGCCAGCGATACCGAGGAAAAGGAATTGACCGTGCTTCCGTGGAGGCGCGAACCGACCGCCGTGGTAACAACGGTGACGCCCGTGGCAAACTGGCCCATCACCCGGCGGAATTGCTGGGAGTCGACTGGGGCGGGCACATCCATGAATCGGTCCTCGGCGGCGAGAGCGGAAAGGCCGGTTGCAGTTCGCCGTCTAGAGTAGCAGCATTGCGTCGCCAAAGGAATAGAAGCGATAGCCCAGTCGCTGCGCCCGTTCGTAGGCGTCCAGAATACACGCTCGTCCGGCAAACGCGCTCACCAGCATCAGCAGCGTCGTCTTTGGCAGATGGAAGTTCGTGATCAGCCCGTCGACCGCGCTGAAACGGTACCCCGGGAGCACATACTTTCCCGTGAAACCGGCGTACGGAAGCACCGGCGGCTGGGACACCCGATCTCCGGCAGGGTCCCAGCCACTGCGTTCGACCGCGTCTTCCAGGGCCCGAACCGAGGTCGTCCCAATGCAGATGAACCGGCTGCCCCGGCTCGCAGCTTCCGACAGCTCCCGAGCTGAAGCGGCGGACAGTTCATAGAATTCCTGGTGCATACCGTGCTCGCTGGGATCGTCTTCTCTGACCGGCCTGAACGTGTCGAGGCCGACATGGAGGGTGACCGAAACGATGCGGATGCCCCTGGCCAGAGCGTTGTCCAACAACGCCTGGGTGAAATGGAGACCGGCGGTGGGAGCGGCCGCACTCCCGGGCGCCCGGGCATACACGGTCTGGTAACGTTCGGGATCCGCCAGAGCGACTCGGATGTAGGGGGGCAGTGGGGTTACGCCCAAGCGCTTGGGATCGACCCCCACTGGGAAGCGCAGCAGGCGAGTCCCTACCGGGCCGCGCTCCATGACTTGGGCTTCCACCGGAGGCCCACCATGAACGTCTTCGAACAGGACGCAGGCGCCAGGCTTGAGCCGGCCCGCCGGCTTGAGCAGCGTTTCCCAGACGTGGGGTTCGCCCGCCTCCCGGAGGAGCAACGCCTCCACCCGGCCTCCGCTGCCGGGACGCCTGCCAACGAGACGGGCGTTCAGCACACGGCTATCGTTGCAGACCAGCACATCCCCAGGAACCAGATAATCGATGACGTCCCGGAAGGTGCGGTGCTCCAGTGCGCCCGTGGAACGATGCATCACCAGGAGGCGGGCGCTGTCCCGGGGCTCCACCGGCTGCTGAGCGATGCAGTGGTCCGGCAGGTGATAATCAAAATCGCCCGTCCTCAACGAAACAGCCGCGGCAAGAGGTTGATGGGGACGGTAAGGATGATGCTCATGTGTCAATCCCAGGTTCATTGTACACTTCGCGCGTAGGGCCTGAACCGGATGGGAGACGAGACGAGGCTATGGCGCAGACGAGTTTCTTTCTCGACGTCGAGGCAGGCGATAACTGCCCCCATTCGATTCAACTGGTTTTTTCAACGCTGGACCAGCCGGGGCAAGTGAAACGGGTCCGAATCTACCACCGGAATCCTGAGGGAGAGTGGTGCGCCATCACCGGTTGGGAAACGGACAACACGCCCAGCCCTGCTTGGGCGGTGCGGGTCGAAGACTCGGGGCAAGCCATGGCGTTCCTGGTATACGGGGGATCGAACGGCATCCGCATGATGACGCATCCAACGGACCAGGCTTGGGACATCGGAACGGCCGGCCAATGGGGGGAATCCCATTTGCTCTTGGCGGAAGAGGAGGACATCGAATGGGGTGACCCGGCACGGGCAGCCGGCGCCTGAACGAAAGCGCGCCACGCCCGTTATAACATTTGATGGCTGCCAGCGTTTTGACGGCCTGCAGTTCCGTAAGGAGCATCGATGGAACCGACGCAACAGATAACCGGTCTACTGGGCGGCGTACCCATATTTGCAGGATTGAACAGCCACGATCTGGAAGTGTTGAGCCAGAGCGCCCGCCGGCAGGGCTTCAAACCCGACGAGGTTATCTGCCAACAGGGCGACCCCGGCCACACGCTGTTCGTCATCGTCTCGGGACTGGTTCGCATCCTCCTGCCCTCCTTTGAAGGGCAGGAGGCCGTTCTCGTCCTGCTGCAACCGGGGGAATTCTTTGGAGAACTCTCGCTCATCGATGGCGAGCCTCGTTCAGCCAGCGCGGTCTCGATGGGAGCCACTGAAGTTATCGTCCTTTACAGGGACGATTTCCAATCATTCCTCCTGGAGCACCCAAGAGCCGCCATCACGGTGATGACCGTGCTGTGCTCCCGGTTGCGCCACACCGATGACGTTGTGGCCGACGCGGTGTTCCTGGACACCCGCACCCGCCTCGCTAAGAAGCTGTTGGAACTCTCCGAAACCTTCGGCGAGAAGGTGGATGATGGTGTACAGATAGCGCTCAGGCTGCGTCAACAAGACCTGGCCAACATGGTCGGAGCCAACCGGGAAAGCGTCAACCGCTACCTGTCCGCGATGGAGAACCAGGGCTTGATCCGCATGGAACGTCAGCGCATCACCCTGTTGAAACCTCAGGAGCTTCGAGGGCGCTCCGTTTAGTGTCTGAACATCGCCATGCCCTGCCCCTATCTGGCAGCCTACAGTCAGAAGCAAGCGACACCGGTGGTGTGAGGCCAACAAATCGCACGCAATCGCGTTGCATAGGGCAGAAGGTGTTACAGGCAGCCATCGGCCCTTGGTAGGGGCGGCCCACCGCCGCCCTGATTCCGGGCCCACCGCCGCCCTGATTCCGGGCCCACCGCCGCCCTGATTCCGGGCAGGCACAGGGGCCTGCCCCTACCGGATTTGTCGTTGGCGGGCATGGTCGTTACAACCCACCTTGCGGGCCGTCACCCGGGTACGGGCTTGCGCAACGAGGCCTCCAAGATCTGGGTAACGCATAGCTGCCGAGGCGCGGGGTGGTCCCCACACACCACAGAACTTGGGTGGGAAGTAAAGCGCGGCCTCCTTAGCCTCAATCGGAGGCTGCTGGAAGCGCAGACGTCCCGTCTCCCCTCAAGTGTGCATTGTTACAGAGATCGCAGGCCGCCCGTCGTGGCTTTCACTATGCGTGCAGCGTATAGTGGTGCATCAGCTTTTTAGCAACACACGGATGGTTGGGTAGCGCTAACTCTTTGCAGGGGAGGGATGCATGGATACGTATGCTACGGCCATGCCGGTTTCCCGGCGGGGCTTTCTCCGAGTGACCGCGTTCAGCGGCGCGGTCACCAGCCTGGCGGCGGCCTGCGCCCCAGCCGCTCCACAACCGCCGTCCGGCGCGCCCCCTCCAGCGGCCGGGGCCGGCAAACCCGCCTGGCAGCAGCAATGGGACGATCTGGTGGCCGCGGCCAAACAGGAGGGTAAGGTGGTGGTTGTCACCTCCGGTTACCGCGCTGCCTTGGACGAATTCGAGAAGGCCTTCCCAGGCATTGCCGTGGAACACCAGTCGGTCCCTTCCACCAGCCTTTTCATCCCTAAAATCACCGACGAACGGAAGGCGAATATCTTTAGCTTCGACGCGGCCTCCTGCCCGCCACCGAGCTTCCTCTCCACGCTCAAGCCCGCCGGGGTCTTCGACTCCATTCGAGCGGCCATCATCCCCCGCCCGGACGTGGTGGACAATAAGAACTGGCTGTTCGGATTTGAGTACGGTTTCACCGACCTTGAGAAGAAGTTCATCTTTGTGACGGAGGGGGGATTGCTGGTCGCCATGTGGATCAACACCGACCTCGTTAAAGACAATGAGATAAAAAGCGCGAGGAATCTGCTGGACGCGAAGTGGAAGGGCAAAATCCTCATGACCGACGTCCGTACCGGCAATACCTACAGCGTACTTGCCTCCATGAGGAAGAACCTGGGCGACGAGCCGATCCGCCAGCTCATTCAGGACCAAGGGGTGAGTTTCCGGCGGACCGGGACTGAGGTGGCTCAGGAGTTTGTGCGCGGCAACGTCCCAATCGCCTTTGGCCCGACCCGCGCCGATATGGATGGGTTTTTGGCGCAGGGGTTGGGGAAGAACCTGAAGATCGTGGACCTGCCTGAAGCGCGGGCCCTCGGCAGCACCTCGGCGAAGTTCCTGTTCAACCGGGCGCCCCACCCGAACGCTGCGAAGCTCTTCATCAACTGGGTCATGACCAAGGAAGGCCAGCAAGTCTGGAGCAAGGCCAGCCAAACCAACAGTCTGCGCACGGATGTGGCGCCCATACAGCCCGGAGACGTGCCCGATCCTAAGAGCACGCTGCTGGACCTGTCGATTGAGGAGACCATCCCGTACCAGGTGAGCACCCGGACATGGCTGGAGGGCCTGGTGAAGTAACGCCCGTCCGGCCGGCTAGTCGCGGGGCAATCCCCGGCCGGCGCCGAAGTTGGCGGCCAGCTTGATGGCGGCCAGGATGCTCTCGTGGTGGGCTATGCCCTTGCCGGCAATGTCGTAAGCCGTCCCATGGCTCACGTTGATCTGGATCCGGGGATCCGAGGGATCTGCAATGGAGACGGTCCCTTCCAGCTTCCGGGTCTTCTGCGCAATGTTGGCCTGATCGTGCGTCATGGCCAGCACCACGTCGAATTCACCGTCGGCGCAGCGGCGGAAAACCGTGTCGGGGGCAAGGGGCCCCACCGCGTTAATGCCGCGGCGCTGTGCCTCCTGCACGGCAGGAGCAATCTCCCGCTCCTCTTCCTCGCCCATGGCGTGGGGGTTGAGGCCGGCCACTGCGATGCGCAGGCCGGTGAACCCCCAACGCAGGAAGGCCTGGTGCATCTCCTCCAGCGCCTTGATCAACTCATCTTTCTTCACCTCATCCGGCACCCGGCGCGCCGGGACGTGATCGGTGAAGCGCACGATGCGCAGCGGTCCGTTGATGTTCAGCGTGCGAGAATCGGCAACGCCGGGATAGCTCTTGTAGAGTCCGGCCAGACGGAGCGCGTCGGGGTTCACCGCAGCCGAGACCACCCCCCGGACCTC
>ORMF010517939.1_pt1 | contig 10425 bp, 8 predicted proteins | sample 1779871 | NCBI WGS metagenome assembly ORMF01 (sample SAMEA104232316, study PRJEB22302) | groundwater metagenome | biome: forest; feature: aquifer; material: groundwater | place: USA | collected 2011-08-07 | depth 5.4 m
CCGGCCGCGTGGGTTCAAGATCCGGCGTCTTGAAGACGGCTATCCCGAGTGGCGGGCGGCGGGTCTCCCGGTAGAGACCGGGACTGAGGCGCACGAGTGCGCGAGGTAGAGTTTTCAGCTTGCCCCGAGTTTGGAGGTTAAGCTGCTCGCTCTTGCACTACCGCACTTCCGTGCGATGCGGGGTGTTTACGAAACTGGGGCAAGCTCAGAAAGGCACTAAACGTCCTATAAACATTTTCCTGGAGGGAATGATCAATGAGCAACGTAGTCCAGTCTCACAATTCCAAGGCCCAGTCCGTCTGGAACTCGCCCGGCGGCCGTTACGACGAGATCAGCCGCAGCGTTGCTGAGGCCATCGGGCACGCGGGCGAAAGGCTCCAGCCGAGGCCCCGCGAACGCATCCTCGACCTTGCCACCGGTACCGGCTGGGGTTCGCGCGTCATCGCGCAGCGCTTCCCGGGGGCGAAAGTGACTGGCGCCGACATCGCCGATCAGATGCTCGAATACGCCCGCTCGGCGGCCACGACGATGAAGCTGGACATCGACTACCAGCACGCCGACGCGGAGAAGCTCCCGTTCGCCGATGCCAGCTTCGATGGGGTCGTCTCCAGCTTCGGCGTGATGTTCGTTGGCAATCCCGAGGCAGCCGCCGCCGAGCTTGCGCGCGTCATCAAGAAAGGTGGTCGCTTGGTGCTCGCCACATGGAAGAACGACAGCAACCTTTTCCACATGTTCGGCGTGATGAAGAAGTTCATGACTCCGCCTCCGCAGCCGCCGCCACCGTCTCCGTTCGAGTGGGGCAGGTACGAGCGGCTCAAGGAGCTGCTCGGCGCCAACTTCGAGCTGAACTTCGAGGAGGGCACGAACCGCTTCCGCTACGGCTCGGGCGAACAGGCGTGGAACCTCTGATTGAACCACTATGGTCCGGCCAAGTCGCTGGCGGCAAACCTCGACGACGCCCGCCGCGAGGAGTTCAGGCGCGAGATGATCGCATGGCACGAGACATTCGCGAGCGAGCTCGGGTTCGACCAGCCGCGCCAGTACGTCATCACATCCGCGACCCGCAAGTAGAGAACGACGGGGGACTCGACACGCGACCGGTGCCAAGCCGGCCCGCGCGCGTTGCCGATGCCAGAGCCCCCGGGGGACGACGAAGATCGAGGCCGTACGCACCGTTACATGAACCGGCCCCGTCGTCGGTCAGCACGGTGACTTCGACCTCTCCTTCAACAAGGTGAAGCAGCTCGCCGCCGTCGGGATTGACGCCCCCAACGGCGACTGCCCAGAGAAGCGCCCCAGCGTCGAGCGACGGCGGGAGGAGCGGTTCACCGCGACGGCCCGTCTCCCCACGGTCCATACCCCAATCAAGTGAGACGTATACGGCATCTCGGCGTGGACGAGGGAGACGAGGTGCTGCTGACCGAGCAAGCTATGAGCCGCTCGCGCGCACACCTGCGGTCAAAACGGGCCGCGCCCCGGGGAAGTAGCGTCGCTGCAGCCAGAGGGAGACGTTGACGAGGCTGATCAGTACGGGGACTTCGACGAGCGGCCCGATGACCGCCGCAAATGCCACCCCGCTGTGGAGGCCGAAGATCGCCCCCGCGACAGCGATCGCGAGCTCGAAATTGTTCGAAGCGGCCGTGAAGGACAGCGTCGCGGATTGCTCAGGGAGATAGGAAACACGAACGGCCTTTTTGGTTGACGGAACACCCGCTATCGGACGCTGCACGCGCGCGCGTCCTCTCCTCCAAAACGAGATCAGGGCTAACTTACTGGCATTGCCGCTAGCCGACCTCTAGCCGCTATCCTTTGACAGGGCGGGATGCCGCGGGAGATGAAGAGGCCCTATGGACGCAAGGAGCTTCTTTCCCCACCACGAGGTCTACGTCGGCAAGGATCTCGGGGGCCGCGAGGTCGTGATCACCGAGGCCGCCGTCCGCCACTACGAGGCCGGCACCGGCGGGGCTACACCACGCCTCGCCTGCGACGGCACCGTCGCGGCCCCTGCCCTCCTCTTCCACTCCGAGGTGTACCGCAAACTCTCATGGTACCTGCCGAACATCTTCGGCAACTTCCACACCTGCCAGGAGTGGGACCTCTTCGCGCCGCTCACCGTCGGGCAGACCGTCCGCACCCGCTCGACCGTCGTCGAGCGCTACCTCAAGCGCAACCGCGAGTACATCGTGAACGAGGTGCTGCCCGCGCGAATCCCTCAACCGATGTGAGCCCCGCAGCGGGCTGGGGAGCTTTCCCGACTCTCACATGCCAATAGCTGATCGCATCTTCCGTAACCTGGCCCGGCTAATGCTCGCGCGGCATCTGCACGTATCGCTCAAGAACATCGCGAATCACGTGCCCGCCGCCGCTCTATCTCAGCGTCACGAATATGGCGGTCACCATGTCATAGCCATAGTCGGAGCAGGTGCTAGCGCACCAGTTCTGGAACGCGGACCTTCGATACGCAAGCAGCTTGAAGCTGAATTTGCACGCGACGTCCCCGATTATCAGTCCGCACTTACCGAGGCCCGAGAGTTACTCCACTTCGAACCCGATTCTTTGGAAACGGCCCTCTTCGCGCTGAGCCGCACCCCACAACTCGAACAGAGGCTCCGCCAGCGCCTCGCGGCCCTCTACAATCGCCGCCATCCCATGCTTCTCATTTACGAACTCCTCGCCCATTTGCTCAAGCACCGCTTCTTGGACGCCATCATCACTCTGAACTTTGATGAACTTCTCGACCAGTCTCTTTTCGTGGAGGCCGGCCCGACCGAACATGTCCGGATCATCTCGGAACGCGATTGCCAGGGCGTCGAATCGGATCCGGCGTCGACGAACTACGTCCCGATTTATCTCAAGCTGCACGGTACAGCGAGCGACCCGGACACCCTCCGATTTACCAAGCACAGCTATTATCACTTGCCAGATCCATTGAAGCGTATCGTGCGTGATCTGCTCGGCACCGACCGGTGCATTATACTTAACATAGGGAGCGCACTGCAGAGCTTCGACCTGACGGCCCTCCTGAATCACCCTCATGCATTGCAGATATACAACCTCTCGCACACCCGCCTGTCTTACACCGCTCGTAGGGAGATTCGCGCCCAGCGCGGCCCGCGCCCCACGGACATCTTCGATGCGGCCACGCTGAGTCCAAAGCTCTCCCCGTGGGCGCCGACTAAGACTGCAGCCCTGGTCGACTCGTTGGTCGACTCCATTCGGGTCTGTTGCAATCGGCCGAATGAAATCGCTCATTTCCGCTCGGTAATTCGACACCGCATCGTCTCCGCGCTCTTGAACTGGGACCCGAGCGACCTCAGCACCCCGCAGAACCGTCTCGCCTATCTGGCAGATCGAACCACCCTAGAGATGGCCTTCTCTGCAGTCCGCGGCCGCGGCTTAGTGTCTATTACGTCCCTGGTGAACGACCGCTGTGCGAAATACTACGAGGCCCTGCGGAAGGAAGCAGCTTCTATGAAGCAGGTACCGCCGACGTGGATCGACGTCTGCCGCATGGGAGGCTTGCAGCTCGCGGCAGTCTCATCGGAAACCTTCGTGTCCATTCCTGACCTTCGCCGACACCAGGTGCCGACCGCTCAGCGCCGGTTTCAGAGTGAGACAGAGCTGGATGAGCTGGACGTCGACACAGACGCACTAGGTAGGCATATAGCCCGGTCGTTGAACGACCGGACACAACGCTTGCTCAAGCGATACGGCCAGCGGCGCTTCATTAGTGGCCTAGAAGAGCTGCATCGAGGTACGGACATCGAGGTGCAGTCGCGCGCGGACAGCATATGTAGCAAGGTGTTCAGCGATCCAATTCCTCTCGCAACTCTGACGGCACTGAGAAGCTACACTCACTTCATGCTCGTCAAGGACGGCTACAACCAGCTAGCGGCAGTTGCTGAGACAGGAGAGTGGCTCCTGCAAGAGCCGTTTCTCTCCGTACTCCGCAAGAAGCGGCAGGTACGCATCCTGCTTATTGTAGCATTTCACACACACGTGCAGAGGCTGAGGAACGAATATAAGGACAGAATACAAATACAACCCACATACTGGTGGCGTCATAATCGGCACATGACGTTGGTGTGCTCAGACAACACAACATTGGCTGGTCTCTACTTTGCACGCCGACAACGCTCATTGTTCATTACGCCAGTGTGTCTGGCCCAGGAAGCTGATCGCAAGCTACTGTGGAAGTCGTTTGTGACGTATTGGAAACGGGCGGCCATGATGCCGCGGGCGTTGCGGCGATCGGATATCGACACAACCTTCGATACGCTATGGGTCTCCCCGCAGCGTAGCCGCTGAAGGCAAGTAGGGGATAAACGAGGGGATCGTAGAGTCTTCTTCTCTAGCTTCTCGGCGTCGTGCGTAGATCTTTCGTGGGCTACGCCGCCTCCTTGAGAAACGCGGCGGGGAAGTGGTTGTCGCGCAAGTGAATGGCCGCACTCATGACGACGTGGCCGAGGTGGGTGACCCATGTCGCGCCGCCCGCTGACAACGCCGCGGCCCGCTAGTGTAGTGTCTCAGAATTGGGTTTACAGGCGGCGCCAGGGAAACTGTGTAAAGGGATTTCTGAGACACTACACTAGGCGCTCGGCTGCGCGGCCGCGACCAGCGGTCGCGCGGTCCCGAGGCGTGCGAGGAAGGCGAAGCCGAGCACGCTGAAGCCGATTTCGCGGACGCGCTTCAACAACATCAGTGTGAGGCCGAGCTCCGGGGGAAGGCCGAGGAGGCCGAAGATCAGCATGCCGCCGGCCTCCTGCACGCCGAGCGTCGCGGGAACGACGAGGCCGAGGAGCCGTGTCGGCTGCCCCAGCGCCTCGATGACGACCGCCGCCAACCAGCCGACGGGGTGGCCGATCAAAGCCATGATCGCGTACACCTCGCCCGCCCCGGCGATCCAGCCGATCAGGTGGAGCACGACCGAGGTCACCGCCGCGCCCCCCTTCGCGTCGTAGAACGCGCGCAGCTTGGCGTCGATCTCCTCGGCGCGACCCCGCAGTCGCGCCGTGACGCGGGCATGCGGAAAGAATCGGCCGACGACGCCGGCGATCGAACCGACGAGCCCGCGCCGCTGCCAACGCACGAGAAGCAACGTCACCGCCGCGCCACTCGCGAAGAGCGCCAGCATCACCGGGATCGTCGCCCACGTCGCGCCACGCTGCACGAAGAGCAGTGCGACCCCGAGAATCACGAACGCGATCTGCGCGATCGTGAGCGCCGTCTTCGCGAGGATCACCGAGGTCATGCCATCGGCGAGCGGGGTGCCGAAGCGTTGCAGCACGTAGGCCTTCACCGCCTCGCCGCCGAGGTACGCCGACGGGGTCACGTTGTTCACGGACTCGCCGATCAGGCGGACGACGTAGAGCAGCCCGAGCCGAGGCCGCGCGTGGGCGAACGTCGCGCGCCATCCGGCCGTGTCGAACGCCGAGGAGACCAGGTAGGGAAAGAAAATGAGCGGAGCCCACCAGCCGAGGTCGTGGAGGTGGTCGGCGAGGCGCCGTGGGCCCGTTTGATAGACGAGGGCCGCCAAGAGGGCGAGCCCGATCGTCATGGGCGCCCATTGCCACGGGCTGCCGCGCCCCACTGTCGCGCTCTCGAGGAGCACAGCCGGGGTGGTCGCGAGCACATCGTCGCGCTCCGGCGCTGGTGGAGGTGGCCTCATCGAACTCGCCCGCGCGCTCGTCGCGACGTAGGAGCGTACCCTAACAGTCGAGGATCGGGCGGGCAAGAAAACAGCAGGTTTGTTGCATCCGATCGCAGTCGCATGGCAATCACGAACGCGACCCATGACGATCCGCGTGGCGATAGCGCGCGCGCTCCTCGCGATGGCAGTCCTCGGCATGGGGCTCCCATCCGCGTCGGCGGCGCTGACGAGAAGCTACATTCCGTTGCCGGAGATCCTGACGGATCCCAACGAGGGCAACACCTACGGCTTCCTGCAGGTGGTGCTCTTCCTCGATGAGCAGAAGATCATCAAGTACATCCTTGCGCCCGACGTGCGGTACAACCGCATCACGGGCGTCTACCCGACGTTTCGTCTCTTCGGGTACCCGTCGATCGCGCGCAAGTGGAGCGTCGTGCTCCGCAAGTCGCAGAACATCGACGAGGACTACGATCTCCGTTACGAGGACAACGCGTTCTGGCAAGACCGCGCGCGGCTCTTCGCCAACGTCGAATTCGAACAGGACTCGAGCGAGCGATTCTTCGGATTCGGCAATGGCAGCTCGCAGAAGGCGGAATCCAACTACACCGCGAAGCAGCTGAATGCGCTCGTCTGGCTGGCGTATCGCCTGCAGCCGACGTTGTCGCTCACGTATCGCTCTCGCGTCCGCGTCTTCCGGGTCGAGAAAGGCGGCGTCGACAATCTGCGGTCCATTCGCGACGAGCATCCCGGCACACCGGGTCTCGGCGGCGCGACCATCGTCGGCCAGGAACTCGGCTTCCTCTACGATACCCGCGACGACACCAACATCCCACGTCAGGGGGCGCTCGGCCTCTTCACCGCCGAGCTCGTACCGCGCGCGCTCGGGAGCTCGCTCTCGCTCGTGAAGTACGCGGCCGAGACGCGCAAGTTCATCCCGGTCCACGACCGGGTCGTGTTGGCGATGCACGCCCGCGCCGACTACATCCAGGGGCCGAACGACGTTCCCTTCTTCGAGCAGAACGACCTCGGAGGACGCGAGTCGCTGCGCGGTTTCGGCGGCGGTCGCTTCGTCGACAAGGATCGATTCTTCGCATCCGCCGAGCTGCGCACCCGGGTGTACCGGCGGGAAATCTTCGGCGTGAACGCCGAGCTCGAGCTCGCGCCCTTCCTCGACTTCGGACAGGTCTTCCGTTCCTCGCGCAGCTCGCTGTTCAATGATCTCCACGCCGTCGGCGGGCTCGGATTCCGGGGTGTCGTCCCGCCGCAGGTCGTCGGCTTCGTCGACATCGGTCTGGGCGAGCAGGGCCTCGCGGCGTTCACCGGTCTCGAGTATCCTTTCTGAAGACCGACACGCCGCTCGCTGACACTCGCGGGGATGGCGGAACGTTCGACGCCAAACGTCCGTCTGAACGACGTCCCAAGCGCGGTGATATTCCCGCCGCCGGGTGATCGTGGACGATCACGGCAACCGCACCAGCGCCATGTGTCGCTGCCCTTTCGGTTCGGTGCCGGCGCTGATCGCCAACACTTCGGGCGGCTCGCTGCCATGCCGCGGCAGCGACGCGACGGCGTCGTCCCAGACGAGCACGTAGTGGGGCCCAGGGCCATGCCGGACATCCGTCTTCCAGTGGCGCGTCCCGGGCGGCGCGTAGAAGGCGGCGCCGAAATCGAACGTCCCCGGATAGAACGACACGGGATGCCCGCCGACGCGCGCGGTCACCTCGGTGAGAAACGGCCCGAGCGTCCGCTGCCGAGCCAACTCCGGCTGAAAGAACGCGAAGACGAGCAGCCAGAGGGCGGTCGCGAGCGTTGCGGTCGCGCCGAAGAGAGTCGCCCAACGCGCGCGTCGCAGCGCCACGAGCGCCGTCCCGAGCGCGACGAGCAGGGCCGCGAGCGCGAGGGCGATCGCGAGCGGATGCCCATCGATGATTCCGCGGACGATCGGAAGGTTGGCGCGATCCTTCGGATGCAGAAACGGCTCGAGCGGCGCCAATGGGGCTAACCCGAGACCCTCCGCGACGACGATCGCCAGCGGCAGGATGACGGCGGCGCTCGTTGCGCCCACGATGGCTCGCGTCGCCCGGCTCCGCAGCCAGCGCGGGCCGATGGTCGCCGCGCGCAGACCTTCCCACCACCACCCGGTGAGAAGCGCGGCGGCCGGGTAGAGCGCGAGCAGATAGACGCTCCGCTTTGCCGATGCCGCCGAGTAGAACCCGAAGACGACGCCCACCCAGACGAGGAGAAATCCGATGCGCGGATCGCGCCGGACGTCGCGATCGCGGATGGCGGAGACGAGAGCGGCCACGAGGAACGGCGTCCATGGGAGGAAGCCGGCAGCGAGTGTGGGCAAATAGTAGTAAGCGGCATGCGCATGGCCGCTTTTCAGCGCCGACGCGCCGAGAAAGCGAAACACGTTCTCCTTCAGCAGGTGCTTGCGTACGAAGGCGTCGCCGCCGAGCCGCCAGGCGGCGAAATACCAGCTACCCGCAAGGATGAGGATGACCGCCGCGCCGAGAAGCGGGCGAAATCGTGGAATCAACGCCAGCTTGCGGTAGACGAGGAGCGTCGTGCCCAGGACGAGCCCGGGAAGCAGGAAGCCGACCGGTCCTTTGGTGAGTGTCGCGCACGCCAGCGATCCGTAGGCGACGATCGCCTCCCAGCGCGAGAGCCCGCCGCGAACGAGGCCGCGATGGAACAGCAGAAGGGCGATCGTCATGAGGGCGGCGAGCGTGCCGTCGACCCGGGCACTCGAAACCGCTCGTACCCATTCGAAGGTCGTCGCCAGCACGATCGCCCCGAACAGAGCCGTGGCGCCAGGGAGAAGCGTGCGAGCTGCGAGCCACACGGCCACCACGGTCGCTGCGCCGAGAAGGACAGACGGCAGCCGGATCGCGAGCTCGCTCGGTCCGCCGAGTGCATCCGACGCAAGCGCCCCCAGCCAGTGAAAGAACGGCGGCTTTGACGCGATCGTCCAGCCGTTTTCCGAGGAGCGCTTGGGCAAAACCCAGTCTCCTTCCTCGACCATACGACGGACGACGAGCCCCTCCCGGGGCTCTCCTTTGGTGAAGAAAGGGGTGTTCGAGGCGGGGGGCAGATAGAGGATGGCGGAGAACAAGAGGAGGGCCCCGACGGTGATCCACGTGGAGGCGCCGCGAGCGTGCGCTCCGTCGTTCGAGGTCTCGATCATCGCGGGTATACGAGTTGCGCACCCTGCCAGCCACGTTAGGGGTGTCAATCCCCACATCATTTTCCTGCTTTGGAGCGGTTGAAATTCTTCGCGAGGTCTCCTAGCATTGGCCGCCGAAGTGAGGGGAGGGGTTGTGGGGGGTATCGATCCGACGCGCAAGTCCGCGCCATCCAGCGGCCATTCGGTCGCCCCGCATTCCATCGAAGACGTTCCCGATGACGAGCCGAACTGCGCTCGTCGTCGTCGACCTTTCGAGAGGAGGTTTGGAGCGCGACTGAAGTGCGAATCGAGGTTGTAGGAAACTCGACAACGAGGAGGAGTGGATAATGCGTATTCGCATTCGCGAAGAACACACGGGAGGGATGAGGATGAGGAGGAATGCCACAGTCATAGTGAGCACGGCGCTGCTCGGTATCAGCACGCTCGCGATCGGAGCACGAGCGTACGCCGAAGGCGGGCAGACGCTCGAGGAGCGGGTGCAACGGCTCGAGCGTCGCGGCGAGATGCCGGCGGCGGTCGCGGCGCCATCCAACCTGCAAGAGCGTCTCGATGCGCTCGAGGCCGCGATCAAAAGGCCGCCGTTCGGCCTCACCATCGGCGGGATGGTCGTCGGCTCGTATCTCTACGACCTGAACGATCCGCAGGCGGGCAATTCCAACACCGTCGGCCTGCGCGCCTTCGATCGCGACCACAACACGTTCTCGCTCGACCTCTTCCAGCTCCAGGTCTCGCGGGCCCCCGGGGAGAACGGCGTCGGCTTCGTCACCAAGATCAACTTCGGCAAGACGGCGGAGCGGATGGCCGCGGATTGGGACGGGGACGGGACGATCGGCAACGTCGCCGAGGAGCAAAACTCGATCGAGCTCGAGGAGGCGTACATCACCTACAACTTCCCGGGTCTGCCTGATCTGCAGCTCAAGGGCGGGAAGTTCGTCACCATGCACGGCGCCGAGGTGATCGAGTCGCCGCTCAACTTCAACATCAGCCACTCGCTGGCGTTCAGCTTCGCGATCCCCTTCACCCACACGGGGGTGATGCTGAATTACGCGATCTCGCCGCAGGTGAAGATCGCCGGTGGCCTCGTCAACGGCTGGGACAACGTCATCGACTCGAACGACGGCAAGTCGTTCATGGGCGGCGTCGTGGTCACGCCGGTCGAGCAGTTCAGCTTCGCGCTGCAAGGCATGTACGGCGCCGAGCAGCCGAACCGCGGCGACTCCAAGCGCGGGCTCGTCGACGCGGTGGCGACCATCAAGCCCGTGGACAACCTCACCCTCAGCCTGAACTACGACTACGGCAATGAGACCGACCTCGGGCCGCCGGGCGGCGCCAAGGGTTTCTTCACCAAGGGCGGGACCACGGTCGAGTGGAACGCGTTCTCGGGCATCGTCGCCTACGATCTGCCGGACGCGTTGGTGCTGCCGATCGGCTTCGCGCTGCGCGGCGAGTACTTCGACGACAGCGACAGCACCCGGCTCGGGGGAGTCTTCGGGCAGGACCAACACGACTGGGAAGTCACGGGCACCTTCAAGCTCGTGCTCGCCGAAGGCCTGATGGCCCGCGCCGAGTATCGCTACGACAACGCGCG
>ORMF012371077.1_pt1 | contig 10424 bp, 8 predicted proteins | sample 1779871 | NCBI WGS metagenome assembly ORMF01 (sample SAMEA104232316, study PRJEB22302) | groundwater metagenome | biome: forest; feature: aquifer; material: groundwater | place: USA | collected 2011-08-07 | depth 5.4 m
CGGGACACCCGGTGTTCCGGTGTACTGCGGGACACCCGGTGTCGAATCTGGACGCCACCAGTTCGTGGCGAGATCCATGGCTGGCACGAATGCTCCTGTCCTCATCGGTGGAGCAGCCCTTCAGGGCTGCTAATCCGACTGACAGCGCTCGAGCGCTGTCCCACCATCAGCGCCGCGTCTGTGCGAGGGCGCTCGCGGGCCGCTCGGATGGCGTGATCCTGGCCGCGGCGGCGCGGCGGCGAGATGCCAGGGCACGGGTGTTCTCTTCCGGCGCGCGTCCGCGCACTTCCGATGCGCCCCTGCCGAGGAGCATCGTCACCACGGTCTGGGCAAGGATGCGGAGATCCAGCCCGAGCGACCGGTTCTTGATGTAGTACAGGTCGTACCGCATCTTTTCGGTCTCCTCTTCGAGGTCGTTTGCATACCCGTAGCGAATCTGCGCCCATCCGGTGACGCCGGGACGGACCGAGGACCGCACGCGGTAGTAGGCGATTTCTTTCGTGAAGACGGTGTGGTTGCACGTCGGGTGCGGCCGCGGGCCCACGAGGTTCATCTCGCCGCGAAGCACGTTGATCAGCTGCGGCAGCTCGTCGAGGCGAAACCGGCGCAGGTACCAGCCGACTCGCGTAATCCGATGCGTGTTGTCGCGCACCCACTCCGACGTGTTGTTCGTGTCGGGGCGCATGGTGCGGAACTTCAGCAGCCCGAACGGCTTTCCGTTGCGTCCGGCGCGTTCCTGGACGAACAGCACCGGTCCGCGCGAATCGAGCTTCACCAGCAGGGCGATCGTCGCCAGCACCGGCGACACCAGGAGCAGTCCGACGACGGCGGCCACCACGCTGACGATGCGCGCGGTGATCTCGGCGGCGCCATGGTTCCGGAACCCTTTGGCCAGGATCAGCATGCTCGGGCGAAGCGCCTCGATGGCCATCTTCCCGGTCAGCTGTTCGTAGAAGTCCACCGCGTCCTCGACCTCGACACCCTTGACGCGCGAATCGAGCAGCGCATGCAGCGGCAGACCCTTGCGGCGGTCCGCCACGGCGACGAGGATACGGGCGGGGCGGACGTCCGCCACGATTTTCGCGAGCTGATCTGACGTGCCGAGCCAGAGGTCGCTGATCCGTTCGTCGGTCGGCTTCTCGTCGTCCACGATGCCGGCCACGACGTACCGCGGTTCGCGGTTCGCTTCGATCTCCTCGATCAGCTTCCCGGCCATGGGGCCGGAGCCGAGAATGAGGAGCCGGCGGTGCTTCAACTGGACCTCACCGGCCACGAAGCGCACGAGCGCGATCGCCGTGACCGCGAAGAGCACTCCCGACAGCCACCTCAGATCGCCCGAGGGGAGCGGAAGGCCCCACCCTCCGATGAGGAAGGGCGCGAGGCCAATCGCGGCCGGGAGCGTGGTGACCGTTCGTGTCCGAGTTCCCACAGGGTTCACAACATTCATCCTGGTAGTCGTCCCTACGCCTGCCGCGCGGCGGTGGAGGGGGTGTCCGTAAAGTACTGGCGGTAGTTGCGGTCGTAGTATCCGAAGAGCGGCCGCTCGTCGCGGTTGAACACGATGCCGAGGACCTTGTCGGCCTCGAGCATGTTGAGCGCTTCGCCGAGCAGCTTCCGTGGCGTCTTGTTCGCCGCCACGATGAGGAGAATGCCGTCAACGGCGCTGGCCAGCAGTGCCGCGTCGAACACGGGCAACAGGGGAGGCGTGTCGAGCACGACGTAGTCGAACTCGGCGCGCGCCTCCGCAAGCAGCTCCTTGAGGCGCGGCGAGCTGAGCACTGTGTGCACGGGCGTCGTCAGCTCACCTGCGGGCATCACCCACAGGTTGGTGGACGGGACGGCGTGGATGACGTCCTTCAGCTTCAGCGTCTTGCTGTACACCAGGTCCGCGAGGCCGGTTGCGCGCGCCTCGCCGAGACCGAGCCTCGTCATCACGGACGGCCGCCGGAGATCGGCGTCGATCACGAGGACGCGGGCGTTCGACCGGGCCAAGGCCGCGGCGAGGTTGAGCGTCGTCAACGTCTTCCCATCGCCGGTGCCGGGGCTGGTGACCGCGATCACCTTGGTGTCACGCGCCCGCGAGATTCGCTCGAGCGTCAGCTGCAGCCCCTGGTACTGTTCGGCCGCGAACGAGGAGGGAGCGGTGAGGCTCACGAGGCGTTTATCGAACGAGAGTTCCAGCATGGCTCGCGTGTTCCTAGCTCGCGCGGGCGAGCAGCCTGACAATTTGTTCGTTGCCCTCGGCCAGATAGGCGGAGAGCACGGTGATCAGCGCCAGCACTGCCACTGCGGAGGCGGTGGCGAAGACGAGCCGCACCGAGCGTCTGGGCTCGTGTCCGATGCGCGGAATCGACGCGAGCACTGGCACCTTCGTGAACTGCCGCACGTCGTCGACGGTGTGGAACGAGGTGTCGAACTGCTCCGCGGCGAACATCGCCGCCCCCGCGGCCGCGAGCCCCAGCAGGAAGCCGAGGAGCATCAGGCGCATGCGGTTCGGCGCCGCGGCGCCTTCGGGCGGGAGGGCGGGCTCCAGGACGCGAAACCGCTCGCCGGCCCGCCCGGCCTCCACGCTGGATGCCATCTGCGCTTCCTCGTACCGCTTGAAGAGCGAGTCATAGACGTCCTTGGCCGCCGAATAGTCTCGCGTCCTGAGCGTGTAGTCCTGCTGCCGCGCAGGAGTGCTCTCGAGACGCTGCTGCAGCTCGTCGACCCGGAGCTTGATCGCCGCCTCCTCTTTGCGCAAATCCGCGAGCTCGACGTCGAGGTCCTGAAGCGTCCGGCGACCCTGTAGCGGCGCGGGGGCATCGATCTGCGCCTCGGCGGCCTTCAGGGCGGCCTGGCGCTTCTTGTCTTCCGCTTCCTCAGCTGACGCGTGCTCTCGCTCGAGCGCCGCAACCTGATCTCGCAGCGCCCGCACATCGGGATGCTGGGAGGCGAATTGAAGCTCGAGGGCCCCCAGCTTCGCCTTGAGCTCCTCGATCTGGCGCAGCCGCTCCAGTGATTGCGGCGTCGCATCCGGATTCGAGGCCACGCGCGTGATCGCGCCTGTGGTCCGCAGATCCTCGAAGAGCTTGTCCTTTTGATCCAGGACGCGCAGCTGGCGGTTCCCGTTGATGGTGAGCTGGTTGCTCAGCCGCTCCAGCTGGGCGAACGCGATTGCGGCCTGCTGAGGGAGCTCGCTCGCATTGCTGGCTGTGAAGTCCCGGAGCGCCTGCTCCTGACGCTCGAGCTCGCGCTTGGCGTCACCCAGCTCCTTGGCCAGGAACTCGGTCGTCCGCGTCGCATCTTCTGTGCGCATGCGGTCGTTCTGTTCGATATAGAAGGCCGCAACCGCGTTGGTCACGTCGGCCACCTTCTCCCGCGACTCACCCGTGTAGCTCAGGGTGAATGCGACGGTCCTCAGACGGCCGCTCACCTGCTCGGGCCCCGCGGGTTCGACGCCGACATCCTGCCGCGCCTGGGTCAGCACGTCGTCGAGGCTGCCGCGCTCCCGCAAGGCCGGATAGAGGTCGAAGCGGCGGATCAGCGCCGTCAGCCGGTCGCGGCTGAGAATTTCCTGTTTGATGACGTAGAGGCGGGCCTCGAGCTCGCCGGCCACCGGCCCGCGCACGATGGCTTCCGAGACGGGCCGCTCGACGAGCACCAGCGCCGTCGCCCGATACAGATCGGGCAGATACAGGGCGAACGCCGTGGCCGCGGCAGTGATCGCGGCGAATGCGACCGCGCCGAGCATCCAGCGCCGGCGCAGGATGTCGATGATCCGCGTGATCATCGAGTCGTCGAGATTCGAAGAGGACATTTCAGGCACCATGGACTCGCTTACGGAATGACGATGATGTCGCCGCGCTGCACCACAAGATTCTGGTCCTTGCCGTCGGCGACGCGCCCGTAGTTGAACGGGATCTGTTTGGTCGTGTCGCCGACCGTGCGGTGAACGACGACGCGGTCGCGGTGGGCGAACTCGGTGAGCCCCTGCGCCCGCGCGATGAGGTCGAGCACCGTCGCGGCGCTCTTGATCTCGTAGGTCCCCGGCATCCGGACGGCGCCGACGATCGACACCTTGAAGCTGTGGACCTCCCGCACGATGACGGACACTTCGGCGGAGGGCACGAAGGGCGCCAGCCGCTCGGTGATCTGGCCGCGCAGCTCGGTCGGCGTGAGCCCCGCGGCGATGATGTCGTTGACCAGCGGGAGCGAGATGCGCCCGTCGGGTCGGACCGGCACGACGCGACTCAGGTCCTGGTTCTTCCAGACCTGGATGTCGAGCACGTCCTCGGGACCGATCTTGAAATCGCCGGCGTCTCCGACAGTGGTAACCGGCACGACCGGCACGACCGGCACGACCGGCGCGGCAGGCGCGGCAGGCGCGGCAACCGACGCCGCCGCGGGTGCAGCGTTGCCGGCGGTCGTGGCCTCCTGCGCGGCGGCCGGCCCCGCAAGAGCGACGCAGGCGGCGATCACGGCGAACTTCCCCACAATCATCGAGTGACTCCTTTTGCACGCGCCGCTTCGTCCGGCGGCAGGATCGAGCGCTTCCATCGCGGCGCGACGGTCAGGCTGACGCGGAACACGTGCCGCAGCACTTCCTCGTCGATGAACACGCCGTCGCCATCGACGGCGAGGCGGTTCCGGATGTCTCCGAGCTGGTAGTCGAGGCCGTACGACGTAGCGACGGTATAGATGCCGCCCGGCGTCCACGATCCAACGAGCGTCCCGCGGTAGATGGTGGTCGCGCGCTGGTCCAGCGTGACCACATCGGAGATGCCGGCGTGGGTGCCGAACTCGATCGTGCGCGTCAGCGGCCAGCTCACTCGTGCCGTTCCGCTGTCGACCGACACGGGGCCGCGGATGCCGAGCACGATCGTCTCGCCATGCCAGTAATCGAGCGCGAGGCGGAGGTAGGGTGTCGTCCGCGAAAAGGTGGCGGACAGTTCGGGGGTCAGTCCCCGGTATGACGTGACCTTCGGTCCCGCGGAGAGCGACAGACGGGTGCCGGCCGCCATCTCGCGCGTCCACCCGAACAACACGCCGTGCGACGTGTGATGGCCGATGTCGTCGACGAAGTAGCGGCCCACATAGCTGCCTGTGAGCGAGACGCGGGAGCTGACGTCGCGCGACAGCCCCATGCGACCGATGTGAAGCGTGCCGCGCTCTCCTTCGACGAGGTGCTCGGTCGTCCAGTCGTAGCCCGCGGTCATCAGCGTGAACTCGCCGAGCCGGCGCTGGTACCCGGGCGCGATCTGGAGCCGCTCGGCCGTCCGGCGGTCGCCGAGCACGCCGGTGTCGATGTCGAGCTCGCCCGGTGTCTCCGCGCGGTCATAGCGTCCCGTGAACGACAGCGTGGTCATCGGGTTCGGGCGGAATCGCGTTTCCCCGAGCGCGTGCCGCCGCGCATCGGCGCTGTTGAGGGACGAGAAGTTCGATCGCTGCATGTCGAACGAGTACAGGCCGAGCACCCTGACCTGCGGCGTGTCGTAGCTGCCCTCGAAGGTCGGACGGAGCTGCAGGATCTGTCCGGCACTTCCGTCGACACGCGCGAAGATGTTGTCGTCGTAGACGGTGAAGAGCGAGACCGACGGAATGAATTCCATGCGCGCCTGCGCGTGCGCGTCGGCGGGCGCCAGGATCGGAAGCGTCAGGAAAAGCGCGGCCAGCGTCCGAACGGCGAGGCGCCTGCGGGCGGTGGTGCGGACGAGCCTAAGTGTCACGCCGCGGCTGAGTGCAATAACCGTTCACACTTTCAAGCCGCGCCAATGAGGGCTGGAATGGACAGACAAGTGCCGTTGTTGGCTAATCGCCTTCCACGTCCAGCGTTCGATTTCGTGATTAGGCAATCGTTTGCTGTTAATGGGTGCCCGCAGCGACGTCCCGAATCTCGTGATGACCGGTTACAGGTGAGTGGAGCAGCCCTTCAGGGCTGCTCCACTCTCGCAGCGCTGAAGCGCTGCGCCACCGTGCGGAGATCTGACTACCGTATGGAGATCTGCCCACCGTGAGAGGTGTGCGCCACCGTTGGAGCTGAGTCAGCAGCGGCAGCTCACGGCTCGGAAGCGCCGAGGTGGCGCCAGAGCGGATGGAGCGTAAAGCGCAGGAAACGGGTTACCGCAGGCCGCAGCGAGGGCGAAAAGAGGAAAAGTCGCGGACTGGGCCGCAGCGCCGTCGCCCAGTGCTGCTTGTACTCATGCGCGCCGTGCGAGATGAACGTGCTCACGCCTGCAGCGGCAAGCGCGCGCAGCAGCGCTTGCGACAGATGCGACCCCGGCGAGAGCGGCTCGAACGCCTCGTCGTAGGCGAGCGTCACGTCGTAGAAGCAGCCACGCTCCACCAGACCGATGACGAACGCCGCGTCCCGACCGCCCAGGACGAGGATGGGCAGACTGAGCATGCCGCGCGGACCGAACCGGCGCGCCAGGCCTGCCAGGAACCCGCGATGGCATTCCGCCAGCCGCTGCCCATTCAGCTTGTAGCTTGCCTCGTTGATCGCGATCATCCGCGCGATGGCCGCTTCGAGCTGCTCGACGCCCTGCGACAGCTGGACCCCTTCGATGGAGGGCATGCCCGCGGCCTCCACGCGGCGGGCGTGCCGCTTGACACCCTGACGAAAGTGCGACGTTCGCGTCCGCAGATACGCGTCGTATCCGCGGCTCAGGTCCACCATCGCGTTGGGATGATCCGTGGTGGCCGCGGCGAGACGATGCCGTGCGGCCACCTGTCGCAGCGCGTCGAAGCGGTCGGCGGTGAGGTCGATGCCGTTGAGACAGAGGAGGTCGAACGTCATCGTGCGCGCGAGCGAGTCGACGAACAGCGCGATGGTGTCGGGGTGGTCGTCTTCGACGAGAAACTCGCCCGCATAGGCCTCGTGGGCGGCGAACTCGACGCACGTGAGCGGCACGCGGCCGATCCGCCGCTGCCGGACGACGAGAGGGGCGACGCCGACGAGCGCCTTCGCCCGGTAGGCGGTGCCGAGCAGCGTCTCGCCGCCGAAACCGCCGCCGTACTGTCCGTACCAGACTAGGTTGTAGTCGAACGTGGAGAGCACCGTGCGGTGCTGCACTGACGCCTCGAGGTCCTGCCAAGCGTCGGCCAGCGGTTCAAGGGACGCCGCGGTCGTCAGCCAAGTGATCGCGCGGGGACTGACGTGCCTGTGCGGCGGCGGGCTCGGCAGCGCCTGGAGCGCCGAGGAACCGTCTGTCCACAGGATCGGATGCATGGTGCCAAACCTTCGGTCAGTTTCGCGAGCCGCTTGGCGGCGGCCCCCCCCCCCCGGTTGCGACGGGATGGGAGACGGCTTTCTTCTGAAGCGAATCGGCGTCCACCGCGTGCGTCGGGTAGCAGGCCGCGCCCACCGAGATGCGCAGGGGCGTCGGGAAGTCGTAGTGCTCGATGCGCTGGACAAGCCGGTCGATCACCCGAGCCGAATTCTCGTAATCGGCGTCGAGCAACACCACCGCGAGCGATCCCTGTTCCGTGCGGCCGATCGGATCCGTGTCCCGCACCTCGCGGCCGACGATCTCTGCCATTTCCTCGACCGTGCCGTCGTCGGCAGTCACCATGAGCCCTTCCCATTCACGCCTGGTCTCGAGAACGACGAGCGTGAGGAAGTTCTGCGAGCGGACGGCGCGCTTCAATTCGCCGTCGAGGACGAATTCGAACGCGTTCGGCGTCAGCAGCCGTGAGCCGTCATCTTCAAACAAGGTGTCGCCGCGCATGTGTGAACACTAATGGACCGTGCCTCATAAGGAGCCTTCGAGCGACATACCACTAAGACGTTTTGTCGAGTCCGCTTTCCTTGATCTTGTAGAGGAGGGCCTTGTAGCTGATGCCAAGATGCTCGGCCGCCTCCTTGCGATTCCAGCGAGTGCGCGTCAGCATCCGAAGAATGAGCTCGCGCTCCGCTTCGCGTGCCGCCGTTCGGGAGATGTCCTTCAGCGAGTAGCTACCGGGAGTCATCGCCACGGCCGGCGTGCCCAATGGCCGGCCGAGCGGCGGGACGGCCGTGATCCCGTTCGCGGGAGGGGCGGCCGCCGGCACGGGCGGCACGGGCGGCACGGGCGCGGCGAGTGGGCGCTCCGGAATCATCGCCATCGCCGGGCGCGCCGGAAAGGGCATCGGCGCCTGCTGCAGCTCACGGATGATCGGCACTTCGGTGCCGAGCACCACGACGCGCTTGATCAGGTTTTCGAGCTGACGCACGTTGCCGGGCCACTCGTACGTCATGAACAGCGCGGCGGTCTCGACGCTCACCGAGGCCATCGGCTTGTTGTACTGGACGGAGTACTTCTTGAGGAAGTAGTCGGTCAGGTCTGGAATCTGATCTCGCCGCTCGCGCAGGGGCGGCACCGTAATGGTCACCACGTTCAGCCGGAAGTACAGGTCTTCGCGGAATCGGCCGTCGAGTACTGCCTGCTCGAGGTCGGCATTCGTGGCGGCAATCACGCGGACGTCCACGTGCACATCCGCCTTCCCGCCAAGCCGCGAGAACTCTCCGTCCTGCAGCACCTGGAGCAGCTTGGCTTGCAGCGGGAAACTCAGGTCGCCGATTTCGTCGAGGAACATCGTGCCGTGGTTCGCGAACTCGAACTTGCCCGGCTTGTGTTGCATCGCGCCGGTGAACGCCCCCTTCTCGAATCCGAACAGCTCCGACTCGAGCAGCTCGGTGGGCAGCGCCGCGCAATTGACCTTCACGAACGGCTTGTCCTTCCGGAGCGCCCCGCCGTGGAGTGCGCGGGCCACCAGCTCCTTGCCAGTCCCGCTCTCGCCCCGCACGAGCACCGTGATGTCCGTGTCGGCCACCCGTGAGATCAGCTCTCGAACTTCGCGCATCGCCTCGGAGTCGCCGGAAATCATCGTGCAGGTCGATTGCTCCTTCAGCTGCTGTCGAAGCGACGCCACTTCGCGCGTCAGCTGGCGCTGTTTCAGCGCGTTGCCGATGACCACTTCCAGCTCAGCCTCCTCGAACGGCTTGCAGATGAAATCAGTGGCGCCGAGCTTCATCGCTTGAACCACGATGTTCGTGCGGCCCTGACCGGAGATCACGATGATCGGGACGTCCTTGTCGATCTTCTTGAACGCTTCGAGCGCGCCGAGGCCGTCCATGCTTCCCGGCATCACGACGTCGAGCAGCACGGCCGCCGGCCGATCCGCATGGAACCGCCGCACCGCCTCGTCGGCGTTGCTCACCGCCAGCGCGCCATAGCCTCGCGACCCCAGAAAGGTCCGCAGGAAGTTGCACATGGCCAGATCGTCGTCGACCACCATCACGTGGGGTTTCTCGCTCATCGCTCGGCGTCCTTCCGCGGCCCACGCTTCAGTGCTGACGTACGCATGAGCCATGCGTTGCCGTTGAGCAAGCGAAATGCCAGCCCAAAAGAACCGTGAAAGGCGTAATTTTTGGGAAATTGCGGAATAAGGACGTGCGAGCCGGTGGCAACGGTCTTCCCTGCGGAAGCGCGTTACCACTTAAGGGCTACTGATTAGGGCTACGGACTGCGGACTACGGACCACGGACCACGGGCTACAGGCTGGCAGGCTGCAGCCCGTAGCCTGTAGCCTGTAGCCTGTAGCCCTTAGGGTCTTTCTATCCCCGTGTCCTTGATCTTGTTGAGAAGGGTCTTGTAGCTCACGCCGAGAATCTGCGCCGCCTTCCGGCGGTTCCATCGCACCTGCCGCAGCGTGTCGGAGATGGCGATCCGCTCGGCCGCGAGGGACGCTTCGCGAGCCACGTCGGCCAGACGCCGTCCCTCCTGCGGTGGGGCCACACCCGCGGCTGGCGTGGCCATCGCGTCGACAGCCGCGTCGTCCTCTTCATCCAGCGGCTCGGCGGGACCTGCAGCAACAACGGCAGCCGGGAGGGGTAAAGCCTCGGCTGGAGGAGACGCCAGCGGCGCGGAGGTCGTCCCTCCGCGGGGCTTCGTGAGCTCCCGACGGACAAGGTTTTCGTCCTGAAGGATGACGAAGCGCTTGATCATGTTCTCCAGTTCGCGCACGTTGCCAGGCCAGTCGTACGTCTGGAACAGCTGCCGCAGGTCGGGCGAGAGCGTGCGCACGGGGCGGTTGTACCGCTGCGAGTAGCGCACGATGAAGAAGTCGGTCAGCGGAAGAATCTCGTCCGGTCGCTCGCGAAGCGGCGGCACGTAAGCCTCGATCACTTTGAGACGGTAATAGAGGTCCTCGCGGAATTCGCCTGCCCGCATCATCGCTTCGAGATCGCGATTGGTGGCGGCGAGCACGCGCACATCGACGTTGATCCGTTTGTTGCTGCCGAGTTTCGTGAACTCCGCGTCCTGCACCACGTGCAGCAGCTTCGCCTGCAGCGGCGGCTTCATCTCGGCGATTTCGTCGAGGAGGATCGTGCCGAAATGCGCCTGCTCGAACTTGCCAATGCGCGTGGCGGCCGCGCCGGTAAACGCGCCCTTCTCGTGGCC
>ORMF010137943.1_pt1 | contig 10423 bp, 7 predicted proteins | sample 1779871 | NCBI WGS metagenome assembly ORMF01 (sample SAMEA104232316, study PRJEB22302) | groundwater metagenome | biome: forest; feature: aquifer; material: groundwater | place: USA | collected 2011-08-07 | depth 5.4 m
CTCCGCGACCCGGATGCGATTCTCGCGCGACACGGTTGGCGCCGCGTCGGTCCGTTCACGGTGTACGAGGTCGACGTCCCCGACGCGTCGCTCGTGCTCGTCGGCTGGCGGCGTGACGTGGACTGAGGAGGAGGCGCGATGTCGCACGAGCACCGGTCCACGATCGACCCCGATCGCCTCGCGCGTCTGCGCGCGATCTGCCTCGCGCTGCCCGACGCGACGGAGAAGCGCGCGTGGGGCGATCCGACGTGGCGGATCCGCGACAAGATCTTCGCGATGCAGAAGGGCAACCACGCAGGCGGGAGCCCCTCGGTGTGGGTGAAGGCGCCGGAGGGCGAGCAGGCCGAGCTCGTGGCGGCCAACCCCGACGTGTACTTCGTCCCGCCCTACGTCGGCCAGCACGGCTGGATCGGGCTCGTCCTCGACGACCACGAGCCGGACTGGGCGGTCGTCACGCGTCACATCGAGGCCAGCTACCGGCTCGTCGCGCCGAAGGGCCGGCGCCGGCGCGCCGACGCCACCCGGTGACTTCCGTGCGTGGTCGCGTGCTTCGTCGCGTGTCCGGGCGAGGGACATCCGACGGCATGGGTGCGGTGGCGCCCGGGCGAGAGCCTCGTACGCTGGGGACATGAAGAAACCACCGACCCCACGCTCCACCGTCCGTGCGACTCGTCAGGTCCGAGTCGCCGCCCCGCTCACCGCGCTGGACCCAGCGGCTCGCTGCTCGTGGTGCGGGACCGACCCGCTCTACGTGAGCTACCACGACGACGAGTGGGGCCGGCCTGTCGCCGACGACCGATGCTTGTTCGAGAAGCTCTGCCTCGAGGGGTTCCTGTGCGGCCTCTCCTGGATCACGATCCTGCGCAAGCGCGAGCACTTCCGCCGGGCCTTCGCCGACTTCGACCTCGAGCGCGTCGCCGCGTTCCGAGCGAAGGACGTGCGCCGGTTGCTCGGCGACGCGTCGATCGTGCGTCACCGCGGGAAGATCGAGTCGGCCATCAACAACGCGGCCCGGGCCCTCGAGCTCCAGCGCGAGGCCGGCTCGATCGCTGCGTTCCTCTGGCGCTACGCGCCCACGAAGGCCAAGTCGCCGCCCCGGAGGCTCGCATCGGTTCCGCCCACGACGGCGGAATCCACGGCGCTGAGCAAGGCGCTGCGCAGCCGCGGCTGGACCTACGTCGGCCCCACCACGCTGTACTCGATGATGCAGGCGGTGGGCATGGTCAACGACCACCTCGCCAGCTGCCCATGGCGCGTCCGGTGCGAGGACGAGCGCGCCGCCTTCTGGGCGAGCGAGCGCGCGCCCGCGTCGATGCAGAGCAGTCCGGCGGCTAGCGGCGCGAGATCGCGACCGCGAGATCGTCCATGAGCAGGGTGGCCGCGTCGTGGTTGGACGTGATCCCGACCTCGAGGCTGTTGTAGACCGCGAACGGGACGGGCAAGGTGCGCCCCGGCGCATCGACGACGAGCACCTCGTCCTGCCAGACCCTTACGCGGCCGTCCTCGCCCGCCGAGAGGTCGAGCGCGAATCGCAAGCGGAACCAGCGACCCCGCGGGATGTCCACCTCGCGGCCCGCCGCCTGCCGGTACTGCGGCTTGTCGGCCCACTTGAGCTCCATGCCGAGGTGGCGACCGCCCCAGACCACGACGCGGATCCCGGGATGCTGGAGGATCCAGGTGGTCTCGACGTCGACCAGCGTGAAGGGCGTGCCGGCTTCGAGGAAGAACCAGCCATCGAAGTGGAAGACGTCGCCGCTCACGGCGTGGAGGAGCTCGGTCTCGATCGAGGTCTTGCAGCACACCATGGCCCTGGACTTGGCGACCGATCGCGCGCGCAGGGCGCGGCGCCCGCCGTGGGCGACGTCCGCGAGCTCGAGGGCGTTGTCCCGAAACCCGGCGCGTCCCGCGAGGATCTCGCGCCGCAGGGCGACGTAATCCGAGACGGTCGGGGCGGTCGGCGACTGAAGTGTGAACGCGGTCCATCCCGGCTCGAGCCCGATCAGCTCGCGCAGCGACGGGGCCGCCTCGAAGTCGGCGCGGAACTCGCGGCGCATCGGGATCAGAGTGCCGCCGTCGTCGCGAACGTGCATGACAGAGTCGCGCTCGACGTAGGCGCGGTCCTGCGCGCCGGGCTCGAAGAGCCGCGCGGCCAGCACCCATTCGTCGCCGCGGCGCCGATAGGCTCCGCCATCGGCGTGGATCGCGTACTCGGTGCCGTCTTGGGTGAAGCGCGCGAGAATCGCACCCTGAGGCGTGGCCGCGGGCTCGTCGCCGAGCATCACACAGCAGGCGAGCACGAGGGCGACGAGGGCGCTCGCGGGGAGCACGACGCGGCGAGACGCGAGGCGGCGCATAGCCATATCCTAGCTCGAACGGTCCGCTCAGCGAGATCGTCCCATCGATCGCCATCCTCGTTCTCGCCATGCACGCGGTTCGCGTCGTCCCGCTCCTCGTCTAGCAGGTGCGTCGCGTCTCGTCGGGCCGAGCTTGCGAGGGAGTGGGGACGTCAGTAATATCACGGTATGACCGTGACGCGTTTGACCGTGTCGATTGACCGACAGCTCGCTCGCGCCGTGCGCCGCGCCGCGGGGGACGAGCCGACATCGGCGTGGCTCGCGGACGCCGCTCGGCGCAAGCTGCGGGCTGAAGGCCTCTTGCGGGTCCTCGGTGAGTGGGAGGCCGAACAGGGGGCGCTCACCGACCGCGAGCTCGCTCTGGCCGCACGCCGCCAGCGTGGCCGGCGCCGACGGTGACGATCGTCCTCGATGCGGGGGCTCTCATTGCGCTCGAACGGAACGACCGCGCCCTGTGGGCGGCCCTCAAGCTCGCGGCCGCGAGCGATGCGGATGTCGTCGTGCCCAGCGCCGCCTTGGCGCAGGTGTGGCGCGGCACGAAAGCTCAGGCGCGTCTCGCTGCGGCCCTGGAGCACTGTGTGATCGCTCCCTTCGACCCGGAGGCTCGCGCGATCGGCGAGCTTTGCGGTCGGACGAGAACGACGGACGTCTGCGACGCCCACGTGGCGATCGTGGCCGCGCGCCGTGGGAAGGCGCTCTACACCAGCGATCCCGTGGACTTGCGACGTCTGCTCGATGCCTGTGGGAAGCGCGGCCTCACGCTGATTCGGTGCTGACCGCCCGCCGCGCGACGCGGACGTGAAGGCTCGGGCGAGCGTGTTCATCGTAACCCCGCCAACGTTCGCCCCCGCACCGCCACGAGCGCGTCGGGGACCGCCACGACGACGTCCCCGATGCCGTCGCCGTCCAGGTCCGCGATCGCGGGCGAGCCTTCGACTGGCGCCGCCTCGTTCGAGACCACGACCCGCCACAGCCGCTGTCCGGTCTCGAGGTCGAGCGCGGCGACGAACGACTCGGCTGGGCGGCCGGACGCGAATCGCGAGGCCACGACCATGGCCTCGCGCGTGCCGTCGCCGTCCAGGTCGACCACGACCGGCGCGGCCGTGACCCAACACCCCTCGAGCCCGCGCCAGGCCGTTCGCCGTGCGGGCCAGTCGTAGGCGACGATCCCGCCCTGCCCGTGCGCGACCAAGATGCGTGCGCCTCCGGGGGCGGGCACGACGACCGGGCGCCCGAGGCCTTCGCCCACGGCTTCGCTCGTCCAGAGCGGCGTGCCGTCCGCACCGCGCACGACCCACAGCCGCCCGGCCTGGGTCAGAGCGAGCACCTCGAGGTGGCCGTCGCCATCGATGTCGGCGACGGTGACCGGGGTCCCGCTACCGGCGCCCAGGTCGCAGGTCCACAGCGCGGACCCGTCGCGCCCGCGCAGGGCGCGCAATCGCCCGTCGAACGAGGCACACACGACGTCCATGCGGCCGTCCCCGTCGAGATCGGCGATCGAGGCGCCGCCCATGTTTGCCTTCGCCGTGTCCACGCGCCACAGCTCGACCCCCGCGTGCGAGAACGCGACGATCGCCTGGTCGTGCCAGCGCACGTGGACCAGGTCGACCGCCCCGTCGCCGTCGAGGTCGGCCGAGGCCGGCGTCTCGTAGGCCTCGCCTCGCCCGGCGAAGGGTGCGACGAGCAGCGCGCCCAAGTCGTGGGCGCGCCGCACGCTGACCCGCGATCCGCTCGGCAGCTTGTCCACGAACGCCAGGTCGGGCCGGCCGTCGCCGTCCCAGTCGACCACGGCCGGTGCGCGATTCCTGGGGACCTCGACGTGCAGCGCGGCCTTGCGTCGCCCGGTCGCACCGTCGAACACCGCCAGCGTCTCCGGCCACGCGCCGAGCTGTACGACCTCGAGCGCACCGTCCCCATCGGTATCGAGCACGAGCGGCGCGGCTTGCAGCGGTTTCTGCGGCTTGCGCGACCACAGCACGCGCGGCGCGCGCACGACGGCGAGCTGGTCGGCGTCGCGCATGAGCACGATCTCCCGCTCGCCGTCACCGTCCACGTCGGGCAGGTCGGCGACCGGCGCGAGCACGCCCGTGTCGAGCCGCAGCATCCAGCGCACGAGGCCGGTGGCCGGGTCGACGCGAGCGAGCCCGCGGCCGGCGACCCCCACGTACAGATCGGCCTTCCCGTCCCCGTCCCCGTCGGTGATCCACACTCCGTCGCACTTGCCGGGCAGGCGCCAGGCCACGCGTCCGTCCGGCTCGCGGCACTCGAGCCGGTCCGCGAAGCCCAGGAGGTAGGCGCCGTCGGGCGTGCGCCCCTGGTAGACCGGCCCGTCGGGCTCGTGCCACACGAGCGAGCCGTCGCGCGCGCGCACGAGGGCGAGCTGCCCCCGTTCGTACTTCAACACGACGCCGGGCGGCGTGCCCGCCGGGCCGCGGGCGACGAACAGGTTCGTCGGCGAGTCGGCGGGGCGCGGCACGTCGAAGGCGGCCACGGGGTCGCCCGTCGTGCTGTCGAGCGCGACCCAGCGATCGGGGCCGAGCAGCCACACCTCGAAGCGTCCGTCGCCATCCCCATCGGCGACGTGGCCGTAGCGGAGGTCGGCGAGCTCGCGCCGCCACAGGTCGCGGCCCAGCGCGAGGTCGATGCAGCCGGCCGCTCCCGCGCCTCGTGGGTCGAGCAGGGCCGGGTCGGCAGGATCGCCCGACCGCCCGACGTACACGAGCCTTTGGCCGTCGGCCGAAACGGCATGAATCCCCGACACCTCGCCCAGCGGCAGGTAGGCCCGCACGCCGATGTGGTACGGCCGGGCGAGGGGGCGTCCGGTGCGCCCGGCGAGCACCCACAACGTCCCGTCGCGCTCGGAGGCGGCGAGCTCGTTCACGCCGTCGCCATCGAGGTCCCCGACGCGGCAGATCGCGCCCGACCACGGCCGGGGCCACGCGCGCGGCTCGCCCGGAACCTCGAACTGCCACACCGCCCAGCGGTCGACGGCGAGGTCGCGCGGGCGCAGGCAGATCACTCGCAGTCCGGTGACGTCCTCGGCGGCGGTGACGAGGACGCGGCCCAGGTCGCCGCCCAGGTCGTAGGAGCGCAGTTGCCAGGCCGAGTTCGTGGCGAGGCCGATCGAGGCCAGCTCGCGCCCGTCGGTCGCGCGCCGCACGAACAGGTGCGTGAGGTCCTCGTGCGCGAGCTCGCCCACACCGTCGCCGTCCAGGTCAAAGAGCACGTGGACGCCCGACAGGCCGCGCTTGATCGCCGGCGAGCGCGCGCGCCACACGAGGCCCTTGTCGAGCCAGCAGTACACGTCGCTCGTGACGTCGTGCGCGATGTCGAGGCTGCGCTCGACCTCGAAGCAGCCGTCGGACCAGGCGCGCAGGCGGTGAGTCCCGGTGGGGAGCGAGTGCTTGCGCAGCCGGGAGCCGTAGGCCACGCCGTCGACCTCGATCTCCGAGCCCGCGGGCTCGGCGTGTGCCTCGAGCGTTCCCTCGTGGTGGGCGAGCGCGACGCCGAGCTCCTTCGACTGCCCGCGCCCGAGCACGAGCTCGCACTTCGCGTCGTGGTGGTCCTTGGCGTGGACCTCGAGGACGTGTCCGCCCGCGGGCAAGACGAGCTCGAGCACGGCGTCCGTCGCCACGAGCTCGCGGCTCGCGATGCGCACCGTCGCGCCCACGGGGGAGACCCGGAGGCGCAACACGCCCGGCGTGAGGTACCACGCGACCGTGACGCTGCCGAGCACGAGCGCGACGATCGCGGTCGCGGCGGATGCGGCCGCGTGGCGGGCGAGCAGCTTCATGGCTCCCGCGAGCGGCGGTGGGCGGGCCGGGGCGGGCGGGCCCCCGCCGAGGTAGGCGGACACGTCGTCGCGCAGGCCCGTGGCCGTGGCGTAGCGCTCCGCGCGCTCGTGCGCCATCGCGCGCATGACGGCGGCGTCCAGCTCCCACGGCACGTCCGGGGCGTGGCGCGAGGGCGGCGGAGGCGGTCCTTCGGTCACCTGCGCGAGCACGGTCCACGGCGTCGCGCCGTCGTAGGGCGGTCGCCCGGCGAGGATCTCGTACAGGATCGCGCCGAGCGCGTAGGTGTCGGAGCGCTCGTCGATGTCCGCGAGGCGCCCCTCGGCTTGCTCGGGCGGCATGTATGCCGGCGTCCCCGCGATCGTGCCGTCGAGCGTGCGCAACGGCTCTCCCGACCCCGCGATGGGCGCGAGCGCCACCTGATCGCGGCACGGGTCGCCGTCCGTGTCCGTGAGCTTGGCCAGGCCCCAGTCCATCACGTAGACCTCGCCGAACGCGCCGACCATGACGTTGTCGGGCTTGAGGTCGCGGTGGATCACGCCGCGGCTGTGGGCGTAGGCCACGGCGTCGCACACCTTCTGGAACACCTCGAGGAGGCGTGCTCGCGCCTGTGCGCGGTACCACGCGCGTGCGCGGCGGCCGTGCCCGGGCGCGGCGATGCCGAGCTCGCCCACCGCTTCGCCGCGACCCAAGGCGTCGAGCACCGACGACAACGTGCGACCGCGGACCTTGCGCATCGTGAAGAACAGCCGTCCGGCACCGGTCGCCCCGAGCTCGTACAACGGGACGATGCCCGGATGCTCGAGCTGCCCGGTCACCTGCCCCTCGCGGACGAACTTCGCGGCGGCGGCGGCTTCGGCGTCCTTGTCGCCGAGGATCAGCTTCGCGGCGACGGTGCGGCCGACCTCGTCGTCCCACACCTCGAGCACCTCGCCCATGCCACCGCGCCCGAGGTGGCCGAGCACGCGATAGCGGGCGACGCGGTCGAGCTCGGCCTGCGCCGCTGCGGGAGTCACCCCGGCGAGCACCGTCCGCTCGTTCACGCCGTGGCGGTCGCGGAGCACCTTCGTGGGCGACAGCGTGTCGCCCCGGTCGTCGGCCGGCGTCCCCACGCCTCCACGATACCTGAATGCGCGGTGTGGCGTGCGCGCCCGGACGGCGTTCAGTGGGCACCGGTGCTAAGATTCGCCCGTGGTCGCGACAGCCTCCCCTGCCGGCTCGACGTTGCGGTGCTTCAGCCGCGCCGAATACGATCGCATGATCTCGCTCGGGTTCTTCCAACACGAGCGCGTCGAGCTACTCCATGGAGTCCTGGTGAAGATGAGCCCCATCGGGCCGCCGCATCGTGCCGTGGTGGATCGCTTGACGCGATGGCTCGTCCTGGCGTTGTCGGCCCGTGCCCTCGTCTCCATTCGACAGCCGTTCGCCGCGTCGGACGACTCTGAGCCGGAGCCAGACGTGAGCGTTGTTCCCCCGGGCGACTACTCGGCGACCCACCCCGACCGAGCGGATCTCATCATCGAGGTGGCGGATTCGTCGCTCGAGGTCGATCGGGAGACGAAGGGTCCCCTCTACGCCGCGTCCGGCGTCGGCGAGTACTGGATCGTGAACCTTGTTCAGCGGGTCGTCGAAGTGTATTCGGCGCCGGTTGGCGGTCGGTACACGCAGGTGCGACGCGCGAAGGGGGGCGAGACGCTCGCGCCTCGCGCATTTCCCGACGTCGCGATCGCGGTTGCCGAGCTGCTCGGATAACTGCCCGCGCCACGGCCTAGGCCTAGCGCGGCGTGCGCGGCGCGCTCTTCCGGCCCGTCGCCAGCTTCACGCGGACCTCCCGCTTCGCCCGCGCCGCCAACCGGGCGTCGTGCTCAACCACGAACCGCTCGACCGCCTCGCGGTCTCGTGACGACAGGTTGCGCAGCGCCCACGACAGCGCCTTCACCACGTGATCGTGCCGGTCATCGACCAGGAGCTCGCAGATCCGAATCGACGGCGCGACCGGGGCCCGTGCGCGGAGCGCCGCCCGCTGAAAGGCCGTCGCGACGGTCGCCAGCGCCGCGCGGCGCGTCCACGGGTCGGCCGACCTTGCCCAGCGCTCGAGCACCGCCGGCGCGAGAATCCCGGTCGCATACTGCGGCCCGGACAGCGACGAGCTGAAGCCGTCGACTGCGGCCCAGTTGTCGTTGCCGTTCGACAGCGCCTCGAGCTCTGTCGTGGTCAGGCCGTCGCGAATCCGCGGCAGCGCGGCGAGCAGCTCGTAGGCCACCTGGCGCGCGTCGTGGTTCCGGTGCGCCACGAGCGCGAGGGCGGTGGCCACGGCCACGGCAGGCACCTGGGACCGGAGCGCGCGGGCCGTCTCCTTCGCGATGCGCCGCACGTCGGGCACGGTGCAGCCGAGGTGGACGAGGTTGGACGACATGTACTCGGCGGCCATCAACTCGGCGCGCCGAGGGATGCCGATCGCGCGCAGTCGCCGGAGGATGGCGTCGGCCGTGGTCTGGGGCGCGGGCATACGCCCCACCCTACCGCGGATCCCGCACGCCCGCGCTGGGCGTTCCCGCGAAGGGCGGTGCGCGCCGGTGGCCAGGGAGCGCTCCGCCGACCGGTGACTCAGCGCTGGAGCCGGGCCACCCACTCGAGGGCGTACGCTTGCTCCTCGTTGACCGAGGACAGAAGGTGCACGCCGCCGCGCAGGGCGTAGCCCACGCCCGCCACGCGGTTGTTCCCGCCGTTGGCAAAGTCGAGCACCTCCGCGAACGAGCGCCGCATCCCGACCGGCAGCCGGTACACCGAGGCACGTCCCGCGACGAGCTCGACCCCGACTTGCGCCGCGCAGTCGCGAAGCGCGGCCGACATCTCCTCCTCCGACCGCGGGAGCGGAGGTGTCGCCACTCGAACCTGGACCACCTCGTCGAGCTTCGCCACGGCTGCGGGCTCGTGCACGGCCTCGAGCGCTCGCAGGACGTCGTGAATCGCCCAGAACAGCTTGTTCTCTGCGCGGTCCTCGATCGCGCGCCGAAGCACGGCCACCTGCTGCTCTCGCGTGCGAGCCCCGAGGCGGATCAGCACGGCCAGGGCGCCGTAGCGCTGCTCGACGTGGAGGTGCCCCTCGATCTGGCGCGGGACGGCGAGGGCCTCGAGCGCCTCCACGAGCCACGCCGCCTCGCGCAGCTCCGCGTGGCGGGTCGCCAACCGGCCCAGCGCTCGCAGGGCGTGTTGACGCGTGTCGAAATCCACCTCCGTGAGCAGGCGCGCGACGTCCTTCGCGACCTCGGGCCCCGCGCGTCGCCCGAGTTGCTGGACGGCCATCCCCCGAATCGTGTGGCTGCTGTCCTGGAGCGCGGCGCGCACCGACGGGAGCTGGGCGGGGCCGCCCACCTCGCGCAGCGCCTCGAGCGCTTGCTGCCGCACGAGGCGACTGGGGTGGGACTCGAGGAGCCGCGCGAACCGATCGGCGTAGACCGCTCCCCCGTGGCGCGACGCGACCTTGATCGCCTCACGGACGACGACGGGAGAGGCGTGGTCCAGGTACTCCGCATACTCCTCGGGGAAGTGGCCGCCCGTCGAGGCGGCGAGGGAGTCCCCGACCACCGCCGCGTACCCCCCACCCGAGCCGACCACGAGCGGGAAGAGCTCGCGCACGGCCCGCGCGGGATCGATGGCGACCGTCGTCTCGACCGCCGCGCGGCGCGCCTCGGACGACTCCTCCGGCCACCGCGCCAGCGCCACGAGCGGCTCTAACGCCGGTGCCCCGACGCTCCGCAGGTGGGCCTGGGTCAGGTCTCGGAGGTTCGGGGACTCGATGCGCAGGAGCTCGACCAGCTGCGCCGGTGACGCGAGCTTGCGGTAGGCCATGAGCGCGTACCCGCGGATCCGGTCGTCCCGATGCACGAGCAGCGCACGCATCGCCGCGAGCTGGTCGACGGCACGAATCCGGACGAGCGCGTGCGCCGCGGTGCGCTCGAGCCCCTCGTCCGCGAGCGCCGCCACGATGCGGTCCAGGCGGGCGCGGTCGCCGAGAAGGCCCAGGGCTTCGATCGCCGCGCGCCGGACCTCGAGGTCGCGGTCGTCGAGGGCGCGGCCGACCTCGGCCGCTTGGGTCGTCGCGCGCCAACGCCCCAGCACGCCGAGGACGCGTGCGCGCATCGTGGGCCTCGGGTCGACCAGGAGCCGGGCCACCTCGGGGGCGTGGGTTCCTGGGTCGAGGGCGAGCAGGATCGCACTGGCGGCCGCCCCGGGGGCGGCCGCGTCCCCCGTCGGCCCCGCCCCCGGCCGCCGCGC
>ORMF011756173.1_pt1 | contig 10423 bp, 9 predicted proteins | sample 1779871 | NCBI WGS metagenome assembly ORMF01 (sample SAMEA104232316, study PRJEB22302) | groundwater metagenome | biome: forest; feature: aquifer; material: groundwater | place: USA | collected 2011-08-07 | depth 5.4 m
GTGACCGTAAGGGCGATTGCCCCCAGTATAGCGGACAGTCCCCAGTAAAACAAGGCAATGCGCCGCCTACCCCAGCCTACGTCTAAAAGTCGGTGATGGAGATGTCCACGATCGGCCGTAACCAGCGATTTTTTTCTGCCGATACGACGAAGAAGAGTATAGAGAGCATCAATCATTGGTACTCCCAAAACTAAAAGCATAGTGCCAAATTTCCCGTACGATAAAATGGCAAGAAGAGCGAGGAGAAACCCTGCCAATGTTTTTCCGCCATAGCCGGGCATGATTTTTTGCGGATAAAAGTTCCATGGAAGAAATCCCAGAAAACTTCCCGCAACGATGAATGCTAAGAGGGTGACTGCTATTTGTGATGGATCTTGCAAACTAAATCGGAGAGATAACAGCCCCAATACCAATGCACTAATCGTGACAAATCCTGGCATTTGGCCTTCAACACCCGCTGACCAACCTATGATGTTCATCGTCCACATAATCCAAAGAAATGCAAAGAGATCTGCCCAGACGAGGATGGAGTGCGGACCAAAAAATTGTAATGATATGCGCCACGTATCGAGGTGTAATAAGCCGCCAGTGAGAGGATTGGTGATATACGGAATGCCAGCACCAGCAGCAACAGCAATCATCGCTGCCATGGCGTTGGTAATAAGGCGTATATAGGGATGGACATCTTTTCGGTCATCCAAAAGTCCCACAATGACGAGGATTATTGACCCCAAGAGGATGCCGATGACGAGTTTTGTCATGGGAACAAAAATGAGAATACCGATGATGACTCCAATAAGGAGCGCAAGACCTCCGGCTCGAGGAATGATTCCTTTGTGAGTGTGTGCAGGGTGATACCTCAGTTTGGGATTATCAACAAGTTTGAAATGGTTTGCTAGGGTAATAACCAGCGGTGTTGCCAGAAACGTTGCTAATGCGGCAACAGCAGATGGGAGTACAAAATTCATTTTTTAGGTAACTAAAAAAAGTATTTTTACCAATGTCACGAAAGACAAAAAATTTACCAGAAACGTAGAGAGAAAAAGTGCTTGAGTAAAAATACGATACTGATCTTTTTGGTACGTAACGATTATTACATCAATAATTTGCCAGGCGAAACTGCTGATAGGGAGAAGAAAAAGCCACAAAGGCTGAGCGAGTTGGTCAGCTCCCCATGGCTTGGAATACCAGAGAGGTACAGCGGGTGGAAGATTTCGCCAGCGCCATGCAATAAGAGCCGCGGAAGCAACAAAAAAGAAAAGACCAAATTTTATACTCACATTGACCACCCAATTTTCCTGGAGTGTTTTTGTGGTTTGTGAAACATCAGATGCGATAGATCTTATTGATATAAATTTCATTTTCGTATAGGCGTAGTGCGTGGTTTGGCGGTAACGCTTGTTTGATATACTACCATAAAGGAGCCGTCTTCTTTGACTAAAAATGCACGGATCGGATATGCAGGGAGACTGGTGGCCATAACCGACGGAGTAATGATGATGTCGCCGACATACCAAGGGAAAGCGGAGTCATTGGGATTATACAAGAACACGCGACTTGGCTCTTTGCTGTAGTACATGCTTTCAAAAAGAACGAGTGGTGTTTGGGCAAAGATGATATCTTGTTTTGTTTTTAGTGCGTTGATTTGCATCATCGTATTTCTGATATCAATTTTTTTATGGAACGACGGAGCAATGATATTGGCACCAAGAATGATTACTAAGCTTGTCAATCCTGCAAATTTCTGAAGAGCTGAACGTTGTATTTTCTCAATAGCAAAACTTATAAGAAAAACTTGGGAAATGGTAACGGGTATGAGATATCGGTTGACAAATAATGGTTTTATAAACGAAATCCCAATAACGATGATAAGCGGTATAAAGATTGCAAGAAAAAAGAAGAAATTTCTCCTGCGAGTTTCTTTTGAGGTGAGGGTAAAAAGAAAAATCATCAGCAAAATGATGGATACGCCTGCGGTTGCCGGCCACAAAAACGCTGGTGTCCCTTCATATCCAAAAAATATGTTTCCCAGGACGGAGCGAATAAGATGAAAGTCAACCGGATAGTACCACGATGAAGTAAGCTTTCTTGAAGCTTGCATAATCACCAAAAGCCATGGGGAGGTCAAAAGCCCAATGCTGACGAGCGATTGTATCATGGGGTCGATGAATAGTGATGTGATATGGCGAATATGAAAAATTTTTCTGTGGGTGAAAAGATAGTGAACTCCTTGGACAAATGGCAAAAGAATAAAAAATGAGTGTGTATAAAACCCCAATACCGTTGCCGCTACATACCATCGCCACTTTTTTTCCATATACGCAAACAGAGAAACGGTCGCAAACAATATGTACCACCCGTAGGTCCGCACTTCGAACGCGTAGTAGAGAAGCATGGGATTGAGGAAGAAAAAAATAGGAAGAAACCATGCAAGCCAATGCTTGCCAAACAATTTTTCTGCCCAAACGATGACGACGATGGTTGCAAACATAAACGCAACAAGTGAGAGCGATCGAGCGGCAATTTCGCTCGTGCCAAAAAGTTTCATCCAAAAGTGAAGAAGAATGTAATACAGTGGTGGCTCAAACGTGAGTTTGCCAAAGAAAAAAGCAATGGGCTTTTGCGCAACTAATATGGAATACGCTTCATCCCGCCAGAGGCTTTGAGTAAGATAGAGAAGTGGCGTATGCGTCAGTAGGAAGTTTAGCATACATTGATTATACCTTTTCCGTTACCCGGTATTCCAATCGTTTTCCAAGCATAAGTCGCGTATGGGCATCAAGTCCTGGGAGAGCAGAAAGGAAAAACGAGACGAAGGGGAGGGTCAGCCATTGAAGGTAAAGAAACGGAAGCCGCCAGCGAGCAAATTCTTTGGGTCTGGGTGGTTTGGTGCGCCAGTCGAGGACAATAACGACTAAAAGAAAAATTGCCGATACCGTAAGGATTCCCGATGAGAGGGTAGAGAGGTTGTGTCCCAGTACGGTGCGACGAAACGCTGGATTAACAAGTGGCGGCACGGAACTGCCGATTGTTAAAATAAACCAATTGGATGGCCAAAAGATGTGTTGTTCTAAAAGTTGGATGATGCGCCATAGTCTGTCCATAAATGGAATTTCAGAATGGATGAACGCATTTTGTATGACAAAAGGAATATCCGATATGCCCCATGCCCAGCGCTTGGATTGTTCGTATTGATTGACCATGGTTTTCCAAAATCCATGACTTTCTGCGGCATCTGCCAAAACGGGCAAAAAGATACTTTTCGTTCGGACTTTTTGTCCAAGGGTAAAGTACACTTTGAAAAATAAATGATAATCCTCAGGGATCACATCCACGCCCCAATAACCAGCTTTAACGGCAGTAGACAAAGAGAGGGAGTAGGTTGAAAAATTAATAAGCCTATTTCCTTGGGAAAGAAGAGAGAGATTCCAAATGCTATTCATGGTATTAAGGACGCGACTAGGGATGGGGATTCGCCAGATATTGGAATAAAAAAGAATTGCTCCTTGATAAAAGTGGTAGGCCCGTTCCGGATCCATCAAATATTGGTAGCTTAAGTAGGAAAAATATTTTGGATGGAGAAGCGCATCTGCGTCACAGGAGGTTACCGTGACCTGGTCGATGGGAATATGCCACTTTTTTAATTCCATAACTACTTTTTTGCCAGCCCACGCCATATTCGATGATTTTCCTGCTACCTCTTTGGGTGTCAGAGGATGTGTGGTAATCAAGAAATGTCCAAAGTGTTTACCAAACTCACTGTTGAGGATTTGGCTGGTTTCGTCTGCCATTGGATCTTTGGCCTCCGTTGCTAAAACGATGATGAGTCGTTCCTTTGGAAAGTCTTGTTGGATGAGGTTGGTGAGTGTTCTTTGGAGAATATGGAGTGGCTCGCGATATTCAGGAATGATGATAACGTGATAAAGTTTTGTAAAGCCTTCCAATGATTTGGCCAGGGGAAGCCAATCGATAGCAGTATGGGCCTGAAGGGTGACGAAGGACCGCGTGGCGTGGTAAGCAAGGGTAATAGATTTATAAAACCAGTAAACATCAAACGTGATGACCAGGTAGGCAACGAGTGCTGGATGGCCAAAAGAAAGCCAGAGCGGCATAGTGACCAAAAGCCACGAGATAGCAGGTATGGTAATTTCTAAAAGACGTTGTATTCGCCCCGGATAGCGGGTAAATATTTGGCCCATAGCGTCAAGCTAAATTATACCATGGGGAAGAGGGAATGTGCATTGGTGGTGGTTTGTTTTGCTATTTCCTCGATAGTTGTTTTTTGAAGCTCCGCTATGGCTTTGGCAATGGTAGGGATATACTTTGATTCGTTTCGCTCTCCGCGATGGGGGATAGGGGTTAGATACGGTGCGTCGGTTTCCAGAAGAAGCATGGAGAGGGGGATGTGCGGCACAATCAGTGCAAGCTGTTTTGAGTAGGTGACATTGCCATCAATACCCACAAAAAAGTTTCGTTCTTGTGCCATCCGTAGTTCTTGGAGTCCGCCAGAGAAACAGTGGATGACCCCGCGAGGAAGAGAGGGGAGATTGTTCATAATGGTAAAGAAATCTTCGTATGCATCTCGACAATGCATGATGACGGGAAGGTTATGTTTGAGGGCAAGACGCAGCTGTTCATCGAATAATCGTTTTTGATTTTCTTTTTTGCCGCGCGCTTCTTCTCCCTTGTATTGATGGTAATCGAGACCACATTCACCAATAGCAACAACGTGTTCATTGATGAGTGTTTCCAGTTGGTTGACATCGGAAAGTTGTTGGGCTTCATACGGATGAAATCCAACGCCTGCAAAAATAACTCCTTCATGTTTTTGAGCAAGGTCGATTGCTTGTTTTGACGAAAAAAGATCAACACCGGGATTAATAAACTTTTTGACTCCTGCTTTTTTTGCATTCCCAATTACCATCGCGCGGTCTGCATCAAATTGAAGAAAATTTAAATGGCAGTGGGTATCGATAAACATTATTGGATTCTGGGGAATAACGGTGGTTGAGATGTAATCATTGGTCCTTTAAATTGCTCGAGGATTTTTTTAGCGGTTTTGGGTAGGAATGGTTGGAGATCATATCCTATTTGTCTAACTCCTTCAATCAATTCGCTCCACCTGACTTGTTCGTGTAATCCGGATTTTTTCCATGGTTTTTTTTGTTCAAGGTATTTGTCAAGATAAGTAATTTGTGACCAAATTTCTTTCAGCGCTTCATTAAATTGAAAATTTCCTAACCACGGTACAATTCTAAAAGAGAAATCCTTTATTTCATTTCTTCCACAAGGTGGCTTATAAATTTCAATGAGCTTGGCTACGCGTGCAACTAAATTTCCTAATCCATTTGCTAGATCTGCATTGTAGACTTCCTTAAATTTTTTTTCAGAAAAATCGCCATCATTAAAGGGAGAAAATTTTGCCAGGAAATAATAGCGCAGTGGATCTGCTCCGTATTTTTGGATGAGTTCGATGGGATCAACGACATTTCCTAATGTCTTGGACATTTTTTGTCCATTAACGGTAAAGTATTCATGGACGAATATTTTTTTGGGAAGATCAAGCTTTGCTGACAAAAGAAATGCCGGCCAATAGATTGCGTGAAATCTTGTGATTCCTTTGCCGATCACATGGACATCCGCTGGCCACCATTTATTGTATTTTTTTTCGTCCCACCCAAACCCCACACCGCTTTGGTAGATATTAAGCGCATCAAACCAGACATACATCCGTTGTGTTGGATCGCCGGGTACGGGAACACCCCAATCTTTGGCCCGCTCATTAGACCTTGAGATGCTAATATCTTCTAACCCACGTTCGAGAAATGCCAAGACCTCGTGTTTGCGTTTTTCGGGAATGATGGAGAGTTCACCAGAAAGAATTTTTTCTTTGATTGGCTGCTCATATTTTTTTAAGTTAAAAAACCAATTTTCTTCTTTTACTTTTTCCAATTTTTTTCCTGGATGTTCAAAACACTCTCCGTTTTCGTCAAGTTCACCCGATGTATAAAATGCTTCGCATCCTACGCAATACAATCCTTCATATGATTTTTTATAAATGTCATGTTGACATCGTCGCCATAATTCTTGACTTGATGGGTAATGATGGGCTTGATCGCTGCCTTTTTGAAACACATCAAACCCTTGCCCTTTTTCTCCGATGCCAAGTTTTATTGCCAGTTGACGGAAAAGCTCCGTATTTTGATCAATAAATTCCTGGACCGGTGTACCTGCGTTTTTAGCGGCTTGGACATTTTTGAGGGCATTTTCATCGCCACCAGAGAGAAGAAGTACGTCTTCTCCAAGAAGACGATGATATCGCGCAATGACATCAGCTTGAACAAATTCCAGAGCGTGGCCAATGTGCGGAGCTGCATTGACGTAGGGGATAGCGCTGGTGATGTAGAATTTCTTTGTCATATAGCCCATTTTACCGTTTTTGGAAGAATACCTCAAGGGAAACGAGGGAAGCGAGGAGAAGAATCGCATAAAATACTTCGCGAAGTCCTACGTATCGTAAGATGAGAAAAGAAACAACGCCAATACCAACCAATAAAGCACGTCGCACATTATTTAACACATAGAAGAAGAGGGAAGTGGTTGTGATAAAGATAATCAAAAAAAATATCGCACGAAAAAATAATTCTTTTGGCGAAAATGTGTTGGTAAACCATCCTAATACACTTACACCAATGACACCTATAAATAGCCACCAGGAGTTGCGTTGTCGGAGATGCATAGGTTCATTGTAGAGGTTGGATGCTGATGCTACAATGGAATCTATGCCAAGCGTCCTCATCATTGTTCTCGTGATTCTCCTTTTTGGTTTTGCCATGCTTATCTGGATGTGGATTAAAAATATGCAAGCATCGATTGAGCGCACCAATGAAGTGCTTCGCGATGCCATGAGAGGCTCAACAAGCGATATGACAAAAGTACTCCAGGAAAATACGAAGCAGTTTAATGATCGGCTTGATATGGCAGCCCACGTGATTGGTGATTTAAAAAAAAATTTAGGAGAAATGTCTGAGGTTGGTCGCGGTATTAAAAATCTTCAGGAATTTTTGCAGTCACCAAAACTACGGGGCAACATTGGTGAGCAAGTGTTGCAGGATATGATTGGTCAAACATTTCCCAAAAATTCATTTCACCTGCAATATGCTTTCAAATCTGGTGCGAAAGTGGATGCAATTCTCAAAACCGATGCAGGACTTTTGTGTATTGATGCCAAATTTCCCATGGAGCAATTTAACTTGATGTATAAAGGAGAGACAGAGATTGAGCGAAATCGTGCGAAACGAGATTTTATGACTGATGTGAAAAAACATATCAATGACATGAGCAAAAAATATATTTTACCAGAAGAAGGTACCATGGATTTTGCCCTTATGTATATTCCTTCAGAATCGGTGTATTACGAAATTGCCAATAATGGAGATCTCATGGAATATGCGCGAAAAAGCCGGGTATATCCTGTGTCCCCCAACACCCTCTATGCACATTTACAAGTATTGTTAGTGAGCTTTCAAGGAAAAGAATTGGAGCAAAAATCGAAAGAAGTGTTTCAACTTTTGCGTGCAATACAAAAAGACTACGGTAAGGTTGAAGAAAATTTAGGAGTTCTGGGTAAGCATGTGAACAATGCATACAATAGCATGAGCACCGTGACGGGATCATTTCAGCTGTTAGGTCAAAAACTTTCGCAAACACAGAGATTGCCCGAGAAATCTGTATCAGATTATGAATAAAAAATATCTCAATATTTTATTAGGATTTATTTTCTTTGTGCTTACGTATTTTATTACACATCCATTCTCCAATCGTCCTTCTTCCAATAATGTGCTTTCTGGAACTTCTTCTGGATGCGATGCTTCTTTATGGAAGCATATTTACCATCCCCAACGTTTGCAGGTTCTTGATACGTGTAAGACCGTCACTGGTATTATCCAGTCAGTCAAAGCAGAACCTGATGGCGATTATCACATTCGTTTGCGCCTGGATAGTCAGTTTGCCAATTTAATAAATCAAGAAAATATTGACAAACAGCATGGTGACTTGGTGCTTGAGCCGATTTGTGAACATCCGGTGACCCAAGAAGACGCCATTGCCGCGTGCAGTGGATTTGCTGGGAATATTACTTCGCCCACCGTTGGTAGTCATGTTCAGGTGATTGGAAGTTATGTATTAGACACAGAACACGGTTGGATGGAAATCCACCCCGTGACGAGTATGCTTGCAAACTGACGATACGAATGTATACTAAATATATGTGGTGGGGACAGGATTATTTTTATTATCAGAGTTATCCGTGGCATAGATTGGTGCTGTTTCCATTTATAATTCCCTTGGTAGTCTGGGCTTTATTTTGGAAAGGGCTTGCCTTGTATCGGGCGGTACGCAACGAGCAAAAAGGTTGGTTTGTCGCTCTTCTTATTGTAAACACTGCGGGAATCTTGGACATCATCTATCTTCTCTTTTTCTCTCAACCCAAATCTACTAGAAAGAGAAAATGAAGAACGCTCTCATTCTTCATGGAACCAATAGTAATCATTCGGATAACTGGTTTCCGTGGTTGAAGGAAGAATTAGAGAAAATTGGATATAAAGTTTGGGTACCGGATTTACCTCACGCAGATAAACCCAATATCCGCAGGTATAACGATTTTATTTTCTCTAAATGGAAACTTGATAAAGATTCAATTATCATTGGTCACTCATCAGGAGCAGTTGCCATCTTGGGGATTCTCCAAGAACTTTCAGATTCCATTATTATCAATAAAGCAGTTCTCGTTGCCGGATTTCTTGACGATTTAGGATGGGAGCCTTTGAATGAATTATTTTTAATACCTTTTGACTGGCAAAAAATCAAAAAGCAAGCAAAAAAATTTATTCTCTTCCATTCGGATGATGATCCATATGTACCGCTTTCTCATGGACAGAAGTTAAAGGAATTACTCAACGCAGATTTATTTGTATTAAAGGGACAGGGGCATTTTAGTCTTGAGAAAGATCCTCAATATAAACAGTTTCCTCAAGTCCTCGAAAAGATTCTCGAGTAACGGTATAATTGCTCGGCGATGACAAAGACACCAATTGATGAACGAAAACTCAATGAAGAACAAAAGCAGGCAGTCGCCTTTGGCGATGGGCCACTTCTGATTATTGCTGGTGCTGGCACGGGAAAAACCACAGTAGTTACCGAGCGCATTAAACATCTTATTTCTTCTGACAGAGCTCATCCGAGTGAAATTTTAGCACTTACGTTTACCGAAAAAGCCAGTCGCGAGATGGAAGAACGAGTCGATCAGGCACTCCCCTATGGCGTGACGCAGATGTGGATTTCGACATTCCATGCGTTTTGCGATCGCATCTTGCGCAACGAAGCGATCAATATTGGTTTGGATCCTGGATACAAATTGATGACGGAAGCAGAAACTATTTTGTTTTTCAGAAAAAATCTTTTCAAATTTGATTTATCGTACTTTCGCCCTTATGGTAATCCGACGAAATTTATTAGCGGCATGATACAGCACTTTGGTCGGTTAAAAGATGAAGATGTAAGTCCTGCGCAGTATCTTGAGTGGGTTAAAAGTCAAAAGGAGGAATCGGAAGAGAGAAAAAAATACCTCGAACTGGCGAAGGCATATAGAACCTATGAGGAATTAAAAGTGAAAGAAGGACTGATGGATTATGCTGATTTAATCAGTCATACGTTGAAACTTTTCCGGACGCGTAAACATATCTTAAAACGATATCAAGAACAATTCAAATACATTTTGATTGATGAATTTCAGGATACGAATTTTGCACAAAACGAATTAGGGATTCTTTTGGCCGGCGCGCTTCAAAATATTACCGTCGTTGGCGACGATGACCAGGCAATTTACCGATGGCGAGGAGCAGCGGTTTCCAACATGATTCAATTTCGCAGTCGTTTTTCCAATGCAACGATTATCGTACTTACCAAAAATTATCGTTCCACCAAAGAAATTTTGGATCGCTCCTACGACCTTATCCAACAGAATAATCCAGATCGATTAGAAGTTGCAGAACATATAGATAAAAAATTGGAAAGCATGCGGCGAATTAAAGGCGATACTATCGATGTGATTTACACTGATCGGGTAGAAAATGAAGCAGAGGAGGTGGCAAAAACTATTAAAGATATTCAACAAAAGAAGCAGTATACATGGAGTGATTTTGCGATTTTAGTCCGGGCAAATACCTACGCCGAACCATTTAGTCGGGCACTTGTTAGGTCTGGTATCCCCTATCAATTTCTTGGCCCTGGGCAACTCTTTCGTCAGCCGGAAGTTAAAGATCTGATCGCGTATCTTAAAATCCTTTATAACTTCGAAGATAGTGTGGCGATGTATCGCGTGCTTGCGATGGATTGGTTGGGACTGCCGCCACGGGACGTAGCA
>ORMF010363262.1_pt1 | contig 10420 bp, 6 predicted proteins | sample 1779871 | NCBI WGS metagenome assembly ORMF01 (sample SAMEA104232316, study PRJEB22302) | groundwater metagenome | biome: forest; feature: aquifer; material: groundwater | place: USA | collected 2011-08-07 | depth 5.4 m
TCTCATCATATACCAGGCCTCATCTACTACTAAAATTCTTTTTTTAAGCTTAGATCTTATTCTATTCCACATATAATCAAGGATCATAAACATAGCCAAAGGCCGCAAACTATCTTCCAGATCCCTGATAGAAAAAACAGTAAAAGAGTTTGCCAGATCAATATTAGAAGGAGCAGAAAATATGCCAGAAAGTGAGCCTTTGATAAATCTTTCCAGACGGGCTGCTAGTGATAGAGCATCTTTTTCTTCCATTCCAATTAGAACTTTATATAGATCTTCCATCAGTGGGGGTTGCTTAGTTTGGGTTTTAGGATCATCTGTAATCCCTTTTAATTGATAAGTTTGTTTTAAAGCCCGGTCCAGTATTGCTGCCTCAATAGGAGTTAAATTTCCTATAACTAGTTTTAAAAATGAAGTTAAAGATAAAATCTTATGCCCAAGCTCATTTTCTCCAGGTTCAATTACTTGTGACATATCAAAAGGATTGATTTTAACAGAAGATGTGGCAGAAAAGTTAATATACTCACCACCAACTGCTTTACATAAAGATTCATACTCATGTTCTGGGTCAATTACTAAAATCTCTGTTCCAAACATTAAAGAACGTAAGACCTCAAGTTTAACCAAATATGATTTTCCTGCACCAGATTTAGCAAATACAACAGAGTTAGAATTTTCCAAAGAAAATCTATCAAAAAGTATTAAAGAATCATTATGTTCATTTATGCCATACATTATTCCAGCATTAGCTGTCAGCTCTGATGAAGCAAAAGGAAAAGTTGTAGCTAAAGATGTTGTATCCATATTATGGGTAAGATTTAAAAGATCTTGGCCCAAGGGAATGGTAGTTTTGAAACCATCCTCCATTTGCAGTGTTGTAGGTTTGGCAGCTATAGACAAAGATGACAAAGTGGATTCAACTAATTTTGAGGTGCTTTGCAACTCTTCCTGGGTGGATGATGGGACTGTGATATATAAAGAAAGCTGAAAAAACCTCTCTGCACCTTTAACTAACTGCTCCTGCAAGCCTTGGGCATCATCTAAAGCAACTTGGACTGCTGGATCTACTGCTCTGCCTTTTTCTAAATCTGTTTGGATTGTGGCCTCCATTTCAGCTATTTTTCTTTTTAAATCATCTAACACTCCCTTTGATTGGCTGGGATATATAAACATAGAGATAAAAAGAGAATGGTCAAAAGAAATTAAAGGCTCTAACCAGTTAAGAGCCACAAATCTAGGGTAACCTGAAACAAAATAGGTTCTGAAATAGCTTTGGTCAATTCTAATTTGGTTAAAATCTATCTCTATTTCAGAGGGAGAAATAATATCCTGAACATTAAAGTCATCTACTGTTTGGGGAGTTGGTTGCATTTATATTAGCTCCTCTACTACAAAAGGGTGATTCCTGCTGGGTCTAGCAGGCTGTGGGGGGCTCTCAGGTGGAGCAGGGTTAGGTCTATTCTGTTGTTGAGGAGCAACTGTTTGTGTTTGTGGGTTGCCTAACCTAACTGGTTCAATTAGAGGAATTGCAACATTAAGCCGGGAAGTGGAATCCCCAGCCTGGTTGTAAATATTGTAGAAAAGCTCAATTAGCTTTTGAGTGGTAAGTTGCTCAGCTTTTAAACCAACTCTGTTAAGCTGTCTACTGAGCTGGTCACGCCTTGGAACCAAAATTGTCCTAATCTTTTTGATTCTGTCTGCTTTGTTGGTATAACCTAAACCAATTTCCAGGCTTGAGACACTGATTATGATATAAAACTGCTTATCTAAGACATCATTTTCCTTGATAGTTGCTTGGATAAACTGCCTATATTTACCAATCATTTGGAAAAGTAAGGAATTAGTTTGTAGCTTTTGGGCATTATCTAGAAGATGAAGGTATGAGGTGATATCTAGCCTTTTAGAATGAATCAAAATTTGGATGCTAAAAGAAAGTGAGTTTAAAAGTTGGGCAAAAGAGGAGATGATAGAGGCTTGTTCAATATCAGATAAAAGTCCAAAGTTTACAGCATTGGTTTTTAAAACTAAAGCCCCAGTGCCATCTTTTAGTAAGATTATGTCTTCTGTGATATCTAAAATATTAAGATGATCTTGGGCCCTGTTCATAATAATTTTTTAGCTGAGATCATAATTGGAGGCAAAATGAGCCCACTCAGGGTTATCTGCAAAACATCAAAAGATAAACTATCTTTTTCCAGCTGGATTGTGTATTTGCCATTTGGTAGTGGAGTTGCTCCGGAAAACTGGCCTAACTTATTGGTTTTTAGTGCTCTAACAGGTAAGCCATCTTTATCATAAATTACCACCACCACTCCATCAAGATAGTTACCAGCTGTATCAGTAATAATCCCATTAATAACATTTGCAGTTGAAGTTAAAACTATTTGAGTAGGTTTTGTTTTTGGTAAGGTTACTACTTCAACTTTGGTAGTAGCTTGTGGGGTGGGTGCCTCATGGGTAACTGTAACTAGTTGCCTTTTAACTGAAGATGCATCATTCATCAACTGCTGCAGATGGGTAAGAATTTGGTTTATTCCCTCAACACTATTAGATGTTTTCATAGCATCAAGTTGTTTTTGGGTACCAACAATTTGCATCTGTAAGTTTTGAGCTTGCTTTGCCAGCTCTACTGTTTGTGATAGCTCTTCTGGAGTAGCCTCCTGTGGAGTGTGCTCCTGCGGAGTGGGAGTTTTTTCCTCCTGGGCAGGAGGAGGTTTCTGAGGTAAAGGCACTGGAATACTTTGAGAAACTGGTTGGATTTTAGGTATTGCAACAGGTGCAACTTGAGGAATACTTTGAGCAAACCCAGCTTTAAATTTGTACAAATCCAGTCTTTTTATAAAATTAGGGTCTTGATCATAATGTTTACCTTTTTTAATCCAAACTCTTTTAGTAGGGGAATAAATAGCTTTTAAAAAAGCTCCTAGCCAATGGTCTAAAGGTCTGTCTGCAATGGGTAAGAAGGCAAAAGCTATTCCTAAAAGGGCTGATAAAATAATTACTGGCCAAGCTATAATAGGTAAGTAAGATGCCACAAATACAAAGTTTAAGTAAGCAATACTCATTCCACTAGCCAGATACAAAAACTGTTTTAAAGTCATGTCACCAACTAGCCTAAATTGGAAAGAAGTAACATTTTGTGGAATAGGATGTGCATCCATAGTTAGTTAATTGTTAATAGTTCATTGTTCATAGATCGTAAATTAAATTGCTTTTTTCAGTCCGCTAAGCATTTTTGAAATACTAGTTAATTGTTGGTATAAGTTAAGTTGTTGTACAGAATCTATTAAGGTTGCTCTTCTTGCAAGTTCTAATAATGGGACACATTCATATGATGATCCCCGTGACATATCAATAAACCTTTTAAAGTCCTTATTACTTCTGCTTGTCCCTTCGGCTATATTTAATGCAATAGATAATGCAGCTCTTCGTAGCTGGCTAGTTAAATCAAATAGATATTCTTTAGGCCAGCTTTTTGTTAATTTGTAGACATAATCTGATAAATCAACTGCCATTTTATAAACCTCCAATCGCTCAAAATTAAACTGTGTCTTCTGTATTTCCATAAACTACAAACCACTAACTACCAAACTAGGTATACTTCTATGTATACCTCGTGAAAAATAGGCCAACAAGAGCCTCAAAAGAGATCATTTAGGACTTATCTAAAACACTTTACTGTGTAAATGTTCATTACTAGATATCTAGTATCTTGCTTTTGTCATTCCTTCTTGTTATCTTAAAAGTGTGATGTACGGGGAATCCAGTTAAAATCTGGAGCTGTGCCGCAACTGTAACCCTGAGTGAAATCGAAGGGGAGCCAGGAGACCGACCACGTTAACTAGTTGCTAGTGACTAGTAACTAGATGGCTAGTTGAAGATGATTTCAATAACTAGTATCTAGAACCTATTATCTAGCATCTACTTCAGATCCCGAGCCAGGAAATGCTAAACATAGAACACCCTGAATTTAATAGTTTTGTAGTAAGCAGTGCGAACGTGCCTCAACGAGATTTTGAGCAAGCATTTGCCTCTTTGATCATGGAAACCAAGCGGGTGCCTGATCCATACCATTTTGGGATTGATATCTATGGCAACTTACTTTCTGCGGCAGGACGCAAAGTTAGCAATATTATCTCAAGAGATGGCTACATTGGGAGAGTAGAAGGACAAGCTTTTGATGTAATAGAAAGTTGGGTTAAAGATAACAAAGATAAAGATGTAATTGAAGAAGTAATGTGGATTAGTCCGCCATATCCAGGAACCTATCCAGATATGAAAATTATCATTAGTAGCTTAGAAAATACTGATCAGGGACAATCATTATTTAATAAAGCAATTATCTTTGATTTTGATGAAGCGCAATCCTTAAGATTTACCCAAGCTTTAGCGCAGTTTAGCAAAAACTATCCTTTAAGAGCCTCTTTAGAAGATATTAGAATGACACCTCTAATGTTAAACTCAGAAGAGCCCAGTTGGCTCTCAGTAGTACAAAAATTAGTGAGCAACAAGGCTGTATGGGAATATATTGAGACAGGAAAATATTTTGAAATTAAAGAGGAAGCTCTAAGAGAGGCGAATATGTTCTATCAGAGAAGATTTTCTAATAATCCAAATGAGGTTCTAGAAGCTGAAAGGATGGCTATGTTAGCTTTAGGTACTAGAGCTAGCAGTTGTCCGCTTACTTTCAGAGGTACAGCTTTTCAAGTTTTTTCTGGCGCCTCTGCATTAATTGGAGAATTTAGATCTAAAGATCCAGATTATTGCATCCATTGTGGAGCTTGTGGAGCAGAGATTAGACAGGTAGTAAGACATGGACAAAAATGCCCAGCAGGTTGTGGAGCAGTGAGAGAATGTTAATGAGCCTGTTCAGTAATTCCTAACTCCCGAATTTTATCTGCTGCAATTCTCTGTAAGTCTTCAGGCATAAGTCCTAGCTTTGCTCTTGCCTTGCAATCTAAAGCTAGTCTGTAAGCTATTTCATCCCTCTGTACATAGTCACCATAGTGAAGGCTTCGAGGAAAAGTTACTAAAGGAGTAAGTCCATGAGGTAGTTTTATTACACTTCCTCGTAATGTAAACTCCACTCTTTTTTCAACGCCTACTATATCTTCAGCTCCATTAAGAATGTTTTTTTCATAAGTTCTACCACTAATTCCTAAATAGGTTTTCCCAGGTACAATCAATCTCTTTTCCGCTATGTAGTAGGCAGGACAGAGGTAATCAAAAACTAAGAAATATCCAAAATCTGAATATGTATCCTCTGTATAATCCTCAATTACGCTACCCACTCTCCATACCTCTCTAGCTATTTCCTGTAGCAAACGGGGGACTCCTGCTGATCTAAGAGCGGAATCAACACTTTTTTTAGCTCGTGCCCTTTTTGCACGCTTTTCTTCCTCTCTCTGCCTACGCTCCTTATCCCATTGTTGGTCAAGCTCTCTACGGTATCGTGCAGTTTTGTCAGCTTCGGTTTGCTCATGACCTTGAATTATTTTTTGCCACCATTCCATATCGTGGATTTTACTACAACTTAGGATCGAATTCCAAACACCGTTGTTTTATTGACTAGAAAATCTCAAAAGGCTACACTGAGGTTGACACCTGCGCATCCGAGGGAGTATAATATCCCATAGAGTTTGTGTAGGAGGAAATTATGCCTGGAGAAACAGGAACCGAACTACCAATTCAAGGTCAAGAACCTCAAGGTCAGATAAGACCTGATACCCCCGAACAATCAAAAAAACCAGAATTAGAACTTCCAGAAGGTGTTTCAGAACATGATTTAGTACCCAAAAAAGACATGCTAAAAGAGCCTGGTGATGAAGATTACGATATCTTTGTTCACGAACAAACAGGCCATGAATATAGAGCTGAAAAAGGTCAGGAGCCGGGAATAAATCAGGGTTATTGGCCTAAAGAAAAGGTTTCAGATGAGGATATAGCAAACTCGGTAGCTACTCGTGAAGGTAATGAAATTGTTTATAGAAATAAAGAGGGAGAGATTCTGGCAAAAATTCCAGCAGTCACTGAAGGTGGAGCAGGTACGATGGGTGTGACTCCAGAAAGAGAGGCTGAACTTAGACAAGAAAAAAGGATTATTGAAGACGAGGGTGAGAATATACGTATAGAAAAAGGACTCAGAGGAAATGCTTTTACAGAGATCTATGACCAAGTTAAACAGAGAGATCCAAATGTTCCTGAGCAGAATCCTAGTTGGGTAAGCGCTGGGGACATTGAAGATTTAGATCTGAGAAAAAAGGTAGTAGATAGTTTCAAAATTTACGAAAAAACTGCAGAAGAGTATATGCGAGGTAATCCTGAGATGGGAAGACGGATCCCAGAAGCTAGATCCGTTGTAGATCTGAATGCCCTACCTACATTCCAAGATATCTACCAAGAGCTTTTGAGAGATGGGAAGGTCTCCAGTTATGCAGGCCAGGTGGAGGATGTTAAGGACCTAGGCGAACAAGATAAAAGAACTTACTTGAAACGCTTAGCAGAAAATCCTGATCGGCCGCTTGATTTGTACTCAATAATAAATGAAGTTGTAGAAAACCCTTCTGCCTATTACCCAGGGCAAGATTTATCGATTATATATCGGATTGATCAAAAATTAGGGTTAGGGGGAGATGCAGTTAGAAAAAGAGTAGAACAGGTAATGGCAGGAGAAGAATATGACGACACAAAAGAAATGCGTCAAGAACAAGTCGGGCAACTTTTCAATTCAATAGGCCAGTATTTAAGTGCTGATCAAGACTTGCAGCAAGAGCTGAGAGTGTCAATTTATATCAGATTAAAACTTCATGGGAGCACTATTTTAGCTAGATATGTGGGGGTAGATAAGCTGGCACAACAGATGCCAAACTTTTACCAAGATGAGATGAGAGTGCTTATGGATACATCTTTATTTAAAGAGGCCTCTATGATGTTGGAGTCAGAACAAGGGGCATACTTTAGAGATGGTAAGGGTTTTGAAGATAAAAATCTCCAAGAAAATTATGAAAATTCTAAAAGGTATAGTGCTAGTACTATGAAGATGGCCTTGCTTTTAATGCCTGTTTTGCCTGATTCAGCTTTTGATAAGAAAAGCTCGGAGTATTGTGGTTTTAGCAGGGAAGAATTGATAGAAGTAGCAAGACAAATCGTTGAAAGGAATAATTTAGCAAATAAAGAAGCGGATGGAATACAAGATAAAGAGGCCAAGGATAGGAAATATATCGGTACTAATGTAGCTATACAGCAAATAAATCCAGCCCGAAAAGATGAACTTATAGCATTATTTAAAAAGAGTAATTTAGAGAATTCTGATTTTTCATACAACGAAGCCGAGATAGTTTATTTATTGCAGGAGAAATTGAATACAGATACACAGAAACTTACGCCAGTTAAAACTGCTATAGAAATCTTAAGTAGGAGTGGAATGATTAAAAGGTCTCATCAAACAGAAAATGGGGAAGTAGAGGGCAGATTGACTAAACGCGAAGTACAAGAACTTACTGATTTGTTGAATGAAGCTAATAGAGCTTTTGGCTTGAATATTAAAGTTTTTGATATTTTCGGAAGATCTGCTGAGTATACAGGCTTGATTGATAAAAAAGGTAACTATATCCGTCCAGAAGCTAAGCTTAAATTACCAGGTGATATGACTTGGATTAATCTAGTTGACCATAATTACTTTAAATTAGAACTAGCGCAGAGGGTAGATAGTATAAGAAGTAAATACGAGGCATTATATCCAGGTAAAGATTTTCATTCCCTGACAGATGAACAGAAAAAAGGAATATATAAAGATGTAGCCACTTTTATTAAACCTCGTAGATTTGATGAAAATGGAGCTAAGGAATTAGAGAAGATATTTGCCCCAGTTATCCAGAGAAGTAGAGGCTTAAGCGCCGACCTAAAAAATGTAGATAAAATTGCAGCTGGAAGTGAAGAGGAAGCAATTTTAGAGGTAACGCGTGATTTAGAGGGAATAGCGATTAGGGATACTCAGGCTAAAGCAAATCGGGAGTTTGTTGTAGCTAAGTGGAACGAGATAGACCGGAATGAAACAAACCCTTTCCGTAAAGGCGCGAGAGAATATAGAAAAGCAATGTGGAACCAGATTTTATTGACAGGTTTAAACAAAGATACTAAAGGTAAAGCTTTTTTAAGACGTTTTGCTTCAACTGATGTGATTAGTTTAATGCAAAATAGTGCCAGGAAAAGCGTTTTGGATCAAATGGCGCATTGGAATGATGACTTTCAAAATATGAAAAAACATAGTGACGCTTTAACAACAGGAGCACAACTGAGGATTGCATTAACAGATAAAGAACCAGGACTCTTTAATAGTACAACTAAATTAAATAATCCAACGGAACATCTAAGAGCAATTAAGGACATCTTATTTGAATGGACACAGGAGCACAGGGTTGACTATATGGACTTTATCTCTGGAGCAAACTTGTTATATCTGGCCAAGTACAACAGGGAAAATGAAGGCTATCGAAATGCAGGTATAGTTAGGTTGATGGGCTTAGCCCAGGAGATGATTGACGGTAGTGTATTAAGGAAGAGGGCAAAGGAAGCAGTTGAAGCTACGCTTTACTTTAATAAATATGTTGCCCAAGCTATGTATACCTTTACCAAAGCAGCTAAAGGTTCGGCCATATTTGGTCTATTAAAGGATATTTTTACCGGTTCCACCAAAGGCATATTCCAAAGTTAAATTAGCTCACAATGCTGTGTCAACTACTGACCCAAACCAGTAATGGTTGGTTTTTGAGTACTTGCAGTAACTTTCCTAAGAGCCTCTTGTTCCGCTTTGACTTTTTGTAACGTCTCCCTTTGTCTTAACCAGGGGCTAATTAACCTTTCACCAAACCCTTTAGTAGCGCCAAATCCAGCCACTGCATTACCCACTGCAGCTCCACCAAGAGGTGAGTCCTTCACTCCGAAAGCAGCCTTAACAGCACCAGGTATAGCCGGAGTAACCAGTAGTACGCCATATGATAAAACCAGCTGTAAAAATGAGGAGGTTAGTCCTCCTAAAAGTGGTAGGGTGCCTCCGGAAAAATCAATTACTCCCTCAGGAGTGATGAGTATTTTATCTGCGCCGAACTGATAGGAAGTTCCACCGAAAAGGTAACCGGCAAAAAGTAATGCGGCAAAAACCGCCGGGAAAACCAGGATATTTGCAAACATAGTTTTAAACCAAGCAGAAACAGCACCTTCCTTTCCAGGTATGCTGCCGTAAAGGAAATAAAAGGGTGCGGCAATAGTGGTAATCATAATAGTGATATAGCAAATAATTAGGGCAAGTAGTGTTCTAAACATAGCAATAATCAAAGCTATAATCAAAACTACGTATAGAAATAATCCTGCCAATCCTCCACCGACTATGTTGTATGTGCCGAGTAATATAACCGCTCCGGCTGCGCATCCTGCTATTTTACCGGAATCAACTGATACCCCTACTCCAAATGGTTTAAAGTCGAACTCTTTTACTGCAGTTATAGGCAGACTTTGCCCAATATTACATCCAATCACGACTGAAGCTGTATTAATAATAAGTCCCACGACACCTTCTTTAAGGAAGCTTAAAGTTTCGGCAGTAACACCAGCAACTTCAAGAGGATTCTTGCTGATTAAAAAGCTATTATAAAGGGTTAGAATATTACCATCTTTTAAGCTTTTGTCTGTAGACCCGGCAGAGATGACCTTTTCACTCTCCAATATTCCTCCTGCTACCCTGGTGGCCACAAATGTAGTATCGACAGTTAAAGCAGCTAAAAAATAGCTAAAAGTAATTAAAAGTAGTCCTATTACTAACCCAGGCAAAGCAGCCTGGGCGGAAATAACTGTCTGAGGGTTTATTTTTTGTCTAAACATAATCATAAAACCAACCACAATAAAAATAATAATCATCACCAGGTAGGCAATATTTCTGGTGACTTTCCAAATTTTCAAGATCGGTGACAAGACATTATTCCCAGATCCGGTGACCTGAGCATGGGCTTCCGGGATAATATGTAAATTTTTCCCCACATCAGCCAGGTATTGGGTGGTACTAAGAGGTGGAGCGGAATACATAGCAGTAAAAAATCCAGCTATGGAACCTAAAGCACCGCCTGATCCTTGGCTTTGGGCCAGGACACTACTGACAATCCCGCTTTGGCTGATTAACTGGGTATACTCTACACAAGGTTGGCCAATAACAGATTTTCCTTCTGCCAGACAACTTAAGGTATGAATCAAATTAATAGCCTGGATATTAGTATATTGAGGTGAAAGGGGACCATTATAAATATAAGGATTTACAACCTGAGCAGAAGCATTATTAGGTAGTAGATAATAGGTAATTGCTAATAGAAAAATTAAAGCTAACAAACTATTAACTACTAACGATGAACAATGAACTATTGATTTAAGGGCA
>ORMF010651955.1_pt1 | contig 10419 bp, 9 predicted proteins | sample 1779871 | NCBI WGS metagenome assembly ORMF01 (sample SAMEA104232316, study PRJEB22302) | groundwater metagenome | biome: forest; feature: aquifer; material: groundwater | place: USA | collected 2011-08-07 | depth 5.4 m
CCGAGCTTTTCCTTCTTGGTCTTCAGATAGGCGCGCGAGCGGGCGTGGGGCTCGACCTCGCAGGAAACGCGCTCCACCACCTTGACTCCGGCGCGCTCCAGCGCCGCTACCTTCCGGGGATTGTTGGAGAGCAGGCGCACCTCGTGGAGCTTGAGCGCCTTGAGCACTTCGCCGGGCAGCTCGAACTCGCGCTGGTCGGCCTTGAAGCCCAGCTTCTCGTTGGCCTCCACCGTGTCCATTCCGGCGTCCTGGAGTTCGTAGGCTTGGAGCTTGGCCGCCAGGCCGATACCGCGTCCTTCCTGCTGCTCATAGATGAGGACCCCGGCGCCCTCGGCGGCGATCAAGCTGAGCGCCATCTCCAGTTGCTGGCGGCAGTCGCAGCGCAGCGAGCCGAAGACGTCGCCGGTCAGGCACTGCGAGTGTACGCGCACCAGCGGCGGGCGGGAGTGGACGTCGCCCATCACCAGGGCGACCAGCGTCTCCGCGGACGATTGGCCGTCGCTCTTCGCGCTGCCCTCGAAGCCGTGAACCCGGAACGCGCCCCAGCGGGTGGGGAAGTCGGCCTCGGCGACCTTGCGAACCTTGGGGGAAGCTTTCACGCCACCATTATATGCGCGCGGGCCGCCTGCCTCGGCCCGGGGGGGCGTGCTACAGTACGATTGGTTTCAGTCGTGGATCAACGCCTCATCCTCATCACGCTGCTGGTGAAGCTGGGCGTGGCCGCCGCGGTCGCGAGCGCCGTGGTGCGTTCCCGCTACTTCAAGTCGCTGCTCTTCCGCGAGGAGCGGACGCTGGCGCAGAAGCTGCACCTGGCCTTGTATCTGGTGTTCCCGTTCGGGCTGGGCGTGATGGTGCGCCTGGCGGTAGAGAACTTTAAGGCCGCCGACCTGGGATACGAGTGCGCCATCCTGCTGGGCGTGATCGGCGGACGCGTGACCGGCGGGGTGGGCGGCGCCCTGGTGGCCATTCCCGCGCTGATTCACGGCGAGTTCGCCACTCTGCCATTGAACGTTGGGGCGGGCCTGGCGGCGGGCTGGCTGCGCACCCTGGCCCGCGATCACGAAGACGTCTGGTCGTTCTCTCCCTTCATCGACCTCAGCATCTACCGCTGGTTCAGGCGCAACGTGCGACGGCCCCGCATGGAGTGGCAGACCACCTTCTTCGCCCTCATCCTGGGGCTGCAGTACGTCCACGTGCTGGTGGGGGAGGCTTTTCCCGGGCGGTTGTTCTCCGTGGGTTTCCCGCCCTGGACGCACAACATGCTCACCGACGCCCTGGTGTTTTCCGCCTTCTGGGCGGCGGGGGTGGCGGTGGTCGGGGTCCCGCTGAAAATCTGGAACAACACCCGCATCGAGCTGAAGCTAGAGGAACAGGAGCGGCTGCTGCTGCAGGCGCGCATGGAAGCCCTGCAGACCCAGATCAACCCGCACTTCCTGTTCAACACGCTGAACTCCATCGCTTCGCTGGTGCGCTTCGATCCGGATGCTGCCCGCGAGCTGGTGGTAAAGCTGGCCAGCATCCTGCGGCGGCTGCTGCGGCAGAACGAGGCTTTCATCCAACTGCGGGAAGAAGTGGAATTCATCGACGCTTACCTGGACATCGAGGTGGTGCGCTTCGGCCGAGACAAGCTGCGGGTGGTCAAGGAGCTGGATCCGGCGACGCTCGACCTGCTGGTCCCCAGCATGGTGCTGCAGCCGCTGGTGGAAAACGCCATCAAGCACGGCCTCGCCCCCAGGTTGGACGGCGGCTCCATCACCCTGCGCAGCCGACTGGCCGACGGCAAGCTGGTGATCCAGGTGGAGGATGACGGGGTGGGCATGGCGGAGGCAGGCGCGCGGCCGGCCGCCGATTCCGTCAGCACGGGCATCGGCATGGCCAACGTCGCCGAGCGGCTGACCGTTCTTTACGGGGACGCGGCGAAGATGTCGATCGGAAGCCCGGACAAAGAGGGAACCTGCGTCACTTTGGAACTGCCCCTGGTGCAGACCGAAGCGGGAGCCAAGTCCGAGTCGGCGGCGGCCGTGCTCTACGAGGCCCGCTCCAGCACGCAGCGGTAGAAGTCCTCATACTGGGGAATGATGCGGGAGGCGGCAAAGCGCTCCTCGGCCGCCTGGCGGGCGCGGCGTCCCATCTCCCGCAGGCGCGTTTCGTCGCCCAGGATGTCGAGCGCCTGGCGTGCCATGGTCTCCACATCGCCCACCTCGGCCAGGAAGCCGGTCTTCCCGTCCTCGATGACCTCAGGCAGGCCGCCGACTCGCGTGGCGATGCAGGGGACCTCGCAGGCCATGGCTTCCAGCGCCGCCAGGCCGAAGGACTCGAGTTCGCTGGGCAAGAGCATGAGGTCGGTGACCGCCAGCTTTTCCTGCACCCGGTCCTGCTTGCCCAGGAAGAGAACGCGCTCCTGGAGCCCTTTGCGGCGCACCAGCCACTCGGCGGTCGAGCGCTCGGGGCCGTCGCCGATCAGCAGCAGGCGCGCGGGAATCTTCTTCTGCACCCGGTCGAAGACCTCCACCACGTCCGCCAGGCGCTTGACCGGGCGGAAGTTCGAAAGGTGGACCAGCACCCGCTCGCCGTTGGGCGAGTACTCCTTGCGGCGCTCGGCGGCGCGCTCGTCCCGGCGATAGATGTCGCAGTTCACGAAGTTGTGGATCACCTGGATGGGGTTCTTGATGTCGAACTCCTTGAGGGTCCGCTCGCGCAGGTAGTGGGAGATGGCGGTCACTCCGTCGCTCTGCTCGATGGAGAAGCGGGTGATGGGCAGATACGAGGGGTCGGCGCCCACCAGGGTGATGTCCGTGCCGTGCAGGGTGGTGACGAAGGGCAGGCGGCGGCGCCCGCCGGAGGCCGCAGCCAGCATCTGCCGCGCCAGCAGCGCGCTCACTGAGTGCGGGATGGCGTAGTGCACGTGCAGCAGGTCCAGGTGGTAGAGCTCGGCCACCTCCCCCATGCGCGAGGCCAGCGCCAAGTCGTAGGGCGGATACTCGAAGAGCGGGTAGTGGGAAACGTCCACCTCGTGGAAGTAGATGTTGGGCTGCGGAGTGTTTAACCGGATGGGCTGCGAGTAGGAGATGAAGTGGATCTCGTGGCCGCGCTGCGCCAGCTCCAGCCCCAGCTCCGTGGCCACTACGCCCGAGCCGCCGTAGGTGGGGTAACAGGTGATTCCGATCTTCATTCGCCGCTCCGCCTTTTCACCTTGGGTTGGATGTTCCGGGGCGTTGCCGGATACAATGTTTTATCCCATCGGTGGGCTTTTTCTAAAACATTCCGAGCGCAGCGAGAGGTCCCTACCCTCAGCATGTTCTCCGAGGAGGCCTCCCTCGCTTCGCTCGGGATGTAAAATGCAGGAGCCAACCCCAGGTTTGACCGGCTTTTCCAACGCACGTATACTCGACATTCGGGAGACAAGATGCGCTCCTGTGGCGCGGGCGGTTAGCTCAGCTGGTTAGAGCGCCTGCCTTACAAGCAGGAGGCCGAAGGTTCGAGTCCTTCACTGCCCACCAGTTGTTTTCATGCGGAATCCGCTTTCTCGTCCCGCGTCCGCGGGACAAAGCAGGGGGGACGTAGTTCAGTTGGTTAGAACGCTGCCCTGTCACGGCAGAGGTCGCGGGTTCGAGTCCCGTCGTCCCCGCCAGTATTCTCAATCACTTCCGGTGCTGGCAGGTCGTCCGGTGCCGGATTTGTGTCGTCGTTTGTGTCGTAACTACCCCCTAGACCCCCTCCCGTAGCCGCTTTCGGACTGCTCCCAGAAAGGCCGTCTAGTGCCTTCCGCTTGGCTTCCAGGCGAACGTGGGAGTAGTGGGCAAGCATCCGGGGCGACACGTGTCCGGCGATGCTCATAGTCGTCTGGTCGCTCGTCTGCGACTCAGCCAGTTCCGTGATGGCGTGGTGCCGCAAGTCGTGGAAGCGCAGGCCCGGCAGCCCGGCTTCCTTGGTCAGCTTGCGCCAGGCCGAGCGCCAGCCCGACATGGGCTTGGTCGGGTCGGGCTTCGAGTAACCCTCCGCGTGGGGGAACACGTACCAGTCAGGTGCCAGGCTCTCCCCGAATAGCCGCTTGGAGCGGTCGCGCAGGGCTAGGACTGCTCTGAGGGCGTCCTGATTCAGGGGGATCACCCGCTCCCCGGCCAGCGTCTTAGAGCGCCGCACCGTCAGGGTGCGGCCCATGAGGTCAATGTCTCGCCAGCGCAACTCGCGGACCTCGCATCCGCGCATTGTGGTATTTAGGACAATCACGGCTGCCCAGTGAGCGGTTTGCCATTCGGGGCGGCTGGCAGCCACTTTCAGGAGCCGCAGCTTCTCGTCCCGACCGAGCGCCCGTCCTATGTCCCGGCGCTCCGGTAGCGGGCGAATGTCTTCCGCCACCAGGTGCCAGCGTTTTGCCCGCTTGAGTACGCGCCGCAGGATTCCAATCTCCATGTTCACGGTCGTATTGGAGAGTCCTCCAGCCTTGCGCTGGCGGATGTAGGCAAGGATTCCCTCTGTAGTGATCTGCCTCACCCGGTTCTGGCGGAAGTGCAAGCGCAACGGCTTCGCGTGGTCGGCCTCAGACCGCTGGCTTCTCGCGCCAACCCGCGCGGCTCGGTCCGCCAGGTAGCGGTCCAGAGCTTCGGAGAAGGGAAGGCGGGCAAACTGCTGGCTGGTGGCGGAGAGCTTGCCCTGTTCGGCTTGTGCTATCAGTTTGCTCTCCACAGACTGTGCTTTCCGCCAGTCGCCGGTGTTGAGGGACTGCCGAAACCGCTGGCCGTCCACCCAGAACTGCGTGTGCCACGTCTTACCGCGTTTTACGAGCGCCATTTGGCCCACCTTTCTTTTTCGATTTGGATACCTTTCGTTCTTTTCGCCATGATTTTCCATGATCAGCCCACCACTTTAGCTTCAGCTCGCGCTGCACGCTTTCGCTACAGTCGGTTGAGCAATACTTCTGCGCCGCACGTCGCGCATTGAAGTTCGCATTGCATTTCTCGCAGACTCTGGCCCTCCAGCTTTCTCGAAAGAGCAGGTACAGCGCTCTTTGAAAGTCGCAGCCGCCTTGATAGCGAAAAATGCCTTCGTCCCAGTCCGCATAGAATTCCACCGGTATTATCGAGCGCAGATCAGCGACCCACGCTTCCTCGGGAGTCCCCTCGGCTTTGCGATCTGGAGTAGGCTCCAGACCGAGCAGAATGTGCAAGTAAGGATTCGTCTCACCACCCCACCAGATTTGCTTGAGCCAGTAGGGGTACTTGAGAACGCTGGGTTCTGATCCCGCCGCCACTCTGTCGTACTCCTCTGAAGGAAAGAAGTCCGGCCAAAGCCTTCTGAAATGAGCCCACCCTTTCTTGTCAGGCCGGACATTTGCGAACGCTTCCAGCGCCTGAAAGAGCTTCCGGCGATCTCTCCGCAGATCACGCTTCACCTTACGGTCGTACTGTCGGGACATCCGTCTTAGTTCGGGCGGCTGCACGCTAGATAGAACCTCACGAACAGGCTGCTAGTGTATTTGAACTCTTGACACTCTAGCACACTCAGGCGCATTCTGGAAGTGCCTGGAATGAGTAATTTTCGGAGGTAGCTAATGGCACTAAAGAGCATTCAGGAGGCGGCTGATACATGGGGTGTTTCAGTTTATACGGTGCGCCGTCTCGCCGCTGCGGGCCTTGTGCGAACCGTGACCGTGTGCCGCCGTCGCCTGATTTCGGAGAGTGAAATCGCGCGAATCGTTGCCACAGGAGTCCCCGGTCCAGCCAACCGGGGCAAAGGTGGTCAAAAAACTCGGAAGAAAGGAGGAGAACGGTAATGCCTGAAACCCTTCCGCAACTTTTGACCCTCGTCGCGGTCGCAAAAGCTCTGTGCGTCAGTCCGCACACGGTCAGGGCTTGGGTTCGTAAGGGGAAGCTCCGGCCCGTGCGCTTGTGCCGCCGCCTGCTGTTTGACCCAGGGGACGTATCGCGTCTTATAGAGGCCGCCCGAGCCACCGGGGGAGAGTGGCCGTCTGACCATCTGACCTTCACGGGGGTGACAGATGGAACCCAGTAGCAAGAGCCGCCCCCAGGTAGGGACACTTCTCAGCGATGTTCAGCCGGAGGAGGTGCGCTGGTTGTGGAGGGGCCGCATCCCGCTCGGCAAGGTGACTGTCCTGGACGGCGATCCCGGCGTCGGCAAGTCGGTAATCACCCTAGATGTCGCGGCTCGGGTGACGACATGTCGCGAAATGCCTGACGGCACGCCGGGGGTCTCAGGTGGGGTGGTACTGGTAACGTTGGAGGATGATTTGGCGGACACCGTGCGTCCGCGCCTCGATGCGGCTCAGGCCGACAGCTCGCAAATCCTAGGGGTATCTACTGTCACTGACGGACGCGGCGACAGGCTGATTTCCATACCCGGAGACCTGGCCGTCTTGAAACAAGCAATTGAAAGGGTCAGGGCGACCCTCTTGATCATTGACCCACTGAATGCGGTTCTGGATGCGGGTTTGGACGCCAACAAGGACCAGGACGTGCGCCGGGCCCTTTGCCCGTTGGCCAAGCTCGCCGAGGAGACTGGCGCGGCAAGTGTGGTCGTCCGGCACCTCAACAAGCAGCTCGGCGGCAAGGCCGTCTACCGAGGCGGCGGTTCAATCGGAATCATCGCTGCGGCGCGCTCGGGACTCCTGGCCGCCACCATCCCCAATTCCGGCGAGTTTGCTCTGGCGACGGTTAAGTGCAACCTGGCACCCAAGGCCCCATCGCTTCGTTACCGCTTGGAAACGACCGACAGCGGCATCTTGAGGGTGCAATGGCAGGGGAAGACTCCTGAATCCGCTGACGACCTCCTGGCCGAGCCAGCGCCGCATCCTAGCAAGCGGCAGGAAGCCCGTGTGTTTCTGCAAGAGAAGCTGGCAGGCGGCCCGCTTCCGAGCAAAGAGCTGGAACGCCTTGCGCGTGAGGCAGGAATTGCCGACAAGACTGAGCGCCGCGCCCGTGAGGAGCTTGGGGTTGAAAGCTGGCAGACACGCAACGGTTGGGTTTCGGGGCTCCCAGGGGCCAGACGGTCAGAAGGTCAGATGGCCATCGGCTCAGACACTGGCGACGGAAGAGGGGCCACAGGTTCCCCAGAGCCAGCAACGTCCTGACAGTGACTGGCGACTTGTACGCGGCGAAAAAGATGCACTCCCGTGTCCGCCCCCCACAGCTCTCAGGCGCGGCGCACAGGGGCTGCCTGGCGCTCACGATCCTGCCCCCAGGATGGCTGTCGAGTGGCCGTGGTTGGCGGGGTTCCCGCTGCTGAGGGCCGTCTCAGGATGGCACACTCAAGGTATCCAGAAACCCGTGTGTTCTTCTCGTGCCCTAGATAGGTCCGACCCCGCCCTTGGTAGCGGCATCTGAACTGGCGATTCTGGACTCGACCGCAGACACGTGTGTCCCGACGCGTGTTTACTCGTTGGTCTGACGCGGGCGACCGGAACACCCCTAGTTAGGGTGCTTGGCCGTGGGTGGCGTTATCGGACAAGCCTTTCGCATCGCGGAATAAGCCTCATCCTTCAAATCCCAATGCCAATACTCGGGGTGGTCCCGGATGTGCTTTTCGATAATGGCAGCCACTTGTGATGCCTTCATTCCTTCCACACAGGTCGCAAGAGACACCAACCCTTTGTCGTTATCTGGTGCTCCAAACCAGGGCGCCAAATACATTCCGTCCAAAATACCCATCGCATACGCTCTTTGGCCGCCCTCATCCATGTCCAAGTATTCTCTGGCCTGCAGAAATCCGTTGTGGGTGGTGTGGCTAACAACGTGCTGCTGGGGTATCCCTTCAACTGGAAGGAGAAACAAAAGCATCAACGTCAAACACATCTGCTTCACACAGTCCTCCCCTACGCCTAGAGGTTCTCATCACTTTCGATTCCGGCAACAGTGCAATCAAGCCCGCTTGCCTCCACCTCTGGAACTGGCGTTAATTCGCCTGTTCTGGTCGGGCCGACCCCATCTGCTACTTCTTCGCTTTCTCGGTGTCGTTCCCAATCGCGTCGCAGGCATCCTTCACCGCGTTGCCCAGACTGCGCGTCGATCCGCTGAAAATGACATCGCCCGAGCGGTTCGCCACGGCGATCTTGTCCTTGTTGCGCAGGAGACCCTTCCCACCTTCGTGGTCGAACAAGATGACGTAGCTCGCCCTGGCTCGGTCGATCGTGACCACGAGCTCGGGACAGCGCTGGTTGAGCGTCTTGATCACTTCCACAGTCTGCGGGCGGGCACCGCCGCTGATGTGTCCAGCACCGTGCGACGATCCTGAGACGGTTCCCGTGCCTTCGGTGAATGATCCGTGGAGTGAACTCTGCGAGTACCAGCCGCCGGTCATCTCCCAAGATTGGCTGTCGGTCACGTATACATACGATTTTTCCTGCGGAGACTCACCCCTCCTCGCAGCTTTCATGCTGCCAGACGCGTTCTTGGAAGCTACAGGTTGCTTCTGTGTGTGGAGGTGTGTTGCATAGTCCGACTCCTCTGAAGGAGTCCGCAGGGTAGGTCTCCGCGCTGTAGAGGACTGACTCTGCGTCGTCTCAGAGCGCGCGTGTTCGTCAGGCTTAGGCCGAAGAACAGGAGCCTCAACCATCGCCAGGATGACTGAATCGGGAACCCCTTCGGCCTTGAGCTTTGTCAGGGCCGCCGGAGAAGTATCGAAGTTGGACGGCGAGGACTTGATCTTAGCAACGACGATCTCTCGGGTAAGGCCGGCCTTCAGCATGTCGAGCACGTCCTGATTCGTCAGCACGCTTGGTACTGGCTGGGCTTTTTGCTCGTGATTCTGGGCGGCTGTGCTCTCTCTGAGAGCTCCCGGGTTTTCCGTCTGCGCTTGCTGGGAAAACGCAGGCCCCGCAGTGAGCCAACCAACGGCCATCAGCAACCAAATTAACCTCATCATGGCCGCCCCCTCTGGCGGGGAAGATCGTTGCCGGGAACTCTACCACCGTTCAACCGCCATCGCGGCGAGCGGCGTCTTGTTACAAGGCTCTTAGTAGTGGTTCTCGTCCTCATCGAACGTACTCCAGTTGAAATTAGGATCAGGCCACTCGCTGCTGTAGTCCCAGTCGTGTGAAAGCCTAGAGGTATGTTGTAGTTCGACGGTTACGACTCTCCATCCGTCGTCGTATTTTACGAGTTCTGCGGTACCGTCCCAAAACGGAGCAGCTGATTTCTCCTGAGCGGTTAGCTGCGGATCATCAGTCTCGAACTGTTTTGTGCCCCTTATTCTCCCGAGAGTTCGCCCTACTTGATTGATAGATTCAAAACGCCAACTGAAATCCACGAACGCTCGATTACCCTCCCGCCGGATGCCATTCACCACGACGACCGGATTCCCGAGAGTCAATTCGTACGCGCCTGTCCTTTCAGTGACCTTGCGCTCCTTGCACGATTCAATGTGATCTATCAGCAGAGGATCATCCACCTCAGAAAGCTCGTACGTGCCTGCGCTGGCAACGGGAAAGGGAGGCCTTTGATTCCCGTACTTGCTAAACTTCATTGCCCCGTCGCCTCGATAGCGACTCTCAAGCCGTATTTTCTTCGGGGAAAACTCGAAGTTGTGGCAGACTCCTTCGACAATACCCTCAAATTGGCCGACCTCGAAGAACAGCTTTGTCTTGTGCTGAAACTGGGCGGTGGATTCTATCGCGTGCGCGGCTGTGAAGCGCGTCAGGACGTAGGGTCGAGTGCGATAAAACACCCAATTGAAGATCAGTGCGAAAGCTATCAGGCCAAGAACGCCCGCCACGATCAAGCCATTTCCACCACTCCGAGTGTTCTCCCCCACGATCCACGCAACTAGCAAGAGCACTACGAGGAGAAGGACGATCACGACAATCAAGCCAACGATTGCGGCGAAATCCTGCATCGAAGTGGCTTTCGTGCCTCTGACGGCGATAGCCGATTTATCGGCGAAAGTCTACAGCCATGATTAGGGGGTGTCCAGCGACATCTGCATCCGCTTTGGCAAGCGCATTCGCACGCTCAGAAAGAAGAAGGGATGGACGCAGGTCTACATGGCCGAACATGTTGGCATAGACCGCAGCTTCATCTCAGACCTGGAAAACGGGAAGAAGGAAATCTGCATTCGCAATCTTGAGGTGATCGCCAGAGCCTTTGGAATTAGCCCAGCGCAGTTGCTCTCACGGCTGTAAATGCAAAAAATTGAAGTGGCTCGAAGGGGCTTCGGAGATGCCCCCGCGTTCACCGTGCTCCGATGCCGGACAACTCGGCCAGGAGCGGCAGCTTGTGTCGTGCTTTGTGTCGTAACCCTGCCATCCCTGCCGGTGTCGGGCGCGCTCGCGCCGGGTCGGTCGGGTACAGGCGAAGGGCAGGGAAGATCAGTCAGAGCCGCACCGGCACGGCCTTTCCGTGTCGCCTCGCCTCACTCCTTCTTGCCCGGTGTCGGAGGCCGAATCGAACTGTCACGGCAGAGGTCGCG
>ORMF011908515.1_pt1 | contig 10418 bp, 9 predicted proteins | sample 1779871 | NCBI WGS metagenome assembly ORMF01 (sample SAMEA104232316, study PRJEB22302) | groundwater metagenome | biome: forest; feature: aquifer; material: groundwater | place: USA | collected 2011-08-07 | depth 5.4 m
GGGGCATCCGTTCCTCGACCGGATGATCGCCCTCGTGGAAGGCGCTGAGCGACAGAAGACACCGAACGAAATCGCCCTCAACATCCTGCTCGCGGGTCTCACCATCGTCTTCCTGCTGGCGGTGGTGACGCTCCAGCCGTTCGCGATCTACGCGGGCGCATCCCAGTCCATCTTTGTGCTCGTGTCGCTGCTCGTCTGCCTCATCCCGACGACGATCGGTGGGCTCCTCTCGGCGATCGGCATCGCGGGAATGGACCGGCTCGTGCAGCGCAACGTGCTCGCCATGTCGGGCCGGGCGGTCGAAGCCGCGGGTGATGTCCACACACTCCTCCTCGACAAGACCGGCACGATCACGTTTGGCAACCGGCAGGCCACGGCGTTCGTGCCTGTCCCTGGCGTGACCGAGGCCGAACTCGCGGACGCGGCGCAGCTGTCTTCGCTCGCTGATGAAACCCCGGAAGGCCGGTCGATCGTCGTGCTGGCGAAGGAGAAATACGGTATCCGCGGGCGCGACATGGCCGAGAAGCGCGCTACGTTCGTGCCCTTCACGGCCCAGACGCGCATGTCGGGAGTGGACATCGATGGCCGCAGCATTCGCAAGGGCGCCGGAGACGCCATCGAGCAGTTCGTCAAGAGCCAGGCCGGCGTCATTGCCGCGGAACTTCGGTCGATCGTGGACGGCATCGCCAGGTCCGGCGGCACTCCACTCGTCGTCGCCGAACGGGGGCGCGCGCTCGGCGTCATTCATCTGAAGGACATCGTCAAAGGAGGCATTCGGGAGCGCTTTGCCGAACTGCGCGCGATGGGCATCAGGACCGTGATGATCACCGGTGACAACCCTCTCACGGCCGCGTCGATCGCCGAGGAAGCTGGCGTGGACGACTTCCTGGCCCAGGCCACACCGGAAGACAAGATGGCCCTGATCAAGAAAGAGCAGCAGCAGGGCAAGCTGGTGGCGATGACGGGCGACGGCACCAACGACGCGCCCGCGCTGGCGCAGGCCGACGTCGGTGTCGCCATGAACACCGGCACGCAGGCTGCCAAGGAAGCCGGCAACATGGTGGACCTCGATTCCAGTCCCACGAAGCTCATCGACATCGTCGAGATCGGGAAGCAGCTGCTGATGACGCGGGGTGCCCTGACGACGTTCTCCATTGCGAACGACGTCGCGAAGTACTTCGCCATCATTCCCGCCATGTTCGCCGCAGCCTTTCCGGTGCTGATGGTGGTGAATGTCATGGGGCTGAAGACGCCGGAGTCGGCAATCCTCTCGGCGGTGATCTTCAACGCCCTCATCATCGTGGCGCTGGTGCCGCTGGCGCTCCGCGGTGTGGCCTATCGAGCCATGAGCGCGGAAGCACTGCTCCGCCGAAATCTGCTCATCTACGGCTTGGGCGGCATCATCGCGCCGTTCATCGGCATCAAGGTCATCGACGTGATCATCACCACGCTCGGGCTGGCGTAGGAGCGAGACCAATGAACACGACCCGCAATCTCGTTTCGGCTGTGCTCATGACCGTGGTGACGACGGTCATCCTGGGCCTCGCCTACCCGCTGGCCGTCACCGTCCTTGCTCAGGCGCTCTTCCCCGAGAAGGCCAACGGACAGCTTATCGAGAAGAACGGCAAGATCGTCGGATCCCGGATCATCGGTCAGGCGTTCTCGTCGCCGGGATACTTCCGATCGAGGCCGTCCGCCGCTGGCGCGGGATATGATGCAGCCAACTCAGGTGGGACAAACCTGGGGCCGACCAACAAGAAACTCATCGACAGCGTCAAGGCAACCGTCGAGACGGCCCAGAAAGAGAACCCCGGCGTACCTGTGCCCATCGACCTCGTCACAACGTCGGCGTCGGGGCTGGACCCTCACCTCTCGCCCGCCGCAGCAGACTTCCAGGTGCCACGCGTCGCGCGCGAGCGTGGCATGACCGAGGCAGATGTCCGCACGCTTGTTGGCCAACATACCGCCGGTCGACAGCTCGGCTTCTTGGGGGAGCCTCGTGTCAACGTGCTGGAGCTCAATCTGGCGCTCGACGAGTGGCATCCGATGACGAGATGACGAAATAGTACCGAAGTGACCGAGACGACTTCGTCGGCCGCGGATTCAGTGCTGGCGCGCGTCAAGGAAGAGGGACGTGCGCGATTTCGTCTGTACATCGGAGCTGCGCCAGGCGTCGGGAAGAGCTATCGCATGCTCGAGGATGCGCACGAGCTCAAACGACAGGGCGTCGACGTCGTCATTGGTTTCATCGAGCCGCACGGGCGGACGGACACGCGGAGCTTGATTCGAGATCTCGAACAGGTGCCCCTCCGCAGCCTCGAGTATCGCGGCGTCACGCTTCGCGAAATGGACGTGGAGGCGGTAAAGGCCCGCCTGCCTCGAGTAGTCATCGTCGACGAGCTTGCGCACACGAACGCCCCTGGCGCCGTTCACCAGAAGCGGTACGAAGACGTCCTCGATCTTCTCGCCGCGGGCATCGATGTCATCTCTGCAGTGAACATCCAGCATATCGAGTCGCTCAACGATGCCATCGCGGCCACAACCGGCGTACGTGTCCGCGAGACGATCCCCGACTGGGTGCTGAAGCGGGCGGACGAAGTCGTCAATGTGGACGTTTCGATCGAAACGCTGCGCAGCCGCCTTCGCCAGGGCAAAATCTACGATTCGCAGAAGATCGAGCAGGCGCTCAACAATTTCTTCCGGAAGGGCAATCTCACGGCGCTGCGCGAGCTCGCCCTACGCCAGCTGGCGACCGACCAGGCGGGCAAGGCGCAGGAGTATAGACACCGCGAGGGCCTCGAGCGGCCCGTGATTCCCGAGAAAGTGATGGTGGCGATGGCGTCGCGGGGGAGCGCGCGGACGCTGCTGCGCGTCGGATCGCGGATCGCCGGCCGCCTCGCCTCGGACTGGTTTGCGGTGTACGTCGAGACGCCAAAGGAAGAACCCGGACGCATCTCCCCAGCCGATCACGTGGCGCTCGCCGACAACATCCGATTCGCCCGGCAGTTGGGCGCCACGGTTGTGAAGCTGAAGAGCTCGAATGTGCCAGACGCGCTCGTTGACTTCGCCAGGCGCGAGGGCATCACGCACGTCATCTTCGGACAGTCGGCGCGTTCGCGCTGGAACCACCTGCTGCATGGGTCGATCGTCGATCGGTTCCTGCGGGATGTCAGGAATGCGACCGTGCAGGTCGTCCCGGTCGGTCGCGAAGCGACGGGTGGAGACAACGAAATGGCGGAGGGGTGACGTGATGACCCTGCGAAGGAGACTCTTTCTCGGTTTCGGCGGATTTGTTCTGGCTCTCGCCGTGCTGGGCGGCTGGAGCGCCCGCACCCTCAATCAGATGAGCACGGTGTCGATTCGAATCATCTCAGAGAACTACGACTCGGTGGTCGCGGCGCAGGACATGAAGGAAAGTCTGGAGCGGCAGGACTCGGCCGCGCTCTTCGACCTGCTCGGACAGCACGAGCGCGCCGTTCGACAGGTGGCCGAGCACCGGTCGCGTTTCGATGCCGCCTTTGACAAGGCCGCCGCGAACATCACCGAAGTTGGCGAGCCGGACGTGATCGCTGCCATCAGCCACGGCCGGGACGCGTATTACAGACTGTTCGACGACTTTCTTCGAACATCTGGAGATCGCGGCCGACAGTACTTCAACGCGCTCGAGCCACAATTCAACGCTGTTCGGGCCGACTGCGACCGCCTGCTGCACCTCAATCAGGAGGCGATGCGCAGGAAAGCCGACGTCGCATCGGCGACGGCCCGCCGCTGGTTCCTGCTCACGCTTGGCCTCGCGCTCGCGCTGGTGGGCGTCGGCATCGCGATCGAAATCAGCCTCGCCCGCTCCATCCTCGGCCCGGTGCGCCAACTGACGGAGGCCACGACGAAGGTTGCGGCCGGCGACCTGGATGCCGCGGTGTCGGCCCCGGCCGGCGACGAGATCGGCACGCTTGCCGCCGGCTTCAACCAGATGGCCGGACGAATCCGCGAGCTCCGGCGTTCGGACCTCGGGAAGCTGCTCATCGCGCAGCAGACCGCGGAAGCGGCGATCGACTCTCTGTACGACCCTGTTATCGTCACCGACCGCGACGGTCGGGTCACGCGGGTCAACGCCGCCGCCGAGCAGCTGTTCGGCGTTCGTTCGAGCGTTGTCGGCAGACCCGTGGAGGAGGTCGCTCGGGACAGCCGCATCGTGCAGGCGGTGACCGACGTGCTTCGCTCGGCGCAGCCGGCCGGCACCGAAAGCGGGTCCGCCGTGTTGCCGTGGGCTGTTGATGGATCGCGCCGGGCGTTTCGCGTGCGCTCGACGCCCATGCGGGACGCCGACGAGCGATTGGTGGGCGCGGTTACGCTTCTCGAGGACATCACGCACCTCAGTGAGATCAGCCGGCTCAAGTCCGAGTTCATCGCCGCCGCTTCTCACGAGCTGCGAACGCCACTCACGAGTGTGCAGATGGGCATTCATCTCCTCATGGAAGGAGCCGCCGGCAGCCTCGACGAACGTCAGCGCGAGATCCTGCACGTCTGCCGCGACGATGCGGAACGGCTGGATCGATTGATGCGGCAACTGCTCGATCTGTCGCGGATCGAGTCAGGCACGGCCATGGGTGCGCGGGAACCCGTGCGTCCATCGGTGCTCGTGCATGACGCAGCCGATTCCATACACCTTCAGATCGGCGCCAAAGGCATTCATCTCGAGATCGATGCCCCGCCCGATCTGCCGGTCGTGACGGTCGACCGCCAGCAGATCCAGCGCGTGATCGTGAACCTTCTGACCAACGCGCTGCGCGCAACGGCGGGCGGCGGCCACATCCGGATCGGCGTCGAGAGACGCGGCGACATGCTCGCGTTTTCAATCACCGACACGGGCAGCGGCATTCCGCGCGACTATCTGACGCGGATTTTCGATCCGTTCATTCAGGTTCCCAACGCTGCTCCGGGGGGCTCTGGACTCGGGCTCACCATCTCTAGACATATCGTCGAGGAACACGATGGGCAGCTGAGCGTGCAGTCTGAGTTGGGCCGAGGCTCCACGTTCACCTTCACCGTACCCCCATCTCATCCGACCGGGTCCGATTCGGGCACTCCAGCAGCATCTGGTGTACACACATGAAACTTCTGATTGTCGACGACGAAGCACACATCCGGCAGCTCATGCGACTCACGCTCGAGACGGCTGGCTACGAGGTGAATGAGGCCGCCACAGGCGAGGAGGCGCTCACACTATTTCGGGACGGACAAGACTATGCGGCGGTGCTGCTGGATCAGAAAATGCCGGGCATGGACGGTCTCCACACGCTCGTCCAGCTGATCGAGCGGGCACCCGAAGTCCGGGTGATCATGGTCACGGCGTTCGCGTCGGTCGAGCTCGCGGTGGACGCCATGAAACTCGGCGCCACGGACTTCCTGCGAAAACCGATGACGCCGGAAGCTCTGCGAGGCGCGGTGGCGGCTGCCCTCGCCCGACCGGCGACCCCAATCAGGCGCCCGCCCGTCGCTGCAGCGCGCCCGAGGCCACAGATCGAAGTGTTGACGCTGAACGGCTTCCGGTTCTCTCGCCCGGCCGGGTCCATCGATCCCAAGTCGAACGTGCACGTGTTCCGCGTCACGCACTATCCGGATGGTATCGAGTCTTCGGTCGCGGTCACGATCGATCCGGAGGCCGTTGCTCGCGTCACCCGCCTGACGCGCCGGGAACTCCAGCCAGGCGGCGCGTTCTGGCGGGATCAGGCACAGCGCCTCCTCTCCGCGTTCCTCTGGAGCGAAGGAAAGCCGCCGGCCGATGGCCGGCTGACCGTGTGGGACGTGTCGCGCCAGAATCTCGACGTCGCCGCCGCGTGGGACTCAGACTGAGTGCACGAAGGTGGGCCCGAGCTTCAGCTAGCGCGCTTTGCACGGAATGCCCCGACGCCCGACCTGAAGGTCGGGCCTACGGTTGGGCCTACTGAAGGTCGGGCCGACGGTCGGGGCTACTGAAGGTCGGGCGGGCCGACGGCCGGGCCTACGAGGCGTGTTCCAATGGTCCACGGTCAACGTCAGCGAAGACCACGTGATGGCCGTTGGCGGCCAGGCGACGAACGAGACGCTCCTCGGGACTCGACCACCACCGGCGTCGCTTCCCTCCCACGACGACATCGGCCTGTGCGAGGAGCAGGCTCTCCAAGGCGCGGTGCCGTTCGCGACAGAGGCAGACCCGCACGACGGCGTCCACGCCAACGGAGGTAGCGAGCCGACGGTATGTCTCGGCGACGGCAGCTGGGTGGACATTCGCCGACCCGGAAAGGACGCCAAACGAGACTTCGCGGGGGACGATCAACATCAGGCCGGCGGCGCGATCACGGGCAAGACCACTCGCCGCTCTCAGCGCGCACCGCGTCCCAGCATCGGTCGTCGCGATCACGTGAACGTACCGGCCAGCCATGCTCCCACGATAGGAAGGCCGGCCTAAAAGCGGGACGAAAAGACCCTAAGAAGTCCGTGTGGACGTAGGCCCGAGCTTCAGCTCAGGCGCCTCACTCGCTCGAACCAGACGAGAAGCGGTAACCGACCCAGGGCTCGCTGAGGAGATACTTCGGCTTCGCGGGGTCGCGCTCGATCTTCTTCCGCAACTGACCCATGAGCACCCACAAGTGCTCGGTCTGATTCACCGCATTTGGTCCCCAGATCGCCTTGAGGATGGCGCGGTGCGTGAGCACCCGGTCCGCACTCCGTGCGAGGAACGACAGAAGCTCGAACTCCTTCGGCGTCAGCCGGATCTCTTCATCGTTGCGCACCACGCGATGGCGGTCGTAGTCGATGATGAGATCGCCGACCTGAAGGCGTCCTGCCTCGGGCGCCTCCTCGGTCGCTGCACGTCGCAAGATCACGCGAATGCGGGCCAGCAGTTCCTCCGGGCCGAACGGCTTGGTGATGTAGTCGTCCGCACCGATATCGAGCGCCGACACCTTGTCGCTCTCGGACACACGGGCGGACAGCACGAGGATGGGCACGTCCGAATCAGCGCGGATCCGCCGGCACACCTCGGTGCCTTCCAGATCGGGCAACCCGAGATCCAACACCACGACGTCCGGCATCCGCGCCGACACCATGGCGAGGGCATCATGTCCCGTGCCCGCAACCTCGACGTCGTAGCCGCGCGATCGCAGCAGCGGCGCAACGGCGCGCTGGATCGACACTTCATCATCTACGAGAAGAATTCGCGGAGCGGCCATCTGTTTCCTCACGTCCTCCGTCACGCCCGACCTGAAGATCGGGCCTACGACTTCACGCCCGCCCACGACACTTCACGTCCGACGTGAAGGTCGGGCCTGCGACCCCTATCTCGTAGGCCCGACCTTCCAGGTCGGGCGTCTCAGCCTCAGTGTCTAAGATGAAAGGGGACGCTCGTCACGACGGTTCGCCGCTTGAACAGGAGCGCGCCCTTGATGAGCAATGCCCGTTGATTGTGGAAGAAGTGATGCCACCACCGAGCCGGCACGAATTCCGGGAGGACCACCGTGACGTAATCATCCGGGTGCTCGGCTGAAATCTGGCTGATGTACTCGAGCAAGGGCTCCATCAGCGAACGGTACGGCGATTCGAGCACGACGAGCGGCACGCCCTCTCCCCAGCGCTCCCAGTCGGTTCGGACGTGCTCTGTCGCAATCGCCTCCACGTTCACATAGACCGCTCGGACGTCCGTCGACAGCGACCTGGCGTAGTCGAGTGCTTCGACAACCGAACGATGCACGCCGCCGATGGGCACCACCACGGTGTTTCGGCGGGGGCCGGGCGGCGTCCAGTCTCGGAGCGAGAGCTGGGCGGCGACGACATTGTAATGGCTTCGGGTCACACGGAAGAACAGGACGTTGAGCGGGATCAGCAGCAGGATGATCCACGCGCCTTCGTGCGCCTTCGTCACGGCCACCACGAGCAGCACGATGCCGGTGATGGTGGCGCCGAACCCGTTGACGAGCGCGTGTCGCTGCCACCCCGGTTCACGCAGGTTGCGCCAGTGCACGACCATCCCCGCCTGAGACAGCGTGAAGGAGACGAACACGCCAATCATGTAGAGCGGAATCAATGCGTGTGTGTCGCCCCCAAACACAACCAGAAGAATGCCAGCGAAGACGCTGAGCCCCACGATGCCGTTCGAGAACGCGAGACGATCGCCCTGGTTCATGAACTGGCGCGGCACGTATCGATCCCTGGCAAGAATGGACGCCAGCCGCGGGAAGTCGGCGTATGCGGTATTGGCCGCCAGGACGAGGATCAGCATCGTCGCCGCCTGCATCAGGTAGTACGGGCTGCCGCGCGCGCCAAACACGCCGCGCGCCAGTTGCGAGATCACCGTCTCCTGTTCGCTCGGCAGAATGTGGTACGCCTGCGCGAGCAGCGTGATGCCGAGAAACATCGTGATCGCGAGAACGACCATCATCGTCATGGTCGCCGCCGCGTTCTTCGATTCCGGCGAACGGAACGCCGGGACGCCATTCGACACCGCTTCCACTCCAGTCATCGCGGTGCAGCCGTTCGAGAACGCCGTCAGGAGCAGGAAGAGCGTCAACGGCTGGCTCGTGGAGACCACTGGATCGACGGTCGTGATCGCGTGAACCGTCCCCATCAAGACATGCCACGCACCGACGGCGATGACCGTCAGAGTTGCGATGACAAAGAAGTACGTCGGCGCAGCAAAGATCCGTCCGGACTCGCGTATGCCGCGCAGGTTTCCCACCATGAGCACGAAGACGAAACCGAGCGTCATCTCGACTCGGCTGACGTGCAGCGTTGGAAAGGCCGACGTGATGGCCGCGACGCCAGCGGCGATGCTGACGGCGACCGTCAGGATGTAGTCGATGAGCAGCGAGGCAGCCGCGACAAGCGCCGGCATCTCCCCGAGGTTTTCCTTCGCCACGATGTAGGCACCGCCACCGCTTGGATACGCATGAATCGTCTGGCGGTACGAGAACACAACGATCGCCAGAATGGCCGCAATGACAAAGGCAATCGGGCTCACGAACGATAACGCGCCCACGCCGACGAGGATGAGCACCCGAAGGATCTCTTCGGTCGCGTACGCCACTGAAGAGAGCGCGTCCGACGAAAGCACGGCCAGACCCGTGACACGCGAGAGGCGTTCGTGATGGGCGAGGTGCGACGGGATCGGCTTGCCGACGATGAAATGCTTGAACTGGTAGAAGACGCCTTCTTCAGACACGACATCCTTCCACGGCCGACGGGGTTAGCTGACGGGCTCGAGGTTGGAAGTCCTCTGCCGTCCGCCGCCCGCGGTTGGGTTTCGGCGAAACGGCTACGCCCCATTCTTGAGGCAGGTGGGCGACTTAGGCTGCCTTGCCTGCCTCGCCTGCCTCAATGAAGTGGTTCCCCCGTGCCGCCCGGTGGCCCGGACGGCTTAGGCCATCTGCGATCGATGGTAGCCCGGTCGCGAGCCGGGAACCCGCGCTGTTTAGGGACTCTTTAGGACTTTCCTAGGTAGGGCTGGACCTGGTCGCGCTCGGACGTCCGACGCCTAGGGTTAGCCACGGGTTAGCCAGCCCTTGCTTAATCGGTTGTTTCAGCGGGCCACGAGCTGTAGCGCCTGAACGCCGTTCGTCAGAGGGACCTCGACTCGACGGTTTCGACGATCCAGGCTTCGGGGTTGCGCATGACGCTGCCGCCTGGGCCCGCCCACAGCTGGCGCAGTCTTTCCAGCAGCTTCTCGGCCTCAGCCAGGGTGTCGAACTCGAGGTCGATCATCACGAAGTTCGGGTCAGCGACTGCACGACGGACGTGGTACCGACGAACGCCGGATGCCTTCCGGTCCATGGGGTCGCTCTCAAACGCGCGCTTCCAGCCTTCAAAGCTCGGGACGGAGTGCTGAATGCGTAGGATCGGCATTGGTGGCCTTTCGTTTAGATACTCTCAAGAGCTCCCCTCGCCGAGCGCCTCAGCATGAGTGTCCGCGACATCATTGGCGCGACGGCTCCATCGGGAGATCAGACAGCTACTGCGGGACACGGCTGAGACCTGCCCTCAACCCCGAGCCGTGCGTGAGAGACGCTTCACCTTGGTCTTCCGCCGCACATGGTTCGCCGGCTGCACCGCCTTGCTAGATAGAGCGCCCCGATGCATCGAAGACCTCCACTCCGCAGCGACTCGGTCCGCCACAAATACCTTGAGCAGCGATTGATAGGGCACGTCGCGCTTATTGGCGAGTGCTTTCAAGTCGCTGAGCAAGGGCGCCGGCAGTCGCAGGGAAATCGTCTCCGTTGAGGGTTTCACGTTAGGCAGAGACACGACCGCGGCCTTCGACCAGTCGACATAGTCAGCCGAGTCATGTGTCTCCCAGAACTGACGTTCTTCGGCGTCGGAGGTAAACCGAGGAATCGGCTTGAGACTTCGTTTCATATGCCCTTCGTTCCGCTCGGCTCATCGGCCGA
>ORMF010603184.1_pt1 | contig 10416 bp, 9 predicted proteins | sample 1779871 | NCBI WGS metagenome assembly ORMF01 (sample SAMEA104232316, study PRJEB22302) | groundwater metagenome | biome: forest; feature: aquifer; material: groundwater | place: USA | collected 2011-08-07 | depth 5.4 m
CGAGACGCCACTCCACCGCGCGCTTCCCTTTCCCGCCCTCCGCCACCGTGCCGAATACGTCGGCAAGATCGCGGCGGCCCCTGCGCTTGTCGACGACGCGCGTGAGGCCGCCCGTGCCGGGCAGGACGCCGAGCAGCGGTGTTTCGGGCAGGCTCACCGCGGAGTTCCCGTCGTCGACCAGCAGGATCTCGTCGCACGCGAGCGCCAGCTCGTAGCCGCCGCCGGCGCAGATACCGTTGAGCGCGGCGAGGAACTTGACGCCCGAGTGCGCCGACGTGTCTTCCATGCCGTTGCGCGTCTCGTTGGTGAACTTGCAGAAGTTCACCTTGAAGTTGTGGCTCGAACTGCCGAGCATGAAGATGTTCGCGCCGGCGCAGAAGATGCGCTCCTTCAGGCTCGTGACCACGACCGCGTGCACCTCGGGGTGCTCGAACCGGATGCGGTCGAGCGCGTCGGCGAGTTCGATGTCGACGCCGAGGTCGTACGAGTTGAGTTTCAGCGTGTAGCCGGGGACGAGCCCGGCGTTCTCGTCCACGTCCATGCCGAGCGTCGCCACGGGACCCTCGACGGCGAGCTTCCAGTGCCGGTAGCGATGCGGGTGCGTTTCGAACGAGATCGGGGCCGTCGTGACGGTCGGTTCTGCCACGGAATCCTCTCGGCGCGTGCGCCAGTGATAGGTGAATCGCGGCTGCCCGGCCGCGATGGAATGGAGTCTACTACGGATTTAAACGCGCGTTCAACAACATTTAAACGCCCGTTCAATCTCGTGGTATCTTCAAGGGAATGGTCAAGGCACAGCTGGGTGTGTCCCCGCGGCAGGTCGAGATTCTGAAGAGCGCGGCTGCCGCGTTCCGGCGACGCGGCTACCACGGCGCGAGCGTGGACGAGATCGCGTCGGCGCTCCAGATGACCAAGGGGAATCTCTACTACTACTTCAAGAACAAGGAAGAGATCCTCTACGCCTGCCACGACTACTCGCTGTCGGTCATCCTCGACCTGCTCGACGAGATCCGCCGCAAGCCGACCGCCGCGGACGAGAAGCTGCGCGAACTCATCACGGCGTTCGTGCACCTCATCCTCGACGAGCTGCACGGCACCGCGCTGACGCTCGACCTGCAGGCGCTCTCGCCGCCGCTGCTGAAGAAGGTGATCGCGCGGCGCGACCGGTTCGACCAGGGGCTCCGCGCGATCCTGAAGGAAGGGATGGACCAGGGGCTGTTCGCGTCCGGCGACCCGAAGCTCGTCGCCTTCGCGATCATGGGCGCCGTGAACTGGATCCCGAAATGGTTCGACCCGGCCGGCGCGGCCTCGTCCGACCAGATCGGCACCGTGTTCGCCGACTACCTGATCAACGGCCTGAAGAAACCGGCCGCCGGCCGCGCCGTTGAAGCGGAGCCGTCGGTGTCACTGCCCCCGGAACGCTAGATAGCAGGCCACGATTCGGAGTGCGACGAGCGCAGCGGGCACATCGCCTCTCGAGCCGGCTCCGCCGTCCGGGAAACCTCCTCGCGGTGCGTCGGTTTTCGGATCTTCGGCACCCGGCTTGCGCTATTCGCGCTTGATCAATCGCTACGCGCTGCGCCGGGAAAACCGCCGCACGCGCTCGTCGGTTTCCGGCACGAGACGCGGACGGCTCCGCACGGCTCGTTCGGCGATGCACCCGCTGCTCTGCCGTGATCACGAATCGTGGCCTCTTGATCAGGCTGCGCGCCGTTCGGTTTCATTCCGCATTCCCCACTCGGCACTCCGCACGATTCCGCAATCTGCACTCCGCAATCCGCAATTCACGAAGCCGTCTCACCCGGCCGCAGCTCCAGCATCTGGATGCCGCGCGCGTCGAGCAGCGGCTTCAGCTCCGCGGACGTGCCGGTGAGCAGCGGGAAGGTGCCGAAATGCATCGGCACCACCTGCCGCACGCGCAGCATCTCGGCGGCGCGCGCCGCCTCGCGCGGGCCCATGGTGAAGCGGTCGCCGATCGGCAGGAAGGCGATGTCGGGGCGATAGATCTCGCCGATGAGCCCCATGTCGCCGAAGAGCGACGTGTCGCCCGCGAAGTAGATCGTGATCGCGTCCTCCAGCCGGACGAGGAAGCCGGCCGGATCGCCGAGGTACGTGATGCTGCCGTCGCTCTCGATCCACGCGCTGCTGTGGCGCGCGTCGGTCATCGTCACGGTCAGCCCGAGCAGATCCTGCGAGCCCCCCTTGTTCATCGGGGAGACCGCCTGCACCCCTTTCCCCTGCAGCCACATGCAGAGTTCGTAGCACGCCACGACGACCGGCGTCCCGGCGCGTGCGACCGCCACCGCATCGTCGGCGTGATCGGAGTGCCCGTGCGAGATGAGCAGCAGGTCGACCGCCGGGGGCTTCTTGAGCGCCTCGGGACAGGCCGGGTTGGTCCCCAGCCAGGGATCGAACATCAGACGCTTGCCGCCCGGCGTCGTGAGCAGGAACGTCGAGTGGCCGTACCAGGTGATCGTCAGGCCCATGGCATGCCTCGGTATGAATGGATGGTGAGCGCAGGCGGGGACGGCAGGGAGACTAGCACGAGCGCGGCGGTACGCGGAATACGGCGGCGCCGACCGCCCAGCCGGGCGGGCCGAAGCCCGGCGAACAGGCCACACCCCGGGAAGCCGATATACTTTACGGGAGATGCCCCTCGACGCCCCGCTCCACTTCGTCCGCCCCCGCGAACCCAAGCCCGCGTGGCTCAAGGTGCGTGCGCCGGGGTCCGAGAACTACATCCGCCTGAAAGGGCTGCTGCAGGACCTGAAGCTGAACACCGTCTGCGAGGACGCGCACTGCCCGAACATCGGCGAGTGCTGGCACCACGGCACGGCGACCTTCATGATCCTCGGCGACGTCTGCACGCGGGCGTGCGCCTACTGCGCCGTCGCGCACGGCCGGCCGGCGGGGCTCGACACCGGGGAGCCGGCGCGCGGGGGGCACGCGATCGACGAGATGGGGCTACAGTACGCCGTCATCACCTCGGTCGATCGCGACGACCTGCCGGACGGCGGCGCGTTCATCTTCGCCGAGACGATCCGCCAGGCGCGCGCGCGGCGGCCCGCCTGCCGCATCGAGGTGCTCATCCCCGACTTCCAGGGGCTCGCCTCGGCGCTGCACACGGTGCTCGACGCCGGCCCCGACGTGCTGAACCACAACACCGAAACGGTGCCGCGCCTGTACCGCATGGCGCGCTCGGGCGGCCGCTACCGGCGGACGCTCGACCTGTTCGACCGCGCGCGGCAGTACCGGCCGGACATCCCGACCAAGACGGGGCTGATGATGGGGCTCGGGGAAGCACGCGAGGAAGTGCTGCAGGTGTTCGACGACCTGCGCGCGGTGGGCGTGTCGATCCTGACGCTCGGCCAGTACCTGCGCCCGTCACCGACACACGCGCCGATGACGCGCTACTACACGCCCGACGAGTTCCGCGAGCTGAAGGACCAGGCGCTCGCGCGCGGCTTCGTGCACGTGGAGTCGGGCCCGCTCGTCCGCAGCTCCTACCACGCGCACGAACAGGCCGACGCGTTCGCCGCCGCGACCGCGCGATAGGGCACGCCTCACACGGATCACGGTACGCACGAAGGACACGAAGCATACGAGGATCCTTCTTAGGACTCTTCGTGTCTTTCGTGTCTTTCGTGTTTCTTCGTGTCCTTCGTGTGCTTCGTGGATGACGTGACAGTGAACGTCGCCGGTTAGAAGCCCGCGACGTACGCCAGGCTCGCCGCGACGCGCGCGATGGCGGCGCGGTCCTCGAGCAGCATCCCCAGCGCGCCCCAGCCGCCGCTCACGAACGCGTCGCGCGCGGCGAGCGGCAGGTCCAGCAGCGCCGAGCCGCCCGCCCAGTGCAGCGTGAGATGGGTCATCGAGATCACGAGTTCGTGGTCGGGCCCGGCCTCGACCGCCTCGCGCACGTGCGCGAGATCCTCGGCCGACGCCGTCAGGCACGGCATCCCGATCGCGAGCGCGTTGCCGAAGAAGATTTCCGAGTACGACTCGGCGACGACGGCGCGGATCCCCCACCGGCGGAGCGCCTGCGGCGCGTGCTCGCGCGACGACCCGCACCCGAAGTTGCGGCCCGTCACGAGAATCGCCGCCCCGCTGTAGCGCGCATCGTCGAACGGGTGCGTCGCGCCCGCCGCGCGCGCCGCGGCCCGCTCGTCCTCGAACACGTGCCGCTCGAGATGGTCGAACGAGACCGTCTTCAGGAACCGCGCCGGGATGATGCGGTCGGTGTCGATGTCGGCGCCCGCCAGCGGGAGCGCGCGGCCGACGATGGTCTCAATGCGCGACATGGACGGCCACTCCTGGTGCGGCGGCGCGGGCGATGAGGGGGCGCACGTCGACGACCTCGCCCGCCAGGGCCGCCGCCGCCACCATCGCGGGGCTCATCAGCAGCGTGCGACCGTCGGGACTCCCCTGTCGGCCCTTGAAGTTGCGATTCGAAGACGATGCGCAGGTCTGGGCGCCGTGCAGCTTGTCGTCGTTCATGCCGAGGCACATCGAACAGCCGGCGTGCCGCCACTCGAAGCCCGCCGCCTGGAAGATCTCGTGCAGCCCCTCGGCTTCGGCCGCGACGCGCACCGCCTCGGAGCCGGGCACCACAATCGCCGTCACGCGCGGCGACACGCGCCGGCCGCGGACGACGGCCGCCGCCTCGCGCAGGTCCGACAGCCGTCCGTTCGTGCAGGAGCCGATGAACGCGACGTCGATGGAGGTCCCGGCCACCCGCTGCCCGGCCGACCAGCCCATGAACGCCAGCGCCTCGCGCGCGAGGTCGCGCTCGGACTCGGGCAGCTCCGCGGGATTCGGGATCGGCTCGTCGACGCCGATCGCGTGGTGGGGAGAGATACCCCACGTCACCGTCGGCGCCAGCGTCGACGCGTCGATGTGCACCACGTCGTCGTAGACGGCGCCCGCATCGGATGCCATCGATCGCCACCACGCCATCGCGCGCGCGAACGCCTCGCCGGCGGGCGCGAACAGCCGGCCCTGCAGGTAGCGGAACGTCGTCTCGTCGGGGTTGACGTAGCCGATGCGCGCGCCCCCCTCGATCGACATGTTGCAGAGCGTCATCCGCGACTCCATCGACATCTCGTCGACGGTGCTGCCGCCGTACTCGTAGGCGTAGCCGACGCCGCCCGAGGCGCCGAGCGTGCGGATGATGTGCAGGATGACGTCCTTCGCGTAGACGCCGGGCGCGAGCCGGCCGTCGATCTGGATGCGGCGTACCTTCAGCGGCTCGAGCGCGAGGCACTGCGACGCGAGCACGTCGCGCACCTGCGAGGTTCCGATGCCGAACGCCAGCGCGCCGAACGCGCCGTGGGTCGCCGTGTGGCTGTCGCCGCAGGCAATCGTCATTCCGGGCTGCGTGAGCCCGAGTTCGGGGCCGATGACGTGGACGATGCCCTGCCGGCCCGAGCCGGGCGCGAGCAGGCGGATGCCGGACGCCTCGCAGTTGCGCTCGAGCGCGCCCGCCATCTGCTCGGCCACCGTGTCCAGGTACGGCCGCGCCACGCGGGTCGTCGGCACGATGTGGTCGAGCGTGGCGATCGTGAGTTCGGGATGGAGGACGGCGAGTCCGCGCGCGCGGAGCGCGTCGAACGCCTGTGGCGTGGTCACCTCGTGGAGCAGGTGCAGGCCGACGAAGAGCTGCGTCTGTCCCGTCGGCAGCACGCGCACGGCGTGCTGCTCCCAGACCTTCTGATACAGAGTGCGACCCATTCGGCTCCGTTTCTGTCGTCTGTCGTCTGCCGTCTACCGTCTACCGTCTCCCGCCCTCACACCCCGTGTCCGTAGCCGGCCTCGCCGGGGAGGCTGAACTCGTCGACCCACAGCGGCCGGAGCGGCGCGGCGGCCGCTGCGGGCCGCGCCTCGGGATGCCGAATCGCGTCGACAATGCCGACGAGGTCGGCGTCGGAGATCTGCCGGTGCGTGTCGGCGAGCACGATCATGCGCTCGTACGCCGACTGGAGTTCGTCGCTCGACAGCGGGAGCCCGATCTCGGTGCACCGGCGCTGCAGGGCGTGGCGGCCCGAGTGCTTGCCGAGCACCAGCCGCCCCTTCGGCACCCCGACGTCCTCGGGTCGCATGATCTCGTAGGTCCGCGGGTCCTTCAGCATGCCGTCCTGGTGGATGCCGGCCTCGTGCGCGAACGCGTTGCGGCCGACGATCGCCTTGTTCGCCTGCACCGGCTCGCCGGTGAGTTCGCAGAGCATCGTGGAGGACGGGAAGAGCTGCGCGGTGTGGATGCCGGTCGCATACGGCCACCGATCCTGCCGCACGCGGAGGATCATCGCCAGCTCCTCCAGCGACGCGTTGCCGGCCCGTTCGCCGATGCCGTTGATGGTGCACTCGACCTGCCGCGCGCCGCCGGCGATGGCCGCCAGGCTGTTCGCCACCGCGAGGCCGAGGTCGTTGTGGCAGTGCGCGCTGAAGACGATGCCGTCGACGTGCGGGACGCGCGTGATGATGGCGCGGAAGAACGACTCGATTTCGTCCGGCGTGCCGTAGCCGACCGTGTCGGGCAGATTGATCGTCGTCGCGCCAGCCCCGATCGCCACCTCGACGACCCGGCACAGGAAGTCGAGATCGCTGCGGGTGGCATCCTCGGCCGAGAACTGCACGTCGTCGGTGTAGCGGCGCGCCTGGCTGACGCCGGCGCCGACCTGTTCGAGGCAGGCGGCGCGCGAGATCTTCAGCTTGCGCTCCAGGTGCAGGTCGGAGGTCGCCAGGAAGGTGTGGATGCGGGGCCGCGCCGCGGGCTTGACGGCCTGCCCCGCCCGGTCGATGTCTTCGCGCCGGCAGCGGGCCAGCGCCGCGATGATCGGGCGCCGTACCTCCGCGGCGATCCGGCCGACGGCGTCAGCGTCCGTCGTCGAGGCAATCGGGAACCCGGCCTCGATGATGTCCACGCCCAGCTCGTCGAGCTGCCGCGCCAGACGCAGCTTCTGGTCGGGCCGCAGGGAAAAGCCGGGCGCCTGCTCGCCGTCCCGCAACGTGGTATCGAACACCGTGAGTCGCGACGCCATGACGTGGTCCTCCTCCCGCCACACTCCTTGTACCTGTCCGTCACAAGAATGGTCAAAGTTATTGTTCTTACGTTATCATCAGCACTGCTTATGGATTTGCACATCCTGCGCGTTTTCATGACGGTCCACGCCGAGAAGAGCTTCTCGCGCGCGGCCACCACGCTCGGGCGCACGCAGCCGGCGATCAGCCAGGCGGTGCGCCGCCTCGAGGAGGCCGTCGGCGCGCCGCTCTTCGACCGCGCGACGAAGGACGGCACGCTGACGCCCGCGGGCGAGACGCTGCTGGAGTACGCGCGCCAGATGCTCCGGCTCGCCGAGGAGGCGGGCCGGGCGGTGCGCGACCTCAGAGACCTGGGACGCGGGCGGCTGGTCATCGGCGCGAACGAGGCGAACGTGCACAGCCTGCTACCGCTGCTCGAGGCGTTCCACACGCGGCACCCGTCGATCCAGGTCGACGTCCGGCGCGTGCCCTCCCGCCAGATCGGCGTCGACCTGCTGCAGAAGAACCTCGATTTCGGCGTGCTGACGTTCCAGCCCGCGGAGCGCCTGCTGAAGACCGTGCCGCTCGGTCGCGACGAGCTGGTCGTGCTCGTCCCGCCGACGCACCCCTTCGCCCGCCGGCGGGCCATCACGATGCAGGACTTCGGCGCGCAGCCGATCATCGCGCACAACGACCCGTCGCCGGCGCGCGAGCGCGTGCTGCGCCTGTTCCAGGCACGGCACGCGCCGCTCAACATCGTGATGTCGCTGCCCAGCCTCGACGCGATCAAGCGGGCGGTCGAAAGCGGTCTCGGCATCGCGCTCCTGCCGCGCCGCTGCGCGCTCGCCGAGATCGGCCGGAAGCAGCTCGCCGCCGTGCGGCTCCCGGAACTGCGCCTCCCCCGCCACGTGCGGCTCGTCTACCGGGCAGGCGGCGCGCTGCACCCGGCCGCCGCGGCGCTGCTGGAGGTGGCGAAGACGCTGAAAGCCTGAGGGGCTGGCGGCTTACGGCTTACGGCTTACGGCTTGCGGCTTGCGGCTTGCGGCTTACGAGGGAGCATGGCGCATGCGCTGACGATGGCGATCAGGCGGGAGTTGGGGCGGCTGGCGGACCCGGTGCGGGCGCCGCAGATGCAGCGCTACGCGAAGTCCGCGATGCCGTGCCGCGGCGTCCCGGCACCGGTGCAGCGTGCCGCGTACGCGGTGCTGTTCGCGGCACACCCGCTGGAGGACGCGGCCATCTGGCGGCGGGTCGTCGTCGAACTCTGGACGGGCGCGAAGTACCGCGAGGAGCGCTACGCCGCGATCGAGCTGCTGTCGGACCGTCGCTACCGCGCGTTCCGCACGCTGGACGTGTTGCCGCTCTACGAACGGCTGATCGTCGAGGGCGCGTGGTGGGATCTCGTCGACGGCATCGCATCTCACCTGCTCGGCGAGCTGCTGCAGGTGGACCCGCGGGCGATGAAGCCGGCGATGCGCCGGTGGGCGCGCGATCGGGATCTGTGGAAGCGCCGCAGCGCCATCATCTGCCAGCTCGGGTCGAAGGCCGAGACCGACCGGCGGCTGCTCGCGCGCTGCATCGAGCCGAACCTCGACGACCGCGACTTCTTCGTCCGCAAGGCGATCGGCTGGGCGCTGCGGCAGTACGCGAGGACCGATCCGGCGTGGGTCCAGGGCTACGTGGAGAGGCTCGGCGATCGCCTCAGCCCGCTCAGCCGCCGCGAGGCGCTGAAGCATCTTCGCTGATCCGGGCTCGCTGCCTTCGACTGGCGATCAGGCCAGGGAAGCCGGCTCCTACGACCCTCCGGCCCAGACGCGACGCACGACCGACGGCCCAGCCGACCCGCGCACGACGACCAGCGGCCCACGACGCCTACTGCCGGCTGCCTACTGCCAGCCGCCAGCTACTTCCTCTTGGGCCGATACACGTGGGTCGCCGTGCCGAAGAAGATCTCGGCCGACTCCATGAGCGTCTCCGACAGCGTCGGGTGCGGATGGATCGCGAGCTTGAGGTCCTCGGCCGTCGCGCCCATCTCGATGGCGAGCACCCCCTCGGCGACGAGTTCTCCGGCGCCCACGCCCGCGAGGCCGACGCCGAAGATGCGCCCGCTCTTTCTGTCGAGCACGAGCTTGGTGAGGCCGTCCGTGCGATCGAGCGTCACGGCGCGGCCGAGCGCGGCCCACGGGAAGCGCGTAATCTCGACGTCGAGCCCCTCGGCCTTCGCCTGCGTCTCGGTGAGGCCGGCCCACGCGATCTCGGGATCGGTGAACACCACGGCCGGGATGGCCAGCGGCTCGAAGACCGCCTTGTGTCCGGCGATCGCCTCGATGGCGGTCCGGGCCTCGTGCGAGGCCTTGTGCGCGAGCATCGGCTCGCCCGCCCCCTCGCCGATCGCGAAGATCGTCGGCTCGGCCGTGCGCCGCTGCCCGTCGGTCTCGATGAAGCCCTTCTCGCCGACGACGACCTTCGTCCGCTCGAGGCCGGGGATGTTCGAGTTGGGCCGGCGGCCGATCGACACGAGCACCTGCTCGAACACGCGCTCCGCCGCCTTCACGTCGGCGCCCTCGAAGGTCACGCGGACGCCGCCCTTCGCCTCCACCATCGTCGCGACGCGCGTGTTCAGCAGCACGCCGCCGGTGAACTGCTTCTCGATGCGCCGCGCGAGCAGGCTCACCAGATCGCGGTCGACGCCGGGCAGCAGCCCGTCGGTCATCTCGACCACCGTCACCTGCGCGCCGAGCGCGGCGTACACCGTGCCGAGTTCGAGGCCGATGTAGCCGCCGCCGACGATGAGCAGCGTCTTCGGGATCGCGGCGAGTTCGAGCGCGCCGCTCGAGTCCATCACGCGCGGGCTCGCAAGCGACAGGCTCGGCACCTGCGTCGGGCGCGAGCCGGTGGCGAGCACGATGTGTTCCGCCTCGACGCGCACGTCGCCCTCCTTCGTGGCGACGCCGAGCGTCCGCGCGTCGACGATGGTCGCTCGGCCCTGGACGTAGGTGACCTTGCGCTGCTTCGCGAGCTGACCCAGCCCGCCGGTCAGCTTGGCGACGATCGAGTTCTTGAACTCGCGCAGCCGGCCGAGATCGATCGTCGGCGCGCCGAAGTCGACGCCCCACGCCTTCGCGTGCTGCGCTTCGTCGAGCACCCGGGCGACGTGCAGCAGCGCCTTCGACGGGATGCACCCGCGGTACAGGCAGACGCCGCCGGGATTCGGCGCCTCGTCGACGAGGGCGACCGACATCCCGAGATCGGCGGCGGCGAACGCGGCCGCGTATCCGCCAGGGCCGGCGCCGAGAACGGCAACGTGAACGGTGTGGGTCATGGCACGGCTCACGGCTTACGGCTTACGGCTTCCGGCTGGCGGACCGCCCGCTCGGGGGGGGGGGGGGGGGGGTTCGC
>ORMF010653035.1_pt1 | contig 10413 bp, 10 predicted proteins | sample 1779871 | NCBI WGS metagenome assembly ORMF01 (sample SAMEA104232316, study PRJEB22302) | groundwater metagenome | biome: forest; feature: aquifer; material: groundwater | place: USA | collected 2011-08-07 | depth 5.4 m
AAGAATTAAGTCGCTCAGATCGGCCTAGAAATAGGCCAGAGGAGATTTCGATTCCAGACAATAATCAAAAAACTTTGCAGCGCATCCACCGCCGCCAGATTTAGCCCGGGCAGGGTTCGCCAAAATGTCCAAACTCCAGGCACCCCACTGAAGTGGGGTGTTAAAAAGAGCGTCCTCATTCGGAGAAGCGGCCATTGATCGACGGACCGATTTAAATAGGTTGAATTTCCTGCGAAACAGCGCAAAACATTGGCGGTGTCATTGATGCCGCAGCCACCGCATCGTTCCCTGCTGCAGAACTCGTTACTCGTAGGGAGGGGCTTTCGCCACACAGCCTATTCCCCTGCCCCGCTGCTGTCGGTGAAGAGCATGTTCAACGGCCAGGCGTTCTACCGCGCAAACCGCGCCGAGTTCGCGGTCGATGACTCCGGCTACCTGATTCTCAACGATCGGCAGCCTTACGAGATTCATATCGATTCCCCCACGCGGGTGGAGTCGTTTGTAGTATTCTTTCCAAGGACGTGGGCCGAGGAGGTGCGTCACGTGCTAACGAGCTCAACGGTCCAGTTGCTGGATGAGCCCGAAGCTAGGTGCGGACCAGTGCATTTTTTTGAACGATTCGCCCCCCATGACAATGTGGTGTCACCAGTATTGGCGGCACTCCGCCAGGAATACTTGGCAGGCCGTTTAACAGGCATCGACCTGGAAGAGAAGCTTCGGCTGCTGCTCGCGCGCATGTTGGAGGCACAGCACCGGGCAAAACGCGGAATGGAATCTTTGAGTTCGCAACGCGCTTCGACTCGGGAGGAATTATGGCGGCGACTGAACCGCGCGCGGGATTTCCTCCGGGCCCGTGCCCATACTCAGGTCACGGTCTCAGATGCCGCCGCCGCCGCATCGCTTTCGCCCTTTCATTTTGTGCGGACTTTCAAAGCCGCGTTTCACGCAACTCCGCATGAGTTCTTGTCGTCGTGCCGGATCGAGCGGGCCAAATTTCTCCTAGAAAAATCGCCGTTGCCGGTCACAGAGGTCTGTTTTGCCGCAGGGTTCGAAAGCCTGGGAAGCTTCAGTTCGTGGTTTCGCCGATACACGGGCCAATCACCCCGTGACTGGCGAAAAAAGCAATTTTGAAGAAGATTTTTCGGAGTGCGATCGGGTATGCTCCCTGTTCATGAACTCTCAAACATCTAGTTTTGGATTGGACAAAATCGGCCAACTGGCAATCACGGTCACCGATCTCGACAAAGCAGTGGCATTTTACCGCGACGTCCTTGGGTTGAAGCATTTGTTCAACGCACCTCCCGCGATGGCGTTTTTTGAGTGTGGAGGGATCCGCCTGATGCTCTCCCGTCCGGAGCAGCCGGGGGGCGAGCGATTCGGCGCGGCGATTTATTTCAAAGTTACGGATATACATGGCGCCCGCGAGAGCCTTGGCCAGCGGAGTCTGGCGTTCGTGGCGGAACCGCGGCTGCTGGCGAAGATGCCCGATCACGAGTTGTGGATGGCCTTCTTTCGCGATCCCGACAACAACCTTCTGGCCCTTATGTGCGAGAAGAGGGCATAAAGGCGTCAACGCGTTGCAACTCTGGCATCGAATATGCTATTTCTGGCTCCGATAAGGAACCATGAAAACGCGTATGACGTGCCAAGTTGTCCCATTTTGGACCCAAGCCGGAAATCCACATCGCTTTCATCCAATTTCAATCGCCCTGTTACTCGCAGTAGCAGGCCTGAACCATCCCAGCAAAGCTCAAACCACGGAACTGATTTCCCGGCTCGGGGCTCCACGCACTTCGGCAAGCGGAAATGATACGTCTGGAAGTCCCATCCTGAATTCCAATGGCCGGTTTGTGCTCTTCGCCAGCGCCGCCCGTAACCTCGTCACCAATCGGGTCTCAGGGTTGCCTCTGGACTATTACCTGCGGGATCGGATCGCGGGAACGACCACGCTCGTGACCGTCAATATGGCGGGCTCCGGCGGCGCGAACAGACAGTCCCTCTCGGCCGACATGTCCGACGATGGCCGCTATGTGGTTTTCCAAAGCAACGCAACTAACCTGGTCGAAGGCGACATCCGGGAAAACGCGGATGTTTTTCTTCGGGATGTCCAAAGCGGGAAAACCATTCTGGTGTCGCACGTGAACGGGGGCAGCACTCCGGCCTTGGGCGAATCAACCGACCCGGTGATCTCAGCGGACGGGCGCTACATCGCTTATCAAAGCACCGCTTCCAACATCGTGACGAACGATGACAACAGTTTAAGCGATGTATTCGTATATGATCGCGAGACCGGCGCCAATTTGCTCCTGAGCCGCCAGGGTGGGAGCACAGTTCGGGGTTGGGCCGACAATCCAGCCATCTCCGGCGATGGCCGGGTTGTCGCATTTGCCGCGTCGGGCACCAATCTCGTCAATGGGCGAACGCTTTCCGGTTCATCGCGGGAAGTTTATGCCTTCGATCGCAGCACCGGGCTTCTGCATTGGGCGAGCACCAACGCGCTCAAACTGGCGGGCCAGTTCGGCGCCTTCTCCAATACCGACTCTTTCATGCCCACCCTCAGCAGCAATGGTCGATATCTGGTCTTTCACACGGCGGGCACTTCGACAAATCCCGGGTTGCTCATGACCCTCCGATACGAGTTCGCAACCCAGTCAACGGAAATCATCCAAGCCGATCGAAGTTCTCCTACTCTCTGGCAGGAGGATTCTGTCGACAGACCGTTGATCTCGAGCAGCGGACGTTTTGTGCTCTACCGGACCTCGACCAACCTGGTCTTGTGGGACGCGCAGACGGCTTCGAATCAAGTCGTCAATCTCCAACCGGATGGCATGACACCGGCTGGGGGACAAAACTTTGCTCCCTCCATGAGCGACGACGGTCGTTTCATCAGCTTTTTAAGCGAATCAACCAACCTGGCGCCCAACATTCCCGATGGATATGTCGAGATTTATTTGCGTGATATGACTGTGGGCGCGACGATCCTGGTTTCCACCAATCGCCAGGGCCAGCCGCTGACCGGTTTGTATTTTTCGTACCCCATCCTAAGTGCCGATGGCAATGTGCTCGTGTTCGAATCGCCAGATGAAACCGTCGTGACCGGGGACGGAAATCATCTGAGCGATGTCTTCCTTCGCCAAACAGCGAGCGGCGTGATCCAACTGGTTTCCTCAGCCGATTCCGGGGTAGCTCTGGGTTCGGCGACGGGTTTCAGCCTTTTGAGTTCAAATTCGATCAGCGCGGACGGACGCTACTTGGTCTTTCAAAGCGATGCCGTGGATTTAGTCCCGGGGATTAGTCACAACCCCGCCAGCGGCTACACCCTGTTTGTTCATGATCTCCAGGACCACACCACGATCGCGGCCAGCGTTGCGGCGGATGGAGTTACCACGGCTAATGCGTCTTGCACCGATCCCGTCCTGAGCGCCGACGGCCGGTTCCTTGCATTTGTCAGCCGCGCTTCGAATCTCGTCACGAATGACACTAATCAGGTTGAAGACGTGTTCATTCGCGATCTGCAAACCGGGGTCACGTCCCTCGTGAGCGTCAACCGGACAGGAACGCAAAGCGGAAACGGCGCGTCCACCCGGTTCTCTCTATCCGCGGATGGCAACTATGCCCTGTTTCAAAGCCTGGGAACGGACTTGGTGGCTCAGCCATTGGGCAGTTCGGGAAATCACGTGTTTCTGAGGGATCTAAAGAATAAAACGACCCGTTTGGTGGACACGACGCTGGCGGGGACTTCCAGCGGAAATGCCGAAGCAGTCGATCCGGTCTTAAGCAACGATGGGAGGTTTGCCGCGTTTGCGAGCCGGGCGTCCAACCTTGTTTCACCTCCGCCATCCACGTCAGTGTTCAATTACTATGTGGCCGACCTAATTTCGGGCAGAATTGTCCAGACTCCGGTTAATTCTGGATCTAGTTCGATCCGCGGACCGTATGCCTTCTCGACGCGCGACTCGCTTTTGCTGTATCGCGGCAACATCAGCGCCAGCACGTCGGCATACTACCTGTTCGATCCAGCGTCACGCGCGAATCAGTTCGTTTGCACCAACTGCGCCAATGCCGCCGCGAGCGCGGACGCCCTTTCCGTCGTTTATCAAGGAACCAAGGACGCGAAAAGCCAGGTCTACCTGCTGGACCGGGCAGTCAACAAATCCTGGTTGATAAGCAGCCGGGACGGAACGACGCCGGGAAACGGCAACTCCTATAATCCGTTGATCAGCCCGAACGGACGATACATCGTGTTCGAGAGCAAGGCTTCCGATTTGGGCACGGATGACAATACGTTCACCGACGTCTACATCTACGATCGCACCGACAGCCGCCTGTCCCTGGTGAGCGGAGCGGATGCTGGCCGAGCTTCTGGACAGAGCGTTTCAGCCAATCCTAGCTTTAGCCAGTCCGGACGGATCATCGTCTTTCAAAGCTTTTCCGCGAATCTGGTCCCGGATGATCGGAATCAGTCCAGCGATGTTTTCGCTTGGCATTTGCCGCCCAGTCCATTGGCTCCGTCCCAAGACAGTGACGCGGACGGGCTGGAGGATGCCTGGGAGATCCGGAATTTTGGCAGTCTGGACGCAAATCCATGGGAGGACGCGGACGGGGACGGAGTCTCCAATTTTCTGGAGTATACAGCGAGCACCGCCCCTTCGTTGAAGGTCGTGGGAGTCACCCTGGCCGGCAACACGCTGCGGATCTCCTGGTCGTCCGCGCCCGGCCAACGATATCAGATTCAATTCAAGGAGAGCCTGCAAAACGCTAATTGGAACCGCCTTCCCACGGATTTCACCGCCACAGGCAGCATCACCGACGCGACGGACGCTCCTGCCGGCGCGCAACGGTTTTATCGTGTGGTGCTCGTTCCTTGAGGCCGCCTGCTCCTATGGTTTCGCGAGGATGGACTGAACCAGGCTCACCAACGTTTTTGGGAGAAACGGCTTGCTGAGAAAGCTGTCGGGTTTGACGGAATAGACCTGCATGATCTCCTGCCCGACGTTGCCGCTGTAAAGAATGGTTTTAAGCAAAGGTTCAAGGGCCTTGGCGCGCTCGATCAGTTCCATCCCGTTGATCGGGCTCATAATGTAATCGGTCAGAAGGAGAGCCGGCTTTGTTTCGGCAGTGGCCAGCGCCTCGAGCGCATTCATCGGATTTTGAAAGAACTTCGGCTGGTAGCCTTCCAACTGCAAAATCACTTCGACAACTTCGCCGATCATTGCTTCGTCGTCGACAACATAGATCAACCCGCTCCCAATGGATTGGGAGCAGGTCGCGGTGTTGTCGGTCGTGGTGCTCAACATCAAAAATCCCCGATCCAAGGGAGCATGAACAGAATCGCAACCCATATCAAGAGTGTTTTCCAAGATTTCCGACGTTTTTGCTTCCCAACTCAGGATGCCCTGTGCCAAGTGTGGGGAATGCGAGAGATAACCGCTGGAAGCCAGGCCTATGGATGAACGAGCACTATTGAATGGGGTAATGGTGTATCTCTGCTTTATTCCAGTGATCACCTTTCACGAATTCGCACACGCCTGGATGGCGTCGAAATGCGGCGACGACACCGCTCGTGACCTGGGCCGGGTCTCTCTCAACCCGATGGTCCATATGGAGTTCATCGGGACGGTCGTGCTCCCGTTGGTGGCTGTCTTCCTGGCAGCGTCCGGATCGGGCCTAGCCAACTTTGTCATCGGCTGGGGCCGCCCGGTGCCGGTCAACATCAACAATCTCAAGAATCCTCGCTGGGACGACTCCTTGATCGCGCTGGCCGGACCGGGCATGAACATCATCCTGGCGGTGATCATCATGGCCGGAGTCAAAATCGGCGTGATTGGCGCCTGGCCAATGCTCACGGAAATGTGTGTGAGCCTGGTTCAGATCAATCTCATGTTGTGTTTTTTCAATCTGCTCCCGATACCTCCCCTGGATGGATCCCATGTGCTCAAGAACGCGATTGGCATGAGCTTCGAAACGTATTGGCGTCTGTGCCAGTTCGGTTTTATCATTGTCTTGGTGGCGCTCCAGCTCAAGCCGGTGCGGCTTGCCTTGGCGGTGGCCACGGACGTTTCGCTGGGGTTGATTATGCGGATCTACGGGCTGCGGTAGAAAAACGATGCGGACTTTGCCAACGCGCGCGATGATGGTGCCAAATACAGAACAAAAACAGGACATGAGGACGTTTTCCGGACAAGGGTTCCCCGGGCGGCTGATTGCCGTGGAAGGATTAGACGGGTCGGGCAAGTCGACCCAAATCTACCTGCTGAAACGGTGGCTCGAATTGCAGGGGGCGAAAGTGTTTTTCAGCGAATGGAATTCCTCGGCTTTGGTCAAGAGCGCCACCAGCAAGGGCAAAAAGCGCGAGCTCTTGACCCCGACCACGTTCAGCCTCATCCATGCCACCGATTTTGCCGACCGTTACGAACGCCAGCTCGTGCCTTTGTTGCGCGCCGGTTACCTAGTGCTGTGTGATCGTTACATCTTTACGGCTTTCGCGCGCGATACGGTCCGCGGCTGTCCTCCGGAATGGGTGCGCGGTATCTACGACTTTGCCCTCCTGCCCGACCTGACATTTTTCTTCAAAGCCAAGCTGGAGGTGTCACTCCAGCGGATTCTCGACGGGCGCCCCGAACTGAAGTATTTTGAGGCCGGGATGGATTTGCACCTCTCGACCGATCCTTATGAGAGTTTCCGCATCTTTCAGGGCCGCATCCTCGAACAATATCTGGCAATGAGCACGGAGTTCAATTTCCTGATCATCGACGCTGACCAGCGGGTGGAGGTGCAACAATCGATCGTCCGGCAACTCGTGGCGGCGCGGATTAACCCGTCCGACTACATTCCAGTGATGGCCAAAACCCCCCGACCAGCATGAATACACGCGTTGCCTCTCCCCGCCAACGGACGTCACTGCCGATTGTCGTGCCAAAACCATCGCCGAAACGGTTCTACGGGCATGGCATCCCCGGGGTAGATTTGAAAAAGCTGACGGGCAAGCTGATTGTGGTGGAAGGGGCGGATGGATCTGGGCGGTCGACCCAGATTCAGCGGTTGGTGGAATGGCTGGAAGGAAGCGGCCACGCGACAGTGCAAGTGGGTTTGAAACGGTCCACTCTGGTGAGCGATGAACTCGCCCAGGCCCAGCAAGGGAACATTCTCAGCCGCACGACTTTCAGCCTCTTTTATGCCACCGATTTTGCCGACCAGCTCGAAAACATCATCCTGCCCGCGCTCCGATCCGGCTTCATGGTGATGGCTGACCGGTATATTTATACCTTGATGGTGCGGGATATGGTGCGGGGGATGGACGAAAAATGGCTGAAGAATCTTTATGGAATCGCTTTGATTCCAGACATCGTTTTTTACCTTAACGTCTCCCCGCAGGAACTGATTCAGCGCAATTTTGCCAAAACGCAATCGCTGGATTATTGGGAGAGTGGGATGGACCTCGGCCTCTCGCGGGACATGTTTGACAGTTTCCTGCAGTACCAGGGGTTGGTGGGGCAGCAATTCAAGCGGCTGGAAGCCACCTATGGCTTCGCGATTGTCGACGCCAATCGATCCTCCGATGAGATCAGCGCTGACTTGAAAACGAAACTGATTTCCATCCTGGCAGGAAAGTAGGCGGGTAAGTATTGACCAAAACCCCCTTTTTGTGCTGTAAGTCTTCGGCACATCCGGCAGTCCAAATCGATTAGCATTCTATGGCCGAGCCCAGCAGCAAACAGGAATACGTTGTCGGAGTCGATCTTGGAGGGACCAAGATCCTCGCCGGGGTCTTCAACCTGCAGCTTAAGTGCCTTGGAAAAACCAAGGTCAGCACCAAACCGCATCGCGGCCCCGATGTGGTCATTGATCGCATTGCGCGCTGTGTCCAGGACGCGGTCGATGAATGCGATTTGGAGATGAAGCAGATCCGGGGGATTGGGCTGGGAGCTCCCGGAGCCGTCGATACCGAACCCGGCGAAGTCATCTTTGCCCCGAATCTGGCCTGGCAGGACGTTCCTTTGAAAAAGGAACTCGAAAAGCTCCTGGATGTCCCGGTTTTTATTGAGAATGACTGCAATATCTGCACCTTGGGGGTCTATACCAGCGAACTTAATTCCAAACCGCGCCATGTCGTCGGTATCTTCATCGGAACGGGCATCGGCGCCGGTCTCATTCTGGATGGAAAACTCTACTCGGGATTCAACCGAAGCGCCGGTGAAGTTGGGCACATGGTCCTGGAAGTGGGCGGGCCCAAATGCGGCTGCGGCAACCGTGGTTGTTTCGAAGCTCTGGCCGGGCGCCAGGCGATCTTTCGCAAAATCCAGGGAGCAGTGAAGGAAGGGCAGAAGACCATCCTCACGGAAATGCTGGGCCCGGATTTAAATGATATGCGCAGTGGGGACCTCCGAAAGGCGTTACGGAGGGGAGACAGCCTGGTCGAAAAGGTGGTTGAGGAGGCCGCCGAATACATCGGCATCGCGGTGGCCAACTTGATGAACATTTTCAATCCCGAAGTGGTCGTGCTCGGTGGCGGAGTGATCGATGCGCTGGAGGATGAAATGATGGCGATCATCGTAGAAACGGCCCACGATTACGCGCTCACGGGCACGGACAAGGGGATTGAGATCGTCGCATCGAAGCTGGGCGACGATGCGGGCATCGTGGGCGCATCCGAATTGGCGCGGAAGAATACGAGATAGACCCATGCCCTCCACAACCCGCGCCGTCATCGATATCGGAACAAATTCAGTCAAACTGCTCATCGCACAGGTGAAAGGGGCGGTGGTGGACCCTCTGTTTGAAGGGAGCGAGCAAACACGGCTGGGAAAGGGCTTTTTCAAAAAGAAGGAATTACAGGCCGAAGCGATCCACGATACCGCCGCAGTGGTAACGAGGTTTGCCGAGAAAGCGCGCGCCTGGGATGTGGCTTCGATCCGCGTCATCGCCACCAGCGCGGCGCGTGAGGCCAAAAATGCTGAGGAATTGCTGCGAGCGGTCCGCCGCAAGTCCGGGTTGGCAGTCGAGGTCATCAGCGGGGATGAGGAAGCCCGTCTGGCGTTTCAAGGCGGGACGACCGATCCCCGGTACCACAAGGCGCCACTCCTGGTCCTGGACATCGGCGGCGGCAGCACCGAATTCATCCTTGGCGCGGGTTCGCGTTGCGACTTTAGCCGCAGTTTTGAACTGGGGACCGTGCGGTTGCTGGAGGCATGCCCAGTCAGCGAAACTCCCACGGGTGAGGAATCAAGCACTATCGAACGGCAAATCAGCCGCTTCCTCGCCGAGGAGGTGGCGCCCACCCTCGAACCGCGCCTTGATCAACTCGCAAAACCCGGCGCCCTCCAACTCGTTGGCACGGGCGGAACTTGCACTGTTTTAGCAAGGCTTTCACTCAGCATGCGCGACTTTGACCGCGAAGCGATCGACCGTGTCGCACTATCTCAGGCGCAGGTGGCGGATTTGAAGGACAAGCTCTGGGGATCGACTCTTGCCCAACGAAAAAGAATGGCGGGTCTTCCGCCGAATCGAGCTGACGTGATTTTGCCCGGGGCCGCCATTGTGCTGGGAGTCATGGATCACCTCCATTTCGATACCTTGTTCATCAGTACGCGTGGCCTGCGCTACGCAGCTCTCCTTGACTCCAATTCCGGACCGAAAAACCGCGCGTCCAAGCCTGCGGGCCCAGATTCTCCGGGGCGCGAAGCCTCTGGGCCTCTCATCAATTCCTTTTCAGAGCTTTCAGCAACTGATAGGCCCGCTCGGCATTCTTGTCCCCAGCCTGAATCGCGCTAATCAGCCTCGATTCCAACATGACCGACGAACTGTGAACGGCCAAACCCTGTTCGACGGTGACGTCCGCCCCACCCCGCGCCACTTGCAAAGATACGACCGCCTTCTCGTAATCCCCTCTGACCATCGCTTCCGAGGCCGCGGTGGCCGCCTGTTTTCTGGCGGCGTCCGCGTTCGAAAACGCCTGTTCAAGTTGGGAGGCCGCTTGCTTTGGCGTTTCTGCCACACCAGGCAAGGCAGCCGATTTTTTTCCACACCCAGTCAGGATCGCGGCCGCGATCATCCAAATTCCAAGATTCTTGCGCATGCGTTGTACTCTATTAATTCCAAGTTAAGCCGTGAGCATCTCCCCCTCTCCCATCGGATGGGAGAGCACTGGGGTGAGGGTCGGATTACTCCCCCGTTGGCGAATCTGGCACGCACCAAAACCGTCCCGGGCGTGCGCCTCGAAACCCGCCAATCCCAGCCTCCTGATAATACACTTTGAATTTCATGTACTCGGTCTGGCCAGCAAACATCCCCATAACAACGCCGCTATTGTGCCGCATCGTCACCCCTTCGTCGGGTTTGCTGGCAACGTTATCGTAATTGGAAGGCTGTTTTTCATCCGCTTCCCAGTAAATCATGGCGATGGGCGAAAACTGG
>ORMF011527882.1_pt1 | contig 10413 bp, 13 predicted proteins | sample 1779871 | NCBI WGS metagenome assembly ORMF01 (sample SAMEA104232316, study PRJEB22302) | groundwater metagenome | biome: forest; feature: aquifer; material: groundwater | place: USA | collected 2011-08-07 | depth 5.4 m
ATCATAGCAGTGTATGACGTCTTTGCAGTCTTCCAAAGCAAGCACATGATTTCACTTGCCAGGTTCCAGTCGGCCAACAGGATTTTTGCCGGTCTCATGATCCCAAAAGAGATTTCAGTGAAGGCTGCTTTCTCGCAAGTCAACACAGCCGCTTCAGGTACTACTGCAAAGAGTGAGCCCATCAAATCACAAAAAGCCAGGACGCAGAGCCAAGAAGACGAATATGCTGATTCAGGCAGCTACGCTGTTATCGGCGGTGGTGACATAGGCTTTCCGCTTCTTTTCGCTGGCGCAGCTCTTTCAGCCTTCGGCTTTTACAAGGTACTAATAATCCCTGTAGCTGCAACCCTTGCCCTGGCTGTCTTGCTAGTAATAGGCAAGCGCGGGAAGTTCTACCCCGCAATGCCCTTTGTCGCTGCAGGGTGTTTTGTTGGGTATGGTTTAGCGTCTCTTCTATAAACAACAGAAAAGGCATGGGATTTGTTGTGTCAAAATAAAACTAAGGAGTATCTGTTAGTTCCTGCTGAAACCCAGGTTTAACACACTTGTTAATGGCGTGTAGCCTTGTTTTCCGTATAGGTCTGCGTACCTTAGATTTATCATCATAAGATTATACATGAGGCCTAAACCATCTAAATTGCTATCCCCAAGTGACTTTATTAGAGGTCCGCTCACTGTTTTTTCCAACCCGCCGTCACGCGTAGCAGAAAAAAGACACGTCTCTGCAACATTATTATAACCCCAATATGTCGTCGTAGAAAGAACAAAATACCTTAATGAACCGTCGTCATTCGGTTTGGTCATTAGGGTTTTAACCTGGGTTCCTGTCATTTCTATTGTGTTGTTGATTAGTCTATTTATATTTTGTCTATATATCCTTTTTATTGCATAAACTAAAGCGAATCAGCAAAAATTATCGCAACCTTTAAAACCCCTCCTGCGTTACCTGCGTCGGGAGACTAGGTCGGCGCGCTAGCCCTGCGCTGTTGCACCAGATGGGCTTTACGGGTGGGCCGAAGCTTAGGGAGCGGTTTAGGATTGGCCTGGAGGCCTTGGCTAAAGCGTTGAATCTCTGTCCTGCAGGGTTGGCATTTATGATTAACGTGTCAGGTCCGGAAGGAAGCAGCACGAATTGTAAGTGTTTGCGCTTGCAGGGTGGCGGAGAGGAGTGATAGCTGAGCAAACCGAGAGGTTCAAGCTGAATCCATCCTTATGCGCGTCTCCCGCTTTTTATTTAAGGTCAATTTAAAAATGAGAACAATAACCGTTATTGCTCCTGCTATTTTATCGTTGGGCGTGAAGCAGAATCCTAAAACGAAATTAGATTAAGGGGCTGTTTAGCTATCTTTACAACCAGCTTGCTTCCCTTGTCAAATGGAAACTCCTTGTAATATGAATCTACGACAACTATTCCTGAATGCCACATTTTGGATGTGACTGTGATTGGCCCGCTAGTTATTCCTCTTGTCATTTTTGGCTTTGCAATCCTGCCTGTATAGGGCTCTCGTACGATAAATTGCATTTTCTTGGCATGTTGTGGCAGGAGTTTGCCTCCTGCGCTTCTGGCCCAGGCGTAGCTTCCTGTTGGCGTTGATATTATTATCCCTGAGCTTTTCTGCTCCTCCTTTCTTTTGCCTACAGCCAAAACATATCTTGCAGTGTGGTATGGCTTTTACCCACCTGCGAATATCTCGTTTAGCGCCTTGTAAGGCATTTTTTTCCCGTTGATAGTTGCCTCAATTCTCGTCAGTGGCGTTACTTTATATTTTCCTTCAGCCAGCAATCTTGTTTTCCTGGCAATGTCCTTGCCAGAAGCTCTTGAGTAGAACGCTTCATGCTTGTTTGTGCCTGAGCTAATATGCAATACTGGAGTTTCTTCCACAAAATGCGAAATCCTTAGAAGCGTGCCGTCCCCGCCAACTACCAAAACCGCATCAACCTTTTCAATCATTTTCCTTATTAATGCTTCATTCTCCCTGTTTGCAGCGTAAACCTGCATTGACTTTTCAAGCGCTTTTTTAGCTTTCAGGAAAGTGTCATAATAGTTGTTAAAATAAACCACAAGAACTTTTTTTACAGGCTTCATGAGTCTTTTATTGTAGCACGGCTTTAATTATTTATCGCTCATTTAACTATTATTGCAGGCTTGCCTGGCATGGCCTGCTTTGCTTTCAGCTCTTTGGAGCTTATGGCATTCTCAATCACAACAGCAGCCTTGTATTCGCTCTTTATCGTTTCCTTGACTGTTTCGTAAGCTTCCAGCTCCTTTTTGGCGTCAATTATGACTTCAGGCAGCTTTCCCGGGTCCTTGAGCACAGCCTGCACAATCTTTGCCACTTCCTGGCCGTAAGGCTTGAGGTCCTTCTCTGCCAGGCACGTGTTTATCAGCGCCCTTTGGTCCCTTGTTTTCTTTATTTCCTCTTTGAGTATCCTGAACAGCTCGTATTTCCAGCCTGGCGCAACCACAAGAGTGGCCTCTTTTGGGTTCTCTATCCCTGAAAGCTTTAAAACCACTTCAAAGTCAGACAAAGTGTCGTGCACGAGCTGCTCTATGGCTTCTGCTTCCTTGTCTATCTTTTCTTCCTCGTATTCAGGCCATGCTTGCACGGATGCAAAGCCTTTGTTGCCGAGCTTTTCCCAAATCTCTTCGGCAAGGTGTGGCGCGAACGGCGCCGTGAGCAAGGCAAGATTCCGCACCGCTTCAGCATAAACCGATTCATTTGCCTTCCCGTCGCTGTATTTTGACAGTGTATTCACAAGCTCTATTATGGCGCCTATAGCAGCATTAAGCTTGAATTCTTCAAGGAGTTCGGTGACCTTCTTTATTGTTGAGTGCGCCTTGCTTAATGCCTGCTTGTCTTTCGAGGTTAGCTCTTTGCTGCCGTAATCAACATCCTTTGTTGCCAGTGAATAAATCTTCCTCAGTAGCTTGAAGCTTCCTTCAACCCCCTTGTCAGACCACTCAAGCTCTTTTTCAGGCAGTGCCATGAACAGTATGAACAGCCTCGCTGTGTCAGGGCCGTATTTGCTTATTATTTCCCTTGGGTCGACAACATTGCCTCGGCTTTTGCTCATTACCGCCCCGTCTTTCAGCACCATGCCCTGGCAGAGCAGGTTGCTGAATGGCTCGTCAATGTTGGCAAGGCCAAGGTCCCGCATGACTTTTGTGAAAAATCGCGCATAAAGCAAATGCAGGATTGCATGCTCTATCCCGCCTATGTACTGGTCTACAGGCATCCAGTATTCTCCTGCTTCTTTGTCAAACGGCGCTTTTGTTTCCTTGTTGCTGCAGTATCTTAAGAAGTACCAGCTGCTGTCCACGAACGTGTCCATGGTGTCTGTTTCCCTTCTGGCAGCTGCGCCGCATTTTGGGCATTTAACATTCACAAACTCGATGCAGCTGTCAAGCGGGTTTCCCTCGCCTGTAAACTTTACGTTTTCTGGCTCCGGCAGCACAACTGGCAGGTCCTTGTCAGGCACCCCGACTATCCCGCATTTCTTGCAATAAACCACAGGGATAGGCGTGCCCCAATATCTCTGCCTCGAAATCAGCCAGTCACGGAGCTTGTAATTGGTGACTTTCTTCCCGTTTTTGTTTTTTGCAAGCCACCCCGCAATTTTTGGCAAAGCTTCAGCATTTGTTAATCCGTTAAACTGCCCGGAATTTATCATCACGCCTTCGCCAGTGTACGCTTCAGTCATCTGCTCTGTTCCGAAGCTTGGCTTGTCAGCCGGCCTTATTACTATCTTCAGGGGTATGCCGTGCTTCTTTGCAAATTTAAAGTCCCTTTTGTCATGGGCATCGCACATCACCGCTCCTGTTCCGTATTCCATGACTGCAAAGTTGGCAACCCAGACTGGTAGTTTATCTTTCGATGCAGGATTGATAGCATACCTGCCAGTGAACACACCCTTTTTTTCCTTCTCCTCGTTCAGCCGGTCTATTGTGCTTTCCCTTATGGCACTTTTCACGAATTCCCTTACTTCCTCGTGATGCTTGGTCCCTTTCGCTAGCTCTTCTACAAGCGGATGCTCAGGTGCCAGGACAATGAACGTCACAGAGAATATTGTATCTGGCCTTGTTGTGAAAGCCGAGATGGTTGTTTTAGTTCCATCAACAGGGAAGAATATTTCAACGCCCTCGCTCTTTCCAATCCAGTTCTTTTGCATTACCTTGACCCTTTCAGGCCAGTTCCCGAGCTTGTCTAGGTCGTCCAGCAGTTGGTCTGCGTAGGCTGTTATCTTCAGGAACCACTGCTCAAGCTCTTTTTGCTCAACCGGTGAGTGGCATCTCCAGCACCCGCCGTCAACAACCTGTTCATTGGCCAGCACGGTCTTGCAGCTTGGGCACCAGTTTGCAGTCGCTTTTTTCTTGTAAGCAAGCCCTTTCTCAAGCATTCTAAGAAAAATCCACTGGTTCCACTTGTAGTACTCAGGGTAGCACGTTGCAATTTCCCTGTCCCAGTCATAGCTCAGGCCCAGCAGTTTTTGCTGCGATTTCATAAGGGCCATGTTGCTTTCGGTCCACTTTTTTGGGCTGACATTGTTTTTTATTGCAGCATTTTCTGCAGGCAGGCCAAATGCGTCGTAGCCCATCGGGTATAGGACATTGAATCCTCTCATTCTTTTGTAGCGGGCATAGCTGTCGCCAATCGCGTAGTTCCTGACGTGGCCCATATGAAGGCCTGCCCCGCTTGGGTACGGGAACATTTCAAGGCAGTAGAACTTCTTTTTCTTGGGGTCTTCCTTGGCCTTGAAAATGCCTGAAGATTCCCACTTCCTTTGCCATTTCTCGGCTACTTTGTTGAAGTCAACATCTGTGTCTGCCATGTGCTTCCTGAGAACTGAGGGCTGTTTTTAAAGTTTGCTTCCTTCTTTGTCTTGATAATTGCCGGCCTGGTCATTGCGAAGATTTTTAAATTAAAGCAGCTCCAGCATCCTAATGGCTGGTAAGATAGAGCAGAATTTAGAGAGGGCCATGTGGAGCTTCCGCTTTGTAATACTCGTGGCAGTTTTTGCGCTGCTTTTATCATCACTGGTCGCGTTCTATCTTGGAGTAAACAGCACTTATAAGGCGTTCAGCGAAATTACTGGGGCAGCTCATTCAGAAAAAGGCATTAAGGCGAATGCAGTAATAGTTTATCTCATCTCTTCCATTGATGAGTTTTTGTTGGGAATCATCATGATAATCATTGCCTTTGGCATATATGAGCTGTTCATAAGCAAGATAGATTTCGCGGATGAAGGAAAGCTGCTTTATCCTAAGTGGCTTACATTCCATTCTTTGGAAGAATTGAAGGCGGTGCTGACAAAAGTCATTATAATCATCCTTATGGTTTATTTCTTCAAGAGTGTAGTGATGATGGAATTCACCACCCCTCTAAGCATTCTGTTCCTTGCCGCTGGGATAATTCTAATAGCTTTTGCTAATTATGTGTCCCACCAGTCACCTGTCGGGAAGGATGGCAAGCATTAGTTTAGCTGCATTTAAGAATTAAGACTTCTTGAACTGTGCAGCTATGTCGGTGAGGTCGATGTGCCCCAGGAATAGCGCCCTGCAGCAGTACCTGTCAAGCCCAAGCTCGTCAAGGACTTTCTTGCGGTCCTCGCCCTTGGCAACTTTCCCCTTGAATAGTTCCCACAAGTGGGCAACTGGCTTTCCGCACGCGAAGCATCTAATTGGGATTATCATTGTAGCATCACCTATACGATTTTTGTACAGCCGCCCTGGCCTTTCCGTGCCTGTTTGGCTTCCTTACTTCTTTTCTCCTGACATCTGCAACGAGCAGGTGCCTGTCGTATTCCAGGAATGTTTTTTCAAGCTTCTTGTCCCTGGTAAATGCAAGTATTCCTTTCGCGAGCGCAAGCCTTGCCGCCTCAGCCTGTCCCATTACCCCGCCGCCGCTCACGTCAATCTCAACATCCACCTTCAAGGCGTTGTCACCTGCCAATAATAGCGGCTCCTCAAGCTTCATCCTTGCTATTTGAGGCGTGTAATGCTCAAGCATCCTTTTATTTACAAATATCCTGCCTGTTCCCTGCCTTACCACTGCGCGGGCGATTGCGCTCTTCCTTTTTCCCGAAACCACTATAACTTTGCTTGTTGTCATATGTATATCACTTTTTGTATCCTATGTGCCTGCATAATTCAAGTATTGTGATGCTAGATGCTTTCTTTATCCTTTCCACGCTTGCTTCAGGCAGGGTTTTCGCACCTTCCAGCTTCATTTGTGAAGGCGTTCCAACGTAGCATTTAACTCTTTCTAGTGCAGCCCTGCCCTTTGGCTTCTTTCTGGGCAGCATTCCCCTTATGGTTCTCCTAACGAGCTGGTCTGGTGTTCTTGGGAAATACGGGCCCTGGTTTACCTGGCCGATGTCAAACTTTGCTATGTAGCGGTCGAATATCTCCTTTTTGTCTCCGGTCACAATAGCCTTTTCGCAGTTAATTACGATTATCTCCTCTCCGCCAAGTGCCTGCTTTGCCGCTTTTGATGCAAGCCTTCCAAGGATGAGGTTTGTTGCGTCAATTATCATCTTCATCAGCCTATTATCCTCACCGGCGCTCCTTTCACGCCGCTCTTCATCAGGTCATTGAATGTGATTGCTTTTGCGTTTGCCTTTGATATCTTGTCAAGCGCTTGCACTGAGAACTTCCAGGCTGCGATGGTCACGCTTTGGTTGAGCTCGCCTGTCGCAAGCACCTTTCCTGGGACAACTACCAGCTCGCCTTTCTTCGCATACCTGCTTATCTTTGAAAGGTTAACTTCCCTTCTTTGCCGTGTAGACTTCTCAAGGTCCTCGGCTATTCTTTCAAATAACGGGATGTTGTCAGCATAGGCTTTTTTTCTCAGCTCGCCTATCAAGTTGCTCAGGTTTATGTTTGTCGGTCCGGTTCTCATGTTTGTTTATTTGCCAGTCTGTGTGGTGCGGTAATGGAGTCTTTCCAAAACCGTTGAGAGATTTTTGTTCGCATCTTGAGGAGCCCATATAGATAACACACATCTCATATCCGAGCTGCCATCTTGTCTTGGAATTTTTTGTTCATTACCACCGACATAAATATCAGCGGTTCCAACTCTTAAAGTAACATAGGTTTCAGGGTCTACGTCCTGTTCGAACCTTAATGCAGCAGCTATCTGGGTTGCTTCTCGGGCAACTATTTCAGCCAGTCCTCCTTGAGGTAATGCTTCCTTGGCTGTACTATAGTCTCTTTGTCCAAACAATATGCTGCTGCTCGAAGGCATTTTCTCAGTTCTCCTTTGAATTATTATTCGCTTTTTGTCGTAGTTTTTTCGTTTTTTGATCAACCTTTTTCAAAAAAAGGTTGAATGCGGGGGACGTGATTCGAACACGCGCACCCACTAAGGGCCTACCCTTCTGCTCGCCCTTTGCGTTTTGGATTGAACCTTTTTCGCAAAAAGGGTCACCTCAAGGTAGCGCATTTGACCAGGCTCTGCCACCCCCGCGATGAGTTGGCATGGTTCAGTCCTTGGCTTCTTTGAGGAGCTTCTCAAATTCTTCCAAGTCTTCATCTAGTGATTTTGCAGCCTGTTCAAGTATTTCTTTGCAGTCGAGCTGTCCGAAGCTCTCAATCACCATCACAAAATCATTAGTTTTTTCCAGCGTGACTTCCTTGCCGCTTGCCTCTTCAGCCAGACCGGCAAGGTCTACCGTAAGGAGCTTTTCCTCGTTTGCAACAAGCTTTCCGTTTTTGACTTCAAAAACGCCTGGGGGAGCCGCTTCTACTATTTTATGCGGGTCTTTCACATTGCCTATTTTCACGATTTGCTTGTGCTTGTACCAGACATGGGCAGGGCTCCATTTTGAATGCGTTTTCCCTGTTCCAAGCATCGCTGTAGCCTCTATCTCTATCTTTTGGCCTTTCAGCAGCTTAACTATCGGCGTGTCAGGGAATACCGGCTTTATTTTAGGGTCTTTTGACTTTATTTCAGAGGCGGTTACTATGCCTGGCCCTTCTGCTTCAAGTGTTAGTTTGACCTGGCAGCTTGCGCAGCCTTCCCCGTTGCACTTGCACTTTGCAGGCAGGTTGTAAGACCCCAGGTCTGTTGTTAATGGCAGCAGGCCGAGCCTGTGCGCTATTACTTCATCATAAAGCACTGAGCTGTTTTTTCTTAGCTCTACGTCTTCTATTGCCATTGTTGGGACGCTTTCAATTATTGCCCTTCGGACTGCGTTTATGAACGGCGCATCTGTTTTCTTGAGCAATATGGTTAGCTTGTTGTTCTTCTTGTCTGCCTTTATGACTTCAAGTTCTGCCATTGTCACACCCTCCTTCCTCTCTTGCCGCCTTTCTTTCTGCAGCTGTCGTGCGGCAGTGGGGTCACGTCTTCTATTGTGCCTATCCTTAGGCCCATTCTTGACAATGCCCTTACCGCGGCCTGCGCCCCAGGCCCCGGAGTATTCGGGCCGTTGTGCCCGCCAGGCGCTTTTATCTTAACGTGAAGTCCTGTTATTCCTTTGTCAATTGCCTGCTCTGCAGCCCTTTTGGCTGCGGCCATGGCTGCTGTTGGCGAGCCTTCAAGCCTGTCTGCTTTTACTACCATGCCGCCTGTTGCTCTTCCCAATGTTTCTGTCCCGGTTATGTCGGTTATGTGTATTATCGTGTTGTTGTAAGATGAAAATATGTGCGCTATTCCCCATTTGGTCCTTTCACGTTCCATTTTTATGCCTCTGTTGCCTTTGTTTCAGCCACGCTTTCAGTGCTTTCCGTGTCTGTTGGAGTTCCAGCCTGTTTCGGAGCCCTTTCCGGGTGCATCAGGCTTGCAAGAGCTGATTCGTCGGCAAACGCTATGGCATCCTCTTCCTTCTTTCTGACAAGGTATGAAGGCACTGCGATTTTCTTGCCACTGACCAATATGTGCTCGTGCACTATGAATTGCCTCGCCTGGCTTATCGACCTGGCCAGCTTTTTGTTGTAAACCAGTGTCTGAAGCCGCCTGTCAAGTATGTTCTTAATCGTTAGTCCAAGCACAGTATCCAGGTCTGCTGCCTGGCTTGTTAGCCCAAGTGACATCAGCCTTGTTAGCAGCTGCTGTTTTTCTTTCTCTGCTTGCTTTCCCCTGGTCGCTATGAGCTTTTTTGCCTGTGCCTTGAATGTCCTTAGCATGGCTTCAGCTGTCCATATTTCCTTCTTGTTCTTTAGGCCGTAATCCTTTATCAGGGGCTTTTCTTCAGCTATTCTTATTTCGTCCCAAGGCTTGAACGGCTTTGCGAATATTTTTTTGAAGCGTCTGGTGTCTCCCATTTTAACCTGTCATCTCGCGTTTACTTCTTTTCCTTGCCTTTCTCTTCTTTTGCCGGCGCAGCTGCGGCTGTTTCCTTCTTCTTGACAACGCCTATTACTTTTCCCTTGTTCTTCCTGAAGTTTGACCTTGTCCTCTGGCCTCTTACAGGCGCTCCCATTGTGTGCCTTGCTCCCTTGTAGGTTCTTATCTGTTTCATGAACCTTATGTCGCTCTCCTGTGCAAATGTGAGCCCTGCTCCTATCAGGTGCTTGTCAGTTCCGTCTTCAAGGTCCTTCCTTCGGTTAAGCATCCAGACAGGCACGAGTTTATTGGCATTCAATATGGCATCATCAATCTTCTTGACTTCATCAGGCAGCAGGTAGCCTGCTTTCTTCGTTTCGTCAATGTGCGCGAGATGGCATATCGCGCTTGCAAATGAGAAGCTCACACCCTTGATTTTTCTTACCGCGTCGGCTATCTTCCTGTTGCCATCTAAGTCAGTGTTTGCGACGCGCACAATATGCTTGAATTGCTGCTCTTGTTCCATTTTGTGAAAATCAATACATCTGAGAAGAACACACCGTTTCGCCCTCAATAATCTTATCGCTCTTCCCAGAACTCGGGCGGATAAGAGGGTGAAACTAAGAGGGGTATTTAAAGGTTGCTGTGGGATGGGCCGTAAAGTTAGCGTCATCTGCGCAATAGCTTTTTATATAAAATTCTTTTAAAGCTGGTCATGGGTTGTTCAAAGTGTCAAGTCTTTGTTTCTAAACGAGAACTTGATTACTCAATTAAGAATTATGGAAAACCTCTATGTAGGAAATGCCAGGAAGGTTTTGCTGGCCTAAAGATAAAACATGAACTAAAAAAGAGAAAATCGACACAAGAAGCACAGAGAATATATGAAATACTTCTTAAAAATGGGTTCAATGCTAAACTCGAGCTTTGGGATGGCTTTAAACACATAGATATTGCTATTCCAGAATTGAAAGTTAATATCGAAGTAGATGGAAAGCAACACCACAACAAGAAACAAGCTCTTGCAGACTTAAAAAGAACGTATCATTCATTTAAGAAAGGTTATGTTACACTAAGAATACCAAACGAATTGGTTCAAGAGGACATATACGAAACTGCAAGATACATAATGGAATTTCTTAAAGAAAGC
>ORMF011647661.1_pt1 | contig 10413 bp, 8 predicted proteins | sample 1779871 | NCBI WGS metagenome assembly ORMF01 (sample SAMEA104232316, study PRJEB22302) | groundwater metagenome | biome: forest; feature: aquifer; material: groundwater | place: USA | collected 2011-08-07 | depth 5.4 m
AGGCGCGTTCAATCAGCACAAATGGCCGGTCGGGGTGGTCGATCAGTTCAATTAAAATATCGGCTGCCAACAAAGGGGTGACGGGTTTGGGCATGTTATCTCCTAAAAACAGGGCGTGAGTGATTAAAAATCCAGGCAGAACAAACCGCCGATGAAATATACCACGGGCTCTGATACTTTGTGCCTAATCACGTTATTGGTAAGCTTTTTCTTGGTTTCAAAAACTGAGGAAACCGGTTAAAGTTAAGACGATCGAGCTTAACCGTAACCTATTAAAGAATCTATGATCTGTCCCAAGTGTCGACGTGAGCTGCATATACAAAGTGAAATTTGTCCTCATTGCGGCATCGTATTCGATAAATATTTGAAATATCATCCTGAGCAGACGGATAGACAGGATGTTCAACCGGTCATTGTAACGTTATATGAAGAAGATGAAACCAAGCCGCTGACACAATTTTTGTTTCACGAAACGCAGCAAAGCACGTTGGCGCATTTTATAGGTAGGGCGATTATTTTTGCGGGTCTCATTATTTGGAGTTGGCGGCTTATAGGCGCATCTATCGAAAGCAATGCGGTCGGGAACTCTTTTTTACATCTGGTCAACCTGCCTTTCCATGAGGCGGGGCATATTATTTTTAGACCATTCGGCGCATTTATTACCTCATTAGGCGGAACGCTGGGACAGCTTTTAATGCCGTCGATTTGCATGGGGGTGTTATTGGTCAAAACACGCGATCCTTTTGGCGCATCGGTAGCGTTATGGTGGGTCGGCGAGAATTTTCTGGATATTGCGCCGTATATGAACGATGCGCGAGCAGGGCAGTTGCCGTTATTGGGCGGTAATTTCGGTCATTCGGCACCCTATGGTTTTCACGATTGGCAGTATCTTTTGACCGAGTCCGGTCTTTTGCAATACGACCATTTTCTGGGTAAAGCGGTCTTTGTGATGGGAGCTGTAATCATGCTGTTGTCGTTGTTATGGGGCGGACTTTTGCTGGTTAAGCGATATAAGGCATAAATCGTCCGTGCTGAAGCTTGTCGAAGCATGAGCGATTTATGCCTTATATCGCTCATGCTTCGACAAGCTCAGCATGAATTAGTCCGGATACCTGATAGATAACCGTGAATAATACAAAACTTTCGACCGAAGCAATAAGATCATGAATGAAACCTTTTTTCCGGTGAAATGCTGCTCGGCGCTTCACAATACATGACCATCGTTATCAGTTCGGCGACATTTTCTGCCTGCATTTTTTCCATGATACTTGCCCGGGTTACATCTACAGTGCGATTGCTGATATTAAGTATTTTTGCGGATTCCTTATTGGAGTGACTTTTGACTATCAGTCCCAGCACTTCTTTCTCTCTCGATGTTAAATGATCGATGCGGTCTTGTATGAGGCGCTTTTTGATAAATTCTTCCCTGAACGCAATGTCTTTTTTAATGGCTTCATTGATTCGTTCCAGCAATACTTCGTTATTAAACGGCTTTTCCAGGAAATCGACAGCGCCGGATCTGAATGCTTTTGCCGAGTCGGCAATATCGGCATGACCGCTGATAAATATGATAGGAATATTTATCCCTCTGTTCAATAATTCGCTCTGAAGTTCGTGACCGGTCATTAAAGGCATTCTAACATCCAAGAGTAAGCATCCGGGCTGATCAGGAACATAGTTATTCAAAAATGCCTCAGCGGAATCAAAACTCCTGACCGTCTGTCCTGTTGATTCAATCAAGAGAGTAAGTGAGTCACGTATTGCGAATTCATCATCAACTAAATAAACGAGAGGTGTTGAGTTATTAATGCTCATCAGATTTTCTCCGTATGGGTAGAATGAAATAGAAAGTGGTACCTTTTCCAGGTTGGCTATTGAAATGCAACGTTCCATCATGGGCTTCAATAAGTGAACGACTGATGGATAGTCCCATGCCCATGCCGTCCGCTTTGGTGGTGTAAAAAGGTGTTAATATCTTTTGTTGTTGGTCGACATCAAGCCCGGGCCCGTTGTCCTTCACCCTGACCTGTATGCTGTTATTGAGCGTCAATCGACTATGGATAGCTACGTGACGTTGGTGTTTTACGGGTAATATTTTTAAGGCATCAACACTGTTTCGTAACAGGTTTATGATGACCTGCTCAATTTGTACATGATCGACATAGATAGGCGGCAGATTGTTTTCCAACTCAAATGCCAGCTTTATGCCGTTTTGTTTAAGTTCAGGAATACACAGACCGACAGCCTCATGAATTAACACATTAAGGTCGGCGGTTGAACGATGCTTTGCATGGGACTTGACGAACTCCCTCATGCGATGAACTATCCGGCCCGCTCTTAAAGCCTGCTGCTGAGTTTTGTATAGAACCTCTGTGAGTTTTACCAAGTCAGGATCTTCACTGTCAATAAGGTTTAAACTGACTTGCGTATAGCTGGAAATGGCAGCCAGGGGCTGGTTGATTTCATGAGCAATGCCTGACGCCATTTCACCCATCAGCCCAAGGCGAGTGACATGGGCGAGTTCGTTCAGATGTTCCTTGTCTTGCTGTTCCCGGTGTTTGCGCAAACTCACATCACGCACAATATGGGTAAAATAGTACGCATTATCGACTGAAAATTCCGCTATGGACATATCCAGAGGCACCGCAAAACCGTTTTTATGAATGCCTTCAACTTCCTGAATTTGATCGATAAGTTTTACTGCATGAAGCAAGCTGCAATCATTCATTTGTCTTGACGATGACGGTATGAGTTTGTTAATGCTGCAATCAACCAGCTCTTCCGGTTTATAGCCGAAAATGGTTTCTACTGCAGCATTCGCGGATACGATGATGTTGGACACGTCAATAGTGATAATGCCTTCTACTGACGCATTAAAAATGGAGTTGAGTTTAGCTTCCCGTTCCAGTAGTTGATGTTTGGAGCGACGGAGTTCTTCAACTTTTTTCATTAAACTCAGATTACTTACAATTAATTCGCGGGTCTGTCTGCGAACTTTTTCTTCCAGCTTTTCATTAAGGTAGGCGATGGTTTCTTGCGCTTGCTTACGTTCGGTTATGTTATTAATGGTCAGGCATATTTGCAACGCGTTTTTATCGTTGTAAACGACCCTTGCATAGCATTCAATATAAGTTAAGATTTTGCTTTTATCGCTTGGTTGCGACACATCCGTGTTCGTGCAAAGTTGAAAGAACTTGCATTCTGGATGAGGGGACGAGTCCTCCGTATCTTTGGTTTTAGCGTTAAGGGCTTGGTCGGTTTTTTGAGGTAAAAGACGATGGATAAACAAGTAATAATTATCCTGATCCGAAGGGTGAATAAATCCCCCCAATCTCTTGTTGATAAGCTCGTCTTTCGGACAACCCAGCAGGGTTGCGGCCGCAATATTGGCTTTTTGGATGATCCCCGCTTCATTTAACGTCAGGTAACCTACAGGAGATGAATCATAAAGTTGCGCGTAGGTATCACGGGATGCAATCAATTCTTGATGCGCCCGGTTTAATTCCTCGTTCTGCATTTTTAGTTCTAATTGATGAACCTGAAACTCAAACAGCAGCTTTTGAATGTCGTCAGTAGACATTCGGGCAATATCGGCACCCGAGTGTTGGAGCATGATTTCTGCTCGTTTTCGGATGGCTTCACGATGCTTATCCAGTAAAGCCTCTGCTTTGCTGTCAAGACTTTCAGTATTCAGATGCCCATTAGGTGACTTGTTCATGAACCGGTATCCGTTTCTTCAGGTTAGCTAAATAAGATGATTCCCAGGAATAAACACGCCATTCTCTCTCATAATTGGTGTCTTACTTTGTTATGTTTTTTCAGTAATATGTCAGGTTTTATGGGATGAGTCTTTTATTTTACGAGTCTACTCTTAACAATTTAGACGAAAAATTCCAATTTGTAAGCTAGCTTGACATCCCTCTCATTAATCACAACTGTTTTTAAAAAACATTGGAATCTGTGGACATTTGGCAAGCATGATAACTAAACCAACTGGTTGATAAATGATGGGGGGTGGCAAGTCATTGTTTTAAATTATATTTTTAAGCGTTAACGGATGCTGGTCCGTGCCGTTTATTTTAAGTATTATCAATAATATACGGCATTAATTAGTGAGAATACATAAGCAAAACTACCTAGGTATGCGTACGAATTTTGCAGTTATTTTCTTTGCTATAAGATTTAACTATAAATTAATGGAGTAGGCTGTAGGTGCCTATTTATATATAGCTAACAATCGTCGTTAGCTTATTTTTAAGCTAACGGGAGTTATAGGGGCTGCCGGGTTCTAGTCAATTTTTATGAGACCAATGCTGGAAAGTCCGGAGAGTAATATGGCAACGATTAATTGGGAAGATGATATGCAACAGTTGGGTACAAACTGGAAATATAAAATTTCCGGGATTGAAATTGAGCTAAAGGAAAAGCAATTTATGAATGGTGAGATTGAATATTACAAAGAAGTGAAAAACAAATCAAAGAAAAATGCGCACGCAGAAGATAAGAAACTCAGATTTTTTCGTTGAAGTAAAAGTAGGGTTGTGGAATAGATTGTTTTTGCAAAAAAATAAGTCCGAGTAATTGGCGGCTCAGGCGAGCTGTAGTTTTTATGCGAAATTACTGTATGTTTTCGGGTGCTTTTGCCGAGGTAGCTTTTTTCTTTGACGAAGCTCCTGCGTGGGATCTGTTCTACGGTATATTTTTTCTTGCAAGCTACTCTGAATACTTCTTAAAAGATGACTTAATTCTTAGAGATTACCCAATCAAATGCTGGATATTTTTGTTATCCAAGGAGTAGAAATGCAATGTTCGACAAATTTAAGGAATATCTTGAAGTATTTAGTTCGTTTCCTTTTCTTATGCCTCAATTAACGAACCGCAGTCTGGCCATCGATACCTTACGGATTAGTGAGGCCAAATATCGAAGTTTATTCGAAAACATTGACCAGAGCGTTATTTATCTGGATGCGATGGGTATTGTGATGACTGTCAATCAGGCCGCCGAGCAACTTCTTGATCTTCCTCGCGACGTCATTATAGGGCGTAAGTTTGTTGATTCTTGCGTTAAAGTTATCAAGGAAGATGGTTCGATTTTCCCGGAAGAACAGCAGCCTTCAGTGTTGGCTTTGCGTACTGGAAAGCCTGTGGAGGGTGTGGTTATGGGGCTGCTTAATTCTGAACGGCAAAGTTATCTCTGGGTTGTCGTCAATTCAGTGCCCGAATTCAGGGTGGGCGAGCGTCAGCCGCATCAGGTATTAATGACATTGACGGATATTACCCGGCAAAAGCAGTCCGAAGGCAAGCTGAGTATGGCATCGGTCATTTTCAATAATATCGGGGAGGGCATATTTGTTACCGATAAAGACAGAAAAATAATTTCGGTTAATGAAGCGTTTACAACAATAACCGGTTTTACCCAGCAGGATGTTTACGGGAAGAGCGCTCATTTTTTACAATCAAAGAAAAACAGCGTAAAAATTGATGACGAATTAAGCAATCTTACGCGGACTGTAAGTAGCTGGCAGGGTGAAGTATGGCGTCGTCATAAAAGCAGTATGGACTTCCCTTCATGGACTACCGTTAGCGAGGTGAAGGATTCAAATGGAGAAGTAGCCCATTATGTTCATGTGTTTATGGACATCACGCATTTTAAGAAAGCCCAGGATCATCTGGGTTTTTTGGCCTACCACGACCCATTGACTAAATTGCCGAACCGATTGCTGTTGAAGGATCGTATTGATCATTCATTGCAAAATGCACTGCGCGAAGGTTCACAAGCTGCCGTATTATTTCTTGATCTTGATCGCTTTAAGGGCATTAACGATACTTACGGTCATGCTGTTGGCGATGGATTGTTAAGAGAAGTAGCAAACCGCATAAAAAACCTGGTCAGAAAAGAAGACACTGTTTCACGTTATGCCGGTGATGAGTTTGTCGTGTTTATGGAAAATATTCCCGATGCTAAAAATTCTGCCAAGCTTGCACGAAAGTTGATCGAAACCTTTAATGCCCCCGTTTATATTAAAGGATACCGATTGAAAATATCGACCAGTGTGGGAATAAGCCTGTTTCCACAGGATGGACATGATACGGATACGTTGATTAAAAACGCCGATGCGGCTATGTACCGAGCCAAGAAAGAAGGGCGGAATAACTTTCAATATTATAGTCTGGAGTTAACCACAGAAGCTTTTGAGAAAATGTCGATGGAATGCGCGTTACGCCAGTCCATAGAGCGACATGAATTGATTTTGTATTACCAGCCGCAGGTTTGTCTTAAAACCGGAAATCTTGTAGGCGTTGAGTCCTCGGTGCGTTGGATGCATCCAATGCTGGGATTGATGTCACCCAAGCAATTTATAGCCATAGCCGAGGAAAGCGGGTTTATCGTGGCGCTCGGTGAATGGGCATTGCAAAACGCGTGTATGCAGATGATCCGATGGTTGGATGAAGATTTGCAAGTCAATAAAATGGTCGTTAATGTCTCTGCGATTCAGTTTTTACGTTCCGATTTTATTGCTACGGTTGAACGCATATTATGTTCGACTAGACTTGATCCTTCTTATCTTGAGCTGGAACTTACCGGTAGCGGTTTTATGGATAATTCCGAGCAAATCATAAAGGCGCTCAATCAGTTGGTGGCATTAGGAATAGATCTGACTATTGATGATTTTGGCGTGGGCTGTTTTTCGTTTAATAACTTAAAACGTATTCCTGTAAAAAAATTGAAAATTAATAGTTCATTTGTAATTGATGTGTTGAATAACGCCAATGATGAAGACATTACTCGCGCGGTGATAGCCTTGGGCCATGGTTTGCATCTACAGGTTATTGCCATGGGGATTGAGTCGAAAGCCCAGCAAAGGCGATTGATGGATTTAGGTTGCGATGAAGGACAAGGTTATTTATATGGCTCTCCGGTATTACCTTGGTCAAATATTTTCCGAAAATTGATATGCAAGTGATTTTTTAGTGTTTAACAGGCTCGCGGGCGTCTGAATTTCTGGAAATACAGAATAGATATAGGTGTTCATACGAATTATATCAACTCATCTTTAGGACTAGACTGGCTTGCTAAGTAGTCATACCAATTGTTCCTCCACCTTTTTGTACATAGAATGAAAAACGAAAGATATTCTTTCGGAATGTGCAGGGGGGTGAGGTTGTGGTCGATTTTAATTTAGTACAAAAGTCAGATGAGAGGAGTATTGATAAGGAGAAACTTCAAAAAATGATTGCAGAACGAGCCTACTGCAAAGCCGAAAAAAGAGGGTTTGCAGGTGGGTATGAAATGGAAGACTGGCTTGAGGCCGAATCAGAAATTAAAAATCAGTATTTCTATTGGTTTCAGGATGTTGAGTAATTGTATAAATCACGATGTGTGTTGACTTAAAGCTAGGAAATTTATTATGAAACGAAACAAGATAATTGAGGTTTTCAACCCGGATAAATTAATAGATCATAAAAAACGCGTTGCTTTTCATGAAGCAGGGCATGCGGCAGGTATTCATTTAAACAACAAAGCCAGACAGCTGCCGCCGGTTTTTTTTAAAATTATTTTTAAGGATATGGGTAGTGTGACGGAAGCGGATATTATGGCTTATCAAACAACTCATGACGATTGCATCGCACGAGTGGAAGGAGGGCGGTTAATTGAAATGTTACCACCTTCTGTTGATAGTCTGGCTCGTGAATTAACACAACACAATGACGCAATGGAGCAATTGGTAAAGGATTATATGGCGGCTTTTGAGGCGGATGTTATTAACCTGCTGATTGGGCCACTGGCTGAAGCTAAACATGTCGCTGAAACTGATGATGAGCTATTTAATCATCAATTAGTCCATCTTAAAGCATTAAAGAATTATGGTGGCAGTTCCGATCTTGCCTTGGCTAATGAATATTTACAAAGTTTCTCTGACGATAAACAACAAAGAAATGAAAAACTGGATGAGTTGTTTACCGTCGCATTTGACTTTGTAAATAACGACGCAAACTGGGCGGCAATCACCAAACTGGCTGATTATATTCTTGGCGATAGTGAAAATATTATTGGCTGTGAAGAGATTGTTTCAATGCTTGATGAGTCGATAGATCATTTTCAAAATCGGAGAATCATGACAAGGAATCAATGGTCAACATAACTGAGCCGGTTTTGTCCATTGACACTTTAGTTAATGGTCAATTAGACTCAACCAAAATGGCTATTAACTTTAGGTATAGTGACAATGGATGATTCAATGAATAATATTATAAAAACTGTGCTCACATTAGTGGGTAATTTTTTCACCTACCTGAAGAACTTCTTGATGACTGGTTTAAATTATTTATCCAAACAGGGACCGCGGAAGGAGCTCAATAAGCCGCCGGATCAAACTAGCGCCGGTTCCAAGCAAAGAAAGATTTTTTTCTTTGTGATGATGTTCATCCTGTTGCTGACTTTTATTAATAGTATTCAGGAAGTGCAACGTGACGAAATTTCTTTCAGCCAGTTCATTAAGCTGGTCAAAGAGGCAAAAATCGACAAGGCAGTGGTAACAGAGCGGTATATTACCGGTGTTATCAAGTCTGACGATCCGCAACAGCCGGCTAAAAACTTCATGACGATTCCGCTGTGGCAAAACGATCTTGCGCAAATGCTGGAGCAGAACAAGGTCGATTTTGTGGTCAGAAGCAGCGAGAACTGGCTAACCAATTTCTTTTTCAACTGGATTATCCCGATGTTATTCTTGGTGTTTATCTGGTCATGGGTTATGCGCCGCAGTGCTGCCGGCGGCGCGCAATCTTTTCTTAATTTGGGTGATAAAATCCATATACATCAGGACACTCAAGCCAAGATTACCTTTAATGATGTGGCCGGTGTCGATAGCGCCAAACAGGAACTTAAAGAGTCTATCGATTTTCTAAGATCGCCGGATAAAATCCAAAGATTAGGTGGACGTATGCCCAAAGGCGTGTTGCTGGTAGGTGCGCCCGGAACCGGAAAAACCCTGTTGGCGCGTGCCGTGTCAGGGGAAGCGCAAGTGCCGTTCTTTAACATCAGCGGCTCTGAATTTATTGAGCTGTTTGTCGGCGTGGGCGCGGCCAGAGTGCGTGAGCTTTTTGTACAGGCACGGAATAAAGCGCCCTGTATCATATTTATTGATGAACTTGACGCGATTGGTCGCTCACGGGGCGGTCCGGTGATGATCGGCGGTCATGACGAGCGCGAACAAACCTTAAACCAACTGCTGACCGAAATGGACGGTTTCGACACCTCGGTCGGCGTGGTGGTAATGGCTGCAACCAATCGCCCTGAAGTGCTTGATAAAGCACTGTTACGCTCCGGGCGTTTCGATCGTCAGATTGTTGTTGATAAGCCGGATTTGCGAGACCGTATTGAGATTCTTAAATTGCATACCAAAGGACTGACGCTGGCTGAAGACATCGATCTGTCAATCATCGCCAAGCGTACGCCGGGCCTGGTTGGCGCAGACCTTGCCAACATAGCCAATGAAGCGGCGATTATGGCGACGCGAGTCAATCATGATAAAGTCGAAAGAGAAGACTTCGAGGCGGCTATCGATCGAATATTGGCCGGGCCGGAAAAGAAGAACCGTGTTTTAAACCCGGATGAAAAACGCCGGGTCGCTTTTCATGAGGCAGGGCACGCGATGGTCGCCGAGCATGTGCCGACCGGCCAGCCTGTACATAAAATATCCATCATTTCCCGCGGCACAGCTACATTGGGCTTTACATTGCAATTGCCGACAGAGGAAAAGTTCTTATCGACAGAAGATGAACTGAAAGATCAAATGGCCATATTGCTGGGCGGACGCATGGCTGAGTCGGTTGTATTTGGAAACATCTCAACCGGCGCTCATAATGACTTGGAAAAAGTCAGCGAGATTGCCCGCAACATGGTCTGCAGTTTGGGCATGAGCAAAAAAATGGGGTCATTGACTTATGGCAAGCGTCAGCAACTCCAGTTTTTGGAAGCAGAAGTCTCGGAATATCGCAATTACTCCGATGAGACAGCCCGCCTTATTGATACTGAAGTAATGGCGCTGGTTGAAGAAGCCGAAACACGCGCGCGTGGAGTTATCATTGCAAACAGGGAAGGATTGGAAAAACTGGCCAATTATTTACAAGAGAAAGAGGTTATTAGCAGGGACGAAATGCTGGCATTGCTTGCCAGTTGAGACCGTTGAGCAGCTTAAAGAAATCGACATATAACAATAGCAATAACCCTCTACTGCCTATAAGCATCAACTTAAAAATAGAAAGAGGGTATTGCTTGTTTCAAAATACTGTTCGCTTCGGCTAATCTTGTTTGGATTAATGATTTAGATTCTTCAGCCCTTCGCTCTATCCCCATTACAGCGATTCCTTCACTACTCGGCAATTGCTCCTGCATTGCTCTACCTCCTGCAT
>ORMF010504255.1_pt1 | contig 10411 bp, 11 predicted proteins | sample 1779871 | NCBI WGS metagenome assembly ORMF01 (sample SAMEA104232316, study PRJEB22302) | groundwater metagenome | biome: forest; feature: aquifer; material: groundwater | place: USA | collected 2011-08-07 | depth 5.4 m
CGTCGTGGCCGCGGAGAATCGTCAGCGTGTCGCCCCCCCCGGGGTAGGTGATAGGGATGCCGGCGTAGGAAGGGGCGGCGATGCCGAGTGGGACACCCGGGACGACCTCGAGACGGATGCCGTTCTGGTGCAGAAACAGCGCCTCCTCGCCGCCGCGGTCGAACACGAACGGATCCCCCCATTTGAGCCGCGCCACCACCTTGCCCTCGCGTGCTTTTTCAGCCAGCAGATAGCAGATGGCTTCCTGCGCCATCGCCTTCGGCGCCGCCCCGCCGACGTCGATCAGCTCCGCCGCAGGCGTCGCATGTCTCAGGATGCGTGGACTCACTTCGTGGTCGTACACCACGACGTCCGCCTGACGGAGAAACTCCAGGCCGCGAACGGTGATGAGGCCGGGGTCGCCGGGGCCGGCGCCAATCAGGAATACGGTCGGCTTGCCCGCCGTAGCCTTGGCGAAGGCGGGCGTCACGGCTGAATCCCTCGGACCGACCCGTGGGCGCGTTCCACCTCGGCGAGAATATCGCCCGCACCCTGCGCCAGGAGCTGCTCCGCCACGCGGGTGCCCAGCGCAGCCGCGCCGGACGCCGCGCCGGACGCCGCAGCACGTGTCGAGCGCGCCCCATCGAGGGAGATCACCACTGCGTCGAGATGGAGCGTGTCGGTGTCGCCCGCCGCGTACGCGCCAATCGGCATCTGGCATCCGCCGCCCAGGCGGATCACCACGGCGCGTTCGGCGTCCAGTGCGGCCGCGGCGGCACTGTCGTTGAGGTGCGATGCCCGTTCTCGCGAACGCTCGTCGTCCGATCGGATTTCAACCGCGATGATGCCCTGCCCCGGCGCGGGGACGCAGTGGGCGGCCGGCAGCGGCAAGGAGATCCGATGGACGAATCCGAGGCGGCGCAGGCCGGCCGACGCGAGCACAATAGCGTCGAACTCATTGGCGTCGAGCTTTCGGAGGCGGGTGTCGAGGTTGCCTCGAATTGGCAGAAAGTGGGCGCCAGGAAAGAGCGGGATGAGCTGCGCGACGCGGCGGACGCTGCTCGTGCCGATGCGCGCCGCCTCGCCGAGATGTGCGACAACCTCGGACAGCGAGGCAAACGGATCCGGCGCGCCTGGCAGCACGACGGCGTCCCGTGCATCCTCGCGGGGCAGCACCGCGCCCAGCTCCAGACCCGAGGGCAGCACCGCGGGCATGTCCTTGCTGCTATGAACCGCGAGATCGACCTCGCCGCCCAGCAGCGCGTCCTCAATCTCTTTGACGAACAGCCGCTTGCCGCCAATTTCCGACAACGACGCATCCGCCAGCCGGTCGCCGGACGTCTTGATGACGATGATCTCGGTCTCCACATCGGTGCGCTGACGCAGCAGCGCGGCGACGGTGTTGGCCTGATACAGGGCGAGCTGGCTGCCCCGTGTGCCGATGCGCAATGGGCGCAACCTCAGGGGTCCTCGTCGTTCGCGCGCGCTGAGCCCCGAGGCCTGAGGCCAACCGGGATGTCGTCGCCCGCGGTGCCGTCGCGCAGTCCGAACAGACGGCGGACGGCCTCGGTGTATGCCACTTGCGTCTCCTCGTCGGGCAGCGCCTTGAGCTGTTCGGTCGGCTCCACCAGGAGCTTCTCGACGATGAGGCGCGTCACCTCGTCCACGCGCGCCCGCGCATCCGGATCCAGGCCGACGAGGCGGGTGTCGAGTCGCTTCAACTCCGACCTCCGGATGGCGTCGAACCGCTCGCGCAGCGCAACCACGGTCGGGACGGCGCCGCGCGACCGGCGCCACGCCGTGAAGCGGCTGACTTCCTCCGCGACGATGTCTTCGGCACGCTGCACTTCGGCGGAGCGCCGAGACAGGTTCTCCTGAACCACGGTCCGTAAATCGTCGACGTTGTAGAGAAAGACCTGTTCGATGTCGCCGGCCGACGGCTCCACGTCGCGCGGGACCGCGATATCGACGATGAACAGCGGGTCGCGACGCGGCCGGTGCATGACGGAGTTGATGCCCGCGTGCGTCAGGATCGGGATCGACGACCCCGTGGCGGTGATCACGATATCCGCTCGCGCGAGCACGGTCATCAGCTCGCTCCACGGCGCGGACGTTCCGTCCACGACTCTGGCGATCTCGTCGGCCCTCGACTGGGTTCGTCCGACGATCACGATTTCGCCAACACCCTGGCTGCGCAGGTGCTGCGCCGTTAGCTTGCCCATCTCTCCGGCGCCGATCACGAGCACGCGGCGTCCCTCCAGCTTGCCGAAGATTTTCCGGGCGAGCTGCACCGCCGCAAAGCTCACCGACACCGCGCCCTCCCCGAGCGCGGTCTCGCTCCGGACCCGCTTGCCAACGGCAAACGACGAGTGGAACAGCCTGTTGAGCACTGGGCCGGAGCACCGTCGTTCTGAGGCGACGGCAAACGCCTCCTTTACCTGTCCGAGGACTTGGGGCTCGCCGACGACGAGCGAATCCAGCCCGGCCGCGACGCGGAACAGGTGGTGCACCGCCTGGCTGTCCTCACGCTCGAACAGGTGCGAGACGAACGCATCGGTTGGGAGACCGTGGTACTCGCTGAGGAAGGCGATGAGGTCCTGCCTCGCCCGTGCGACGTCCTCGCTCACCACGTACAGCTCGGAGCGGTTGCAGGTCGAGAGCACGACACTCTCCGCCGTTGACGCGCGCGCGCAGAGCGCTTCCGCCGCAGCGCCCACGTCGCGGCTCGTGAAGTCGAGCCGCTCTCGGACGTCGACAGGCGCGGTACGGTGGCTCACACCAAGCAGGAAGAGATGCACTTTGCGCCTTCAGAACGTGTGGCTCGTGCGCACGAAGAAGTTGATCGGCAGGAAGCTGAGAAGCACAATCGCGAAACCGAGGGCCGAGAGCCACGCCGCCCGCCGTCCGTTCCAGCCCATCGAACGTCGCGCAACGACCGCAAACGAATAGATCGCCCACGTCAGCACCGTCACGAGGATCTTCGGATCGCCGACGGAGAACGCCTGCAACCTGGGATCGTCCGGCGCTGCCGCCTGCGCCTGAGATGCCCACACGATTCCGACGATCACGCCGAGCGTCAGAAAACTCCAGCCGACGGTCACCGCCCGCGAATTCATCACGTCGAGCACCTGCAGCGAGGGCAGGCGCGAAAAGAAGAAGCCGAGGTGTTTCTTCTTGATCTCCTTGAACTGCAGCACGTACGTCAGGCCGAGCACGCCTGCCAGGGCGAAGCTGGCGTAGGCAAAGAGCAGCGAGAGCATATGGACCCAGAACCACGGGCTGTCGAGCAACGGATCCGCCGGCTCGGCCCCGGCACTCACGGCCGGCACGATCTGGAGCGCCACGAGAATCGGCAGAATAAACACGCCCATCGCGCGCTCGTCCGTCGTGAGCTCGGTATAGAGATAGGAGAGCGCAAGCAGCCAGACGAACGTCGAGATGGCGCGCGGGAGGCTTGCAAACGGCGCGTTCCACACCTCCATCGTCTGCATGCCGATCACGAACGTGTGAACGAGCACGGCGCCCAGCAGCAGCGTGGTGGCCGCGCGGCCCACGCGCGGTTCGCGCCGGGCGAAATGGATGGCGTAGACGAGTGCCGCCGCGGCGTAAAACAGGAGGGGGAGCCCGTTCACTACGGCGCCGCGGGGGCGAAGTACCCCTTCTTGGTGCGGGGCGTCGCGTTGGCTCGCAGCGCCTGCACGACGATTCGCCGCCAAGCGCCGTTGCGGAGCTGGTTCCGCGACGTGTAGCCGATGGTGTATTGGCTCGCCAATTCCTCAGAAATCTCGGCGTACACGCCGGCGAGGTCGTCGAGCTTTCTGGCGAAGAACGCGCGGCCGCCCGTTTCCTGCGCCAGCTGGCGCATCACGAACTCCGCCTCGCGGAATCTGCTCGGCTGAGAGCCCCCCTCCGACCGCAGGCTGATGGTGTAAATGGCCGTTTCTGAGCGCTTGGCGAGATCGAGGACCTCCTCGAATGAGACCAGGCTCGACGTGTCCTCGCCGTCGCTGAACACCACCAGCGCCTGGCGGCGGACGTCGTCGTCGGCCACCGCTTTGATCTTCTTCAGCTCTTTGAGGGCGATGTAAATGGCGTTGTGAAGCGACGTCGAGCCCCCCGCAGCCGTCTGCAGAATGGCCGACTCGAGCTCCGACTGCTTGCTCGTGAATGTCTGTTTGATTTCAACCCGGCTGTCGAAGTCGATCACCTGCGCCACGTCGACCGGCTTCAGCCGCCGCACGAAGCCCACCGCGGCGTTCTGGAGCACCGGCAGCTTGTCCTCCATGCTCGCGCTGCTGTCGAGCAACATCGACAACGCGACGGCCTGGTGGCGCTTGTTGAAGAACATGATGTCCTGCTTCACACCGTCCTCGTAGACCATGAAATCGCTCGACTCGAGGTCTACGAGGTACCGGTTGGCCGAATCGATCACCGTCACGTTCAGTGAGACGATGTCGACGCCGGCCTTGAAGGAGGATCCTTGTCGCTGCGGCGCCTGGCCGGCGACGGCAGCGGTCAAGACGAGCAGCGGGATGACGGCCGCGAGCGATTTCACCACTTAGCCTCCCACGCGCCGTTCCGGCGTGGCACGCGCTGTCACCCCGGCTCGCGTGACTGTCACTTCGACGGTCTCCGGCGGGATCAGCGATTGCGGTCGAGCATAGACGACCTTGAGCTGCGACGATAGCTCCCGGGCGACGTGTTCCATGGCTTGCGGCACCGCGGTTCCCGTCGCAAGCGTCCGCTGTCCGCCTCCCGAACGCCGCGTTGCCTCGCTCAGCACGATCGAACGATAACGCATCGCCTCTGGTGTGAGGGCGCTGAAATTACCAATCAAGATCGCGTGGAACGCCGCGTCGGCGGCATCGATGGCCTGGACCACGGTTCGGTCGTCATAGTGCCCTAGCTCCAGGCCGTCGGTCACGACGGCCAGGATGGCAGCCCGCTGCGACTGGCGCTTTTCCAAGCCCCTGGAGGTTTCGACGAGCGCGTCGAGCAGGGTCATGCCGCTGGACGGCTGCGGAAACACCCTACCGATGGCCGCCGTCAGCCGGGCGAGGTCCTGCGTGTAATCGGTGAGCAGCGTCGGCCGATCGGCAAGGCCGATCAGCGCAATTCGGTGAGCACGGGGCATGGCCTCAACGAACCGGGTGAGCCCCTGACGCAGGCTTACCAGGTGTTCCGACGAGGCGGTGCTGTTGTCGACCATCACCGCTACGTCGATGGGTTCAACCGCCTTCGATACGCGAAGGACCTCACGCCGGATGCGATCCTCGGTCACGACGATCTCGTCGGCCCGAATGTCGGTGACCGGATCGCCTTTGGTATCCAACGCGCTCAGGTAGATGGTGCGATCGCGCGCGTCCTGGCCGCTCAGTGTCTGGCGAGGCGCGATCGAGCCGATGAGCGCAAGGGTAAGGACGACTGGAATCAGCGAATTAGGGCGATGCATGGGGCCCGCGTCGGCAGGAGAGGGCTGTTTCAGTATAGGTCCGGCGCAGGGGAGCGTCAAGCCATCTCCGGGCCCGAAAATTGTTGAAAATAAGGGACTTGCAGCCTCGGTCATGGTTCAACAGCGGCGCCGGTGGTCAAGTTGACACCCTATGGGGGTCGCATGTTATAAACACGCCACTTTTCGCGCCGGCTGCGTCAGCTCGCAGTCACCACGCTTCAATTTTGCTCTTCGTCGTCGGACCACCACGGTACGGCCGACGGGAGGTCCGTCACGGTGCCTCAAGAGTTCGTCCCGATAGTGTTGTTTCTGATCGTCGCGATCGGGTTTGCATTCTTCACTCTCATCCCTTCACGCCTCCTCCAGACCAGGCGCTACAACAAGGTCAAGCTCGATCCCTATGAGTGTGGCATCGAGCCGCGGACCGACGCGCGCGATCGCTACAGCATTCGCTATTACCTGGTAGCCATGCTGTTCGTCATCTTCGACGTGGAGACCGTGTTCATGTTTCCCTGGGCGGTGGTGCTCGAGCGGCTCGGTGTGTTCGGCCTGATCGAAATGATGGTGTTCCTCTTCATTCTGGTGGTCGGCTTTGTGTACGCCTGGAAGAAGGGGGCGCTGGAGTGGGCGTAGACGAGCCGAAAGCGCCGCCGCCTGCTGCGGGGCCAGCCACGAAGCCGGCGTCGGAAGGCGGCGCCGCCAAAGCCGAGCACAAGCCCCCTGCGGCCGCTGCGCCGGTTGCACCGCCCGATCAGCCGCCGCCCGCTGACGCCGTCGTGCCCGCGTATCTGCAGGCCCTGCAGGCGGCGGTCCCCGGCGGTGTCACGCAATTGAGCTTCTGGGTCGGCGACTGGACCGCCATCGTCCCGGCCGCGCGGCTGATCGACGTGGCCCGGCATCTTCGCTCAGCAGGCTTCGATTTCTGCTCAGACGTGACCGCCAGCGACTGGCCGCAGCGGCCGCAGCGGTTCGATGTCGTGTACTCGCTCTATTCCATCCGCGATCGCCAGCGTGTGCGCTTGAAAGTGCGCGCCGGCGAGGGCGAACCCGTACCGTCCGTGACCGGTGTATGGCCGGCGGCCAACTGGCTGGAGCGCGAGGTCTACGATATGTTCGGTGTGGCGATCAGCGGTCACCCCGATTTGCGTCGAATGCTCATGCCGGAAGACTGGCAGGGACATCCGCAGAGAAAGGACTATCCCCTCGAAGGCCCCGGCGAATTGCTGATGGAAAATCCACTGGACTGGCTGCGGTTGAAGCAGGCGGCGCAGGAGGCGGACATTGAATAGGGCCGACCTGAAGGTCGGCCCCTACGAAGACATGGGGACGACGAAGACATGGGGACGACGAGGGACGTCGTAGGGGCGGACCTTTAGGTCCGCCCGGAACCGATCATGGCCAGAGAACCGCGTCCGATGTTCGACACCGACGAGCTGGTCCTCAATATGGGGCCCCAGCATCCCAGCACCCATGGCGTGCTGCGGGTGGTGCTGCGTCTCGACGGTGAGCGCGTCATCGACTGCGACGTGGTGATCGGCTACCTCCACCGCGGCATCGAAAAACTCTGTGAGAGCCGCGACTGGACGCAGATCGTCCTGCTGACGGACCGCATGGACTACGTCGCGGCGGCCACCAACAACGTCGGCTACTGCCAGACCGTCGAGAAGTTGATGTCGATTGAGGTGCCGCGCCGCGCCAGGTACCTCCGTACCCTCATGTGTGAGCTGCAGCGGATTGCGAGCCACTGCCTGTGGCTCGGCACACACGCGATGGACATCGGCGCGATGACGGTGTTCCTCTACGCGTTCCGCGAGCGGGAGCTGATTCTCGACTTGTTCGAGGAGTACTGCGGAGCACGCCTCACGTACAACTCGATGCGGATCGGCGGCCTGCCGCTCGACATCCCACCGGGATGGGATAAGAAGGTCCTCGCCTTCTGCGACGTGATGGACGAGAAGCTGGTCGAGTACGAGACGCTCCTGACGAACAACCGCATCTGGCTGGAGCGGACGAAGGGCGTCGGCGTCATCACGGCTGAGAACGCGCTTGCCATCGGTCTGAGCGGGCCGGCCCTTCGCGGCTCCGGCGTGAAGCACGACATCCGCAAAGACGAACCGTACGCCGCGTACGACGAGATGCAGTTCGACGTGCCCGTCGGCGTGGCGTGCGACACCTACGACCGGTACCTCGTGCGCATCGAGGAGTTCCGGCAATCGGTCCGCATCATCCGGCAGGCCGTCGAAGGCCTTCCCGACGGGCCGATCGTCGGCAAGGTGCCGCGGCTTATCAAGCCGCCGGCCGGCGAGACCTACCACGCCATCGAATCGCCAAAAGGCGAACTGGGTTACTTCATCGTGGCGGACGGCAAGTCGACCGCGCCGTACCGGTTCCGCGTGCGGCCGCCGTCGTTCTGCAATCTCCAGGCGCTGCCTCAACTCGTCAAGGGGCATTTGGTGGCAGACGTCGTGGCCCTCATCGGCTCGATCGACATCGTGCTTGGTGAGGTGGACCGGTGATTGACGCCCTTGTCATCCCGCTGCTGAAAATTCTGATCGTTCTCAACGCGATTCTTGTCGGCGTCACCTTCATGGTGCTGCTCGAACGGAAGGTCATCGCGTGGGTCCAGGTGCGACTCGGCCCGATGCGCGTCGGCCCCTACGGCATGCTTCAGCCGATCGCGGACGTCGTGAAGCTGATGATCAAGGAGGACATCACGCCGGTGATGGCGGATCGGTGGGTGTTCACCCTCGCGCCGATGATCGCGCTGGTGCCGGCGCTGATTGTCTTTGCGGTCGTGCCGTTCGGCCCCGCCGTGTCCCTGTTCGGCCGCGAGGTGCCGCTCTACATCACGGACATCAACGTCGGACTGCTGTACGTCGTGTCGGTCGCCTCCATCGGCGTGTACGGGCTCATCCTCGCCGGATGGGCGTCGAATAGTAAATACCCGCTCCTGGCGAGTCTTCGTGCGTCGGCGCAGCTGATCAGCTATGAAGTTGCCGTCACGATGACGCTCGTGAGCATGGTGGTCAGCGCCGGCACGCTGAGCATGGTTGGCATCATCAACGCCCAGCTGGAGCAGGGCGTGTGGTACGCGTTCGTCCAGCCGCTCGCGTTCTTCATCTTCTTCGTCGGCGGCCTTGCGGAGACCAACCGCGCGCCGTTCGACATGCCGGAGGCGGAGCAGGAGCTGACTGGCGGGTTCCACACCGAATACAGCGGGATGCGGTTCGCGCTGTTCTTCCTCGCCGAGTACGCCAACATGATCGTCGTCTCGTCGGTGGCGACGACGCTGTTCCTCGGCGGTTGGCTCCGGCCGTTTCCGAACGTCGAGTTGCTGGCGTTCCTCGACTTCGTGCCCGGCTGGTGCTGGTTTCTGCTGAAGACGTTCGTCTTCCTGTACGTGTTCCTGTGGGTCCGCGCCACGCTGCCGCGCTACCGGTATGACCAGTTGATGCGGATCGGATGGAAGGTGCTGATTCCGCTCGCCATTGCCAACGTGGTCGCGACCGCCATCCTCAAGGTGGCGCTGTAGCTCGACATGGCTGAGACGATCACCTTCTACGCGCTGGCCGGTCTCATCGTACTGTTCGCGCTCCTCGTCGTGACAGCGCGGAACACGGTCTACAGCATCCTGTACCTCGTGGGCGACTTCCTCAGCATCGCGCTGCTGTACGCGTCGATGAACAGCTTTTTCGTCGCCGCAATCCAGGTGCTCGTGTACGCAGGCGGCATTGTCGTGCTCTATCTCTTCGTGGTCATGCTGGTGAACCTGAAGCGCCCGCCCGAGGAGCATGTGGACCCGAACCGGCGCAGCCGGCTTGGCGGCATCATGGCCGCCGCCGTTCTGGGCGAGCTGGCGGTGATTGCGGTCTACAACGCGATGCAGCCGATGCCGGCGGGCCCGGCCGGGCCCCCGGTCGGCAATGTCGAGCAGGTCGCGATGGCCCTGTACACGGACTACCTGATTCCCTTCGAGGTGGCGTCGATGCTGCTGCTGGTGGCGATGGTCGGCGCGATCATCCTGGCGAAACGAGAACTATGAAATTGAGGGATTTACGGATTGACGGAGTGACGAATTGTTCGATTGTTCAATCGGCCAATTTCAATTCGTCAGTCCGTCAATTCGTCAATTCGTAAATGCTATGACTGGCGTCTCTCCGATTCACTACATGCTGCTCTCCGCCGTGCTCTTCATGATCGGCGTGTTCGGCGTCGTGACACGCCGCAACATCATCATCATCTTCATGTCGATCGAGCTCATCCTGAATGCGGTGAACATCAATTTGATGGCGTTCTCGATTCAGTGGGGCAATTCCGTCGGGCAGGTGTTCACGCTGTTCGTGATCGCCGTGGCGGCTGCCGAGGCCGCCGTCGGGCTGGGCATCATCCTGGCGTTCTATCGCAACAAGGAAACCATCAACATCGATGAAATGAACGTGATGAGATGGTAGCCACCTGACACCGACCGCTCCTTCGAACGTGAACACGAACGCTGAACTTTGAACTGGAACCGGAACGGAACCACTTATTCATGGACCTGATCTGGCTCATCCCGTTGCTTCCCGGTCTGGGCGCCGCTCTCAATGGGCTCGTCGGGGTTCGGTATTTCGGCCGGCAGACGGCTGCCGCGATCGCATGCGTCACGATGGCCGGCGCGCTCGGCATCTCCTTGCTCGCATTCTGGCAGCTGCTCGGCCTCGACGGAGCGTCGCGCGTCCACGATGTCGTGGTGGCAAGCTGGATCCCGCGGATTCCGCTGCAGCTGGCCGACGGCAGTATTGGCGCGTTCGAGGTGCCCTGGGGATTCCGGCTCGATCCGCTCTCCGGGATGATGATTCTGATCGTCACCGGCATCGGTTTTCTCATTCACGTGTACGCCACCGCGTACATGCACGACGAGCCGCGGGGCGGCTACGCGCGCTTCTTCTGCTACCTCAACCTGTTCTGCTTCTTCATGCTCATGCTCGTCCTGGGAAGCAA
>ORMF011691314.1_pt1 | contig 10411 bp, 9 predicted proteins | sample 1779871 | NCBI WGS metagenome assembly ORMF01 (sample SAMEA104232316, study PRJEB22302) | groundwater metagenome | biome: forest; feature: aquifer; material: groundwater | place: USA | collected 2011-08-07 | depth 5.4 m
CGGGTGAGGCCCAGAATGATCTCGGCCGCAGGGGGAGCCGACGACCCGAGCCAGAGGGCGAGCATCACGAGAGCAGCGAGGTTTCGCATCTGCCATCTCCTCTCCGACGGCCTTCCCGCTGCGCGGACCCCCCCAAAAGAAGGCGATTTTAGCACACCTCCCGGGCATGACTCGTGAGGGATCAGGCCCACTTGGGTCGCGACGGGGGCCGGGGCGGGAAGGGCTGACGCGAGGCGTCACCACCCGTTGTCTCGAAGCTTGACACCCGGACGTTCCAGCACGATAATCCGCGCAGTTCCGCCGTATCGTCGCTCGCTGGATCAGAATGGATGAGACGTTGACGTGGATCATGGACCTTGTCACACGTTCGAAATATTGAACGCTCCACAGAAGGAGACGCGGCCATGAGCCTCTCACGCAGGGATTTCTTCAAGTACGCGGGGTCGGCCGGCGCCGGTGTGGCCATGGGCACGGCGACGCTGGATCTCAAACCGGTGGCGGCGGCGGGCACCGCGCTCAAGCTCAAGGAAGCCAAGGTCCACACGAGCGTCTGTCCCTACTGTTCCGTCGGCTGCAACCAGCTCGTGTATTCGAAGGGCGACACCATCATCGACATCGAGGGGCATCCGGACACGCCTCACACGCTCGGCAAGCTCTGCCCCAAAGGCGCCGCGACCATCCAGCTGTCGAACAACCCCCTCCGCCCGACCAAGCCGCTCTACCGCGCGCCCGGCTCAGACAAGTGGGAGGAGAAGCCGATCGAGTGGATGTACGAGCAGATCGCCAAGCGCTACTACGACACGCGTGAGAAGTACTTCATCGAGCGGGAGAAGGACAAGGACGGCAAGGACGTCGTCGTCAACCGCCTCGAGGCCATCGCCTCCCTCGGCTCGGCCTGCATCGACAACGAGGAGTGCTACCTCCTCACCAAGCTCAACCGCACGCTCGGCATCGTCTACCACGAGCATCAAGCCCGAGTCTGACACTCCGCCACGGTCCCAGCTCTGGGGACCACGTTCGGGCGGGGTGCGATGACGACCAACCTGATCGACATCCAGCACTCGGATGTCATCATGTGCACCAACAACATGGCCGAGAACCACCCGGTGGGCTTCCTGTGGGTGATGAAGGCCAAGGAGCGCGGCGCCAAGGTCATCCACGTCGACCCGCGCTTCACCCGCACGAGCGCCGTGTCGGACATCCACGTCCCGCTGCGCTCCGGCACCAACATCGCATTCTTCGGCGGTCTGATGAGCTACGCGATCCAGAACAACCTGTACTTCAAGGACTACATCGTCTACTACACCAACGCCTCCTTCCTCATCGACCCCGCCTTCAAGATGCCGGCCGATCTCGGCGGGCTCTTCGAGGGCCTCGAGCAGACGGGCAAGGGCGGCACCGACCCGCACGTCGCCCAGACCTACAACAAGTCCTCCTGGAAGTACCAGCTGGACGGCGAGGGCAACCCCACGCGCGACCTCACGCTCAAGGACCCGCACTCCGTCTTCCAGCTCCTCAAGCGCCACTACAGCCGCTACACGCCCGAGATGGTCGAGCGGATCTGTGGCATCCCCAAGGCCAAGTTCGTCGAGGTCGCCCAGCTCTACTGCGGCGCCTCCGGGCGCGAGAAGACGGGCACCATCACGTACGCGCTCAACCTGACCCAGCACACCACCGGCGTCCAGAACATCCGGGCGCTCTGCATGCTCCAGCTCCTGCTCGGCAACATCGGGCGGCCGGGGGGCGGCGTCGTCGCGCTGCGCGGCCACGCCAACGTCCAGGGCGCCACGGACCTCGAGGTGCTCTACCACGAGTTGCCCGGCTACATGCCGATGCCGCTCCGCGACGCGCATCCGGACCTCAAGACCTACCTCGAGAAGGAGACGCCCAAGGGCGGCTTCTGGGTCAACCGGCCCAAGTTCTTCGTGAGCCTGCTCAAGGCCTTCTACGGCGACGCCGCCACGAAGGAGAACGAGTTCGGCTACCAGTGGCTGCCGAAGCGTGCCTCCGCCGACGCCTACAGTCACCAGCACACCTTCGTGGACATGTACAAGGGGAAGGTCAAGGCCTTCTTCTGCGACGGCCAGAACCCCGCCGTGGGCGGGCCCAACGCCAAGCTTGCGCGCGCGGCCATGCAGAAGCTCGACTGGATGGTGGTCGTGGACATCTTCCTGACGGAGACGGCAGAGGTATGGAGGACGCCCGGCACCAGTACCAAGGACGTCAAGACCGAGATGTTCTTCATCCCGGCGGCCCCCGCCGCGGAGAAGGACGGCTCGCTGACCAACACCATGCGGCTCATTCAGTGGCACGAGAAGTCTGTGAACCCGCCCGGACAGGTCCAGACTGACGCCCAGTTCATCTGCACGCTCGCGCACAAGCTGCAGAAGATGTACGCGGGCTCGAAGAAGGACCGCGACAAGGGGTTTCTCTCCGCCAACTTCACCTACGGCGAGAAGCCCGACCACCCGGAAGTCATGCTGGTCCTCAAGGAGATCAACGGCTTCGCGACCGAGGAGATCAAGGACAAGGACGGCAAGGTTGTCTACAAGAAGGACCAGCCGCTCAACACCTTCGCCCACATGACGGACGACGGCAAGACAGCCGGCGGCTGCTGGATCTACACCGGTGTCATGGTCGAAGGGCCGGACGGCAAGCTCGTCAACAAGGCCAACGCCCACAAGGCGCCCGACGAGAAGGATTACCTCGCCCACGGTTGGGCCTTCTCGTGGCCTGCGAACCGGCGGATCATCTACAATCGCGCGTCGGCGGACCTGGAAGGCAAGCCCTGGAGCGAGAAGAAGAAGCTCATCTGGTGGGACCCGGAGGCGCCGGGCCAGACTCCGGACAAGAAGGGCAAGTGGGTCGGGCTCGACGTGCCGGACTTCAATGCCTTCCTCGCGCCCGACGCCAAGAACGGCGACAAGCCGTTCATCATGCGCGCGGACCTGGTTGGCGCCTTCTTCGGCCCGCTCAACGACGGGCCGTTCCCGGAGCACTACGAGCCGATCGAGTCGCCGACGCGGAACCTGCTCTCGAAGCAGCAGAACAACCCGGTCGTCAAGATCTGGAGCCTGCCGGACCAGAAGAACGACCTGATCCCGCTCGGCTCGAAGGACTACCCCTACGTCATCACGACGTACCGGCTGACGGAGCATCACCTCTCCGGCGTCATGTCGCGCTACCTGCCGATGCTGGCGGAGATGTTCGAGTCCCACTTCGCCGAGATCAGCCTGGAGCTGGCGAAGGAGATCGGTATAGCCAATGGCGACAAGGTCACCGTGTCGACACCGCGCGGGAAGATCGTCGCCAAGGCCATGGTCACGCATCGCCTCAAGCCCTTTCAGATCGACGGCAAGACGGTGCACCAGATCGGCGTGCCGTGGCACTGGGGGTGGAAGGGTGTAGATTCGCTTCCGGGCAGCAAGGGTGACATCACCAACGATCTCTCGGCCACGGTGGCGGACCCGACGGTGTACATCCAGGAGACGAAAGCCTTCATGTGCAACGTGAAGAAGGGGGAGGTGTAGCCATGGCCCGCACGCTGGCGATGTTCACGGACACGTCGCTGTGCATCGGCTGTCGCGCCTGCCAGGTCGCCTGCAAGCAGTGGAACGAACTGCCGAGCGAGCAGCCGGAGTGGACGGGTTCCTACCAGAACCACGCCAACTTCACCGACAAGACGTACCGCCTGGTCCGTTTCATGGAGAAGCCGCAGGCGAACGGCGAGCTCTCCTGGCTCCTCATGTCGGACGTGTGCAAGCACTGCGCCCAGGCCGGTTGCCTCGATGCCTGTCCGACCGGGGCCATCTACCGGACAGAGTTCGGCACGGTCAACATCAACCAGGACGTCTGCAACGGCTGCCGCTACTGCGTCAGCTCCTGCCCCTTCGGCGTGGTCTCCTTCAACCACGACACGGGGCGGGCCAACAAGTGCACCTTCTGCAACGACCGCATCCACAACGGGCTCGGGCCCGCCTGCGCCAAAACCTGCCCCACGGATTCCATCCAGTTCGGCTTCCGCGACGAGCTGGTGACCAAGGCCGGCAAGCGCGTCGCCGCGCTCAAGGAGATGGGCTACAAGCAGGCGCAGCTCTACGGCGCCGACACCAACGGGCCGCTGGGCGGGCTCAACGCCTTCTTCTTGCTGCTCGACAAGCCGTCCACGTACGCCCTGCCCGAGAAGCCGCTCCTGCCCCAGCGCAACGTGCTGGTCGATTCCCTGCTCTCGGTGGGCTCGGCGCTGCTGGTCGGCGTGGGGGCGGTCCTGGCCTTCCGCGAGCGTGGTGGCAATGCGAAAGGAGGCGGCGATGCTTAAGGCGCCGGACTGGCATCTCCTGATCGTCTGGTATTTCTTCCTCGGCGGGATCGCCGGGGGCGCCTACTTCACGGCCGCGATCGCCGACAACTTCGGCAGCCCCAAAGACAAGAGCGTCATCCGCATCGGCTACGTACTGGCCCTGCTGCTGATCGGGCTCTGCGGCATCCTGCTGATTCTCGACCTCGGCACGCCGAGCCGCTTCCTCAACATGGTCACGAACTTCAGGTTCTGGAACCCGATGTCGATCGGCGCGTGGATGCTCGGCGTCTTCGGCCTCTTCGCCTTCGTCTCCTCGGCGCTGTCCTTCGCCGGCGGCGAGGGCGTCGCTCCGCTCAGGCGGCGGCTGAGCCTGATCGGCACCATCTCCGGCTTCTTCATCGCGGCCTACACGGGCGTGCTCCTCTCCGTCTCGGCGCTGCCGTTCTGGAGCGAGGCGCGGCTCATGGGCGCGCTCTTCCTGGCGTCCGGAGCCTCGACAGGGATGGCGGCGATCTCGCTGCTGCTCTACCTTTCCGGGGAGTCGGCGGGCGAGGGGTTCAGCAAGGTCAAGCGCGCCGACCGCTACGCCATCATGTTCGAGATAGTGGTGCTCGCGGCCTTCCTTGTGTTGTTGGGGGGCGCGGCCGGGCCGCTCGTATCGGGCCAGCTGGCTCCGCTCTTCTGGGGCGGCCTCGTGGTTGTCGGGCTCGTCATCCCGCTGCTGGTGGATCTCGTCGGGCTCAAGGTGCCCGGGGCCGTGCCCGCCGCCCTCGTGCTCGCGGGCGGTTTCATCCTGCGCTACGTCATCGTCATGGCAAACGTCTGATCTTTCTGGTTCCGGGAGGGAGCGAGCGCCGGTCCTACTGAGGGTTGGTTCGGCTCGCCTCCGGCTGCGTCTCACAGTGCTTCCCCGGAGACCCCCCCCCACCGGCTTCTGCTTCGGGTTTGGCGATAGAGCAAGGGTCTCCCAACCGAGGCCCTTGGTCTTTCCCGACGGGCGTGGCACGATAGGGCGATGCGCACCTATTTCCAGCTCAAGAGCGGCCGCCTGGGCGAGGTCAAGGGCGAAGTCGTCCGCGAGCAGCCGCTGACCGTCTACGTCGACGGCGAGCGCTTCCTGACCCTCCTCTGTTCGCCGTTCGAGCTGGACGCCCTCGTCCTAGGGTACCTCTGGATGGAGAAGGTCATCGGGAGCCTCGACGAGGTCGCGGGGCTCCAGATCTCCGAGGTGGACGGCCGCGCCGACGTGACGCTGACGCGGCCGGTGACGCTGCCCACGGAGCGCATCCTGACGTCCGGCTGCGGCGGCGGCATCACGTTCCGCATCGACCCTCGCCTCTTCCCCCGCAACGTCTCAGACCTGCGCGTCCGCCCGGCGGAGCTGGGGGCCCGGATGCGCGATCTCATCCAGGAGGCCGTCCACTACCGCGCTTCGCGGGGCATCCACGGCGCCGCCTTGGCCGACCGCGACCGCATCCTGCTGGTCGCCGAGGACGTGGGCCGCCACAATGCCGTGGACAAGCTCATGGGCATGGCGCTGCTTCGCGGCATCTCCGTGACGGACAGGATTCTTCTCTCCACTGGGCGCGTGTCCTCCGAGATGCTGCTCAAGGCCGCCCGCATGGGCGTGCCCGTCGTCGCCTCGCGCACCTCGCCCACGGAGATGGCCATCGCCCTCGCTGAGCAGCTCGGCGTGACCGTGGTGGGCTATCTCCGCGGCGAAAGCCTCAACCTGTACGCCGGCCAGGCCATCGAGCTGCCGGACGTCTCCTGAGCCATGCCGGACTACGCGGGACTGTGTGCGGAGTGGCAGGAGATGCTCACGCGGCGGCGCGCAATGGGCGACGCGCTCGCCCTGTGGACCTCGGTGCTCGATGGCTGGCGCGGGTGGCAGGACCCCGGGGTTGAGCCCTTAAAATGGAGCGCGGAGGAGTGCCGGGAGCGCTGGGAGAGGGGCGTACCGCTCCTTGCCGAGGCTGTGCCCGCCATCGCACGCGAGTCTCTCGAAGAGATCCTGGGGCCGGTCATGGAGCGGCTTGCCGCTGCCGGACCCGACGACGCCCTGGCGCTCGGACGATTTGCCGAGGCCTGGGACGCGGGACGCATCGGGCCTGCCGCGCTCTTCCCGGCCTCCGGCAAGGACGCGGCCGCGGCGCTCCTGCCCGCTGCGCTCCAGGACGAGGCTGGTCTCCCCGCCCACCTCGCGGGCTTCCTCGCTCACGCCGGGGTGCGCCCCGCGCTCGAGACCTTCTTCTCACTCGTCCGCGCGCTTCCGGAGGGCGGCTGGGACCGTGGTTTCTGCCCGTGGTGCGGCGGCCTGCCATCCTACGGCGACCTGCTCGAGGACGGCCGGCGGCGGCTGTCCTGCCATCTCTGCGGCAGCGCCTGGACGGCCGCGCGCCTTCGCTGTCCCTTTTGCCAGGGGTGGCAGTCGGGCGACATGGTGCGGCTCCTGGGCGGGGGCGCCGAGGAGGGCTACTTCGTGGAGGCGTGCCTGGCGTGCCGGGGCTATCTCAAGGGCGTGGACCGACGGGAGCGCTGGAACGCGGCCTCGCCGCTCGTGGAGGATTGGGCCTCGCCTCATCTCGACTACTACGCCGCGCGGGAAGGGTACTGGCGGGGCACTCCGTCCCTTGCCCAGCTCTTGCCACCGGACTCAGACCCCGCCGCATGAACGCCGTTGTCTTTGACGTTGCGCTCACGGCCTACATCGTCGCCGCGGCCGCGGCTCTGGGCTCGCTCTTCGGGCGACGGGAGGACCTGGCGCGCTTCGCGCGCCTGCTGACCGTGGCCGGCTGGGCGTGCCACACCGGGGCGATCATTCTCCGCGGGGTGGAGCTTCGCCGGGCGCCGGTGCTGACACTGGCCGAGGGCGTCTCGGTCGTGATCTGGGTCGCGGTGCTCTTCGGTCTCTGGATCGAGTACCGCTTCGGGATCACGACCTTCGGCGCCTTCTTCCTGCCGGCTATCCTGGCTCTCGGCCTGGGGCTGCCGACGGGGCTCAGGGGCCTGGCTCTCGAGCCGCAGTTGCAGAGCGGCTGGGCCGTCGTCCACGTGGCGCTGATCCTGGTGGGATTGGCCGCGCTGGTTCTCAACTTCGGCAGCGCCCTCATGTACGTGCTCCAGGAGCGGCAGATCAAGGCCAAACGTCGCGGCGCCTTCTACTACGGGCTCCCGGCGCTCGAGACGCTCGACCATTTGACGCTGGTGACGCTCACCGTGGGTTTCCCGTTCCTCACGGTGGGGCTCGTTCTTGGGATACTCCAGGCTGGGGGCGTGCTCCAGGCTGGGCGCTCCTGGGCCGGTCTGCTGGCGGGCGACCCGCTGGCACTCTTCTCACTGGTCATGTGGCTGGTCTACGCGGCGACGCTGGCGGGCCGCGCAGTCGGACGGTGGCGGGGTCGACGGGCGGCCTACTTCGCGATCGTCGGCTTTTGCGTGCTGCTGGCGACGCTCGGCGCGGGCGCCTTCTTCCATGGACGGCACGGCTCGTGATCCACACGGTCTTTGTGGCCGGCTTATCTCACCGCACCGCGCCCATCGACGTCCGGGAGCATCTCGCCCTCGATGAGGACAAGCTGCGCGAGGTGCTGTCGGATGTCGCGGGGCGCGGGGTCTGCTCCGAGCTGATGATCCTCTCCACGTGCAACCGCGTCGAGGTCTACGGTGTCGCGGAGGTGCCCGGCGAAGCGCACGGAGCAGCCTTTCGACAAATGACCGCCCAGCGGGGCATGGACTTCCCGGCTCTCGAGCCGCTGCTCTACACGAAGACGGGCGCCGACGCGGTCCTGCACGCCTTTCGGGTCGCCGCGAGCCTCGACTCCATGGTGCTGGGCGAGCCGCAGATCCTGGGCCAGGTCAAGGACGCCTTCGCGCTCGCCCAGTCGTGCCGCGTCGTGGGGCCGACGCTGCACGCGCTGATGAGCCAGGCCTTCGCCGTTGCCAAGCGTGTGCGCACCGAGACGGAGATAGGGCGCTATGCCGTGTCCGTGTCCTTCGCCGCCGTCGAGCTGGCGCGAAAGATCTTCGGCACGCTCGACGGCAAGACGGTGCTGCTGATCGGGGCGGGGGAGATGGGCGAACTGGCCGCCCGGCACCTCCAGGACCAGGGGACGCTGCCCGTGTACGTCGCCAACCGCACCTGGGGCCGCGCCCAGGACCTGGCGCGTGACCTCGCGGGCACGGCCGTCAGGTACGAGAACTTCCCGTCTGTGATGGCCGAGGTAGACATCGTCATCACCTCGACGGCAGCCCCCGAGCCGATCATCAGCGTAGCCGACGTCGAGGCGGTGCTGCGCGCGCGCCACGAGCGTCCGCTCTTCTTCATCGACATTGCCGTCCCGCGGAACGTCGAGCCGGCCGTCAACGACCTCGCCAACGCGTTCTGCTACGACGTCGACGACCTCCGCTCGGTCGTCGAGTCCAACTTGCGCGAGCGCCAGCGGGAAGCGCAGCGGGGCGAGGTCCTTGTCGAGCGCGAGGTCGGCAAGTTCGTCGACCGCCTCAAGGACCTCGAGGTGGTGCCGACCATCGTGTCGTTAAGGGAAAAGCTGGAGGCTATTAGGCGGGGCGAGGTGGCGCGCGCCCTCGGGCGTCTGCCGGGCGCGGATGAGGCGACCAAGCAGGCGATCGAGGCGCTCTCACAGGCGATCGTGAACAAGGTCTTGCACGGCCCCACGGTCAAGCTGCGTGACTCGTCGCGGGCGGGCCAGGGGCGCCGTTGGGTCGAGGTCATCTCGGAGGTGTTTGGGCTCGGGGCCAAGAGCCGGACAGGTCCGGAGTCATGAGGACGCTCAGGCTCGGCACCCGCGGCAGCCGGCTCGCCGTCACCCAGTCCGGGCAGGTGGCCGACGCCCTCCGGGCACGCGGCGCGGAGGTCGAGATGGTGGTCATCCGCACGTCGGGCGACCGTTTGGCGGATGTCGCCCTCGCCGACTTCGGAGGCAAGGCGCTCTTCGTGAGGGAGATCGAGGAGGCTCTCCTCGACGGCAGGGTGGACGCGGGCGTGCACAGCCTCAAGGACATGCCCGCCGTGCTGCCCGCCGGTCTCTGGCTGCCGGCCTATCCCCCTCGTGAAGACCCACGCGATGTCCTGCTCACGCGCTCGGGCGGCGGGCTCGACGAGCTGCCGCGTGGCGCCCGCATCGCCACCTCGAGCCTGAGGCGGCGCGCCCTGCTCTTAGCGAGACGTCCCGACCTCAGCATCGAGCCTATCCGGGGCAACGTGGACACGCGGCTGCGCAAGCTCGAAGAAGGTCTCTGCGACGGCCTCGTCATGGCCCGCGCGGGGCTCGAGCGTCTGGGCCTGAAACCCGAGCACGCCCACGCGCTGTCCGTGGAGGAGTTTCTTCCCGCCGTGGGGCAGGGCATCCTGGGCGTGGAGGCGAGAACGGCCGACACCGAAGTGCTCGAGGCGCTGCGGGGCGTGGACCACACCGGGACGAGGATGCAGGCCTTGGCGGAGCGCGCGTCCCTCCGCCGGCTGGGGGCAGGCTGCCACACGCCCGTGGCGGGCCACGCGCGCCTCGACGGCGACGGCATCTCGATCGCCGGGCTCGTGGCGAGCGTCGACGGAGTGACCATGCTCGCGGGCGAGGTGAGCGGACCGGGCTCCCGAGCGGAAGCGCTCGGCGAGCGTTTGGCCGAGGATCTGCTGGCCCGCGGGGCGCGCGCTCTACTCGACGCCGGTGGCCCCGGATGACGGCCGTCTCGGCCGCGCGGCCGCTGGCCGGAAGGGTCGTGGTTGTGACGCGCCCGCGCGCCCAGGCCCAGGCCTTTGCCGGCCTGCTTGAAGCGGCCGGCGCGCGCGTCATTCTCGTGCCGACCATCGCCATCGAACCCCCCGCCTCGTGGGAGCCGCTGGACCGCGCGCTCGAGCGTCTCGACGACTACCGGTGGGCGGTTTTCACCAGCGTCAACGGCGTGGAGATGACGCGGCGCCGTCTCGAGGAGAAGGGCCGCGGCGCCGACGCGCTTCGCGGGCGCCGGTTGGCCGCGATCGGTCCCGCCACTGCCGAAGCTCTTCGCGCGATGGGGCTCGAGACCGAGGTCGTGCCTGAGGAGTACGTCGCCGAAGCGCTCGGCGAGCGGCTGCGCGCCCTGATCAGGCCC
>ORMF011160370.1_pt1 | contig 10409 bp, 6 predicted proteins | sample 1779871 | NCBI WGS metagenome assembly ORMF01 (sample SAMEA104232316, study PRJEB22302) | groundwater metagenome | biome: forest; feature: aquifer; material: groundwater | place: USA | collected 2011-08-07 | depth 5.4 m
GCTGTCGGTTCAGGCGAAGGCTCGGCGAGCAGGCGAAATATGAGGCGTTGTCTTGTCCTCCCAGAGCAGAGCTCGGAGCATAGATGCGTCTTTCATTTGGTAAGCGGCGAGGTCGCGCAGGAGTTCTGCGGTCGTTTTCGCCGAAAGGGTTGTACTGCCAGTCGATCGCGCGGCGAACCCGCGCGGCCACTTCACCGGTGGCGATTGCCCCGGGCTTGAAAGGCGCCGGGCTTGCGATTCGGGCTGGTGAAGGTGCGGCCGCCGCCGCCCATTTCGTCTTTGGACTTTGCCTCGTTCACCGTGATCTGGCGGCCGCCGATATCCACGTGGTTCAGTTTCTCGATCGCGAGCTTGCCTTCCTCTTCCGTGTTGAAGGTGACGAACGCGAAACCGCGGGGCCGGCCGGTATAACGATCGCTCGCCAGATAAACGTCCGTCACGTTCCCAAACTGGCCAAAGGTCTCGCGCAGATCGGCTTCCGTCGTTTCAAAAGCCAGGTTTCCAACGTAGAGCTTGGAGGTCATCGATGAGTTCTTTCGTAGGCTTCGTTCGGCTTTCAGCGTGTTCCCGATCATCGGGTTTCGAATCGTCACTGAACTTGAAGCTCACCGAAGACTCACCAGCGACTGCGTCTAAACGCAATTTACGTGGCAGCACGGTCCGCCCTTCCCGGCCAAACGCAAGGATCATTCCAACTTGCTCGTTGGTATTGGCGGGCGTCTGACATTTCCGATCCGGCCTCGACTAATCGCGCTTTTTCAGCGACCTTGGCCGTCTGATTTCGTGCGCATCACGTCGCGGCAACCGGGCTGCTGCTGATCTTGCCCGACCCACCCGCCCATGAACGAACTTCCCCCCGCGGCCCGGCCGCACCGCGCCGAGCATTTCTCCCCCCGGCTGCTCTTGTTGACGGTCGCGATCACCTTGGCCGCCCTCGGCCTGGCCCTGCGCTTCCTGGCGCCGACGCTGTGGCAGGTCCAGCTCGCCGCGCCGGCCTGGGGGTTCGTCCTGGTGTTCGCGGCAATCAGCCTGCTGGACTGCTTCGTCGAGTATTTTTTCCATCGATACGTGCTGCACCGGCCGGCGCTCCCCGGGCTGGGCCGGTTTTACCGGCAGCATACGCTGCATCACGCGCTGACGCGGATTGCGCGCAAGCCGTCGCGCGACGGTCGCGGCCTCCTGTTCGTCGAAAACAAGTTTCCGATCACCGAACCCGAACAGACGGAAGGATCGTTTTTCCCCTGGTACTCCCTCGCGGTCTTCGCCGTGCTGCTCACGCCCGTCTTCGCGTTGCTGCAGTGGCTGGCCCCCGGCCTGCCCTGGTTTCTCGCCGGGTATGCGGCGCTGGCCACTTCGTTGATGGTCTACGAAGGATGGCACGCGATCAATCACTGGCCGTTCGAGCGGTGGGCGCCGCTGATCGATCACCGCCGCTGGGCCTGGTTCTGGCGGCCCGTCTACAGCTTTCACCTGCGGCATCACGCGGTGATCGACTGCAACGAGTCGGTCTCGGGCTTTTTCGGCCTGCCGGTGGCCGACTGGCTGTTCCGCACCTGCGTGATTCCGGCCACGATTTATGCGGATGGCGAGGAATGGCAGCCCGTGAACTTCACCGCGCCGCAGCCGCGCGCGCTCATTCGCTGGCTGGACCGCTGGGCGGACGCCGCGGTGACGGCGAAACGCGCGGCGGCGACGCCACCTGGGCCGGAGCGCGTCTACTCGCGTGGCGAGGAGATCGCGAACTGGCTCACGCATGGCATCGGCGCCGCGCTGAGCATCGTCGGCCTCACGCTGCTGATTGTCTTTGCGAGCGTACGGGGCGATGCGTGGCACGTCGTGAGCTTCACCGTGTTTGGACTGTCGCTGCTCGCGCTCTATATCACCTCGACGCTCTATCACCTCGCGCGGAGCGAGCGCAGCCGCTGGCTTTTCCGGCGGCTCGATCACGCCGCCGTCTTCGTGCTGATCGCCGGGACGTACACGCCGTTCCTCCTCACCAATCTGCGGGGCGCGTGGGGCTGGTCGCTCTTCGGCATCATCTGGGGCCTGTGCGGCGCCGGCGCGGTGTTCAAGTTTGTGGGCGGCGTGCGAACGCGCCTGGCGTCGGTGGTGACCTACCTGTTTGCCGGATGGCTGATCGTCGTGGCACTGGGGCCCATGCTGACGCGCGTGCCGACGGCCGCGCTCTGGCTGCTGCTCGCGGGTGGGCTTTGTTACACCGCCGGCGTGCCGTTTTACCTCTGGCGCCGGCTGCGCTACCATCACGCGTTCTGGCATAGTTTCGTGCTGGGCGGGAGCGCCTGCCATTTTCTCGCCGTGTTGCTGCTCGTGCTGCCGGCCCGGCCGTGAGCAAGCGCCGGATTCACGGAGCGGACGATACGGAAGCCGTCGCTCGGTAACACAAACCTGCGGTGTGCAGCCCTAACCCTGGGGGCATGCGGTTGGGTTGAGGTGGAACGCGACCTTGTAGGCGCGTTCCTGCGCGCAAACGTCGACGGCGCCCGGCGGTCGCCGTCCACCCTGCATGCTTCATCGCCTGGTTCAGAATCGACTCGTGACGCCCGCTTTGAAGCTGGTGCCCGGCCCCGCCGCGTAGGACGGAATCTCGCGCCCGAAGGCGTGGAGGTAGTCGTTGTTGTTCCAGTCGTTCGTCAGGTTGTAGATGTCGCCGAACAACGTGTAGCGGCGGTTGAGCGTGTACTGCAGCTTGAAGTCCCAGAGCGTTCGCGCGTGCTGGTACACATTGTAGAGCATCGTGCCCGGCAACACGCCGGCGCCGGTGCCAAAGTTGCCGGAGGCGGCACTGCGATAGAACTCGCCGCGGTAATTCGCCATCAGCCGCACGTCGAATCCGTAACCGCGGTACGTCAGGCCGGCATTGAACGTGCGCGGAGTCAGGTTCGGTAGGCGCTTCGTCGTGCCGGTCGCCGAGCCGAAATCGCCCTTCGTCTCGAGGTACGTGAAATTCGCATACGAGCCGAACCCGCGCCAGAAGCCCGGCAGAAAGGTGAACTGCTGCTGGTGGTTCAACTCGATCCCGCGGATCCGGGCCGACCCGATGTTGCGGTTCTGCGAGATGGTCCAGCCGGCGTAGTCGCCGCCGAAGCCGTTGTCTGCCCCGTCCGGCACCGTGGACTGGAACGACCGGAAATAGTTTTTGATCTGCTTCAGGAAGACGCCGGCGGAAATCTGGCCGACGCCGGAGAGATACTTCGCCACCGACACGTCGAAGTTGTCGGAAGTGTAGGGCTTCAATCCGGGATTGCCGGCGGAGAGCGTCTGGTTCAGCTCGTTGGGCACGAGCGTGGGCAGCAGGCTCACCGGGCTCGGCCGCGTGATCGAGGTGGACCAGCTGGCGCGCGCCTGCGTGTTCTCGGTCAGCGTGTACACGAGGTGCGCGCCCGGCAGCGTGTTGTGGTACTTCGTTCCCTGGGTGACCCAGCCGCGGAAGTTGTCGCGCGCCCGCGCGGCGTTCGCCTCGGGGGTCGCCGTCGCCAGATTGTTGTTCGTCGCATTCGAGACGCGCCGATAATTGCTGCCTTCCGTTCTGGTTTCCTCGACGCGCACGCCAGTCAGGAGCCGCAGCCGGCCGAACTTGACGCTGCCCTGCCCGTACGCGGCGTTGATCGTTTCGGCGAAGGACGCGTCGTTCAGTCGCGACTGGTACTCCGTGTTCCAGACGTCGCTCGCCGTTTGCCGCCAGTTGCCGCGATTCGCCCACACGTCGCCCGCGAGTCCCGAGCCCGGCAGTTGGAGGAAGGGAAACGGTCCGTAATGCCCCTCCGACATTTTCATGGCGTACCCGACCCAGGGCGTGATCCCGCCGGTCGCCGGCGTCGTCGCGGGACCGGCGTAAGTGTAATAGTTGAGATCGCGGTTCGCCGTCTGCGCATAGCGCGCCTGCTTGATCCCGAGTTTCACGCTCGCGGGGAAACGCGCGACGAAGTCCTTCTGCAAATCCACCCGGCCGCCCCGGCGGAGGGCGGGGGCCGAGTAGCTGATCAGCTGCGAGTCCGGCCGCACGGCGTAATTCGCCGGATCGGTCCAGTCGGGTCCGCCGGTCTGCGCGACCTGCGGCGCCCAGTCCTCGCGGCCGCGGCGATCCAGCTGCCAGCTGACCCCGGTGAGCCGTGCGAACAGCTGGTTGAGCTGCGGGTACATCGTGCGGTTCTTCGAATAGTTCACATCGATCGTCAGCGTGGCGCTGCGATCGAACAGCTTCTGCTCGATGCCGCCGGACAGCGCGGCGCTCTCGCTTTCCCGCAGGTACACGACCGACTCGAGGTCGACGGTGCCGTTGCGGGCATTCACGAGATCGTAGGTGCTGCCGGGCAGGAAGTTGGCCGCCGCGGCCGTGGTGGTCAGTTTCCAGCGGAAATACGACGGCCACGAGCCGCTGCGCCGCTTGTTGCGGCTGTAGGTGCTCTTCACATACACCGTCGTGTTCTCGGTGACCTTGTAATCGGCGTTCAGGCCGAGGTTGAGCGACGGCGACTGGTGGCCGGCGGCGCCCCACTGGCCGGCACCGTACGCGCGGAGCAGCGGCTCCGTCGGCGCGCTCGCGGCGGTGAAGAACGCGGTCTGGGCGGCGGCGGCCTGCCGCGGGCCCACCTCGGTGATCAGCCCGTTGCCGATGTTGCGCATGAACGTGCCGACGATCCCGAGGTTGTTCCGTCCGCCGAACACGCTGTAGACGTCGGAGTAACTCAGGTTGATCAGATCGAGTTCGGGATGATCCTTGTACGGCACGCTGCCGTCCTGGTAACTGCGCGCCCAGGCGGTGCCGGCCGTGAGGGTGATGAGCCGGCCCGGCGTGCGATCGTACGCGCGCTTCGTCCGCAGATTCATGTAGCCGGCGATGGCGTTGCCGTCCATGTCGGGCGTGGGCGACTTGATGATCTCGACCGACGCGAGCGTGCCGGTGCTGACCTGGCCGAAGTAAACGTTGCCATTGCTGATTTGCGTGCCGCCGGAGACCGCGATTTGCGCGCCGTCGATCAAGAGCGACGAGAAATCCTGCGTCATGCCGCGGATGTAAACCGCGCCGACCTCGCCGCCGGCGCCATCGACGGCGACACCGGGCAGCCGCTGCAGCATTTCACCGACTGACGCCCCCGGATTGCCGAACGCGTCGAGCGCCGCGACGGTGCGGACATTGGCCGCCTGCCGCTCCTCCTGAATCGCGGCGGCCTGGCCCTCGCGCAGGCCCTTCACCACGAAGCGATCCATCTTGTACAGCGACGAACTCAGGGCGACATCGCGCTGCATCCGCTCGCCGGCGGCGATTTCCACGCTCAGTCGCTGCGGATCGAGCCCGGGGTAGGCGAACGCCAGCGCGTGCGGGCCTGGCGGGAGCGAAAGCTGGTACCGCCCGTCAACGTCGGTGAGCGCGCGCAACTCGGTGCCCTCGACCGTCACGACGGCGTTCGCCAGCACATCGCCGGTCGCCTGGTTGGTGACGCGACCGGTCGCGAACCCCGGCGGCGCCTCGGCGCCAGCCAGGCCGGCCATGAGGGTAAACCAGCCGAAGACCAGAATTCCGAGTGTGGGGGGTTTCGCGTGGGCGATTTTCACGATCTGCGCATACGTCGGGGCGGGGAGAAGTAAAGGGCGGAGTGTCCGGGGCGCCGCCCGTGAGTCGACGCGTCGGACGGTCCACCACGGCTCCGCGTTGCAGCCGCGACGGGCTCCGGACGATATCCACGCATGCTTTTCCTCTACCCCCTGCTTCCAGGGCGCCGCGGCGTCGCCGTGCTGTTGCTGGCGTTCGCATCCTCGTGCGGCCTGGCCGCCGACTTCGATGTGCGCGCGTTCGGCGCAAAGGGCGACGGCCGGACGGTCGACAGCGCGGCGATCAACCAGGCGATTGACGCGGCGGCGGCGGCGGGCGGGGGGGTCGTGCGATTGCCGGCCGGCACCTACCTGAGCTTTTCGATTCACCTCAAGAGCCACCTCACGCTGCAGTTCGATCCCGGCGCAACGCTGCTCGCGGCGGCGCCGTCGCCCGAGGCCGGCGGCTACGATCCGGCGGAGCCGAACGAGTGGGGCGATCGGCTGCAGTATCAGGATTTCGGGCACAGCCACTGGCACAACAGCCTGATTTGGGGCGAGAATTTGACCGACGTCAGCATCGTGGGCCCGGGATTGATCGACGGCACCAAGGGGCTCTCGCGCAACGCGGACCCGATCGGACGCGGGCCGAACGGCACCGGTCCCGCCGGCACGGGCGGCCCGGTCAACAGCGGCGGCGTCGGCAACAAGGCGATCGCGCTGAAGAACTGCCGCCACGTCGTGCTGCGCGACCTCTCGCTGCTGATGGGCGGTCATTTCGCGTTGCTCGCGACCGGCGTGGACGATCTGACGATCGACAACGTGCGGATCGACACGAACCGCGACGGGCTCGACCTCGACTCGTGCCGGCACGTGCGCGTGGCCAACTGCGCCGTGAACACCCCGAACGACGACGCGATTGTCCTGAAGAGTTCCTTCGCGCTGGGCGCGGCGCGGGCGTGCGAGCACGTGACCATCACGAACTGCCAGGTGAGCGGCTACGATGCCGGCACGTTTTTCGACGGCACCTGCCAGCGCACGCTGCAGCGCGCACCGGATCGCGACGGACCGACCGGCCGGATCAAGCTCGGCACCGAGTCGAACGGCGGATTCAGGAACATCACGATCAGCAATTGCGTGTTCGATCGCTGCCGCGGGCTGGCGCTCGAGACCGTCGACGGCGGCGCGGTGGAAGACATCGCCATCTCGAACATCACGATGCGCGAGGTGACGACCGCCCCGCTGTTCCTGCGCATCGGCAATCGGGCCCGCGGTCCGGCCGGCACGCCCATCGCCACGATGCGGCGGATCAGCATCAGCAACCTCGTGGTGTCCGACGCGGATCCGCGGTACGCGTCGATCATCGCCGGCCTGCCCGATCACCCGATCGAGGACGTGCGGCTCAGCAACGTTCGGATTGCCTACCGGGGCGGGCTCACGATGGAGCAGGTGGCGAAGCAGCCGCCCGAGCTGGTGAACACCTTCTTCCTGCGGACACCCGGCCAGCGCGGCGACGCGCCCGCGACCTCCGCGTCGGCCCGCGATCCCTTCGACGTGCCGGAACGCGAGAATGGCTATCCCGAGCCGAGCATGTTCGGGTTGCTGCCGGCCTACGGACTTTTCGTGCGGCACGCCAGGAACGTCACGGTCGACAACGTGGAGGTGAGTTTCGCGCAGGCCGATGAGCGCCCGGCGGTCGTGCTGGTGGATGTAACGGGCGCCGAGTTTGCGCGCGTGAAGGCGCAGCGGGCGGGCGGCGCGCCCCTGTTCGTCCTGCGTGGCGTCCGCGATTTTGCGGCGCACGATTGTCGCGACGTGCCCGACACGAATCGCGCCAACGCGGAGAACGAGACGCTGCCGTGAGCACAACCACCCTCCATCGGCGCCGTCCCCCGCCTCCGCGGGAGCCCGATCGCCCGCGGATGGCATTTCACGTGAGGCGCTTTCAAGACCTCCTGGAGCGAACGCACGTCTTGGGTGGCGCGGTCAACCTGACTGCGCGCGCTCACCGGGGAAGCTCGAGCACGGTCAGGTTGACCGTGCTACGGCGGCGTTTCGCCAGCGAGGTTTTGAAATGAGCTCACGTAATGCGTGAAAATGGAAAATTGTCCGCGAGGCGGCGGACGCAGGCGGGCGAGGCGCGGCGAAAGCACCCTCCACAGATCCGCGCGGTGACCCGGTGTTTGGTTTGAGCTTTGGCGCGGCGCGGTCAAAGTGATCGCCATGCACCAGGAACGAGGAGTCTCACGTCGTGATTGGCTGTTCGGCACGATCGTCGCGGGGCTGACGGTGCGGCAGCTCGCGTTCGGCGCGCAGCCGGTTTCGAAAACGTCCGCGAGCAAGCTGCGCATGCCGGGACTTTTTCCCGGCCGCGTCGTGGGCGTGTCGCATCCGGGCTGCCTCGTCGATGGAAAGTTCCAGGCGGAACCGATCGGCCGCGTCGTCCGTGACGGCCTGCTGCGCTTGACCGGCGCGCCGGACGTGCCATCGGCCTGGCGATTGTTTTTCGAGCCCGGCGATGTCGTGGGCATCAAGGTTAATCCCGTCGGCGGCCCGCTCGTGATCAGCTGTCCGGAGGTGCTGCACGAAATCATTCGTGGACTCGAGTCCGCGGGCGTGCGGCGGAAAGACATCGTCGTCTACGATCGCTACCGCGAGGAGTTCCTGCGGATGGGTTTCGACCGCTGGCTGCCGGACGGCGTGCGCTGGATGTGCGCCGCGGAGAAGTACGATTCCGTGCAGCAGGGCATGGAGGGCTACGACCCCGACCACTACATGGACATGGCGGTGACACTGCCGGGGTACGATCGCAACGACGAGCGGGCGCGGCGATCGTATGCGGCGCGGTTCATCACGAAGGAAGTCAACAAGCTGATCAACCTGCCGGTGCTGAAGCACCACCAGTCCGCCGGCGTCACGCTCGCGCTGAAAAATCTCTCCCACGGCCTGGTGAACAACGTGTGCCGCACGCACTCGAGCAAGACGCTGAACGTGTGCGGCGCATTCATTCCGGCGGTGGTCGCGTTGCCGGTGATTCGCGAGAAAGCGGTGCTGCACATCCTCGACGGGATCCGCGGCGCCTATCACGGCGGGCCGTCCGCCCGCCCGCAGTTCGTCTGGGAGCACGGCACGGTGTACTTCGCCACGGATCCCGTGGCGCTCGATCACGTTTGCTGGGACGAAATCGAAAAGAAGCGGGTCGAGGCCGGCCTGAAGCCGATTCTCGAGGCGCCGCCCGATCGCTTCAGCACCTTCGCGCGTTGCCAGCCCGAGCACATCGAGATCGCCGGCGCGATGGGACTCGGCGTGTTCGAGCGGTCGAAGATCGACGTGCGGCGAGTCACGCTGGCGTTGTAGTAGCCTGCCGCGGTCCCGCGGTGAGCCGGCATCACGCGCGGCGGGCGACTGCTACTGCGCACGTCAAGCGTAGCGGTCGTGATAGCGCACCCAGTCCTGCGAGGCCTCGGGATTTTCGTCGCGACCTCTCGCCGTGAGGTCGAGGAAGTTGTACGTCGTATTCAACAAGTCGATGCCCCGCGCGTAAGTCGAGTAGGTGTGGTACACGTTGCCGCGACCGTCGCGGTAGAAGGCGCTCAGCCCCTCCCGGTCGGTCATGCCGCTCATCTCCGCGGGGACCGGGGCGTAGTTGTAGATCGCCGTGCCGCGCGCGATGTCCTCCGGCCGGAACGACACATGGAAATCATAGTTGAAGTCGCCGTCGTCCGACGAGACCCATTTGAATTTCCAGCCCATCCGTTTTTGGAAGGCACGGAGCTTTTTCCAGGGGGCGCGCGAGGCGACCACGAACGTGGTGTCACGCTGGCCGATGTGCACGTTGACGCTGTCAAAATGGTCCGCCCAGAACGAACAGTGGGGACAGCCCTCGTCGTCCGCGGGATCGAACATGAAGTGGTAAACCAGCAACTGGTGCCTGCCCGCGAACAGGTCCGCCAGGGTCTCCTTTCCCTGCGGGCCGTCGAAGACGTAGGTTTTCTCGATCTTCACCCACGGCAGCGCCCGCCGCTTTTCCTTCAGGCGATCGTGCAGCCGGAAAAAGTCCTTCTCCACCTTCAGCAGTGCCTGGCGGGCGCGGTTCCACGCGTCGCGCGACACGACCTCGTGTGACGCGGTTCCTTTGCGGATCGTTGATTTGGGCATGGGGTTTCGATGGGTTCGTCCGTCATTGAGTGCACTGTCTTCTCGCGCGGCGGATCCGCAACGAAATCCCCTAAAATGCACGCAGGCTGCGACGATCCTTTTCGATGCAACCGCAGAATACGCGGATCACGCGGAAAAACGGAGGCCGGAGATTCCCGCTACCTTCTGCGTCCTCCGCGTGTTTCGCGGTTAACTTGTTCGGGGCGTTCGTTTGGTTGCGGCTGCCCCGCTCTGTGCCCCAGAGGATTGAAGTGTTGTTTTGCGGCGAGCATTTCCAAGCCACTGATTTTAACAGAAGGAAACGAAGAGAACGAAGAGTCCGTCGTGTCCGTGCCCTTGGTTCCCTTCGTTGCCTTTTGTTCAAGAGGATTGGAGATTGAGTGTGGTTGCGGCTGCGCCGCGCTGGGAACTCTGTGATCAAGGATTGGCCACCCAGAATCGTCGCAAGAATCCGCGATCCGCGGAGAGCGTTTTGATCCGTGGTCAGTGGTCAGTGGTCCGAGGCGGCGCCAGCCCCCACGGCGACGGTAGCCCCCGCGCCGACTCCAACCCCGTCGGTCGCCGCGGTCCCGACGCCGGTTGTGGTGCCCGGGGCCAAGAAAGGGGGCATCCTCCAGCTCATCACCCAGAGCAGCTATCTCCTGGCAGGGGACCCCTTTAGCAACCGGGCGGGCGTGGTCCCCTACAACCTGTTGCTCAAC
>ORMF010235997.1_pt1 | contig 10407 bp, 11 predicted proteins | sample 1779871 | NCBI WGS metagenome assembly ORMF01 (sample SAMEA104232316, study PRJEB22302) | groundwater metagenome | biome: forest; feature: aquifer; material: groundwater | place: USA | collected 2011-08-07 | depth 5.4 m
CGCTTCCACTCCCAGCGCACCACCTCGGGGGGCAAGGCGATCTGGGCGATCCACTTGCCGAGATTCCAGGCCAACCGGGCGATTTGGAGCCATGCCGAGTTACCCAGAAACTCCGCTACCGGCATGCGCCACCCCGCGATTCCGTGACCAAATTGCTCGATGACGTTTTCCTGGTCGCAGCGCTGATAGCTCAGATCGATAATCTGTCGGGGACTGTAAGAGCGCGGCAGGTTGCTCAGCACCAGCCGGTAACGAAAATGCTCGAACAGCGCCCCTTGTCCATCGGTCTCTTCGATCAAAACCCGCCGCACGATCATCCGGCACGCCGAACCCAGCCCGGCGGGCTGATAGGCGATCTCGCTGATCCACTGCTTGACCGGACGCAGCGTGCGAAACTTTCGCTCCAGGGCTTTCTTTCGCCGGTAGTTCACCGTGCGCCCGCGGCGCGAAGGACCGCTTGGCTGCTGGCGATCGGCGCGTGGAACAAAGGGCTTCCAATCCTGCTCGGCAATCGCCTCGACCAGCGCCGCGCGGTTGGAATAGAGCCGCCCCCCGATCGCAAAGTACGCTCCCGCCTCAAGGGTTTCGTTGTAAACATCGGATCGGTCAAAGTCGGTATCTCCGCGGACAATGGCGTTTAGAAAATGGCGTCGCACCATCGGCAACACCTCTTTCAAAGCCTGGGCCGCCGCGTCCGAAGAGCGAGCATTACCCGGCTGGTTCACTACCTTCAGGCACTCCCCGGTGCCGCCCAGTGATACCACCAACGGCTGATACGACCAACGTCCGTCGTAGCTGAAGTCGGCTCCTTGCTTCTGTTCCCCATAAAGAGGCTTGATGTGCCCATCGAGATCCACCAGCGCATACTCTTGCTTTTTTCTCCGACGACCCACCCCGCGTGCCAGCTTGGACCACACCGCCTCCTGAACCTCGTCGGTGACCCCCGAGAGCTGTCCGATATTTTGGCTTGTTCTAAAGCGGCGCAGAAAATCCCCCGCCGTCGTCGGGTCGGGTATCCGACAGGCTCCCACCATGCGGCGCACCGCCTCGCTCCCTTGCAACGCCGCCTGGTCCTCTAAACACGTCCCGTCAGCGTACAACGTGTAGGCCAGCGCCAACACGTGGTCCGATTCGTGGTAGGGCGCGTGGCGCTTAAACAGCTCCAGCGATTCATCGATCCGCTGGGCGACCCCAAACCGCCGCACAAACTGCTGCGCCAATACCAGCCCGCCATAGTGGGTCATCTCGCCGCGCGGATCGCTCTCAAGATGGAGCAACGGGTGACGCATCACCCGCCCTTCGGTCTCAGGCCATGGAAGCTCCGCTCCATCTACGCTCGTACCTGAATTGACGTGACTTGCGCGCTTAAATGCGATAGATGCTTTCACTTGGGAGGCCCTCCGCTTATGGGGTTACGTTGCGGTGTGACTACTCTTCGTATACCTCATTTCAGAGGGCTTTTCCCGTTCTAAGCCTATGTCAAATTTTTATCTGTCCTCTAAGCGCTTACTTGAGGACTAGCCCTGCTCAGCAGGGGCGCAACGTTCCGTTTTCCGCTTCTATGCCACGGAGTTTGTCCCGCTAGTCAACAACGTTATCTCGCTTCGCACTACTTCGGCATGTCGGAGCGCTACTGGCTCGACCTGCAAGCGCGGTACGACTCGGTGGTGAAGAATGAACCTCTCCGGGCACTAGCAAGCCGGGAAGCGCGGCTCTGAGAGACATATTCAATCTAAAGGACTCCGCTTTCGTCCCTTGAACTTTTGAACGATCGCTTTCTTGGTTTTGAACGGCCGGAACGAGTGGAACATTTGGAACAGGGCTCTTTTACAGGAGGTCCCATGGACAATCTTAAGGTACGTAACCTAACCGACTATCGATCTCAAGTCGCGCCGTACCACGGACAAACGGTGCCGGCCTTTTCACCGGCTCCGAGTCCACCAAAACCCAAACTTCTCGATCAAGTTCGCCAAGCGATCCGCACGTGGCATTATAGTTACATGACTGAGAAGGCGTACGTCGGTTGGATCAAGAGATTCATCTTCTTTCATAATAATCGACACCCAGCGGAAATGGGGGAGGCTGAAATTGCCCAGTTCCTTTCAAGTCTGGGTCCCTTCAGTGAAATCGCTCACCAAAAGGCCACACAGGCTACTGGTTGTGTTGACACGGCAGGAAGTCAGGTCTACTCTCGGCTTCCTCGATCGCTCGGATTGGATCATGGCCTGGCTACTCAATTCGGCGTTCCCTTCCTGACCAGCCCCGGGGTTCGAGCGACCACAAGGGGATCACGCCTGCTGCGTTTGCTGCTCAATGAGCGTTACGTCCCGATTTGTATCGCAGGATCCAACCGTAGATTACCAAGTTGATCATGATCACCACCGTGCCCAGTGCGATCTGCGTCTCGCGTGTCAACCCTTCGGGATACAGGATTGGCAGGATGTAGTGAGCGACGAAATCCGAATCGTAACCGTCGCTTCCTGATTTTGCCCTGAGCCGGTTCTCGAGCGGAGTCAACGGGCAGATCCAGCCGCTAAATTCGATGAACGCGGCCCAGATGGCCGCCGCGAGGTGAAACGGTATCACGCGGCGCCGGCGCGCGACCAAAAACCCGCCGAGAATAACGAACAGGACGAACGCGAAATGTACCAAGACAACCAAATCGGCAAGCAAGCGATAGAATGTTTGCGCGGCGATCATCGGTTTGGGTCAGGACGAATTGAGCGATGAGGTCACGGTCAAAGTCGGGCCGCGCACGCTTTCTTCGGGTTCGCCGGCCAATGTTGTGCCGCGGACCGACGGGCGGCGTCTATTGAATTCTGCCCCAGGCCCGCTCTGAGAGAGGAATGCGCCGCGGCGCTCCGGCGGGCGCCTGGGTCTGCTTGGCGCGCATCACTTTCCGCTTGGTCTCGGCCCAAGACCAGCGTTTGGTCTTTCTTACCTTGACCAGCGCGTCGTAGCTTTTCTGCAACGTCTTGATGCCGAAGCTCAATCCCTTTTGTTTTTGCGCGAGAAGGTGGGTAAATTCTTCGAAAGTGAGGCTTGATTTCAAGGATCGATCCGGCCTTGCTTGGGCCGGGCGTGGTTGTTGGGGGCTGGCCGTTGTCAGGCTCTCGTTGAACGCTTCGAGCATGCCGAACATGCGCCGCCGCTTGGGGGCACGACCTTGCAGGCGCTCGAGGCGCTTGTCTATCCATGCCTGGCCTCGCACCAGAGCCCAATTCACCGCTTCGTCCTCCGTTAAGAAGCGACTCGGGAAACGGACGAACGTGGAATCGTGAGAAGGGCCAAGGAACCAGTTGATGTCGACTTGCGGTGCCCAGCCGTGCTTGGCGCTGTCGTAGGTCGGGAAGGCCATCAGGACGTGATTGCGGTAGAGCCGGCTCCACATGACCGTTCACTTCTCTCCGGGGGGGCCGTTGCGCTTCGCGAGCAGTGAGTTAATAAACTACTCGTTGCGCCTGGAGCTAAATTGTCTTAGAAAGTCCAACTACGTAGAATTTAGTCCGCAAAAATTAAAAATCAAGGGATTCTTTAGAAAAGAGGAGTGCCGAGAGCCGGTTTATCATTTGTTAATGCATTCCTTGGAATTAAGCTAAAACAAACGGCTCATTTGGCTTTGTTGTATTTTCCGCCGACCCTTGCAAATCCTACTCAAGCGACGAAAAAGAGAATCTCCATGGCAACGAATCTGAAGTTCGGTTTGCTGCTGCCTCATTTCGGCGAACAGGCGTCGATCGAGAAGTGTCTTATCGGTGCGGCAAAGGCCGAAGCCTATGGCTTTGACTCCGTCTGGGTCAGGGACCATCTCGTCTTCGAGCCGCACGGCATTGAAGGAAACGATCACACGCATATTGAAGGGCTGCTGGTGCTGGCGGCGGTTGCCTCGGTCACGCAGCGGCTTACCCTCGGGTCCTCGATGGTGATCTGCCATCGACACCCGATTCATCTAGCTCAGGTCTTCGCCGGCCTGAGCGTTATCTCCGATGGGCGGCTGATCATGGGTATGGGGATCGGTGGCTTCCCCTATGAATTCATCGCCGCGGGCCGCCCGAGCGAGCTTGCGGACAGGGCCAAACTTGCAAGGACCAATGCTGAGATTTGCCGCCGGCTGTGGGCCGGTGAAAAGGTTTCGTCTAGCGACGACATCTTTTTATTCAAAGACGTAGAGCTAAAACCTATTCCGGTTCGGCCCATTCCGATCTGGTGCGGCGGCGGCACGCCGGCAGCATGCCGGCGCGCCGCGGAGTACGGCGACGGCTGGATGCCGGCGCGGATTACGCTGGCGACTTTCAGAAAATGCGTCACCTATTTGCGTGAGCTCTGTCAAAACGCTGCCAGGCCGATGATCACGGCGGCAGTCATGCCATTCACCAGCATCGGCAAAAACAAAGCCGCCGCGCTGGGCGCGGTGAACCCTCAGACTCTGATCGCCGAAGCAGAGAAATATTCCACTTGGGTCAAGCCCGCGTCCGGTCGATTCTCGACGCTGGAGGATATCGAAGGTTTCCTTCTCGCCGGAACGCCAGAGGACATCGTCCGCGCCACCCTCGCCTATGAGCAGTCCGGCGCGGACCATATCGTTTACGATCTGAGATTCCGCTACGCCGACTGGCACGAGCAGATCGCCATTCTGGGTGAAGAAGTCCTGCCGGCTTTGAGGGCGTAGCCATTGGCGACGGTTTTGGTTGCAGCCGAACATGCGGGGACAAGCGATCATGCGGGCGGCTACGGTTGATTTATCGACCTTGTTTTGTTAAGGATTTTTAGCACGGGCGATGATCGATGGGCGTGTTACGTGAGGCCCTTTTGATGTTTACGGACAAGATCGACTTAAAGGATTTTGAAAAGCAGGACCCGGAGTATCAAGACCTGCTACGCCGCGTGCTGGCTATCCAAGCGGACTGCGAGATCGGCGGTCCCAATCTCTACGTGAAGCATATTTTACCCAACGCCCCGACTAAATTAGACCAATTGATTGTCGCGCGTACGGCAGCCGAAGAGATGGATCACTATCGTAAGATAGCGCGTTTAGCGGGGAACATCGCCGTCGACGTTTCCTACGTGCTCAGCCGTTCCAATCGGGAACGCTACGTCGAAGCGTTTCGCGGCGAAATCCAGACCTGGGAGGACTACGCGGTGTTCGGCTTCCTGATCGATCGGGTCGGCCGTTATCAGCTCGAGGAATTCATCGGCTGTACCTATCTGCCGCTCGCGCGCGTGGTCGAAGATGCCGACGTGATCCGGGAGGAAGAGGGGCATATCGACTTTGGCACCAACAAAACCGCCGAGTACGCGGCCAAGGACGAGGAGTGGAAGGCAAGAGTTCAAAAAGCGGTGGACTACTGGTACGTTAAAGGGCTCGACATGTTCGGTAACAGCAAGTCATACCGTTCGGAGCGTTACATGTATTGGGGCCTCAAGCGGCGGCCTAACGCGGAGGCGCGCCAGCAGTATAAAGACGAAGTCGACGCGTTAATCACGAAAATGGGCCTGAAGATTCCCGATCCCAACAAAGGCCGTTTGTATACATAATCCAGGGGAAATGCATGCAAGCCGCGCCGAATACCGAAGCATTGGACCAGCAGTTTAAAGAATTCATTCAGGCTCTGAAGAGCGCGGTGGGCTCCGCCATGCCGCATCTGAAAGATGATCCGAAAGTCGTCGAGAAAGCGATCGGGGACTGCAAAGAGATTTTGGACGTCGTGCTGGAGGGCAAAGTCAAGGAGTGGCTTTCGTAAGCGCCGCTCTAGCGCGGCCCGCCAGCCTTGAAATCGCTGATTTGAAATAGGCGCCTGAATTCTCCAGGCGCCTTTGTTTATCCGCCTACGCAGAAGACCCCGGGCGTGAGCCCGGCGATGAATGCGTCGGACTGACCCTTCGTAGCTCGAAGAGCGAAGGAGGGTGAGTGCTTCGGCGGATTCCGCCGATGAAATTAAAGATACCACGGGCGTAAACCCGTGGAGCTTCTTCGTCAACGCTGAGTTTCAAATCGAGGGAGAAAAGACATTGAACATCGTCGTCTGCGGTAAGGTCATCCCCGCAAGTACCGTTACCATTGAGCTTGACTCCAGCACCAAGCGGATGGTGCGCAAAGGCGTGACGCATGAGCTTGACCCGGCCGCCGCGAGCGCGGTGGAAGAGGGTCTTCGGCTCAGCGAAAAACATGGCGGCGCGGTGACGCTCGTCACCATGGGCATCAGCGAGGTCACCATCGGCATCCGCAACGCCTTGGCCATGGGCGTCGCTTCCGCAGTGCATATTCTCGACGATGCGGTGGCCGGTTCGGACACGCTCGGCACGGCAAAACTGCTGGCGGCGGCGATCAAAAAACAACCCTTCGATTTAGTGATCTGCGCAACCGAGAGCAGCGACAGCTATTCGGGCATCGTCCATGGACAGCTCGCTCAATTGCTCGGCATTCCGGCGCTGACCTTTGCCAAAGAAGTGACGGTGGACGGCGGCAGGATTTCGATCAATCGCCAGAGCGAAAATGGCTACGACGTGGTGGAGTCGTCGCTGCCGGCATTGGTTGCGGTGAGCAGCGGAATCAACGAGCCGCGCTATCCCCAGCTCAAAGGCATCATGGCGGCGAAAAAGAAAGAGATCAAAGTCTATACCGCGGCGGACCTCGGCCTGGCGGCGGATCAGGTCGGCGAAAAGGGGGCGCGGGAAAAAGTGCTGACCATCGGGCGTCCGCCCAAGCGGGACGCGGGCAAGGTGGTGACCGACGAAGGGGAAGGCGGCAAGCAGATCGCTGATTTTCTTGCCGAAATCAAGGTGATTTAGGTGGCGGACCTCGTTTGGGTATTCGCGGAAATCGTCGACGATAAGATCACGACTACGACCTTGGAAATGCTCGCCAAGGCGGCCGAGGCGGGAAAAGCCGAGACGATCCTGCTCGGTCCCGCGCCGGCGGATGCCGCGCAAACGCTTGCGAAGCATGGAGCGAGCAAGATTTATCACTGCGCCGATCCGGTCTATCGAGAGTATCTCACGCTGCCGGCGGCCGAAACCGTCGCCGGACTCATCCAAAAGCATCAACCAGCGGTTCTTCTGTGCGCTTCCAGCTATGCAGGGCGAGACTTGGTCGCCAATCTAAGCGCCCGGCTCGACTGCGGCGCGATCAGCGATGTCGGCGATTTTCAATTGAAAGACGGCAGCGTGGAAGCGACCATCCCCGCCCTCGGCGCCACCTATCAGAATACCAGCACGCTCGTGAACCAGGGAACCAAGCTGCTTTTGGTGCGGCCCAAGTCATTCGAGCCCAAAGTCAACGAGCAACCGGCCGCCGTCGAAGAAGTGCCCGCCGTCGCGGATGAGGCGCTGCGCAAAGTGCATGTGAAGGAGCGGGTCGTGGTCAAGCGTGAGGGGCCGCAGCTCGAAGGTGCCAAGACGGTGATCGCCGGAGGACGCGGGCTCAAGGGTGAAGAACATTTTGCGATGCTGAAAGATCTGGCTGAACTACTCGGCGGCGCCGTCGGTGCCAGCCGCGCCGCTGTGGACGCCGGCTGGGTGCCTTACGCGATGCAGATCGGTCAGACCGGGAAGACGGTGAAGCCGGATATTTATTTCGCCTGCGGCATCTCCGGCGCCGTGCAGCATCTTTCCGGCATGAAAACCTCCAAGACCATCATCTCGATCAATAAAGATCCCGAAGCGCCGATCTTCCAGTACTCCGACTTCGGCGTCGTCGGCGACGTCTTCAAGGTCATTCCCCAGCTCATCGAAGAATTGAAGAAGCGCAAAGGCGGGTGATGGCTTTCTCCAAAGCTGCTCACCTCTCCCTTCTCACTCCTATCTGATTACTTTGTCGGCTCTGACCAAGACGTTCGGCGGAACCGTCACGCCGATCTGTTTTGCGGCGGTAAGGTTGACGATGAAATCGAACCTCATCGGTTGCTCGATCGGCAGGTCGGCGGGCGTTCTGCCTTTCAGAATCTTGTCCACATAGGTTGCCGCGCGGCGATAGAGGTCGCTGATTAACGGGCCGTAGGCCATCAGGCCGCCTTCCTCGACAAACTGTCTGGTCGGATAAATTCCCGGCAGACGATGCTTGAGCGCGAGATCGACTATTCGCTTCGAGTTCAGTGTGGCGAGCGGTGACGTTAATATGATAATCGCCTGGTCGCGCGCTTTGGTCATCGCATTGAAGGCGTGGTCGATGTCATCGGCCGACTTTATTTCCAACGGGTGCAAACGTAAGGACAAAACTTTGGCGGCCTCTTCGGTTTCTTTAATTTGGGTTCTCGCTCCGCTCTCGCGCAGATTCCATAGCGCCGCGACACGGGTTTTTTTGGGAAACGATTCTTTTAGCAGCTCAAGCCGCTTAACGGTCAAGTCGGTTGGCATCACGCTCAAGCCTGTGACGTTTCCGCCCGGCTTCGCCAAGCTGTCAGCAAGCCCGGTCGAGAGTGGATTGCCGGTGGTCATAACGATGGGCAGCGTTTGGGTAACCCGTCGAGCCGCCAGAGCGCCGATCGAAGCGGTGGTGACGATGATATCGACTTTGTCGCGCACGAGCTCGGCGGCGAGATCGGCCAGCCGTTCTTGTTTGCCTTCAGCGTAGCGGTATACGAGGATAATGTTCTTACCTTCCGTGTAACCGAGTTCGCGCAGACCCTGCTTGAATGATTCCAAATGCGGTTGGTCTTTGCCGCCAATGAAGAGAATGCCGACGCGAGGGATCCGTTCCGCCGCTTTTGCCTGTCTCGGCCCATTGAGCGCTACGAGCAAAACGCTGAGAGCCAAAGCAAAAATGTGTCTTGTCATCTTAGTCCTCTCACTGCTTTTGTGTCGTTCCTTCACCGAATCACTTTATCCGCCCGCCCACTGATTTTCGATTTTGGATTTTAGGTTGCACAATCATCGGATTACTTTGTCAGCTCTAACCAGAACGTTGGGCGGGATCGTCAGGCCGATGGCTTTTGCCGCTTTCAGATTGACGATGAACTCGAACTTCATCGGCTGCTCCACGGGAAGGTCGGCGGGCGTCCTGCCTTTCAAAATCTTGTCCACGTAAGTGGCGGCACGCCGGTCCAAGTCGCTGCGGTTCACGCCGTAGGTCATGAGCCCCCCGGCTTCGACATAAGTTGGGTCATCGTATATCACCGGGAGCCGGCTCTTCACCGCGAGTTCTGCAATCTCTGTTCGGTGACCACCAACAACGGCGCCCGCCACCATCATAAGAGCGGCCTGAGCCCGCCCTTTGTTTGCTGCTCGGAATGCCGTCGCAAAGTCTTTGGGTTCTAGGACATCGAGGGATTGAATCTGCACGCTGAACGCCTTTGCGGCAAGTTCCAGCTCTCTTATATTTTGTGAGTTGCCCGGCAGAGTTGAGGTCCCGAAGACGGCCACGCGGGAAAGCTTAGGAATGATCTCCTTCAGAAGCTCCAGTTGTTTTCCGCTTATCTTCGGGCGAAGGGTTGCCAAGCCAGTGATGTTTCCGCCAGGCCGCGCAAGGCTGGCGACGAACCTATTGCCAACAGGATCGGGATCCTGCGCCATGACAATGGGAATTGTGGTAGTCGCCTCCTTGGCTGCACGTATATCTCCCGAACCGCCCGCGACGATGACGTCTACCTTGAGGCGCACTAGCTCCGCCGCGAGCGCGCGTTGGCGATCGCGATTTCCCTCACTAGATTGCCATTCGATGACAATATTTTTCCTACGTAGCCAAGATCGCGAAGACCCTGCCGAAACGCCTCGAGGCGAGCCGAAATAGCGGAAAGGGAGGCATTAGTTAGGTATCCTATCCGCGGGATTTTCGTTGGCTGCTGCGCCTCGGCGGGAGAAACAGTTGTCAGCAGGAAAGTTACCAGTAGCCAGATAAGGATTTTTTTACTCATCGGTCTCGCTCCTGTTTGTTGCCGCCGAACCAGGTTTGGGTCGCGAAAATGGAAGTGTCTGTTTATTTCACCACCCCCCATGAGCTGTCAACCCCGGCTACGCCGTTTGGGGTAAACTCTGTCGTCTTATTGCTTGACTTGTTTTATCCGGGAAGAGCATAATAAATCACAGATCAGGAGGAACCCATGAGGGAAACGGAGCTTCAATGGCTAAAAGAACACGCCGCTGAGGTAGAGAGGCTGCAGGGAAAGTGGATTGCCATTGAAGGTGACAAGCTCCTCACTGAAGGTGATAGCTTCGACGCTGTATACGAAGCCGCCAGAAAAATGGGCGTTCAAATCCCCTTCATCTTCCTCGTCCCGCCAACTGAGGATGCCATATTTGTGGGATTCTAATGCCCACGGTTTTTTATCAGCACACCTTTCAACTTTTGCCTAAGTCCCGCCCTCTAATCCCTATCAGGCTCCACGGGCGGCCAGGTTTTCAACCCATCGACACCTTAGCTTTGTTGGATAGCGGAGCGGACCGCTGTGTTTTCTCTGAAGCTTTTGCCGTAAG
>ORMF010904686.1_pt1 | contig 10403 bp, 8 predicted proteins | sample 1779871 | NCBI WGS metagenome assembly ORMF01 (sample SAMEA104232316, study PRJEB22302) | groundwater metagenome | biome: forest; feature: aquifer; material: groundwater | place: USA | collected 2011-08-07 | depth 5.4 m
CGTCGCGCGTTCCGTGCAGGATCAGGAGCGGCCGCCGCAGCCGGCCGATGAGCCTGCGGTTATCGAATTGAAAATCGCGCAGCAGGAATTCCACGCCGGGCATCAGCGCATAATGCAATTTGCCGAGTTCCACGAAAGACGTGAAGGGAGCTTCTAAAATCACGGCCGCCGGCGCGTTTTCAGCGCCCAGATAAAGCGCCGGGTGCGTGCCGAGCGATTCGCCGTAAACAACGATTCGGGCCGGGTCTTTTTTCTTTTCCTTCACCAGCCAGTCCCAAGCCGCGCGGCCGTCGCGCACAATATCATCGCCTGTTTTGATTTGCCCCTGGCTTTGCCCGTAACCCCGGTAATCGAGCATCAGCAGCGAAAATCCATTTTCCATCCAGCCGCCGGCTTTATATAAACGGTGCGAAATATTGCCGGCATTGCCGTGGAAAAAAAGCACCGTGCCCCGCTCCGCGCCGGCCGCGGCAAAATACCAGCCGTGAAGCTTGGCCCCGTCTTCGGCCGTGATGGCCGCGTTCTCATAGGCAAATTTGTACTCTTCGGGGGTTTCGAAAAAATCTTTTTCCGGAAAAAAGATCATGGACGTGATCATGAGATGAATGATCCAGCGGAGCATATTAAGATTGACGCAGGGGCGAGGCATGCCTCGCCCCTACAATCATGGAGTGATTTTTTCCGCTTCCGGAACCGGCGGCGGAGTAAAAAATTTATCGTTGTCGGCGTCGAGCATCAGAAAATAATACTCGGCCAGCTCAAAGACCACGGGTTCGGTTGAAATTTCCAGTGGGAATGATTTTTCTTCGGCGTTCTGCGGACCCGCGGTCAAAATAATCTCGCCTGATTCAAGGCCGATGGTCATGCGCCATTCGGGCTTCGCAAAACCGAAATCCTTGGATCTAGGATCATGGATTTTCTGGGCGCGGATACTCCGGAAGTTGTCGAGATATTGCTGGATCTTGGCGTCGTCGGGCTCTGCGGGCTGGCCGGGCTGCGCATAACGCCACTTGCCGTTTTCCTGAACCAGCGACGCGCCGATGCTTTCTTTGCCTTTCTTATACCGCTTGATCTCAAAACGCCGGACTTTGCCGGCGTCCAAAAAGCCCAGGTCCAGCGCGGCCCAGTATTCGGCTTGGGGCGCGGCCGACACGGGATCTTCAAAAATGCCCATCCGGCTGTAAAAATCAGCCTGCGTAAAAAAGACGCGGTCGGAATCCGCGCGGCGCACAAACAGGCCGTTGAAGCCGGCCTTGCGCGTGCCCACAAAAAAAGCGCTGAGCGGCGCGCCGGCCGCATCGCGGACTTCGATTTTAAAGGCCTCGTCCTCTTTCAAGCCGAAATCGGCGAGGAGGTCCTTATCGCCGGCGCGCATTTCGCCCTGCGCCGTGTTAATCGCCTCCAAAAACTGGTCGATTTTGGCCGCGTCCGCGCGCGCATTCCACAAATTCTCGACACGCCAGCCATTTTCGGTTTTGGCGAGTTTCAGCGGTTCAGAGGCACCCTTTGAAATTCCGATGGAAGCCGCCGCGGCCGTATCGAATTTCAGATCCAGCGGCGTATATTCTTCGACGGTGAGTTCGGCGGGTTTTTGAAGCTGGCGGACCACAATACCGGCGATAAAAACGCCCAACACGGCAAGCAGGATGTAAATTTGTTTTTTATGCACGGGATATTTTAGGCGGAAGGGACTTCAATCGCGCCGGCCACCGATTTAAGATAATTGATTTTCGCCTGGCGCCGCATGAGTACCCGGAATGCGCCGGCCGCCGCAATCAGCGCCGGGAATAAAAACGTCGCGAAAAAGCGCCAGCCCACTTTGGCGCCGGCGGAAATGCGGCCCACCGAACGGTCGATCGGCTGTTTGGAGCGGATCGTCACCAGGTCATCGCCGAGCGTCAAGGCATCCACGGAATTCAGAAACAAGTTCAAATGCCCGCCGCCCTTGACCAAAGATTTTTGAAACGGCATGGCCGCGCCCATTAAAATTAATTTACCGGGTTTAGGCGTCACGGGCGGCACGGCTTCGGCCTTCGGTTCTTCCTTTTTAGCTTCGGGCGTTTCGGCCGCAGGTTCTGCGCCCGGCCAGGCCGGGACCGCGCGGCCTTCATACGCATCCGCAAACTGGCCTTGGGCCATAATGGCGAGCGGGAACGGGCCGGACACGCTGTCTGCTTGGCGTTCCAGAACCGCGGGCAAAAGCTCCGGCTGGAACGGCACGGTCCATGAGTTCGGGCTTGAGTTTAAAAGCGTTTTGACTTCTAAATTCTGCGCTTTCTGTTTTTCCGCATCTAATTTGAGCGCCGTGCCCCAAAGATAAAAAATCGGCGAAAGCCTTGAGGTGATGGAAAGGTCCTGATTCATGCCGTTTTGATTGATGAGGATTTGGATCGGGACTTTTACGGGAACGCTGACTTCGAACGGTCCGACCCTAGCGCCGCCCGAGATGTTGATGACGTCATGCTGCATATCGACAAGGATGCGGTCGTCCACTTCCAGGCCCCACGCGGATAAAAGCGAGTTCAAGCCGGGATTTTTGGGCTTGCCCGCAATGGCGAGCGCGCCGCGGTTCGCCTGGTAACTGTATTCGTATTGCTGGACGGCCATAAAAACCGAGCCGCCGCCGCGCAAGAACCGGTTGATTTCAAAAAGCTGCCTTTCGTTGAAATCGCGCGGCTCCACAATTAAAAGCGTATCCGTGCCTGCCGGGATCGGCTCCTTCTCGGTGAGACGGATGCGGTCCATCTCGTAGCCCTCGTATTCAAGCGCCAGCGGCAGGACTTCATATTGATCATCTTTATAACCTTCCGGCATTTGCCCGCCGAGCTGGCTCAATAAATTCTGCAGTTCCGGCTCCATCGCTTTTTCTTCGTACGGCGCCACCAGCGCGACTTTCGGGACTTCGGGGAGCGTCATCCGGAACACCTTTGAAATGACCATGTACTCAACTTCATTCAAATTGTCGGGGGTGATGCGCGGAATAATTTCTTCGGCCTTTTCTTTATAGGCAAAGCTCATGGCGGAATAGACCAGCTTCACGGCAACCTCGTCCGAAACAATGGCCCGCACCTGGAACGGCTCAATCCCCTTGCGTTCAAGCTGCGTTTCGAGCGATTCCTGACCTTCTTTTGCCTGCGGCTCTGTGATGTTGGCCGCTTCCATATGAAAAATCTTGTATTGGAATTTGCCGCGCGCCGCGACTCGGAATTCGTCGAGCTTGGCAATCACATCCTGTTCCAGCGTTTTCATGCCCGTGGGCATTTTGTCCTGCGGCGAGACATAAAACTTCACGGTCACCGGCGCCTTAAGGCCGCGCAGGATTTTTTTGCTGGCTTCAGAAACAGTGTACATGTGTCCTTCGGTCAGATCAAAACGGCCGAGGCTTAAGCCGGAGAAAAACCAGTTGGACGCGAGGAAAATGCCGAGGGAAATTAAGACCGCGCTCGTGAATATTTTGCGCGCGCCGGCGCGCATGCGGCTCTCGAGCCAAAACCCGTTCAGCGCGAGAAAAAGCACGGCGCCCACCGCAAAATAAAGCAGGTCGCGGCTGTCGATGACGCCTTTCGCAAAGGCTTCGTAATGCGGCGCAACGCCGATCGTGCCGCTGAGCAGCGATCCCAGGCCCGGCAGCCAGCCGTCGATGGAGGAAGCGAGAAACTGCGTGCCCAATAGCTGCAGGCCAAAACAGGTCATCATGGCAAGAATAAAGGCCACAATCTGATCGCGGCAGAGTCCCGAGATAAAAATTCCGATCGCGAGAAAAAAAGCGCCGAGCAAAAAGGCGCCTAAATAACCGCCGGCAATGGTGCCTAAATCCGGATTGCCGAGAAATCCCAGCATCACCGGTATGGTCAGGGTGCTGGCCAGCGCGGCAACGTAAAAGACCAGCCCGGCCAGAAACTTGCCCAGCACCAGGGCATGCGTTCCCATCGGGAAAGTCAGCAGGAGTTCTAAGGTATTGCCGCGGCGCTCTTCAGCCCATAGACGCATGGTCACGGCCGGCAGGAAAACCGAGAGGAGATACGGCAGCGTGAAAAAAAACGAGCGCATATCGGCCAGTCCCACGAGAAAAAACTGGGTCATGAAAAGGCCGCCGTTCAGCACCACAAAAACAATGATGAAGATGTAGGCGATGGCCGAATTAAAATACGCGGCCAGCTCACGGCGGAACACGGTTAAAAAATGCGCTGTAGAAGTCATACGCGCACCTTTTCTCTTTGGGCGGGCTTGAGCAGGGCGATAAATATTTCTTCCAGGCTCATTCCCGGCTGGTTTTTCATTAAACCAGCACGGGGAAGTACCGAGTCTAAGGAAGACTCGGTCATCCCCGCACGGCCCTGGCCGCGGCTGCGCACCTGCTCGGTCAATTCCGCGAGCGTGCCGCTCGAAACAATCTTGCCTTCATTGATGATCACGATCCGGTCCGCGATGGTTTCGACTTCATGCAGGATATGCGTGGAAAACAAAATTGTCTTTTCACGCGCGAGTTTTTTGATCAGGTCGCGGATGCCGATGATTTGCAGCGGATCAAGGCCGGAAGTCGGTTCATCGAGGATCAAAACTTTCGGGTCGTGGATCAAGGCCTGCGCCAATCCCACGCGCTGGCGGTAGCCCTTCGAGAGCTCCGAAATCATGTGTTTCCAAACCGGCGTAAGATTGCAGGCGTCCTTCACCCATTGCAGGCGCTGCGTGAGTTTCAGCTTGTCGAGTTCGCGGGCCGCGCCGACAAAGCGCAGGTATTCATCCACCTGCATATCGGGATAAAGCGGCGCGGTTTCCGGCAGATAACCGATGCGTTTGCGCACTTCCACGGGCTTCTGCAGGATGTCGAGGCCGTCAATTATCGCCGTGCCGGAAGAGGGATAGAGATAGGTCGTGAGCAGGCGCATGGCCGTCGTCTTGCCGGCGCCGTTAGGGCCGAGCAGGCCGAGGATTTCGCCGTCTTTGGCTTGAAACGATATCTTGTCCAGCGCCTTGAAGGCGCCGTACTGCATTGAGAGGCCTTGTACGTCAATCATAGGCAGTCGGTTCCCGGCGGTTTGGGATTAATTTTAAAAATTTTTGCCCGTCTGTCAAGAGGGAGAGTTTGTTCAGCGCCGCCGGCCGAAAAGCCGCAGCAGCAGGATGAACATATTAATGAAGTCCAGATAAAGCCGCAGCGCGGCGAGGACCGCGATTTGCTCGGACTTAGCGCCGGCGTCACGATGCATCTGCTTAATCATCTGGGTGTCATACGCCGTGAGCCCGATAAAAACGGCGAGCCCGGCATAAGTGACCAGCCAATAAAGCGCGGAAGAATGCAGGAAAATATTCACAATGCTGCCGAGGAGCACGCCGATCAAGCCCATAAAAAGATAGCCGCGCAGCGAGCTCATGTCCGTCTTCGTGACCCAGCCGAACAAGCTGACGCCGGCAAACGTTCCGGCCGTAATAAAAAATGTGGTGGCAATGGAAGCGCCGGTATACACGAGGAAGATAAAGGAAAGCGTTAAACCGTTCAGCGCGGAATAAACCAAAAATCCGGCAATCGCCGCGCCCGGCGAAAGTTTCATGATCGAGGCGGAAAGCCACCAGACCAGGCCGATTTCGGCCACGGCCAAAACGAGGAATGCACCGCCGCTCAGAGCCTGAAGAATGCCCGGCTGGCCCGCGGTCCATAAGGCCACAAAACCGGTCAGCGCAAGGCCGGCCGCCATCCATTGATAAACGCGATTTACAAAATTGCGTTCCGCTTCGTAGACGCGGGTGACACCGAAAGGTTCTTTCTCAGGGGATTGATTCATATTTTTTCTCCTTTTGATAAAGACGTTTCCATTCTAGCACCCGCGGCGAAGCGCGTCAGCGGTTATCTTTGCGGAAGCCGCCGGCCACAAAATCGATGCCGCCCTTTAAGGTTCTGGCCATTTTCCGGCCGCCGGCTTTAAAACCATCGGTTACTTTTCCGGAAGTTTCTTCAAACATCCCGACCGGGTCAAAGCCGGATTTTCTTTTTGTGCGCGCCGAAGCGGGCGCAGCAATTTCAACGGTAAACGGACTGAACCAAGCCTCGGCCACAGAATTAGTGTTATCCGCATCGGTCATAAGTCCGAATCCTTTCAGATGGCGGTCTTCGGGCGCTTTGCCGAACGCTTTTTCGAAATCGGCGTTCAAATCACGGCGTTCTTCGACCCAGCCGTCCCCTTCCGCCGGGGCCGCGCCGCTTTGGATCACCATCATTTTGACTTTGATATTACCGATGCTGAAACCGTCAGCCGCCGTTCCTTCCGGAAATTGATCGTCCCAAATATATTGGATAACTTCGTGCGAAAAGGCCATGCGGCCTTTGAAGATCGCGTACACGCGGCCGGAAAAATCATTTTCAGCGCGGTCGCCGAGCGCCGTATGCGTTTTGCCCGCCGGGAATTGGCTGACTTTCCACTTCCAAACCAGGAATGGCTTTTCCGTCATTTGGATTTCCAAATTTTCTTTGAAAAGGGCCGAAGAGCTGGCCTTGCCAAGCGCGTGCAGGACTTTGCCTTCCGGTCCCGCTTCAATTTGATAATCGGTTTTGCCTTTGAATTCATGCAAACGCCAGGAAGCCAAAGGCTCGGCGCCTTCATAATCGAAGGTCTTGAGGTCCGCCGCGGAAATCACTTCGCCTGCCTGCCCGCCTGCCGAAACCTTTTCGAATACTTGTCTGATGACCGGCCTGGCCAGGAACAGTCCCATGCCAAGCGCTGATAGCAATAAAATGAGCAGAATAAATTTCTTCATGATCCCCCAGCGGAATAAATAGCCGCCTTAAATTATCGGCGCAACTTTTTGCGGCCGAAGCCCTAATTGCGTCCGGGCAGGTCGGCCAGCTCCCACGCGCGGCGGATGGCCCGCAGCACCTCGCCGGGACGGACAATTCCGGGCTGATGGCCGGTTTCATCAAGGATAATGAGCTCGGATCCGGGCATTGCGCGATGCAGACGGGCGGCATGAATTTCGGCCGGCGCGACCAGGTCTTTGGCGCCGGTCAAAATGACGGCAGGTATGCGGATCTCGGCATAACGGGCCGAATTTTTTTCCAGAAAGGCCTTAAAATTCAGCACGTCCAGGGCATGCGCTTTGTACGCTTGCGGGTTGGTGGAAAGCTCGCGGTTAAAGAAAAAATAATTTTCAGGCACGGGATCCGGCCAGAACACGCCTTCGGCCACGGAACGGGCCACAATTTTTGCGGCGGGATAGAAAAGTGTGGCCAGCAGAAGATCGCCCAGCAGGCCCAACTGCGGGATGCGGTAAATCCAGTGAACGGGATCGGCGGTGGGAAAAACATAACCGCTCACCAGCACCAGTCCGCTGATGCTTTCAGGATAACGCAGGGCGTAGGCCAGCGCGAGGGCCGCGCCGAGCGAATGGCCTAGCAGCAGCGGACGTTCCATGCCGGCGGACTGGATGACGTCATGTAAAATTTCAACTTGCCGGTCGAGCGAAAGCACTGCGCGCCTTTTGAAACTGTAGCCGTGGCCGGGACGGTCGACCGCCAGGACATCATATTCCTTCGCGGCCGGCTCCAGGAACGAAAGCGAAAAATCATGGGCGCAGCCAAAAACACCGGGCACCAGGACAACAGGGCGGCCTAAGCCGGCGCGCATATAATGGAGTTTTTCACCGCCGGCGGAAATAAATTGGCCGGGGGCCGGATGAAGACGGCGGAATTGGCGCACGCGCAGCGCCGTGTAAAGCGCGCCGGCAGCAAGGACCAACGCCAAAGCTAGGAGAAATAATCCCACGCAAGCCTCCGCCGGGACTCAGGGCCGGTTGAGGAAGTAAAGTCCGGCGTAAACTTTGGGATCGATCAGGAAACCGCGCTTATGCATTGCGGCCAGCCAGGTCTCGGTCTGGTCAAGCGGCACTTCATGGACCGTGATCGATTCGAGCAAATCGCCGCCGCCGGCCGAAACTTTTTTCAGGCCCGAAGCGCGGAAAATTGTTACGAGGTTGGTGCTCAAGCCCGCGCTGGCCGGGCCTTCCATAATAAGTTCCATTTTCATCGGACGGTAGCCGGTCTCTTCTTCATATTCGCGCCGCGCGGCGGCTTCCAGCGTTTCGCCTTTAAAGGCGGCGCAGTCATTCACAAGGCCCGCGGGAAATTCAATGACCGCGCAGCCGACCGGCACGCGGTGCTGTTCGACCAGCACGACTTTGCGGTCATCGGTCATGCCGACCATCATCACGATCCCGGTGCAGTTCGCGCGCTCGACAAATTCCCAGCCTTCTTCGCCGATCAGCCGCACATACTTGCCTTCATATAAGGTTTTGCGCGGCCGCGCTTTCTTTTCCATTTAATAGCCTTGCGCGGACCCTTCGCCGCGCGGATCGCCGGCGCCGGTGAGGATCCCCTCTTCCGGATCAATTTGAATGGCCTGCACATTGCCGAAGGGTTCGGAAGGAATCAGCGGGTGCCCGCGGCGTTCAAGCTCGCGGCGCAAATCGGCGTTGTTAAAAAGCAGCGGTTCCATTTCGATCGGGCCGTCGCGGTTAATCATGCGCGGCGCGGCCACGGCCTGTTCAATCGGCATGCCGAAATCCACGGCGTGAATGAAGACATTCAGCACGGCGCCGATGATTTTGGACCCGCCCGGCGATCCCAGCACCATGACCAGCTTGCCGCGCCGGAACACAAAGGTCGGGGTCATGCTGCTGCGCGGACGCTTGTCCCCTTCGGGCGCATTGGGCATGAGCTTGCCTTCAAAATCGCGCGGCACGGCATCAAAATCGGTCAGCTCATTATTGAGAATAAAACCGCGGCCCGGCACGACCATGCCTGAGCCGAAAATTTCTTCAATGGTGGTCGTGTAAGCCACGGCATTGCCCCATGCATCCACAATGGACATGTGCGAGGTATGCGTGCCTTCCAAGGCCAGCGGCCGCACCGCGGCCTGCGAGGTCGGGATCGCCATGCTGAAATGGATCCCGTCGGAACGTTCCTTGGCAAATTGTTTGGACAAAATTCTTTTAAGCGGGATTTTGCTGAATTCCGGGTCGCCCAAATACCGGTTGCGGTCTTGAAACGCGACCTTTTGCGCTTCGGAAAGCAAATGATAACCGTCGACGCGCGTGCCCAGCGTGCGGATATTATAAGGCTCCAAAATATGCAGGATCTCGATGAAGGTCGTGCCGCCCGAAGACGGCGGGCCCATGCTGAAAATGTCGTGGCCGCGGTAACTGCCGCGCACGGCCTGGCGCACCGCAACGCGGTATTCTTTGAGATCGCTTCTTTTCATAAAGCCGGGGTGAAACGGCGCCTTCTGCACGGCCTTCACGATGTCAGCCGCAATCTCGCCTTCATAAAAAACCTTGGGGCCTTTTTTCTGGATCAAACGGAAAGTGGCGCCCAAATCCTGCTGCCGCAAAATCTGCCCGGCCCGGATGCCGTTGCCATTTTCATCAAGGAAAATCCGGCGCGAAGCTTCAAACATCCCCAGCCGGCCTTTTTCCTCTTCCATATATTTGGCCAGCCGCGGCGTCACCGGGAAACCTTGTTCGGCGAGGCGGATGGCGGGATCGAATAAAGACGCAAAAGAAAATTGGCGCGTGCCGTAGCGGTCGTGGACTTCTTTGAGCAGTTTCAGGGTGCCGGGCACGCCCACCGCGAGGCCGCCGGTGATGCGTTCCGGTTTAAAGGGATAAGGCTCGCCGGTTTCATCGAGGAACATTTCAGGGAAAACTTCGGCCGGCGCTTTTTCGCGGCCGTCGAAGGCCAGGATGCGTTTCGTGGCCGCATCGTAATATAAGAAGAAACCGCCGCCGCCGATGCCGGAGGAACCGGGCTCGACGACATTCAAAACCCACTGCGCGGCCACGGCAGCATCCACGGCATTGCCGCCGCGCTCAAGGATTTCCAGCGCCGCAGCCGTGGCATGCGCGTCCGCGGTCACGACCATGGCCTTGCGGCCCGTCGCGGCCTGGAGCGGCGCGATCGATTGGATGAAGAAAACGGCAAGAATAAAAAAAAAGCGCGTGGTTTTCATAGAGGTAAGAATTGTCATCCCCGCATGCTTTAGGCGGGGATCCCCGACAAAAGATTTCGGGGATGATGGGTCAAGAACGACCCATCACTTTTTTGGCGGCTTTGACGATGTGCGGCGCGGACAAACCGTATTTATCGAACAATTCGTCAGGCTGGCCGGATTCCGCAAAGGTGTCTTGGATCGCCACAAATTCCATGCGGCACGGCGCCTTTTCGGCCAGGACCCTGGCGCAATTGCTGCCGAGACCGCCCCAGATTTGATGTTCTTCCGCCACAACGATATGACCGGTCCTTTTGCTTTCTTCAGCCAAGAGGGCTTCGTCCAGCGGTTTAATCGTATGCATATCGACGACCGCGGCGCTGATGCCTTCGGACTGCAATTGATCGGCAGCGGCAAGCGCTTCAA
>ORMF010044762.1_pt1 | contig 10401 bp, 11 predicted proteins | sample 1779871 | NCBI WGS metagenome assembly ORMF01 (sample SAMEA104232316, study PRJEB22302) | groundwater metagenome | biome: forest; feature: aquifer; material: groundwater | place: USA | collected 2011-08-07 | depth 5.4 m
ATCGTCATCGACGTGAACCTCGAAGATCAGGCGGAGCCAATCTTCCCAGTTGCCTTCATGGCGACGTTGCATTGGGCCTGCATCCAGGCAGGTTGCGGGATAGTTGCCCTCTGGGGGGACCCAGCATTGTTGTTTTGGAATCTCGATATTCATTTGGAGAACACCTCATCATGTTTCGCCGCCGGAGGTGTCACGTGAGTTACCCCGATCATATTGATTTTAATCCTGGCGATGATGATGGGAATGTCTCCGATGAGGTCCTCCGACCTGCATTATCATTGTCGCAGCGCGGAGCCTTTAGTACAAGATAAAATGTGGGTGACTGGCGGGTGATGGAAATTGTGGTTGAGGAGCGGGAATATCCACGCATCAAGGGCTCATCGGCCTTTGGCATCTGAGGATGGATATCATTTCCTGACGTTGAATAATCCCACCAACGCACCGCGACGGGTGGAGTTTGTGGCTACACCAACGCAGCCGCTGTGTCGCTATCCGGAGGCGGGGGCGTGGGAGCAACCGCGCACGCGACGATCTCGAACGGAGTAGTAACGGCGGTAACAATTGACAACCCGGGGCGTGGTTACACCACACTTCGCGTCGTGATCGCACCTCCGTTCGAAGCGACAGCACCAACCCTGCGAATCGATGTCAACAAGATTAGAGTGACCATGAACGTTACGCCCGGTTTGACGCATCAACTTCAATCCTCGCCCAACCTGGCCGAATGGACGCCAGTGGGCGAGGCATTTCTCGCGACGCAGGGAACGATGAGCATCGAATACGATGTCAGCACGGTTGGACGCTATTTCCGCATCCAAGAGGTGCAATAGGAGTTTGGTGTGTGGAGCGAGGGAGGAAGGCATCGACCCTGGAGGCCAAGCTGGCGCAGAAAGAGCCGAAGCCGGTGGATAGGCGCTAACCCTGCGGCAAAGCGTAGCCCAGCCCCACGCAGACAAACGCTGCCCAGTGTACGGGCGAGGCGAAGGGAGGCGTGCTGGGATACCGCATCTCCAGATCGCGTCCAACCTTGTCGCAGATCTCCCGCATCCCTGGATCCTCTAATCTGGCAAGCAGCGCCGGCAGAATCTCGCTCCGAAGCTGCTTCCCGTCACGAATTCCATCACGCAACCACTTCTGGGCTTCGCATAGAGCCGCAGCGGGTGTCCGGACTTGCGCCCCGGTTTCATCCCGCCACAGCCCATGGAATTTGTCCATGAGCAGGGCACTGGACAGGTCATTCACGGCCCAAAGCGTGCAGATGACGCATGTTGCACCGGCATAGAGGAACCCCGTGGTCAAGTTCACGTAGTCGTCGGTCTCCTCGGGCCAGACCATGCCGCTTTCACACCCGCTCAGGATCGCCAGGCTCGCGCGCCGGAGGTTCAACGGCTCAGCGAAGATTTCCCGCAACGTTAGCCAGTGCTCCGAAAAGGCCTGGTTTGTGTCGGTGAGAACCAGTGCTGAGTCCAGGGGGGCCTGCCAGTCGAAGAATGCGTGGCCGCTAAAATGCCAGACGTGGCGTTGCTGGGCTTCTCGGAACAAGTCCTCCTTGCTGACGTGGCCCTGGTGGAAACTGCGCACGTGAGGCTGGAAGCGCTTCTCCGTCGAAGCGCCCTCGACATCCGAAAACGGCAAGTCACCCGTCGGATTCTGAACAAGGAGCAGGCTGTTGGGCTTCTCGCGGGGCGATGAGTGGCAGCGGTGGAGGGGAGACAAACTCGGGGTATACACGACCTGGAACTCGTCCGACAGATACCGGCCGTCGGCCAACGTGCAGGCGTGCAAGGGGTAGACGTGCAAGGCACCGTTGAGCGAGAGCACCAGACGGTGAATGCCAAGCCCCGTCAGCGTCTCGATTACCGGTCGAACGGCCAGGGCAGCAACCGGTTCAAGAAGGCCGGGTAAGGCATTCTCCCAGGTGGATACCACCCTGTCTTGGTTGTCGCTCGCGGTCTGGCGGTTGCTCGCCGCCAACGGACCTCGTCCGTGATACTCTCGGAACCACCGGCTCGCCATACCTCCCAAAACCTGCTTGTTTAGACCCGGCAGGGGCACTGGCAGCAGACGGTCGTGGGTGATGACGATCGCAAAGGCCGCCTGGAGCGTGATCGTGTACTGGATCAAGGCGGTGTCGGGTTGGGTGACTAGCAGGGATCGAATTTCAGCAGAGCGCACGGGCGGCACTGGTCTGTCAGGCTCGAAGGTGGGGTCGTGCTGCAGACGGATGCGATCCAGCAATCCGCGCTGTTCCGTTGTAAGCTCGCGGAGTCTCCTCTGAGTCGCTTCGATCTCGGATGCGGCGGCAGCGCGAGGAGCTGTTGGCTCGCTCAGAAGCGCTGGGGTCCGGAAGCCACCATCGGCAGGACCCATACTTGAGAGTCGAACACCCATGCGCCGCTCGCCATCCATGTGCATCTTCTGCTGAACGCGCCGGATTTCCTGCCGGACAGCGCGAAGGTCGGCCTTGACCTCAGCTGGGGTGTTTGCGGGATTCAGCACCTCATCCGCAAGCATATCGATGAGCTGTCGGGATCGGCCGGCTTCGGCAGCCTCGACGGCCTCCCAAAGCGCCTCAGTGTCCACATTACCCGAGGTGCCCGAAACATCCGCAAGCTCGATGCAAGTTATAGCCAGGAGTTCGTACACCTGGGCCGCGAACTTCTGAACATGGTTGCGATACTCCTGTCCACTATAGCGACCCCGGAGACGCTCCCCAAGGTCCCGCGCCTTTCGAAGAAGTCCCCTCGCTCGCTGACGTTCTGACAACCCCGCTGACGGAGATTCCCGCAACAGAATCGCCGTGTTCATGTAGCAGAAAAGCCGCTCCTGCAGCCAAGCGTTGGGCTGTTCTTTTGCATCTTCCTCGTAGATTGCGGCCGCTTCCTCATAGTAACCAAGGGCAGCGACCCGTTCCCCGAGATGCCGCAGGCAAATGGCGAGATTGTTGAGAGCTTGCGCTAAGGCGGTTCTTCCGTCCGCACTGGATGCAGTTGCCTCTCGGGTTATTTCAAGCGCTTCCGTCAGATCCTTCCGCGCTCCGCCGAGGTCGCCCATTCTCCGTCGTATGTCCCCGAGCGCGCTCAGCTCCCGGGCTAAGTGAAGACGCCGTTCTGGACTCCCGTTAGTGAAGTTACGATATTCGGCGATCGCCTGTTGTCCGGTCTTGACCGCAGCCTCAAGATCTCCAGTGACGCTCTGGTTCCAAGCGATGCCCCCTAGGATCTCAGCGATGAGTCTGCGTTGTTCCTCCGGCGATTCCGTCGGATTCTCTTGGATAGTAGCCAGTGCGCTGTGAAAATTGGCGAGTGCCGCAGGGATGTCGCCCATTTCCTGGAGGACAAGTCCCAAGTTGAACCATAGGAACGCCTGTTCAGGAGGTGGTTTCTGTGCCGCGCCCCTTCCGGTTCCAGAGCAAAGCGCAAGCCCTTGGTTCCCGGCCTCAAGCGCGGCGGCATAATTGTTTAGATACCGTTCGAGGTTGCACAATTCGATGAGAACCTGCAGGACGTTTGACCGGTGAGATTCAACGTCCCCTTGATCGCAACCTCGATAGATATCGTAAGCGTCCTTGAAGGCGCGCCTTGCCTCTTGGAGCCTGCCAAGCTGGCGCTCGGCTATTCCCACATCGAAGGCGGCGGTTGCGGCATTGGGCAACGCCTCCGTTGGAGATGTTTTTGCCCACGCCATGAATGTTTCGCGCGCTCTTTCCGCACTCGCCCGCGATGGCTCCCAGTCCCTCAAGTGGCTTTGAGCACAGGCTAAGCCGAGATGCGCTTTCCCGATAGTGCCAAGATGCTCCGCACGAGCCGTTTCCGCCAAGCCGTTGAAAATCTCGAGCGACTCCCGGTAGCTCGTCTGGGCGGTTTGCCACTGCTCACTGCGGACGCGGGCGAGGCCCAAGTTGCAGGCCACCGTAGCGAGCGCAGCAAGATGTTCGTCAGGTTCCTCTTTCGCCAAGAGCCGGTAGGTGTGGAGGGCTTCAGCAAGGTGTGGTTCAGCCAACTTCCATTGACCGAAGTGGACAAAGACGCTTGCTAGGCCGTTTTCGGCCTTTGCCAGGAAGCGCAAACGTGCCGTTGGTCGTTCCTGCCTGTTCTGGCCACAAACTTGAACGAGTTTCTCATATGCGGTTTTGGCCTGCTCCCAATCGTGAGAGTCGCGATGAAATTCTGCCACTTGGCTCAGTAGAATGAGGAGCTGCCCCGCAGTCTCCCGGTCAGTCACCGCGGCCAGCGGACACTCCGACTCGAACCGCCTCAGGTTCTGTGAGGCTTCTTCGAAATAGAGGCGTGCGACATCCCTTCGCGGCGTCAGCGCACCCAGATGCGTGAGGTTCGTTGATGCCTGAACGAGGTACTTTCCGCCACGGTCACGAGCAAGACGCCGATACAACGGCACAGCTTCGAGGCCGTAAGCCACCGCTTTCTCTCGCCGCGCCAACTCCAGGCTGAAAGTGCTAACATGCCGCAGCAGGCCCGCAACATTGCGAAGGTGGAGGTCGGGCTCTTGCTCTGCCAGACGGTGGTAAATAGCCAGAGACTGCTCGTAAGCTCGGACCGCGAGTTCTGCATTTCCCAAACGTCTCTCCCCGTGACCTAGAATCCGAAGGAAGAATGCCTTGAGTGTCTCGTCATGCACGCGGTCAGCAATGCGCGAGGCCTCCGTAACATCTCTTACTGCATTTTCGAGTAACGGGTGGGTAATCCACGGCTCGTGGGTTCGAGCCAACTCGCAGAGAATGGCACCACCGTAGAGGGGGAGCATCTGCAGCGTGACTCGCTGGGATTGCGTCAGCGGGGGCAAGTTCTTAAACGCCGGTTTCAGCCTACTGCCGAAAACCCCGGCCTCCGCCAGCGTGATGGTCTGAACCAGCCTTTTCCATCCTCCATCACCCGGGGGCGCTTTGCTTCGCACGACATCGAGTGCAGCGGCCATCGCACTATCGCAGCCATGCGCCATGGAGTACCTCACGAGGGCGGCCCAATCCCCGGCCGATGCCAGCTGGTGCACTTGTTGTGCGTCAATAGGGTCCTCATTCATTTCATGGCCCCCTTTCTCCGAGGTTCGGCCTGGCCGGCATTCGGGAAGCTCACCATCACCATCTGATCAAAGTGCTCGCCGAGGTTTTTCCAAAGGCGTTCGTGTAGAGCGTGAACCGGATTGAGCGAACCGGCAAGCACCGGCGTGCGTTCGCTCACTGCTGGTTTTGCGGCAGCGGGCCTCCCCTTGAAAGCGCTTCTTACGAGCTCATCACTCCGGGTGCCCTTCCCGTTGATCGCGGGGACTTTCAGAAGTGTGGGCAACCGGAGGAGCAGAGCTGGATCCGGCTTTTGGCGCCGCACCAACAAAACCAGCGTCTCCAAACCCGCAGGCCCCTGCGCCACGAGAGGTCTTCCTCCTGTGAGGGCGGTGTCAGGATACGAGAAGGTTGTTTGCAGTTTAAAATCGGCCGGAGACCCCCAGTCGATCGTCGGTTCGCGCCAGGGGTAAATGGCATACGGAGTGCCACTCTGGTCTACCCACGCGAGGCACAGGTAGGCGGGTTGGCTCACCTGCGCACGAATATGCAGGTGCGCCGTCTCCGTCACGGGCAAAAGAGCTGAACGGCCTGTTACGGGGGTGAACTCTCCAGTTTTGGGATCGCGTATGCAGAAATCCATGGAACTCTCCAGGGCAGGAGATTGAGAGTCGCCTCCTCTCGTTGACCCTCGCCGTGAAGTCTCAGCGAGCTCGAAAAACCAAGCGGCGAAAGCTTCCCTGCAGGTCCATTCACCAGGGGCACCTGGCACCACGTTCCGGATGACTGTGCACACTGCGTCCCAGAGATGCGACGATGTAGGTCTATGCGTCTGGTCCCAAACATCGAGGGCGAGTTGCCTTGCGCTCCTTCCGCTGGGGGGTTGGCCTTTGTTCACCCAACGCCTGAAAGTATGCTCATCAGCTCCTTTCAGGTTCCACCTCTTGCTTGTCTGATCGCCTCCCACGAGCACGTTCGCTTGTCGCAGGATAGACGTGGCCGGATTCTGGATCGGATCGTTCATACAGGTCAATAATGAGTATGCTGCGACAATTTGCCAGTGACAATTTCGGACATGTCCGGACATGTCCAAATGTGCCGGACAAAGCCGGACACCCGAAGATGTCCTACTTCGCAGCTTTCGCCCACAAACACATAGTGCGACTGTCGAATCGTTGGCACTGCGATTCGTGGTGAGTGAAACGAAGAAACAGTTCCGAGCGCTCGGGACAGGAAAATTGAGTGACTTGTCCCATGAAAAACTCGACAGCAGAGCCCATGGTTCCTGGCTTGGATTGGAACCCGAGTGAGACCGACGCCTCTGGCAGCGACGGCCACCCGTTATCAGCAAATGAGCCAGACGGCACGTCATCGGTTGCTTCCGAGCAAGTGAACCGATCGATCGAGTGGGAAGCGCGCCACCACCGCATCGGCGGGAGATGGAGTGACTCCGGGGCACTGTGGTCCATCACCGCTAATGCACGGGCTTCAATGTGGCCAGGTCTGCGGTGATCTGGGCGGCGCAGCAGCGAATCCTCTCGGGTGCGTCCTCGCACACCATGGATGCTACTGCTCGCCGACTTCTTCTCTCCATTCTCTACCCTGATGTGTGCTATGCAAAACGGCATCATTCCCCTAACAGGAGGCGACAGCGCTTCCCTCCCATTTGCTGACGTATGCTCCACGTGGAAGCCCCAGTCCACGCACGATCTGACGCTCGACCACCGTGCCGACGAGAGTCTGTCGACCGATGGTAAGTTGAGTCCATGGCGCCGCCTTGCTGCCTGGTTGTTGGTCGTCGCGATTGCGTTGACCTGTTTGTTTTGGGCTGGCAGCGCTGCCCACCACGCCATCTGCGGCTTAGCATCGAGCTACGCGCGCGCCCTGAATCGGGCAATCGACGAGTAGTGGGCTATACTGGCAGGGGGCGCACCGATGTGATGCTGCCTCCCTCCGGTCTCCAGGTGTGGTGGATTGGTTGAACTGAGCCACGAGCCGGACTCGCGAAAAGCGTGGAAACCTTCTTGAGTGTCGAACAGCCCGAGGACCTTGAATTTGCGCGTGGCAGTTTTATCCTGACGTTATGCAAGGCAAAGCGCGTCCTGTTGAAAATGCCGGCATGTGGCTTCCGGTGCATTCAGCCCACCTGCACCGTCGCCTAGCGGACTTGAGATTGCCTCCCCAATTGATTCACGTACTTGAGTCAGCGCGGTGTAGCACCGTTGGGGATCTGCTCCGCCATGTTCCCCATAGACTCGAAGATTACCGAGATGTAGGGCGCAAAGGCGTGACGGAGCTTCAGCATCTGCTCAATGGCATGAGAACTCGGACATTGCTGAAACCCAACCGCGTGCGATCGCTCCAAACATGAGCAAAGGGTTCACCCTCTACCGCGCGCGGCACCTATTCAAAGAAGTCCCTGATGACGCCGAATTACGCGCGGTGCTCGACAAACTCGATAAACTCGATTTCAGGGCGAAGGAAATGATATGCAGCTGCTTTGTACTGGCCGGATACCAAAAAAAGCCTCGTGAGGTGATTGCCCTGGAGATGCGCATTTCCCCGGAACGTATGCGCCAAATTGAAACACTCGGGCTGGATCGGATCCGGGTGGAACCTTTAGAACTGTGGGACCGCGCCTGGGCGTGCACTGACCGACATTGCCAGGCACTTAAGTCGGCCTCCCCAACCAACCCGGTGCAGAGGAAGTGAACGGGGATGTCCGGCCGTTTAATCGGCCGAACAAAAGGTCATGAAGACGAAACGCGCGAGACCATCCCTCTCCGAGATGGCAGTTATTTTGCACCAGCTCGGATCGACGCTCGAGCTTATGCAGGACATCGAGGCACACGGCGAAAAGGCTGACCTGTTTGACGAGGCCTTCCGCGATGTGACTCTTTCAGAGTGGATGTCTGTCTTCCACGACATCATAGGATATTTTGAACATTTCCTGACGGTGAATAATTCCACCATCACACCGCAACGTGGAGTTGCTGGACCAGGAGGTTGTTGACGAGGAGGCAGGTGCTGCCGACATGATATTCGGGCAGGCAAAAGTCCCTGAGGAAAAGAGCACCTGTCAGGCAATATCCAGCCAACGACAGCCTATGCGCAACTACCAGTAGGAATATTTTCTCGCTCGTCCGTTCCTTGAAGAGAGATCTGCATGGGATCGCAGTATCGGGCATTCGACAGCCACCTGATTGGGATGGATTTGTTGGATAGCGGGTCTATCGAGATGAAGTCTGGTGGTGGTGGTACCGTGATGTTGGGCGAGGAGGACTAGCTGCATTTCGCCTTCGAGAGCTGATTAAGTCGCGGCATCAGGATTTATTCGAATGTTTCCTGGGGCTGGTGAAGTGACTTGGATTGTCCGACGCTGCAGCGGCGGCGGATGCGACGGCCCTCTCAAGAGACGGCTTTCCGCTTCACGGCTCGGGCCGTCAGTGGAGGCGGCGACACGCAGGGCCAGTTCGACCCCAGTGGGCAAGGACGTCTGGTTACTCGGATTCAGGCGGCAGATCGGACTGGTCCTTCAGTTTCTTAATCTCCGCAGCCCGGCGCCGCGCCAATTCTTTCGCCAACTCTTCCGCCTCGCGGTGAAACCGATGAATGCGTGCCGCCGTTTCCACGTTCGCGATCCGTCGATCGTGATCGTGCCTAGCCGCATCCTCAAGGGACATAGCGCCACGAAAGTCGAGCAATAGCGCCCGGTTGAGGCTGGCAGCGAGTGTCGGGTCTTCAACCAGGCCCGGCACGGATGACACCACAGCCTTCTTCACCCTCCGCAGGCATGAGTGCTTAGCCAAAGCGTTTGGGCTCACCGTAAACGCTGGCTGGTGGCGATCAAACAGGGGCGTTTCCAGCTTCAACTCCTCAAAAATCAGGGCCACCAACTTCGAACAGAAAGGCCCGGGGATTTCTGGCCTTTCCTCGCCAGAAAAGAGCTCACCCCACCGCTGCTGCATCCACAATCCCAGTCGCGCAACCGCCTGACCGGGCACGGTGCCAGCAGCCGCCAACGCCAAATCTGTAAGCGCCGGATACTGCTTCGCCCAGTATTGCTGAACCAGTTCGTCCAGTCGTCGCGCTTTCTCCGGAGGTACCCCATTTTCAAAGTCAGGATGGCGGTAGACTGCAAACGAAGCAAATCCTGAAACATCGTGAAGTAGCACCAGTGGACTAGTAGATCCCTCCACCCACCCTGCCTTGGCGATCGTCAACGGTTTGGCTGCGAGCACTTCATCCGCCTCAAACAGGAAGCCAGTGTTCCAGACGATCGCGGCATGGGAAAACCTTCCCTTCGCGCGCACCTCCGAGGAGAGCACCGCGGTTACCCTGCTGCGTGGGTTGGGTGAGGTGTTGAGGATGACGTCGCCCGGTCGTAACAGGTCGCATCGCACAAAACTCGTTTTACGGGCTGTATCTTGGCCAGTTTGCTTCGTTTGCACGGGTGCCTACCATCTAGGCAAGGTGCATTCGAGGTAAAGCCCTTTTGAGCCCAGGGGTATCTGGCCCTGGCTCATATGCGGAAGACGACAGCCATGCTCGTTGAATCCCGTGGAGTTGGCCCGGTTCTAGAATGCTCATGGAAAGGCTCACGGTGACCGCCTCTGATCGGTGCAGCGGCTGCTCTGTAGAATCCTCACGCCATGCAAACCGAGGGCTGCTCGCGTCGGTTTAGTGGGGCGTGGCCAACTACTCCGGGGGAAATAGGATTAATACCAATATCCGCGTATCCTATTGGCAGGCAAGAGCCAATGACGAATCAGGTCCGATGTTCTGGGGTGTTGGAGGAATGTCCAGCGCCGCGGTTTGTCCGAGTATCCGCCCATACTCTTGCCGGGGAAGACGTAACGCCCGAGTGAGTTCTGTTTCCCGAGAATCCCGAGGAAATGCTGCATTTAATTCCTCCTGGCCGCCTATCGGAGTGACTCGGTTCCGGGATGGATGATTCCGGCGTGGCGCTGGAACGGTGGCGGTCGCAAGGTGCTCCTGGTATGGCTAGACTGGAAGGCGCACCTGGGACTTCGTGGGAGGAGTCGTGTCGCGCAGAGTTCCGGCCTTTCTCATTTCCTAGGATCCACGCTGGTCCTGACCCGGATGGCTGTGCCGATGTAGATCTGGCGCAAGGGGCCGCGCAGCTTTCAGTGGTCGCTGGTTCTGGTTCCAGAGGCTTGGTTGGGGACGCTTTTGGCTTGTTACGCACCTCGCGAACGACTACGATCCCGTTCTGAATCCTTGGTGCCGTGGAGTTCGAAAGTCGAGAAATGCATCAAGTGGGCAAGGCTTGGGCTGGAACGTCGCGGCGGGGGGGATGGGGGGAAGGGCTCGACAGCAGGGGGGGAAGGCGGGAGGGCACAAATACCCGGCCCCACGGCGGC
>ORMF011325811.1_pt1 | contig 10401 bp, 7 predicted proteins | sample 1779871 | NCBI WGS metagenome assembly ORMF01 (sample SAMEA104232316, study PRJEB22302) | groundwater metagenome | biome: forest; feature: aquifer; material: groundwater | place: USA | collected 2011-08-07 | depth 5.4 m
AGGCGGCGGGCGCGCTCCGTATCGCGCCCGTCGAGCTCGCCGACGTAGAAGCCGACCTTGCCGACGTGGGTGAGCTCCATGGCCGGCAGCCGCGCGAAAAGGCTTACCTCATCAAAGGTGAAACTAAACCCGTTAAAAATCTCGAGGCCTCTGCTTACCTTCAGGACGTCCAGCCGGGTTTTTCCAACGACCATCTCCGCTCTCAACAGGGGTACCATAAATATGGCGTGATGACGCGCTACAAATTCCACGATGCCTTCTGGGTCCGTTACCGTTTTGACATGACCGAGGTGTCAAGCCAGCTCCGGCCCATGCATGAACGCGGTGCCATCGCGCCTTTTGAAGAACTGCATTCGCACACCTTCCAGGCCAATTACGATGACGGCAAATGGCTGGCTCAGGCGGAATACCTGCGGCAGTCGGCCGACATCCCCACCCTTAATTTGCTTCCGACACTGGCTTCGGCCGCACAATTTGACCATGGCGTTGCCGGTAAACTTGGCTATCGTTTGAACGACCGACTTCTGCCGTACGTCAAAGTCCAGACCACTTTTGATTCGGTGAAGGACAATCAGTTCGGCGGCGGCTTGCGTTACGAAATCGCAAAAAATATGTTTGCTTACATTGAAGAAATGATTGGTAATCTCGGCGATTCCACCTTCTTTGGGTTTGAGCGCTACCACGAGAATAGTTCGAGATCTTACGCCAATTTGCACGTGATTGACCGGGGGATCGGTTCCAAAACCGTGGGTACCACCATCGGAAGTTCCTATGCCTTGTCCGAAAAGTCCCGCGTTTACTCGGAACGCGAATTTTCAACCTACCAGGGACAGGATGGTTTTGCGGATATCATGGGCTACGAAGGCACGAAAGGGGAAAACTGGAATTTCGAAGGCAAGTATGAGCGAAGGCGCTTGGACAATAGCCGGACGCGCTTGTTGGACATCACGGCCGACCAATCGCTTATCCGCTCCAACGCCTCCAATGCTCTCTCCGGCGCCGTTTCGTACGCGCAGGGAAAAAAATTCCGGGCGCGGGCCTTTGTCGAGTTCCGCCGCGATCAAGACAGCCCACGGCTCTGGCAATGGGTCCTTCGCGATTCCGTCCAATATGAAATCAATCCCGATCTCAGTTTTCTCGGTAAACTTGATTACGGTTTCTCCCGTCTCCTCGCCCCCGATGACATCCCGGCCTCTTTCGTGGAATTTTCAACCGGCTTCGCTTACCGCCCTGTGGCCCATGACAAACTGAACGCCTTGGCCCGTTACACTTACGTCCGTGATTTGGCCAATGACCTCCAGTTTTCGACCGAGACTTTTCAGGGTGTTGAAACCGACGAATCGGCACATATCATTTCGGCCGACGTGGCCTACGATCTTTACAAGTACCTCGGGACCGTGGAAAAACTTGCTTATAAAAAGGGGATTTTCCGGACGGCCTTTGCCGACGAGGCGGAGGTCTACAATTTTCTTATCGCCCACCGTTTTAACTTTCACGTGACACGCAAATGGGACGTGGCGCTGGAGTACCGAGTTTTATGGCAGGGGGGCGCCGCCGACAGCATCCGGCACGGGTCTCTGGTGGAAATCGACCGGGAATTTTATGATTACGTGCGCCTGGGCTTGGGCTATAATTTCACTGATTTCGACGACGATCTGCGTAAGCCAAGCAGCTTCAACAGTCACGGTCCTTTTGTTCGGATGACAGGCAAATTCTAAAGCGGAGGAAGGCAAAATGAAGGTTCTTAAAAAGATATTCCTTTTGAGTTTGCTCGGCTTGCTTCCTGTTTTTTTTAATGCCTGCGTTAATAAACCTCCCATCCTGCCTCCTCATGATGAAATCCTGGTTTATTCCCTGCCTTTTGATTTAGTTTTTTTGCGCACCCTCGAGGCGGTTGAAAATGTCTCCGACTGGGAACTTCTCGAAACGGAAAAAGAAAAGGGAATCATTGTGGCCCGGAATGTTCATTATACGAGTTTCGATGATGCCGAAAAGCGCAAGGCCGAATTGCTGATTACGCGCCTCGATCGCGGGCAGACGACGGTGCAGCTTGCCCCGCGGTCCCAGCGGGTGATTGGCGGCGCGGAATTGATGAAGAAAATTTCCGAACGCGTCAGCCGCGAACTGTAACCCCCCCTTACTTCCCCTATATAATGTTTCTATGGATGCCATTCTTTTGCATGGGATAAAAACCCACAACCTCAAAAATCTGGACTTGGTCCTCCCTCATAAAAAAATTTATGTTGTGACGGGGGTCTCAGGTTCCGGCAAGTCGTCTCTTGCGTTTGACACTCTTTACGCTGAGGGCCAGCGCCGTTATGTTGAACCGCTTTCGGCCTACGCGCGCCAGTTTCTTGAACGGATGGAGAGGCCAGACGTGGAATCCGTGTCCGGCATTCCGCCCGCCCTTGCCATTCAGGCCAAGAATGTTATTAGCAATGCCCGCTCCACGGTGGGCACCCAGACCGAGATTAACGATTACCTTCGCGTTCTTTTTGCCCGCGTCGGCCGGACCCTTTGCCCGGATTGCAGCGTGCCCGTTGTCCGCAATCAGCCGGAAACGGTGGCTGATTTTCTCTTGAAAAATCATCCGGAAAAGGAAACGGCTATCCTTTTTACGATTTCGCTGGGGAAAAAATCCGGCCGGAACCTGAAAGACTTTTTCCCCGAACTGGAACGTCAGGGTTTCACGGAATTTTTCATGGAAGGAAAAATCCAGACCGGCGACCAAGTTCTTACGTCACGCTTTAAGAAAGAACAAATCTCCATTTGCTGCGACCGAATCAAAGCCATATCCAAAAACCGGAAGCGGATGATTGACTCTCTCGAGATGGCCTATCGCTGGGGCCGCGGAGACATCCAGGTGGTCCTTTTAGACGAAGGGAAAAATTTCCAATTCTCGGAGGGCCTCCGCTGTTTTTCCTGCGGACGGAAATTCCGGGAGCCGTCCCCAAATCTATTTTCCTTCAACAGCCCACTCGGGGCCTGCGAGATTTGCCAGGGTTTTGGCCGCGTCATCACCATCGACTGGAACCTGGTTGTTCCGGATGAGAAAAAATCCATTGCAGAAGGGGCGGTGGAGCCCTGGACCAAGCCCAGTGCCGCCTGGGAATTCAAGCAGCTCCTTAAATTCTGCGCCAAACGAAAGATCCCCGTCAACCGCCCGTGGAAACAACTCCCCGAGGCGTCGCGGCGACTCATCCTGCACGGTGAAAAAATCAAAGATTTCGCAAGTGTGAAAGATTTCTTTGATTACCTTGAGACCAAGACCTACAAAATGCATATCCGGATTTTTTTAAGTAAATACCGCGCCTTTATCCCATGCCCGGCCTGCCGTGAGACGCGTCTCAAGCCGGAGGCCCTTTGGGTCCGGGTGGCAAAGAAAAGCATCGCGGAATTACAAGACCTCGACATTGAATCCCTACTTGGTTTTATGGAGGGACTGCACCTTTCCGCAGATGAACTTGAACGCGCCGAACCAGCTTATCTGGAGATCAAGAAACGTGTCCGGTTCCTTAAAGAGGTGGGTCTGGGTTATCTCAGCCTCTCCCGCCTCTCGCGCACTCTTTCTGGCGGCGAAGTGCAGCGCATTCACCTCGCAACTTCGCTGGGTTCGGCGCTGGTGGATACGCTCTATGTTTTAGACGAACCGAGCGTGGGCCTTCACGAACGCGACAACGATCTTTTGATCCGGCTCCTGCGCGAGTTGCGCGATCTGGGCAATACGGTCGTCGTTGTAGAACACGATCGCACCATGATTGAAGCCGCCGATGAGGTCATCGACCTCGGGCCGGGCGGCGGGGAAAAAGGCGGCGAACTTATTTTTCAGGGAACGGTGGAAGACTTAAAAAAATGTCCAGCCTCGATCACCGGTCAATACCTCGCAGGCCTGCGGCAGGTGACACGCGGCTCGAGACCGAAACCGGAAAAGAAGGAATCGATCCGGATTCGCGGCGCGGCCGAACATAACCTCAAAAATCTTGACGTCCAAATCCCACTTCATCAGCTTGTCGCGATTACGGGGGTCTCGGGTTCCGGTAAAAGCACGCTCCTTTATGAAATTCTTTATCATCATTTTCTCCGCTTTCGCGGGCAGCCGGTTCAGGATTTGGGCAAGGTCCGTTCCATCGAAGGTTTTGAGGCCGTCGATGACATGATCCTGATCGATCAATCGCCGATCGGCCGCTCGCCGCGTTCCAATCCCGCCACCTATCTCAAGGCCTTCGACGAGGTCCGGAAAATTTTTGCGCGCACACCCGATGCCCGCCGCGCCGGATTCCAGGCCGGCCATTTTTCCTTCAACGTCGACGGCGGCCGCTGTGATGCCTGCAAGGGGGATGGCCGGATCAAAGTCGAGATGCATTTTCTGGCCGACGTTTTTATTCCCTGTGAAACCTGCCAAGCGAAACGGTTCAAGCCGGAGGTGCTGGAAATCCGGCATCGCGGAAAAAATGTGGATGACGTGCTGGCACTGACGGTTTCCGAGGCTCTGAATTTTTTCCAGGAAGAGACGGCGCTTATTGCCAAATTGTCCGTGCTTGAAAAATTAGGCTTGGGTTATATTCGTCTGGGCCAGTCTGCGACGACCCTGTCCGGAGGAGAAGCGCAGCGGCTGAAACTCGCCTCTGAGATGACCCTTTCATCCAGCCGCCATACCGTTTACCTTTTTGATGAGCCTACCGTCGGCCTGCACGATTCCGATATCGCCTACTTGATGCAGGCTTTTGACGAGCTTCTCGCCCGCGGCCATTCCATCATCGTGATCGAGCATCACATGGAAATTATCCGTTCTGCTGATACGGTGATCGACCTTGGGCCGGAGGGCGGGGAAAAAGGCGGCCGCCTTCTTTTTTCCGGTTCCGTTGCGGATTTAGTAGAATGCACCGATTCTTACACTGGAAGGTACCTCCATTTGAAGTTTTTTAAAAAGGCAGGTAATCTTTAACCGATGAAACGACTGCCGATGGTAAGTCTCCTGTTTGTTTTGGTTTTTCTTAATCTCGGGACCATCCGAAAAGAAAAAACGGCCCTTGAAAAAACACAGACGGACCCGATTACTTATCAAAAAAAGATGGAAGAGATCAAGGACGGACCAAAAGGCCCCGCCTCACCTTCTTTGAAATTTTACCCGCAGGAAAAATTTCTTGCCGACCCTCCAATGGAGGAAGAAAAAGACAAATCGGATCAAGAGGTGGGTTTCGAGGCGCTTCCGGAAGATGTGAAAGAAGGAGCTGGGGCAGAAGAAGTCCAGGATGGGGAAGCTGTACCGGAAGAGGATTGGTGGGTCGATTGGGATGAAAACGCATTCAAGGAAGAGGACCCAATAGACGAATCTGCAGAAGATAATAAGTAAATCGGTTAAGAAGTTGACAAAGGTTTTACCCCAAGAGTATAGTTGACAAGGTAGTGTGCCGAAAAATTTGTTCTAAGTTGTTGGAAACAAAAGAGATTGGAGAAAAAGCATGAATTTTTACCGTCGTTTTAAAATGCATTTCTTGAATTATCGTACGACAATCTTCGTTACGGTGGGAGTCGTTGTCCTCATTGTCCTTTCTATATATGGCATGATGTCGCTTGAAAGTTATTACCGCAATATCACGCTCGCCCAGATGCCCATCTCCATTTTGCTTGTGATCGTGAACAGCCTGGTTTTTGTTTATATGTATGCCCTCGTGCTTAAAGGCGGCTTCACGAAGATCGACAAAAAGAACATCAACGCACGCGATGTCAACATCCGCTTCAGCGACGTTATCGGGATTGATGAAGCTAAAGAGGAATGCTGGGAAGTGGTGCAGCTGATTAAAGACCATGTGCGGCTAAAGCAGATTGGCGGAAAAATCCTTCGCGGTATTTTGATGGTGGGACCTCCGGGCTGCGGCAAGACTTATCTCGCCAAGGCCATTGCAACCGAGGCCGGCCTTCCTTTTCTTTCCATGGCCGCAAGCGAATTTAATGAAGTGTTTGTGGGTGTGGGCTCAAGCCGTGTTCGCTCTCTCTTTAAAAAGGCGAAAAGCCTGGCTTACGGTTTCGGCGGCTGCATCATTTTTATTGACGAACTTGATGCGCTTGGCCACCGCCGCGTCTTCAATCAATTCGGCGGCGCGGAGACCAACAACACGCAAAACCAGCTGTTGGTGGAGATGGACGGTCTGACCGGCAAAGCCGAGAACGTCATTGTCATCGGCGCCACCAATGCCCAGGAAGATATCCTGGATCCTGCCCTGCTTCGTCCCGGACGTTTCGACCGGAAAGTTTACATCACAAAGCCCGGCCTCGAGGGCCGCGAGGCCCTTTTCAAATATTATCTTAGCAAAGTCAAACATGAGGCCTCCATTGATGTGGGCCGCCTTGCCCGGAAGGCCGTTGGCAAGACTCCGGCTGAAATCGAAAACATCATCAAGGAATCAGCGCTTATCGCAACACGCAACAAAAAAGATGTTGTGAGCTTAAAAGAAATCTCCGAGGCCATCGAGCGCATTGAGCTCGGCGTCAAGAATCGCATCAAGATGACCGATCGCGAAAAAGAAATGACGGCCTATCACGAAACCGGCCACTTGATTGTGGAGTATCTTATTCACCCCCGCAATGACGTCTTCAAGGTGTCCATTATCCCGCGGAAAGGAACGCTCGGCGTGGTTCACCCTCAGATGGTGGAAGAATGGTTTTCCGAAGACAAAGACGTTCTCCTTGCCGATATCAAGACGTATCTGGCCGGTTATGTGGGCGAAAAAATTAAATTTGGCGTGACCTCCAACGGGGTTGCCTCCGATTTCCGGGCGGCTATGCATGTAGCGCACAATATGGTGTGGCGTTACGGGATGGGTCCGACGGGTCTGGTCGGAGATTACACCTCCATTCCCCAAACGGAAATTTCAGAAGATACCAAGAACCGTCTCAATCAGGATACGGACACGATCATGAAACAATGCATCAAGGAAGTGGACGAGTTGCTTAGGAAAGAGCGCGATCTCTTTGACCGGTTCGCCCACGAACTCCTCGTAAAACAAGAACTCGAGTACGATGAAATTGAGGCGATCTTTACGGAATACGGCAAGGCGAATCCGCGCCGTTTCAAACTCTCCGCAGAGGATAAAAGGGATTCGCCGAATCCCAAGCCTCAATGAGCTTGGTTTTTAATTTTTGCCGGTTGCGTTCGTGGATGGTAGTTCTTTCTCTCTGCGTTCTCACCAGTTGCTCCCAGCAGTCTTACCCGGCTGAAAAAATCAAAGAATCTCTCACCAAGATTTGCCGCACCGAATACGGTATTGAAGAATTAGACGTCCAAATCGCAGGCGAGACGATCGGCGTCTACCTCCCCCTCAAAAAACTCTTTGCCGCGGATTTCAAAGAAGCGGTTGTCACCGGCAAAGTCCGCAACCTCGAGACCCTTTTCGAACCTTCCCCGGAGGCACTCGAGAAAGTCGAGGACGTCCTCTTTTCCATTTCCCGCGTTTTGCTTAGTACCGACAAGCCGTTCAAATTTTATGTCTTGGAGGCGACCGATATCGAAAAAACCGGCCTCCAGCTTGTCCTCATCGGCTACGTGGATGACGTGAAACGTGTCCGGCTTTGGGACATCTCCCGCAATGAATACCGCAAACGGGTCATCCACGAATTGAAACTCAATCACGCAGTCATGTGGCACCGGCCGGTCCGTCAATTTTTCAAGGACCTCAGCGATCTTCCCGTGACGGAAGTCCGAAAGAAGTATTTTCAGGAGCAGGTTCCGGATACTGTCCTCGAGACCCTTTTCCTTTTCAATCGTCCCGGCCATCTTGCCCCTAAACCTGGAGAGGTGGACTGGAACGTTCTGGAAATGCGAAGCGCCCAAGCGAAGAAGAACGAGATCCTCGTCTATGCGCGCGTCAAACCTTATGGTGGCAGTTATGATTTTTCGGCCAACACCGAGTTCGCTTATCTTTTTGTGCTTTCTCTGCCGGAAGAGGGCGCGCAAATCACGAGGATCATTCCTTTCCAATATCTGAATGATACGGGGCAGCTGAAAAAAATCCCGTTTCCAAAAGAACTTCAAATCGAGGAGAACCTTGAAAACTGGCAGCAAGAATTCAAACTGGAAGAAGTCGTTCTTGGGTCTTTTCTTGCCCAGCAGCTCACGCGCCGTGTGCAGGCCATGGCATCCGGTGATGAGAGGATCCAAAACACCTTTCGCGAAATCAAACTGAATTTTGATTATCATCCGGAGGCCGGCAATCCCGGGTTTTCCCTCGACCTCGAGACAACCCTTCGCGATTTTAACAATTATTCCCGCGATTCCCTGATCTTTCACGAAGATATGCTTTATCTGCTCAATCTCGCTTCCCGTGAGTTTGTCGATGTCCTGCGCAGTTATCAATTTGGCGATTACGGGTACCTGCGGTTAAACCTCGCGCAAGATCCGGCTCCGAGGGTTTTCGGTCGCGAGGATCTCGAGCTTTTTCGCCGCAAAAAAATCGATTTTCAGAGCCTTCTTTCCCTCCCCAAAGTTTAACCCTGTCCGCTTCTGGGCGCGCATCGGTGATTCACGAGTCCGCATTTTTTTGCTATCATAGGCCCATCATGAACAGGGAGCCCCTTACTTCGAGACAACAGGCCATTCTCAACCGCGTGGTCGACATTCATATTGAGACGGCGGAGCCGGTCGGTTCCAACGCCATTACCCGCCTCTACACGAGCCTTTACAAAATCTCCTACTCACCGGCCACGGTGCGCCATGAAATGGGGGTCTTGGAAGAGAAGGGCTATCTCACACATCCTCACACCTCCGCTGGCAGGGTTCCGACCGACACCGGTTATCGCTACTACGTCGATAACGGCTTCGCGGACAAAATTTTTCCCAATGACGTTTTTCATACCGCCACCAAAGACCTTCTTCATAGCCGGCATGAAAACGATTTCTGGATCGAAAAGGTCTCCGCGATCCTTTCCTCGCTGGCTGAGGAAATCGGGCTGGTCGTGGCTCCGGAACGTTTTTCGCTCCAGGGCTTAGCCCGCATCCTGGAAAAACCGGAATTTCAGGATGTTCAGAAAATCCGAACCCTGCTTTCGACGCTGGATGAGAAAATGGAATTAGCGGATTGGCTGCAGCAAAATCCGGCCACCGGCGTCTCGATCAAAATCGGCTGCGAGAACGAACCTGCGGCGTTCCGCGATTGCACCGTCATTGCGGCCCATTACCGCGTGAACGAAAACAAAGTCGGCACGGTCGCCATCCTTGGGCCCCGTCGCATGCGTTATTCGCGGGCAGTTCCGTTGGTGGCCCGCATGGCACGATTTATGGAACAATTCATCTCTCACGAAGGTCTTCATTGGTCATGAGCGAAGAAAAAAAAGAAAAAGCATCTTCCCATGCGCGGGGCGATGAAGTTCATCTGTCCCGGACAGAATACGAAGATCTCCTCGCCCGCCTGAAAGAGCTTGAGGGAATGAAAGACCGCTTTCTTCATTCGGCGGCGGATTTTGATAATGCGAAAAAACGCCTTATGCGCGAACGCGACGAATTCGTCAAATTCAGCCAGGAAAATCTCGTCCGTCACATCCTGCCGGTCCTCGACAATTTCGAGCGCGCCCTGTCGCATGCCCGCGCCATGGACTCCGGCAAAAACACTTCAGACAACCTGAAGGGAATCGTGGCCGGCATCGAAATGGTGTTTAAACAGCTGGCCGATATCTTAAAAAAACAGGGTCTGGTCCGGCAGCAAACCATCGGCCAATTGGCTGATCCTCATCAGCACGAAGTCGTCGGGCATGTCCATGAAGAGGGGAAGGATGATGAGATTGTAGAAGAGATAGAGCCCGGTTATCTGCTGCATGACCGCTTGCTCCGCGCCGCCAAGGTTCGGGTGAGGCAGTCGCCGGAAGAGATCGCATGATCCCGCCCACCGTTACCTTCTAATTCCCGATGCCCGTTAAACGCGATTATTACGAGATCTTGAGCGTTACACGCACCGCGACGCTTGATGAGATTAAAAAGTCCTACCGCAAACTTGCTCTTCAATATCATCCCGACCGTAATCCCGGCGACAAGCCCAGCGAAGAAAAATTTAAGGAAGCAGCCGAGGCCTATGCCATTTTGAGTGACTCTCAAAAACGTTCCCAATACGATCAGTTTGGCCACTCGCTGGGCGGCCATGGGTTCAGCGGTTTTGAGGGATTCGAAGATAATTTCCGTGGTTTTGGCGATATTTTTGGCGATCTCTTCGATGATTTCTTCGGAGGACGGAGCAGCCGCGGGACCCGCGGCCGCCGTGGCGCCGATCTAGAGATGGGCGTTGAGATCACGCTAGAAGAAGTCTTGAAAGGCCGCGAGGCCGCCCTTGAGATTCCCCGCCGCGAGACCTGCGCTGAGTGCCAAGGCTCAGGGGCCGAGCCGGGCTCCAAGCGCACGACATGTGCCGAATGTGG
>ORMF010398474.1_pt1 | contig 10399 bp, 8 predicted proteins | sample 1779871 | NCBI WGS metagenome assembly ORMF01 (sample SAMEA104232316, study PRJEB22302) | groundwater metagenome | biome: forest; feature: aquifer; material: groundwater | place: USA | collected 2011-08-07 | depth 5.4 m
CGGTCGCGCCGCGCAGGCCGAAGGCGATGTTGTCGGCCACCGACAGGTGCGGAAACAGGGCATAGTCCTGAAACACCATGCCGATCTTGCGCTGTTCGGGTGGCAAATGTAGCGCCGGGCTGCTCACGATGGCGCCGTTGAGAAGGATTTCGCCGCGGTTGACGTGCTCGAAGCCGGCGATGGCCCGCAGCACGGTCGTCTTGCCGCAGCCCGACGGGCCGAGCAGACAGCCGATGGCGCCCTGCTCCAGCGAGAATGAGAGGGCATCCACCACCAAGTGACGGCCATAGGCGTGGGAGACTTGTTTCAGTTCGAGCAGTGGCATGGTTCCGATGCTTGTAGGTAGCGCCTGTCGATTCTCCGTTCCGACCCGCCCCTGCCAGGGAAAGGCTACAGCGGTTTAGGCGCATGACTCAATTATAATTCTCATTTAGCTTATCCATCGTCCCGCGTGCAAGCGACCACCGCCACTACCGCTCAACGCCTCGCCCGCGGCATCCGCTGGCCGGGCGCTCTTGTCATCGCCGCGCTCCTCGTTGCCGCGCTGGCCGCGGCGCCCATCCTCAGCGTCTGGAGCAACATCTTCGCCGGCGGCACCAGCGATACCTGGCGGCATCTCGCCGCCACCGTGCTGCCGGAGTACGTAGCGAACACCCTGTGGCTGTGTTTCGGCGTCGGCAGCGGCGTGATCGTCGTCGGCGTTTCCACGGCGTGGCTCGTCACCATGCACGATTTTCCGGGGCGGCGCCTGTTCCAGTGGGCGCTGGTCCTGCCGCTGGCCGTGCCGGCCTATGTCATGGCCTACACTTATACGGACCTGCTGCAGTTCGTCGGTCCGATGCAGACATGGCTGCGAGAAAGCTTCGGCTGGCACAAGGGCGACTACTGGTTTCCCGACGTGCGCTCGTTGGGTGGGGCCGTCGCCATGTTCATTTTCGTGCTCTATCCCTACGTCTATCTGCTCGCCCGCACGGCCTTTCTCGAGCGCGCGGGTGGAATGCTGGAAGTCGGCCTCTCGCTCGGCCTGGGACCGTGGGCGAGCTTCTTCCGCCTCTCGCTGCCGCTAGCGCGGCCGGCGGTGGCGGCGGGCACGGCCCTGGCCCTGATGGAGACGCTGGCCGACTACGGCACCGTGGCCTATTTTGCGGTGCAGACCTTCACCACCGGCATCTACCGGGCATGGTTCTCCCTGGGAGACCGGATCGCCGCCGCGCAGCTCTCGGCGGCCCTGCTCGGCTTCGTAGTGCTGGTGCTGCTCGCCGAGCGAACCAGCCGCGGCCGCGCCCGCTTTCACAACACCACCGGACGCAACCGGCCACAAGCCGGCCACAGCTTGTCCGGACCCAAGGCGGCCGCGGCCGCTCTGGCCTGCGCCATACCGCTCGCCATCGGCTTCGTAGTTCCGGCGGGGGTCCTACTGAAGATGGCGCTGACCGAAGGCGATGCGCAGTTCGGCGCGCGCTTCCTGCAACTGGCCGGCAACAGCTTCACGCTGGCCGCCTTGACCTCGCTGCTGGCGGTGGGGATGGCGCTGCTGTTGGCCTACGCCGCGCGCATTAGCCGCCGGCGTTGGGCGCAGCTCATCAATCGCATGGTCGGGCTGGGCTATGCCGTTCCCGGTTCCGTCATCGCCGTCGGCGTGCTGATTCCCGTCACGCGCCTGGACAACTGGCTGGCCGCGTGGATCGAGCAAAGCTTCGGCGCGAACCCGGGGCTGCTATTGACCGGGGGCATCGCAGCGCTGGTCTATGCCTATCTGGCGCGCTTCCTCGCCGTCGCCCTGCAGACCGTGGAGACCGGTCTGGCCAAGATCACACCCAGCATGGACGACGCGGCACGCTCGCTCGGGCTCGGGCAGCTCGATACTCTGCGCCGGGTGCACCTGCCATTGTTGCGCGGCAGCCTGCTGACCGGGGGCTTGCTGGTGTTCGTGGACGTGATGAAGGAGCTGCCGGCGACGCTCGTCATGCGTCCGTTCAACTTCGACACACTGGCGACCCAGGCCTATATCCTTGCTTCCGACGAGCGTTTGGCGGAGGCCTCCACCGCGGCCCTGACCATCGTTGCCGTCGGCATCCTCCCCGTGATCGCGGTCTCGCGCAGCATTGCGCGCGCGCAGAGGTGACGCGCGGCCTTTTCCCCGGTTGCATCGAATGCGTTGGCGCAGGCTGTGCGAGTCCTGTGCCCTGCGTGTGTTCAAAGGATCTCTATGTCATTCGGTTCTAGCGCCAGCCGGCCCGATCGAAAATCTTCTGCGCCTGTGCAGTGTTCTTCGACAACGTACCCACGTTCAGGCTGTCGGCCTTGAACTTGCCCAGCGACTCGAGTTCCGGGTTCTTCACCGTGGCGCTCTTCACCACCGGCCATTCGTTGTTGCCATTGGCGAAATAGGCCTGTGCCTGGTCGCTCGCCAGGTATTCGAGGAACTTCACCGCGGCATCCGGGTGCGGCGCCGTCTTCAGCTTGCCGCCGCCGGAGACATTGATGTGGGTGCCGAAACTCTTCTGGTTCGGCCAGACGACGCCTATGCTCTCGACGACTTTTCTGTCCTCTGCCTTGGCGGAGCGCATCAGGCGCACGATGTAGTAGGTGTTGGAAATCGCGATGCCGCATTCACCCGCCGCCACAGCCTTGATCTGGTCCGTGTCGCCGCCCTTAGGCGCGCGGGCGAAGTTGGCGACCAGGCCCTTGGCCCATTCCTCGGTCTTCTGTTCGCCCAGATGGTGGATCAGGGCCGAGCCCAGCGACAGGTTGTAGGGGTGGGAGCCGGAGCGCACGCAGACCTTGCCTTTCAGTCTCGGGTGGGCGAGATCCTCGTAGTTCTGCACTTCGGCCGGGCTGACGCCGGCCTTGTTGTAGATGATGACGCGGGCGCGGGTGGAGAAAGCGAACCAGTCCGGCGCGCGCAGGTGCTCGGGAATGCGCTCGTCCAGCAGCCTGGATTTCACCGGCGCGAACAGGCCAAGGGCGTCGGCCTGGGCCAGACGGGCGGCGTCCACCGTGAGGAAGACATCGGCCGGGCTGTTCGCGCCCTCGTTCTTGATGCGTTCGAGCAGTTCGTCCTCATTGCCCTCTATGCGGTTGATCTTGATGCCGGTCTGTTTCGTGAAATCGGCGTAGAGCGCCTCGTCCGTCTGGTAATGGCGGGGGGGGTGGGGGGTCAAGGGTTTTTCCTGGGCCAAGAGGCTGCCGGCGCCCAAGGCAAGGGCGAACAGCAGGACGGGTCGAAGGGCTTTCATATAAATGCTCCTGTTTGCTGATGTCGGATGCGGCAATTCTAGTCGCATTTTCATATAAATGCAAATGATTCTCATTGGTAATGTATTACCAGCCGAAGCCGAGCGCCGTGCGCCGTGCGCCGTTCACGCGCCTCAGCCGATCGCTCCGACTCTACCGCGCGGCGCTGGCGTCTCTTTGTCCAGCGGCCGAGACAATCAAGACCACCACCGATTGGCTGGAGAACCAATAGGCGCGCGGATTTCCGAGTTTCGACACACCGCGCTGGCGCCGGTTCGCACTCTTTGCCAACTATCGCGTTTTGCGATAATATGCCCGAATGCGTCTAATCAGCAACAAGGCCCTGCGCGAGTTCGCGACCCGGCAGCGCGAGGCCGGCGAGCCCGTGCAAGCCTGGCGCAAGCTGATCGAGCGCAGCACTTTCGACGGCTACGCCGACCTGAGGCGCGTCTTCAATTCGGTCGACAAGGTCGGTGACTATTTCGTGTTCAACATTGCTGGAAATCGCTATAGGTTGATCGCGGCGATCCACTTCAACACACAGACGCTTTACGTGCGTGAAGTTTTGACCCACGCCGAATACGACCACTGGAGACCATAATGGGTGCAATTGAAATCGACAAGATCGCCAAACGCTACAAAGCGCTGTGCGAACTGGTGCCGCTCAAGCCGATCACGAACAAAACCGCGTACGAAACGGCGGTCGAGCATTTGAACCAACTGCTGGATGCAGGCGGCGCGAACCAGGCGCACCCGCTGGCCGGGCTGGTCGAAGCCCTCGGCGAACTAATCCAGACCTACGAAAAGCGTGAAGCGCCAATGGCTGAAGCCGAACCGCGCGAGGTGCTGCGCTACCTGATGGCGGAACACGATCTTAGGCAAGCCGACTTCGCCGACATTGCCTCGCAAGGCACGATCAGCGACATCCTTTGCGGTCGTCGCGAGATCAGCAAGGTGCTAGCGAAGAAGCTGGCGGCCAGGTTCCAAGTATCCGCAGCGGTTTTTCTTTAGGGCTATACGCCGATTGACCCCTTGCCTGCTTCGCCGTAGCCGTGCGTGAAGGGTTGAATTGCCAGGGACGCGACTGCCCTGTGAGTCAATAGGGACGCGGAGTTTGACCGTTTCGCTCAATTCACGCCGATCACGCCGCCTTCGACGCGCCGCGCGCGGCCGAGCGCCACCAGCGTCTCCACGATCTGCGGCAGGCGCTTCTTCCACGGCCCGCGCCGCGAGGAACTGCTGATCGCGAAGGAAGTGCTGTCCAAGGTGTGGGTGCTGCGCAAGCTCCTCTATCCGATGGACGATCTGGAAGCGGCGGAGTTTCTGGTGGACAAGATCCGCGCGACCAAGAACAACGCGGATTTCTTTGATTCAATGCGTCGCGGATAAAATCAGCGTCACCACGAAATCCTCCACGCCGTCGGGGTCGCATCCCCGGCGTCCCGCCCGAGCCCCTGCCCGGCCATCACGCGCGGCGCCTTGCAGAATCGTGGCGCTGAAAAAGAGGATAGAATATGATCAGCAAGGCTGCAGCTATGCCGCCCGCCGACGGTGTGCGGATTCCGACGGCGCATGCCGCGACCGCATCCCCACCATAATGCACCGGAGATCCAATATGCCCCTCAAGACACCCGAACAGTACGTCGACAGCCTGCGCAAGCTCAAGATCCGCGCCTACGTCGGAGGCGAGCGGGTCGAAAGCGTCGTCGACCACCCCGCCATCGCGCCGCACATCAACACCGTGGCCAAAACCTATGAGCTCGCGCACAAGCCGGAGCACCGGGACGTAATGACGGCCATCAGCCACATCAGCGGCGAGCGGATCCACCGTTACACGCATATTTTTCAGAATGCCGATGACCTGGTGAAGAAAATCCAGATGCTGCGCCTTCTGGGCCAGACGACCGGAACCTGCTTTCAGCGCTGTGTCGGGCTCGACGCTCTGAATGCCATTTACGCCACGAGCTACGAGATCGACCAAGGCGAGGGCACGGACTATCACAAGCGCTTCCGCCAATACCTGGCGCGGGTGCAGCGCGACGACCTGATGCTGGCCGGCGCCATGACCGATCCCAAGGGGCACCGCGCCAAGCGGCCCTCGGAGCAGGCCGACCCCGATCAGTTCGTGCACGTGGTGGAACGCCGTCCCGACGGCGTAGTGATCCGCGGCGCCAAGCTGCACAACACCGGCGGGATCAACTCCCACGAGATCCTGGTGATGCCCGGAACCGGCCTGGGCCCTGACGAAAAGGATTACGCCATCGCCTGCGCCGTGCCCGCCGAGGCTTCGGGCGTGCTGTTCATATTCGGCCGCCAGTCCAACGATTCGCGCAAGCTCGAGGGCGGCTGCGACATCGGCAACCCGCGCTTCGGCGTGGTCGGCGGCGAAGCCATGGTGGTGTTCGACGATGTGTTCGTTCCGAATGCGATGATTTTCATGAACGGCGAAACGAAATACTGCAGCGGGCTGGTGAACTACTTCGCCACCTGGCACCGAGCCAACTACGGCGGCTGCAAGGGCGGCAACGCCGACGTGCTGATCGGCGCAACCGCCAAGATGACCAAGATCCTGGGCACCGACCGCAATGCCGTGGTGCGCGACAAGCTGACCGAGATGGTGCACATGAACGAAACGACCTATGCATCGGCCATCGGCGCCAGCGCCATGGGTTACGCGCTTCCGTGCGGCTCGTTCATGGTCGATCCGATGATGGCCAACACGGTCAAGCTGAACATCACGCGCAACGTCTACCAGATCGGGCGCATCAGCCATGACCTGGCGGGCGGGTTCCTCGCCACCATGCCCGATCAGAACGCGTTCGAGAATCCGGAAATCGGGCCGTTCGTCAAGAAATACCACACGGCCAATCCAGAATACGACGTGATGGAGCGCGTGCGCATGGGCCGTTACATCGAGAACATGACCAGCGTGACCACGCTGGTCGAAGCCATGCACGGCGCCGGATCACCGCAGGCACAGCGCATCGTGATGCTGGGCCATTCGGGCATCGAAGCCAAGATCAAGCTGGCCGAGCAGGTCATCAACGGGACCGACAACGTCAAGGGCCTGCCGCTCCCGAAAAGCATGTGAGCGATGCGCTGCAGGCGGGGGCTGACACTGTTGGGGGGTAACGCTGCTTGCTTAGCGCATTGATTTCTGGGATAATTGTTGCCTCTCGCGGCTCCTATTCCCGGACCGTGCCGAAGGAAGAACCATGAAAACAGCCATCCATCCCGATTATCAAGAGATTCAGGTCACCTGCAGCTGCGGCAACACCTGGACGACACGCTCGACCATGAGCAAGGCTCTGCACGTCGAGGTGTGCTCCAACTGCCACCCGTTCTACACCGGCAAGCAGAAAATCGTCGACACCGCCGGCCGTGTGGAGAAGTTCCGCCAGAAATACGCGAAGAAGCCGGTAGCCACGGCCAAAGTGGAAACCGAGACCAAAGCCGCCTGATTTCGAGCCCGTCCCGGAAAAAGGCAGCTGCGGCTGCCTTTTTTGTTTTGCGGCCGAGTAAAATAAGCACATGAATCCCAGGGGTAAACCCAAGCCGGGACAGACACTCAAGGCGGCCGAATAGTGTCCGGCGCACGCATTGCCTTGGCGCTTGCGCGCGTTCCCCTGCTGATTCTGGTCGCGGTCTGGCTGCTGCCCGGCTTGATCGGCCACGATCCCTGGAAAAGCGACGACGCCGTCGGCATCGGCATCGCGCACCAGTTCGCGAGCCACGGCGATTGGCTGCTGCCGCGGCTGGCGGGCGAACACTACGCGGGCGACGGCCCCCTGTTCTACTGGATCGCCGCGGCGTTCGCCAAGCTGCTGGGCGGGCTCTTCGCACAGCATGACGCGGCGCGCCTGGCAGGCGGCGCCTGCATCGCGTTGACGCTCGTGTTCCTGCACCTTGCGGGGCGCGCCTTCCAAGATAACGGCCGCCGCGACAGCGACAGACGCGGCGACGACGCCCGCGGCCGCGGCGACAGCGTCATGCTCCTGTTCATGGGCTGCACCGGCCTGCTGCTGCATGCGCACGAGACCATCAACGAAACTGCACTGCTCGCCGGCCTCGCCTGCGCCTACTATGGCGCCGCGCTGGTGCCGAAGCGAGCGTACGCGGCCGGCATCGCGCTTGGCTGCGGACTGGGCGCGGCCTTTCTCGCCACGGGGCTCCCGCCCATCCTGCCGCTGCTCGTCGCGCTGCTCGCGACGCCATTGTTCGTGCCGGACTGGCGCAGCCGCAGTGCCGCGCTCGCCCTCGCGTGCGGCCTGGCCGTGCTGCTGCCCTGGCTCGTGGTGTGGCCGGCGCTGCTCTACGCGCGTTCGCCCGAGCTATTCGCCGCTTGGTTGTACCAGACCAATCTGGTTGCGCTGGCGCGCGGGCCCAGTCTGGCCGCAACTGCCTACACTTTCAAAACACTTGCCTGGTTCGCCTTTCCGGCATGGCCGATCGCGCTTTGGGCGCTATGGCTTTACCGCAGGAAGCCAGGCTCGGCCGGCGTGTCAGTGCCGCTGATCGCACTGATCGCCGGACTGGGGTTCGCCTGCCTTGCGCGCTCGCGCGGCGAAATGCCGCTATTGCCTCTGCTGCTGCCGCTCGCCCTGCTCGGCGGGCAGGTGCTGCACGACCTGCGCCGCGGCGCAGCCAATTCGCTCGCCTGGTTCGGCACCATGACTTTCAGCCTGCTCGGCGGCCTGATCTGGCTTGGCTACTTGGCACTGCAGACGGGCTTTCCGCCGCGCATCGCCGCCAACGCGGCGCGGCTCGAACCCGGTTTTGTCTCGCAATTCGCCTGGCTGCCGTTGATCGCCGCAGCCGCAATAACGCTCGCCTGGATCGCGCTGAACCTCAGGAGCGCGCGTTCGCCGCAGCGCAGCGTCACGTTCTGGGCCGCCGGCCTCACGCTGTTCTGGGCGCTGACGATGCTGTTGTGGCTGCCCTGGATCGACTATGGCAAGAGCTACCGCAAGGTGACGCAGGCGCTGCAGGCTAGCCTGCCCAAACGCCCGGGATGCATTGCCAGCCTGGGCTTGGGCGAAGCGCAGCGCGCCGCGTTCGACTACCATGCAGGCATCGTAACCGAGCGCACCGAAATCCGCGCCCGCCCTGACTGCCGGCTGCTGTTGATCCAGGACAATGCCGGCAAGCGCGAACCGGGTCCCGTCGGGCACTGGAAAAAAATCTGGGAAGGCAACCGCGCGGGTGACCGCACGGAAAAATTCCGGCTGTATGCGAAAGAAAAAACGACGCCATGAGTAAGCTCACGCTTAGCCCCGCGTGGAAAGCGCTGCAAGCGCACCAGGCCGAAATGGCGGGCGTGCGCATGCGCGATCTGTTCGCGCGCGATCCCGGGCGCGCGCGGAAATTCCGCCTGGAGGCGGGCGCGCTGCTGCTCGATTATTCGAAACACCGCGTGACCGACGCCACGCTCGCGCTGCTCGTCGATCTGGCGCGACAAGCCGAGGTCGAGCGCTGGCGCACGCGCATGTTCGCCGGCGAGCGAATCAATACGAGCGAAGACCGCGCCGTGCTGCACGTGGCGCTACGTTCCGGGCTGAAGGTGTTCCCTGCGGGCAGCGATGTCATGCCGCTGGTGCGCGAGGCCAAGGAGCGCATGCGCGCCTTCAGCGACGCCGTTCGCAGCCAGCGCCTGCTGGGCCATAGCGGCAGGCCGATGCGCACGGTGATCAACATCGGCATCGGCGGCTCGGACCTCGGCCCGCGCATGCTCGCCCGGGCGCTCTGGCGCCAAGCGGATGCGCCGCAGTCGCTCGCGTTCGTCGCCAATGCCGATCCGGACGACCTCGCGCGCGCGCTGGCGCAGGCGCAGCCGGAGACGACGCTGTTCATCGTCGCCTCCAAGACTTTCACCACCGGCGAGACCCTGGGCAACGCCAATCTCGCCAGGGCCTGGCTCACCAAGGCGCTGGGGAGCGAGACGGCGGTGAAAAAACATTTCGTCGCGGTCAGCGCCAACACCAGGGCCGCGGCCGCCTTCGGCATCGCGCCCGGGTCATGCTTCCCACTGTGGGATTGGGTGGGCGGGCGCTATTCGGTCTGGGGGGCGGTGGGACTGCCCGTGGCCATCGCCATCGGCATGGACCGGTTCGAGGAACTGCTCGCCGGCGCGCGCGCCATGGACGAACATTTCCTCGCCGCGCCGCTCGAAGCCAACATGCCGGTGCTGCTGGCGCTGCTCGGCATCTGGTACGTCAATTTCTTCGGCGCGAAGACGCATGCCGTGCTGCCCTACGCGGAAGCCCTGCGCGAGCTGCCGGCCTACTTGCAGCAACTGGAAATGGAATCGAACGGCAAGGGCGTGGATCGCGACGGGCAGCCGGTGGATTACGCCACCGTGCCGGTGATCTGGGGCTCGGTGGGTACCAACAGCCAGCACGCCTTCCATCAGTTGCTGCACCAGGGCACGCAACTGGTGCCTTGCGATTTCCTGGTGCCGGGCGCGAGCACGGCCGCAGCGGCGGAGAATGCCTTGGCGCAGGCAGCGGCCTTGATGGCGGGCAAGGATGCGGAACTCGCGCACCGGCGCTTCGACGGCAACCGGCCGTCGTCGACCGTCCTGTTCAATGCGATCGATCCGCACACCATGGGACAATTGCTCGCGCTGTATGAGCACAAAGTGTTCGTGCAGGGCATCATCTGGAACATCAACAGCTTCGACCAGTGGGGCGTGGAACTGGGCAAAGACATCGCGCGCACCCTTTCGGCGCAACCCGCCGGCGGTGCGGCCGTACCCGGGCTGGATGCCTCCACCAACGCCCTGCTGCAGCGCCTGCGCGACTGGCGCAACTGACGTGATCCGCATGGAAACTCAAATCAAACCGCTCAATTCCTACCGCAAGCACTGGGCGCAGCGCTTCGGCACCGCCCCTTTCCTGCCGCTGTCGCAAAGCGAAATGCGATCGCTCGGCTGGGACTCGTGCGACATCATCATCGTCACCGGCGACGCCTACATCGATCATCCGAGTTTCGGCATGGCCCTGGTGGGACGGCTGCTCGAAGCGCAAGGGTTCCGCGTCGGCATCATCAGCCAGCCCGACTGGCACTCGGCCGAGGCCTTCAAGCGGCTGGGCAAACCAAACCTGTTCTTCGGCGTCACCGCCGGCAACATGGATTCGATGGTCAACCGCTATACCGCCGACCG
>ORMF010103522.1_pt1 | contig 10398 bp, 11 predicted proteins | sample 1779871 | NCBI WGS metagenome assembly ORMF01 (sample SAMEA104232316, study PRJEB22302) | groundwater metagenome | biome: forest; feature: aquifer; material: groundwater | place: USA | collected 2011-08-07 | depth 5.4 m
GTTGTCATTGCCAGAATCATTAAAACGACTGTTAGACGCTTCATGTCCTTTTGCCTTTATTTGTCAGCATGGGGGTGGTGAAAGATACTCCTCATGGATTTAGATAGCGTGATCCTTTTGGGCGACCCAAAACGAAAATTCGAAGGATGCGTCACCAGATCTTGGATGGTTGCTTTTGATAAAATACTTAATATTTCATTTTTTGCTTCCACCCAAGCCTCATGAAGAATACAAGGTGTTTTGTCGTTGCATTGATTAAGACCCATCACGCAACTGGAGAACTGAGACCCCGGAAAGTCATCCACTGCCGCTAAAACTTCATAAACGGACAATTTTGACAGATCCGCCTGCAGCGAAAATCCTCCTGTCGGGCCGGGTTCTGATTTTAAAAACCTCTTCCTAACCAAACACAGGAGAACCTTCGCCAAGTAAGCCTGCGGCACACCCGTCGCCCGGCTCACTTGCCTAATTTTCAAAGATTTTCCACCATTCATTTTTGCGAAATGAACCAGAACACGAATGGCGTATTCCGAAGTTTTCGAATAGATCATTAGAATCCGCTCACGAATCTTTTAGATTTTAGGCTTTTACGGCGGGCTCCTTCAGCTCAACCGACAAGGGTTCATTTTCCCCTTCTTTTATGCTGACCGTTTTTTGGGTCTTCCCTGTCCATTCTTGCCAAATCTCCAATTCATATTGTCCTGCCGGAAGATCCGAAAAAGAGAAATTCCCATCCGCGTCCGTCACCACCGCGCGATCTTCTGTAATATACAGAAAACCCTTCATCCATGTGTGCCCCGCGTCACAACGAAGCCGAATGATCCCCGGTTTATTCATCTGTTTCTTGACTTCCATGCCGACAACGGGAACGGCGAGATTAAACGCGGTTTTTCCATCTTCGTAGAAACCGTGCGAATTATGAAGCACTGAGTCGCTGCTCGTGATCACGAGATTTGCTCCGAGTAGGATCACCTGCACATGCGGCTCGAATTCACAATGGATCTGATCCAGATGCCCATCCGAAGGGGCGGCGGTATTTTTTAACCCGATGATACGCACCACCGCATTTTGAACGCCGTGGCCGGGCCCCACGACAATCTTCGCCGTTTCCTTATGAGATCCGCAAACCGGCGCGTCGCTTTTCACTTCCACGGATTCCACCGGAGGGACGGGACCTTCATACAAAACTTTCCCTTTTAAAACCCCCGCGGCGGATGAATTCACAGAAAACAAAAAAAGACCGGCCAGAACGAAAAACGTGGCTTTAGTTATTCTCATCTTCCCCTCCGCTTATTTTTTTCAAAATATCCGGCCTTTCCGGACCCTCTACATGGATCTGACCCATCGCTCCTTTGTTAATACGAAAGATGCTGTGATCCACCAACGTAAAATCACCCGGCATTTCGATTTTAAAATCAACCACCGTTACGCCGCCGGATGGAATAAGCGTTGTCTGAACATTATGGGCGGGCGTTGAAAGATCTCCTTCACGATAAACAGTATCAAAAATCTCGCCGATCAGGTGAAAAGACGACACAAGATTAGGACCGATGTTTCCTACAAATAATCTCACGGTCTCATTGGTTTTGGCCTGAAGTTTGTTATCGCCCAAAAGCGCCCCCACTTTGCCGTTAAACACAACGTAGGTTGGATGCTCGTCCATTCCGTTTTTGGAGGAAAATTGAAGCAGCCCTTTGGTGCCGGCCGGTTGTTCGGTATAAAACTCACTTTGCATGAGGTAATATTCCCGGTCTACCTTGGCCAACCCATTTTTAGGCTCGACAAGGATCAGTCCGTATAATCCATTGGCGATATGCACTGGGATCGGCGGCGCCGCGCAATGATAAACAAACACGCCCGGATTCAGCGCCTTTGCCTGTATCACTGTCTCCTTGCCCGGCTCAGTCATCAGAATACACGCCGCGCCGCATGGGCCGGTCATCGAGTGAAAATCAATGGTGTGAGTATTTTTAGAATTGACCGCATTCTTAAAATGGAATTCAATCGTATCTCCCTCACGGACCCGGATAAACGGCCCTGGGACAGTGCCGTTATACCCCCAGTAGTCATAGTCAGACCCCTTGGCGATCTCACCGCGGAATTCCTTTGCCTCGAGATTGACAATAACTTTGGTTTCATAATTCCGATTGACCGGTGGCGGCACATACGGCGCAGGCCTTAGGTCGGCGACAATGACGCCGGGATTCACAGCTTTCTGCTCCTCTTGGCCGTAGCATGCCTGGAACAGGCTTTGGCCAAAGAAAACACCCATCACCAAATACGATATCAACCATCCGCGACTTTTCATAAACACCTCTTTCGTTGTTAAAGTTTCGGTTATTAAACTCATATCATGGATATGCTTATCCTTGATTATATACAAAAACGGACTTAATATCAACTTTCTATCGCCGGCTAATCAGAGAGACCAGTTTCAGAGGGATTTAAGGTTATATCGAAAGACTCGGAACCGGCCGTTGGCTGGGCCCGAAAAATTTACCGCGCGTGAAATCGTGTCTCAATGATTTCCACGATGGCCCGGCAGGCGTCGACCGTCGTGAAAATGCCGACGAGTTTCCCGTTTTGCACCACGATCGCCGATCCGTAGTGTTTGGACGCCATGACGCGGGCGACTTCGTGGAGAGGGGTTTCTGGGTCCACCGTGTAGGGATTCTCAGGACAAACATCAATTACCGGCACGACCGTCGGGTCCACCCCCGCAATCCCTTGAGCGAGCTTAATATCGCGATCGCTCAAAATTCCTACCACTTTGTCCTTGTCCATGACCGGCAGGTGACGGATACCAAGTTTTTTCATCATGTCTTCCGCCTTTTGCAGCGTTTCCCCGGCGTGAATCCACTGCGGCACCGTGGTCATAAACTTTTGAATCATAGGTTCACTTTTTGGCATGGCTCTCCTTTTTTTATTTTAACCAACGCTAAAAAAAATTTCCGCTTCAGGCGGCGGGCTTCTTCTGACCGGCCGCGCGCTGTTTCATCTTCTGCATCGCGTTGTAGACTTTTTCCGCTTTGCTGATCTTTTCTTTTTTTCTCTCGCTTCGATTGATCGTCTGCGCTTTCATGGTTTTCTCCTTTTAGAACTGTTTCTCGTAGTCTTCTTTGTCCCTTGATTTGTGCGGCAACCAATAGCTGTCCCGGCGAACACCGGGCTTCTTGTCCAAAATGTCCTTCCCGGACAAACGAAGAATCAGCCCGATCGGAGTGACGGTGACAAAAAACACGATGAACAAAAGCACTCGCGACATCACCCATCCCATCAGAAGCGCAAGCGTCATCCAGATCTTCTGAATAGGTTTAAGCGCGGACGGCCATGCCAAACCAAAAATAAGAAAGAACGCGGCGGCCGCCAGTAAATAGATGTAAAAGCCGTGGCCGCGCCAGGCCGAAATACCTCCGAAAAGGCCGAACGCCGCGGCCAGGGTCAGACCGAACTTGCGCAGGTCCGCTTTAGAGGAAGCTATTTCGTTGATCTCTTTCCAAAGGGTCATCGGTCAGTCCAATGCAAATTTTTTCTTCCAGTCTTCGTCTTTTTCGAGCGGCTTCTGCCGCGTCTTGTCGAGCAAATAGTTTCCCAACACGAGGTGGTCCATGTCCGTGCGCATGAAGCAGGTGAACGCCTCTTCGGGCCGGCATACCAGCGGTTCGCCCCGCACGTTGAACGAGGTGTTGATGATAACAGCACAACCGTGTTTCTTTTCAAAATTTTTGATCACGTCATAATAGAGCGGGTTTGACCCGCGGTCCACGGTCTGGATCCTCGCCGAATAGTCCACGTGCGTGACCGCCGGGATCGACGAACGCGTCACGTTGAGTTTTTCGATGCCGAAAAGCTTCTCTTCGTCCGGGGTCATCTGGCGGCGGATGGACTTTTGCACAGGCGCGACCAGAAGCATGTACGGGCTTTTTACCTTCACTTCGAAATAATCCCCCGCGCGTTCTTCGAGCACGGACGGCGCGAAGGGCCGGAAACTTTCCCGGAATTTGATCTTCACGTTCATCACTTCCTGCATCTTCGGCGAACGGGCATCGCCGATGATCGAACGCGCGCCGAGCGCGCGCGGACCAAACTCCATGCGTCCATGAAACCAGCCGATCACCTTCTCGGCGGCGATCAGGTCCGCGACTCTCTCCGCCAGGGCCTCGTCCATCAATTTTTCGTAGGGGATTCCGCTCTTGTTGAGATAGGCCTCGATCTCTTCGTTCTTGTATTCGGGCCCGAGAAGCGCGCCCTGGATGGAATCACGCCGGCCATCGGCTTTGCGCGCATTTCCCAGATACTGGTGCCAGGCGAACAGCGCCGCGCCCATTGCCCCTCCCGCGTCGCCGGCGGCCGGTTGTATCCAGATGTCGTCGAAAATACCTTCTTTGAGGATCTTTCCATTGCCCACGCAGTTGAGTGAAACACCGCCGGCCAGGCAGAGATTTTTGAGCCCCGTGGTCTTGCGGATATGCCGCGCCATGCGCAGCATCACTTCTTCGGTAACCTCCTGCACCGAACGCGCCAGGTCCATCTCGCGCTGCGTGTTCCGGGTCTCCGGTTTTCTCGGCGGACCGCCAAAAAGCTTATGAAACTTCCCGTTCGTCATCGTCAGTCCCACACAATAATTGAAATAGCTCATGTCGAGCCGGAACGACCCATCCTCTTTTAAGTCGATCAAGTGTTTCAGGATGAGGTCCTTGTATTTTGGCTCACCGTAGGGCGCCAAACCCATGACCTTGTATTCCCCCGAATTGACCTTAAACCCCGTGTAATAAGTGATCGCCGAATAGAGCAGACCGAGCGAGTGCGGAAAACGGATCTCGTTGATAAGATCTAGGCGGTTTCCTTTTCCTGTGCCGTAGCTGGATGTGGCCCACTCGCCCACACCGTCCATCGTAAGCACCGCGGCCTCCTCGAACGGCGACGGGTAGAATGCCGAGGCCGCATGCGCCTCGTGGTGCTCAGGGAATAGGATCTTGCCTTTGAATCCGAGCTCATTTGCGATGAGGTCCTTGATCCAAAGCTTCTGCTTGATCCAAACCGGCATCGCCTTGATAAAGGAGCCGATGCCGGCGGGCGCGAACGCAAGGTAGGTTTCCAAAAGCCGCTCGAATTTGAGGAATGGCTTCTCATAAAAGACGACGAGATCGAGGTTTTCCCGGTTGATGCCGCCTTCTTTTAAACAGTAGGCGATCGCTTCTTTTGGAAAGTCCTGGTCGTGTTTTTTACGAGTGAAGCGCTCTTCCTGCGCGGCGGCAACCACCTTGCCGTCCTGAACGAGACAAGCGGCACTGTCATGATAATAAGCGGAGATACCCAGTATGTTCATAGGAGAGAGATTATACCCTTTCTAATATTTTTTTAGACACTATAAAATCTGACGCCGTTTTCGCGGCAAGATCTTCCCCCGACTCATTCCAATGGTCATCCTCATCCCGGTAGAGCCCATCGGGGTCATTCTGAAAATAAGTATCATATAAATTAATATGATCGGTCGAATCGGAAATACAGATTTCTTCTAGCGGCTTCGTCAGATTCGTTCTCGCGTATTCCGGATATTTTTTAAGATCCTCGTATGAAAACGAGGGCGGCTTTTTACGGGAAGATAAGTCTATTTTGGACGGTAAAATCAAAACCAAGAATTTAATATTTTTTGAACTTGCAAAGACTTGAGCTCTTTTTAAAACCGCGTTCATCAACTGGATCTTTTTAATTGAAGATTCGTTCTTTGGAAAAAGCGCTACATCGATATCGTAATGATCGTCGAAATGGGAAGTTTTTCTCGGTTTTAAATTTTTATAAATTGAGAATTCCTGATCGCTCTTAGCGATCAATCGGTCTTCTTCCGGGATCTCTTTGGCGGGAGGTTTCACTATTTTTTTTGCGGCTCGGACCACTAAGAGCGAAGCCAGAAATTCTTTGAGACTGTTTTGACTCTGTAAAACTTGATCGACGCTATTCGGGTGGGAACTCCTGACCAAATTCATTTCGTCATCTAATTCAAAAAGTCTGTTCCTGATAATGTCGCCATAATCATTGTCGGCAAAGATGACGAAAATAACCAAGTCGGGTTTAAATAACTCCGCTTCTTTTTCAAATTTTATCAGATACTGATCCGGCCCATAACCAACGACTCCCGCGTTGATGACCTCAACCGTTTTGCCAAGAGCGTTTCTTAAATACTTTTCGAGTTTATACGGAAATGTTTGCTCGAGGTTATAAAACCGGCCCATCACATTGGAGTCGCCATACACCATGATTCTCATTTCAGGGTTATTCATGAACGAATTGCCTCGGAACGAATTTTCATTGGTTGTAAACAGGACCCCTTCCGAGTTGATCCTCATATTTGGTTTTAATGTGATCGACAAATCTTTGTCGAACCGATAAAGCGGGTCCTTCTTTTCTACTTTTAAAATTTTGTTTGGAAAAATAACGCGGAGCGCCAGCTCGGAGCTGCCCAAAATAGCCGTCGCGATGGCCGTTGAAATCAGCAGGCTTAGGAGAGTTTCTTTACTTTTAAGCAAGGACCTCTTTCAAGAAAAGCTTCATCGCTTCCCAGGAACGCTTGTCGGCTTGAGAATTGTAAGCCGCGCCTTTGGAGGGGTCATTGCCCGAACCGGGATTGGTAAAGGAGTGGACCGCTCCGCCGTAGAGAACGAGCTGCCAATCCACCCCGGCATTTTTCATTTCATCTTCCATGGCGCGGACATCTTTGGCAGGCGCATAAGGGTCATTGGCTCCGTGAAGGATCAGGACTTTGCCTTTGATATTTTTTGCGTCATTGGGATTCGGCGTATCCAGTCCTCCGTGAAAACTCACCACCCCTTTTAAGTCCGCGCCGCTTCGGGCCATCTCCAGGACCGTGGTCCCCCCGAAACAATAACCGATCGCCGCGATGCGCGAAGGGTCGGTGAGAGGATTGGATTGGAGAACTTTGAGTCCGGCCTCCGCGCGGTCACGCATGAGTTTGCGGTCGCTCTTATAAATCGAAGCCTGGGCCCCGGCGTCTTTAGGATCCGTAGGTCGTATCCCCTTGCCATACATATCAATGGCGAAAGCAACGTAGCCGAGACCTGCAATCTGTTCGGCGCGGCTTTTGGCATAAGGGCCGACTCCCATCCAATCATGAACAAGGACAATTCCCGGCCTTTTTCCCTGAACGGCATCGTCGTAAGCCAGATAGCCTTCGAGAACGGCGGCACCGTGTTTATATTCAACGGTTTCCGTATGAATCGCCGCGAAAGCGGCTGTCTGCCAAACGGAAATTAAAAGGATAAAGAGGGGCAGAGTGACTTTTTTCATTGGATCGTTTCCTGAAACCTATAATACCATAGCCAGCTCCCTGGGATAGCTCTTAAAAAACTCCCAGGTGGAATTAGAATCTTTATTTTATAATTTCTGTTAGGTAAAAAGAATCTTCTGGTAAAGGATAATTAACGAAAGCTGCTACTCTCTTTATGAATTGCTTATCAGTTTCTGAGTCGATTCTTTTTAAATCGAGCAGCTTATTAATAGATTCAATTATCCCTGATTGAGCAGAAGAGGGTTTATCTTTCGAATGAGCCTCAAATATGGCTTTCATTCGGTCTTTTAGCGCAATCTCAAAATACCTTCCTGCCATTAACCTAGATAACCAAAATAAAATAGAAAAAATTAACGCATAGAAAACAATGAAAGCTAAACCGTTATTAATATGTAGTTGTGGATTTAGGATATAAGTATAATTTTCTTGCCAATTCAAAGACATCGCTTGTAACACCACTGCTATCAATATAGTAACAACACCTACTATCCCTTCCGCTTTGTCCTGAGATATTTTTTTAAGGTCTTCTTTAGTTGGTCCGAATGAAATATATAATCGACTGGCTAGTAACCTAATATCCATAAATAACAAACTTTTAGCCCAAAATATTGTGCCAGTGATAGTAAGGATAAAAATACTATTCCGAACTAGCTGATATAACGTCATGATTACCTTAGGGATAGAGCTTAGTTTACGTTTTTTTAGGTGGTTTAATTCTTTCTTTGAGATCATCCGCCGGTAAATATATAAAACTTTTTCCCTTCGTCACTTTGGTTAAAAATCCTTTCTCCTCTAAATTCATTAAATCAGTCCTCGATGTTTCGTATGTAACACCATAGAGATTCATATGAGACTCTATTGTGTAATATGATCCAGGCTTGGTTAAAGCATGATATATAAGCTGGGATTGCCTAGCATTAAGATCTGGGTATCCTGCAAGTTTGGCCATTGCTTGCTTATGCTCCTGAGATTTCCGGATAAGATATTGCTTCATATCATCAAACGCTTTTCGTATGGTATGCATGTGAAAAGAAATAAAATACGTTAAGTCTTGTCCATCGATTTCAGAGTAAAGATAAGCTCGTTTATATTTACCTGGCGACTCTTTAATAATTCTCGATATTGCGAGATACTCAGTCATATAATAACCCTTCTTAAGCATGAACCAATAGAATAAGGCCCGAGCTGTTCTTCCATTGCCATCCACATAGGGATGAACATAGGCCAACCAAAAGTGGAGTATAATGGCTTTTACCACCGGATGCATAAAGCCATAGTGGTCCTCTTCGTTGGCAAATTTGCAGAGTTGGTTAATCCTGTCATCAATCTCGCCCGCTGGTGGTGGAACATGCAAGATTTCTCCGGTAGAATTATCTACTATATGAACACGTTCCTCTATGTCATCTGTGCGGAAACGTCCAGAAGTAGTTGGATCATCAAGCGTCTCTTTGGTCAAAATTGCTTGGATGTCATTCAACATATCAACCGATAAAGGCTTCTGTGTTAGTTCTTTAACATGTTTCATCGCTTGGAAATTATTGAAAATCATTTGCTCTGACTTACCATTCGGTTTTTCACCCGATCGAAGCATTCGTTTAGCCACTTCACGGGTTGTCGCAGCGCCCTCAAGCTGGCTGGATGCGATGGCCTCTTCCATTAGTGAACTAATCACAAATCGCTCCCTTTCCGACTTGGGAATATCAGGATGCTCAACTAAGATTTCCCCGGCCGCATGTTGATCAGTAAAATGCAAATCTTTATAAACTCCATCTGGGAGCCAATACGAAAAGACCCTGTTACTAGTATCTCTAAGGGGTATCTTTTTTGAATTAGAAAATCGGATTAGCCGAATATGGGCCCAGGCTTCTTCTACGGTTAAGCCAGTTAACTTATATAACTGTTTGAACCGATCCCAATAGAGATAATCCTCATTGTTGACGCGGTGCTTAAAGGCAATAAAATTTGGATCTCGGGTTGCTTCGGCTATTTTTGAAAAATCCATTTTCGATTGAATCTGAAACCAATCAGGCGCTTTTTCTAACATTCGATAATTTCCTCAATTTCCTCTGTTTCAAGCAACTGTTGTTTGCGTCTATCAATTTTCTAGACTAGTATAATAGCAATCGACAATCCTGTCAATCAAATACTAATTTGTACAAATTAGTAATATGCTGTAACCCATTGATTTTAATAGAGGTACTAATCTGTACAAATTAGTATTTACGAATTTAACGGATTCGGCTCCTATGTCTTGCTAAGCGTCTTGATTCGCTCGCCGGCGCTCGCGAATCAAAACAGCAGGACTCCGGTAGGCCAGCCGCTGCCTCAGTGGAAAAGTAAAAGTCGCCAACGGCGACTCCACCGCAGGGGAAAAAGGATCCGAAGGGAAAAGGGGACTCTCCCCTTTTCCCTTATAAAGTATTTCTTCCATTGTGGAAGGGGGTTACAGCGCCGGAGGCTGAGTGCTTAAAAACACCTTGTGCGCGAAGCCGGAGGACGCGCCGTAAGGGGGAAACCACGTTTCCCCCTCGGAGGTCGTTTTTAAAAAAATCCCCCGCGATCTTTTAAATCACGAGGGATTTTTTTAAAAACGACCCCAACGGGATTCGAACCCGTGTCATCACCGTGAAAGGGTGATGTCCTAAGCCAGGCTAGACGATGGGGTCAGAAGGTGTTTCTTCGGGTTCGACTTTGGCGATCGTCGTGACTTTGTCGTTGGCCTTTTTCAAATTGATGAGCCGCACGCCTTGCGCGACGCGGCCGGTCTCACGGATGTCCTTCACGGAGCAGCGCACCACCATGCCGGTCTGAGTCATGATCATGACATCGTCCTTGTCGGACACGCATTTCAGCCCCACGACCTCGCCGTTTTTCTCGGTGACCTTGATGTTGGTGACGCCTTTGCCGCCGCGCGAGGTGACGCGGTACTCGCCGATCTCGGAGCGCTTGCCGAAACCTTTTTCGGTGACAGAGAGAAGTGTCGCGTCTTTGGAAACGACCTCCATCCCGATCAGATAATCTTTATTTTCCAGCGTGATGCCCCGCACGCCGCCGGCCGTGCGTCCCATGCTGCGCACCAGCGTCTCGGGGAA
>ORMF012091046.1_pt1 | contig 10395 bp, 8 predicted proteins | sample 1779871 | NCBI WGS metagenome assembly ORMF01 (sample SAMEA104232316, study PRJEB22302) | groundwater metagenome | biome: forest; feature: aquifer; material: groundwater | place: USA | collected 2011-08-07 | depth 5.4 m
CCGGGCTTCCCCTGGTGCTCCAGGCAGTAGCCGCGACGGTGCTCGGATACCGGTATCGTCCGGTCTTCGACTCACATCATATCGGCGTGAAGACGATCGCCAAATTATTTTTTCCACGCATCTGGGGGATTGATGTTTCACAAATTAGTTTGTTTATTGGGACCATTATTGGTTCTACCTTTGTCGCCGGGTCTGTGGCGATTTTTAATCTGGCCGTGAACATTCAAAGTGTGCCCATTGGCATCTTGGCGCTCCCGTTTGCGATTGCCGCATTTCCGAATTTCGTAGAATCGTTAGCACAAAAAAAACCGGAGCAGTTTGGAGCAACATTTTCGTACACCGCGCGCCAAATTCTCTTTTTTGTGCTTCCGATTTCAGTGCTCACGATTGTGTTCCGTGCGCATGTTGTACGATTGATTATTGGGGTACAGCTCTTGAGCTGGAATGACACACGCCTGGCCGCTGCTGCGCTTGGGATTTTTGCGGTGGGGTTCGTGTTCCAGGGGATCACTCCACTGTTAAGCCGCGCATTTTATGCGCTCAAGGACACGGTGCGGCCGGTCATCGCCAGCAGTATCAGTATTGTGGTGAATGTGGCAACGACTATTTGGTTTGTGCAGTGGCTTGCGCAGGATGGTGCCCCCGTCGAGACGTTCAAATCGATTATGCGATTGGAGGGCGTTGTGGACATTCGCGTATTGTCTCTGCCCCTTGGGTTTACAATCTCCTCCATGATCAATATGATTCTCTTGGTGGTATGGTTGCAGTGGAAAACAAACGGGTTGGGGTATGCGATGATCCTCTGGCGCGCTGTGCCTATTTCTATCGCCTCTATCATAGCCGGAATTGTGGCATATACGACACTCGATCTCATGACGCCGTTGGTGAACACACATACGTTTTTAGGAATTTTAGGGCAACTCGTGGTGGCCACCATTATGGGCCTCGTGGCCTATGCGTTCGTTTCGTTGATATTGCGGTCAAAAGAGATGTGGCAATTTTTACGCTCGTTAGAGCGAAGGATGGTAGCGATCATTGGCCCCATTGATGTATCAGGAACCGAAGATCTATGAAGAACATCCGAAATTTTTGTATCATCGCCCACATTGATCACGGCAAATCCACGCTGGCGGACCGGATGCTTGAAATTACCGGCACGGTGGAGGCTCGGCGTATGCGCAGCCAATATTTAGACACCATGGACCTGGAGCGCGAACGCGGCATCACGATTAAATTACAACCAGTCCGCATGAACTACTCACTACTCACTACCAACTACACACTTAATCTGATTGACACTCCCGGGCACGTGGATTTTAGCTACGAGGTGTCTCGTTCCTTGGCCGCGGTTGAAGGCGCGATATTATTAGTGGATGCCACGCAAGGAATTCAAGCGCAGACCATTGCCAATCTCCACCTTGCATTGGAACAAAATTTAGAAATTATTCCAGTGATTAACAAAATTGATTTGCCCGCGGCCCGACCCGATGAAGTCAAGCAGGACATCGTTCATTTGCTTGGGGGGTCGGTAGAGGACATTTTGTGCGTCTCCGCAAAAACCGGTGAAGGAGTGAAAGAATTGCTCAATGCGGTGGTGAAGCGCGTTCCACCTCCAGCATCTCCTGAGTCCGCAGGATCTGTCGAAGGGAAACAATATCTTCGAGCGCTCATTTTTGATTCCCATTTTGATGACTATCAGGGGGTGGTCGCGCACATTCGGGTGGTGGATGGCGCAATCCGGAAAAAGGATCCCATTCAGTTTATCGCCACAAAGCAGAGTGGTGAAGTGTTAGATGTGGGGGTGTTTAAGCCCCAAGCAACACCGGTGGATGTTTTGAATGCCGGCGAGATTGGGTATGTGGTAACGGGATTTAAGGATATTGGCGCTGTGCGCGTGGGCGATACGATCACGACAAGAATCAGGAATCAAGTATCAGGAATCAGGGAACGGACGGTGGAGCCGCTCGCCGGATATAAAAAAGTACAATCCATGGTGTTTGCCGGGTTTTTCCCCAAAGAAGGGGATTCTGCCGAGGAGCTGCGCGAAGCGTTAGGCAAAATCGCCCTCAACGATGCATCGCTCGTGTATGAACCAGAGCACTCCGCCGCACTCGGCTTTGGGTTCCGGTGTGGATTTTTAGGGTTGCTGCACTTGGATATTATTCAAGAGCGGTTGCGGCGTGAGCACGACTTGAACCTTATTATCACCGCCCCGACCGTTGCTTATGAGCTCGAGCGAACGGACGGAAGTGTGAGAATCATGAAAGCGCCACAGGATCTTCCGGACCGCAGTGTCATTGCCGAAATCCGTGAGCCGATCGTGGCGCTCACAGTAGTGAGCACCGCGCAAAGTATTGGGGGAATAATGGCGGTGGTTGAGCGGCACCATGGCATTTACCGCAACACTGAATATTTACAGGGTGACAGAGTGCTGCTGAGTTACGAATTGCCACTCGCTTCGATCCTTGTGGATTTTTACGATCAAATCAAGAGTGTTTCGCAAGGATACGCATCGATGAATTACGAATTATTGCGTTATCAAAAGGCAACTGTTGTTCGGATGGATGTGATGGTGGCCGAAGAATTAGTGGAACCGTTCGCTATGTTAGTGTACGAAGATGAAGCGGGCCGTATCGGTCGGGGAGTGGTGGAACGCCTCAAAGAAGCATTGCCTCGACAAATGTTTGAAGTGAAAATCCAAGCAGCGGTGGGGGCGCACATTGTTGCGAGCGAACGTATTTCAGCCATGAAAAAAGATGTGCTGGCCAAAATGAGCGGAGGAGATTACACACGAAAGAGGAAGCTCTTGGAAAAACAAAAGAAAGGAAAGAAAAAAATGCGCTCCATGGGGAGCGTCGACATTCCCGCCAATGTGTATTTAGAAGTATTTAAGCATGGGAGTTAATATGAAACGTCGTACTCAAAAACGCCTCTACATCATTCTCACGAGTCTTGTGGCGATCTCGATGGTCTTTTCGCTATTCTTGCCGGGAATATTTTAACGCTTATGTCCCTTGTGGACACCGGGCTCTCAGTCGGGGCGCAGCAGATGGAAGACATTCGCTCAGTGCATGCCCACGTGCCATTGCCGATTTTGCGTGCGCTGATGCGCCGAGGCTTCGTTACTTCTGCCAAAATCGAAACATATCTTCACCCTATTTACGCACGCGATGTCCATGACCCATTTTTATTTCGGGACATGCCCAAGGTGGTAGAGCGATTGGCGCAAGCAGCCACAAACCATGAGCTGGTCATGATTCACGGCGATTATGATGCCGATGGGGTGACCAGTAGCGCGATCCTTTCGACTACGTTACGGATGTTGGGGATTACTCACGAAGTGTTTTTACCGCACCGCCAGCGCGATGGGTATGGGGTGAGTGAAGAAACGGTGCGCTCCGCCATCGATCGTGGGGTACGCCTTATCATCACTTCGGATTGCGGGATCAGTAGTATTACTCCCATCGCTGTGGCTCGCGAAGGGGGGGTCGATGTGATTGTGGTGGACCACCATGAGCGCAAAGACGTGTTGCCGGAGGCGTTGGCGATCATTCACCCATTAGTGGATGAAGGGTACCCCGATAAAACCCTCACGGGTGGGGGAGCGGCATTTAAAGTACTCCAAGCCATTGTTCGCACGGACCATTCGATTATTGTTGGTTTGCGACAGGCGTATGCGGCGACTCAGGGTGCGGATTTTCGTTGGGAAGGATTTGAAAAATGGATGTTGGATTTAGTGGCGATTTCTACTGTGGCGGATTGTACGGCATTAGTCGGAGAAAGTCGCGCGTTTGTATACTGGGGATTGAAAGTACTGGAAAAAATGCGCCGTCCGGGGATCCGAGCACTGATGAGCCGTGCTCGAAAAGGCCCGTTGGATGCTCGGACCATTGGGTTTACCATCGCCCCGCGTCTGAATGCCCCTGGGAGGTTGGATCACGCAAAGCTTGCATTAGAACTTCTGTTGGAGAAGGATGAGGAAAAAGCGGTTGAATTAGCTGGGCGAGTGGAGGCACTCAATATTCGACGGCAAGAGTTAACATCCACTGCCACACAAGAGGCTCTGGCCGTGATTGGGTTAGAGCCAGGCTCTTGCGTGGTGGCGTACTCAAAGGCGTGGCCTTTGGGGATCGTGGGGATTGTAGCGGCGCGGCTTTCGGATAAATTTAATCGCCCCGCATTTGTGATGACCGAAGCTGAAGGGAAAATTATTGGCTCTGCCCGGGCGCCGCAAGGACACAATGTACTGGCGCTTCTGGAACAGGCACAGGATTTTTTGGTTCGTTTCGGGGGCCACCAGCAGGCCGGCGGATTTACGGTACATTCCGAGGAACATATTGATGGATTTCGTGCTGCAGTCGAGGTGGCTGGTGTGAATGCCCCGGAAGTATCCCTCCAGCAACAACAAGAAAATTCCGGAGGAAGAGTAGACGATGAAATTTGCTTAGCCGACGTAACCGACGAACTGGCCACATGGGTTGGTCAATGCGAACCTTTTGGCGTTGGCAACCCACCACTTCAGTTTTTGGTGCGTGATTGCGAATTGGTGAGTATGCGAACGTTCAAAGAGGGCAAACATATGGAGTTGATGGTGCGTCAAAACGGTCATACCCGTCGCATGGTCGGGTTCGGATTTGGGGATCGTGCTCGAACTCTTCGACCGCACATAATGGTGGATGTGGTATTTGAAGTGCGGTTTAACGACTTTCGTGGGCTACGAAGTGTTGATTGTATTCTTATTGATGTGAAAGAAATTTAATTGATGCGAGTAAATCCAGTAAAGCCAGCAAGACCAGTAAATTCAGCATCACTGTCGATTGTACGACTAGCTGGATTCACTGGATTTACTGGACTCGCTTATCTTGCTCGGCGTATGATAATCAATCCTGAAGAAGAAATTCAAACCTATAGCGATGGTGGAGCACGCGGCAACCCCGGGCCGGCCGCCACGGGGAGTGTGTTAAAGCAGGGCGACGAAGTGTTGTGGGAGCTCGGCGAGTATATCGGTGAGACAACAAATAATCAGGCAGAATATCGCGCGTTGATTAAGGCATTAGAGCAAGCAAAAGCGATGGGCGCAAAAAAATTGCATTGTTTTTTAGACAGCGAATTATTAGTGAAGCAACTCAAACGAGAATATCGTGTGAAAGAGCCAACGCTTCAAGTACTTTATTTGAAAGCTTATAATTTAGCGCAGCAATTTTCTACTGTTTCATTTACTCACATCCGCCGAGAATACAATAAACACGCCGATCGGTTGGTGAATGAAGCACTGGACAAACAGGAAGAAATGTTGTAGAATAGATTTACCATCTCAAGCATTGAGTTATCGCTCCAACCATTGTATTTCAATGGCAGGGGAGGAAAGTCTGGACACGAACATGCCCCGCCTCGGCGGGGGTGTTATGGATAGTCGCTAACGGCGACCTTCTTGGACCGAGAGGTCCGAGAACGGGAATAGTGTTCCGAGTAATCGGAATGTTTGTCTGTTCTGGTAACGGAATAGACAAACGCAACAGAAAATATACCGCCCGCCTAAATTTTTCTGAAAGTATCGGAGTTTGAAGCATCTCTCAAAAAATTAATGCTTGGTACGCAGTGAGAGACGTCCAGAACTCGGATCATATCAGAAAAACTTAGGCGGGTAAGGGCGAAACCGTGAGGTAAGAGCTCACGACGGATAGTAGCGATACTATTCGTGGCAAACCCTATCTCGTGCAAGAGCAGTATCGCTCGCATGCCCCCGCCTTGGCGGGGCTAGAGAGATGATGACGCGAATTGATCTTCTGTCTACTATCCGCAGACTAGGGTATCTGAACCCCGTAGACTGTAGATAGTAGTCTGTAGTCAGTTCGTTACAGAATCCGGCTTATGAGATGCTGGAGATGGTAAGAAAGAAATAATGGGGGCCACTTTGGAGTAATACCGGGGTGGCCTTCTGTGTAGACATATGAAACGATCAGAGCTCGCTTTTGCAACAGCGTTTGTTCCGTGGGATGCCCTCATGCTGTTAATGGCCGGTTTAGTGGCGTATGCGGTTCGGTTTCAATACCCCGCACTTGTCTCACTTGGCGCCGCAACAACCGTCTATCCATTCGAGCAATACCTCACGCAATTGTGGTGGGCGGTGTTGTTGACGATCATTGTCTTTGCTTGCTTGGGATTGTATCGGACTACGAGTATTCGCCGTTTTCGAGAAGAAATTCCCAGTATTTTTACCGGTTGCTCCACCACCATTTTGGTGGTGGTGTTGATTTTATTTTTTCAACGCGAGGTGTTTTTATCCCGATTTTTAATTGTTTCGGCGTGGATGCTGAGCGTTCTTTTTGTCGTGATCGGACGGTTCCTTCTCTATGCACTTCAGTGGAGTTTATTCGTCGTCGGCATTGGTCGCCACAGGGTGGTGTTGGTGGGGCGTTCAGCCAGCCACAATCGCCTCCTGCAAGAAATTCAATCGAATCGGAGGCTTGGGTTTGAAATCGTGGGATCGTTTCCCACGGGGTCCCAACGCGCTATTGAAGAGATTACAGAACTCAAAAAGCGGCGATGGGTTGACGATGTTATACTCACCAGTATCGACCAAGATCAAGCCGGGCTTGATCGACTCATTCATGTGTTGGAAGAGCTCCATATTCCCATCCGGTACTGTGTGGATCTTGGGGCGAGCCACTCGGCCCATTTACAGTACTCCACTATCGGATCAACGCCCATCGTGAGCATTGAGCGCACAACACTCGAAGGGTGGGGGAAAGTCGTCAAACGATTATTTGATATTGTGGCTTCGGCAATTCTCCTTCTGTTGTGTTCTCCGGTGATGCTGTTGGCCAGTGTCGGCATTGTGTTGGATTCCCGCGGTCCGGTCTTTTTTCGCACGGATGATGACGGGAAACCGCTGCAGCGCATTGGTCAAGGAGGAGAACCATTTATGCATTATAAATTTCGAACCATGAAGGATCGAGTCCATCGGTTGCGGTACACTGAGCTGGCAGAAAAAAATGTTCGTCGCGACGGCCCCATGGTTAAAATTCCGCATGATCCCCGGATTACCAGGGTCGGCCGATTCCTTCGTAAATATAGCATTGATGAACTACCAGAGTTGTTTTTGGTACTCAAAGGCGACATGAGTCTGGTGGGGCCGCGCCCGCATTTGCCCGAAGAAGTGGCCCTATACACTCATCACCAGCGCCGGGTGCTGACGATTAAGCCGGGTATCACGGGGTTGGCTCAGGTCAATGGCCGGAGCGATCTCACATTCGACGAAGAAGTTCGCCTCGATCTTTACTACATTGAACATTGGTCGTTCTGGTTAGATGTGTGGATCCTCCTGAAAACACCGTTTGTGGTGGCAAAAGGCACAAAGGATGTATGAAAGTTGCCTTGGTGCATGATCACCTGAATCAAATTGGCGGGGCTGAACGGGTGCTCAAAGCGCTTCTGGAATTGTATCCTACTTCTCCGGTCTTTACGCTCTTGCATGATACGCGTAGCACAGGGGAATGGTTTGGCGATCATCACATTATTTCATCGTTTATCCAACGGTTGCCATTTGCGCATCGGCTCTTCAAGTGGTACTTGCCATTGATGCCAACAGCGGTGGAAGAGCTTCCGATCGGAGGGTATGATTGCATTATTTCGTCGTCGTCCGCTCTTTCCAAAGGAATTCTTCCACCCCCGCAGAGCCTCCATATCTGTTATTGTCATACGCCCACTCGATATTTGTGGAGTGACACGCGACAATATCTAGAAGAACTCCCACAACGGCGGATTGTCAAAATCATTCTCCCATTTTTACTCCAGCGCCTTCGCATTTGGGATTGGCAGGCCGCTCAGCGCGTGGATCGATTTATTGCTAACTCACGATTTGTCCAACGGAGGATTCGTACCTATTATCAGCGGGAAAGCACCGTGATCTATCCACCGGTCGATGTTGAAGGCTACGCCATTGCCACCGATCACCTGGAACCATACTATGCCATTGTGTCGCGGCTGCGCCCATACAAACGGGTGGATCTTGCCATTGAAGCGTTTAATAAGATGAATATCCCGCTGGTGGTGATTGGTAGTGGTGAAGAAGAACAGCGTCTGCGTCGCAAGGCACAACCCAACATCCGATTTTTGGGGTCAATCAGCGACGCCGTGAAGGCACAGTATCTGTCGCATGCGCAGGCATTGATTTTTCCACAAGAAGAAGATTTTGGTATTACGGCCGTGGAAGCAATGGCAGCCGGCCGCCCGGTGATCGCCTACAATGGCGGGGGCGCACCCGAAGCAGTAATTGAAGGGGTGACGGGGACGTTGTTCGAAGAACAAACATGGGAATGCTTGGCCGATCGTGTGATTCGTTTTGAGCATTCACAGTACGACCCACAACGTATTCGCACGCATGCGTTGCAGTTTTCCAAAGAGCGATTCCACCGCGAACTTCAGGAGTTTGTTGATCGTTCGTGGGGTGAGTTTGGGGAAGGGAAAGGGAGGGTGTGATGACGGAGTGATATTGAATTTTTTGCTGCGCCTGCCTGCCGGTAGGCAGGGAACTCGCGTGCTATCGGGCACCGTCTCGACACGCACCGGCCTCAACGATCCTTAGCATATCTTGCCTGGCTCACACAGTCCTCGCTCAAAAAATAACTCACCCCCGCTCAAACTCGTTAAGAGAAGGAATTTTATGAAAATAATAGTGGATCTCCGTTCGTTGTCCGGATTCCCATGGTCTGGAGTTCCTATCTACACACGGGAGATTGTGCGTGCTCTCACACAGCAGTTTCCGGGCAATGAATGGATTGGGTATTCTTCGGGACGGTCCCCGGGCTCTGTGCTGGCCCCGGGGATCACGCGCTATTGGCTCGACAATGGCTCCAATGCCCTCAAGACGGTGATGTGGAATCTGCCAGGTTCGCGATTGCGCAACCGTGAAAAGGCGGACGTTTATTTCTTACCCAATTGGAATATCATGCCCTCCCATTTCGATATACCATTAGTGCTCACCATCCACGATTGTTCAACCCAGCGTCTTGAGTGGGACGGCGGAATAAAACAACGCTTGTGGCACCGATCCATTCGGATCCGGCGGTTGCTGACTCAAGCGCGAGCATTGCTGTGTGTGAGCCGGTCAACGGCACAAGAGTTGACCACCTTCTTCCCTCAGCATCAACAAAAAGTTCGGATTATTCCATTGGCTGCCCCTGCGTATCCGACACATCAGTGCAATCACTACTGTGAACAATGGAAAAAAATCCAATATCCGATTGTGGTAGTCGTCGCCGACAATCATCAGCGAAAGAATACACAGGCGTGTTTAGCCGTTCTTCAAAGAATATCAACACCTCATCACGTCGTCGTGGTTGGAGCATTTCCTCCTTCGCGGTATGAGGCATTGTTAGCCCACGCGCGAGTGCTGGTTTATCCATCGCTCTATGAAGGATTTGGACTTCCTCCACAGGAGGCAATGGCGGCGGGCGTTCCAGTGGTGCTTTCTCATGCTCCAGCGCTCGCCGAAGTCAGTGGTGCAGGTAGTTGGCTCATGAACCCGCTGGACAAGAACCAAATGCAACGGGTGCTGGAGGAAGCGCTCATCACTCCACGAAAATCAGTGCCACCCCAAAGAACGTGGAATGATGTGGCTTCAGAAACATGGAAAGTGTTTCAGGAAGTGTTGTGAATGACGAAACCCAGGGAACACTGCTTTTTGGCCTGCGCCTGCCTGCCGGTAGGCAGGGAACTCGCTACGCTCAAACAGTCCTCGGCTCAAAAACCAGTATTCTCTGTGTTCCGTCTCCATTGCAATATGAACATTATCTTCGATGCCCGGATGATGGGCCCTCAGCAACGCGGGATTGGTCGGTACATTGATCAACTCCTGGCGCCGATGATGGAGAACTCAGGTTACGAATGGTGGATATTGGTGCGCGAAGTTCCAGCAACCACCCCACCGGCAGTCCATTGGGTTAAAGAGTTGAGCCGATGGTATAGTGTGCGGGAACAATGGGCAGTGCCATGGAAAATATTGAAAATCGGCGGGGATGTTATTCATGTTCCCCATTTCAATGTTCCGGTCATCGTTAGTATCTTGAGTTATTTGGGGATTGTTCCGCCCTTTGTCATCACCATTCATGATCTTCAGTTGATTCGTTCTCCCCATACACAGCCCACCACATTACCAAAATCGTTGTGGTGGATAAAGTATGGAGCGTTCCGGATCGGCTTTTGGTTTGCCGCTGCCTGCGCTCGGCGGATCATTGCGGTGTCCGATGCAACGGCCGAAGATCTTCGAAAATTTTTACCCAAGCGATTGCACGGGCGCATTATAACGATTCCTGAGGCCGTCAGTCGACTGCCAGTGCATCGTTGCTCAGTGCCGGAGAACCTATCGGATCCTGGTCAAGTCACCGCCGCCAG
>ORMF012248541.1_pt1 | contig 10394 bp, 7 predicted proteins | sample 1779871 | NCBI WGS metagenome assembly ORMF01 (sample SAMEA104232316, study PRJEB22302) | groundwater metagenome | biome: forest; feature: aquifer; material: groundwater | place: USA | collected 2011-08-07 | depth 5.4 m
CGCCACCAGCACGCCGAGTTCCTCCTTGGACGACGCGCCCTCGTGTTCGGTCGCCGGTTGCAGTCCTAGCAAACGCAGCAACCCCAGCGAGCTTTCGTTCAGCAGCCAGATGAACGGGAACGCGAGGAAATAAAATACCCGCATCGGATACGCCACCCACAACGCGGTGGACAGCGGTTGGCGGATAGCGAACGATTTCGGCGCCTGTTCGCCCGCCACGATGTGCAAAAAGGTGATCACCGTAAAACCCACGGCGAACGCAAGGGACTTCCGCACCGCCTGGCTCTCCACGGCAAACGCCCGAAACACCGGCTGAAGCAACTCTTCAAATATCGGCTCCCCGATCCACCCCAGTCCCAAGCTCGCCAGCGTGATGCCCAGTTGTGCCGCGCTTAGATACGCATCAAGGTTGGCGACGACATGACGCGCCATCCGCGGCCGCCGCTGCCCGCGCGCCACCAGCGGATCCAACTGTGTGAGCCGCACCTTGACCAGCGCAAATTCCGTTGACACGAAAAATCCATTCAACGCCACCAGCACCAGCACGGCGAGGATTTTCAATGCCAGAATTGAAAGATGATGCCAGTCCATTACAATTTTACCTCCCCGAAGATCGTCTTCAGCATGTCCGCCAGGCTCACGATCCCAACTTCCTGCCCGGCGCGCCCCAGCACCACCGCCAGCCGCTGGCCACCGCGTTGCAACCGATCCAACGCCACATCGAGCCGCAGATTTTCATCCATGAACAACGCCGGCACGATCACCTCGGACACATTGCGAGACGAATCCAACTGCTCGTTAAATATCAGGCCCTCGGCGGTCACCATGCCCGCAATGCGCCGCGCACCACCGCGTTGCTGCCAGACCGGCAACCGCGTCAGCCCGCTCTCGCGAAACAGCTTCAGCGCCTCGGCCACCGTCGCTTCAACGGAAATGGTCGTTGCCTCGGCGAGGGGCTTCGTAATTTGTCGCACCGTGAGATTTTCCAGGTCGAGCACCCGGTTGATCATCGCGCGTTCTTCGCTGCTAAAAACCTGCTCGGAATCCTGCGTCACGCGCCGCAACTCCTCGCGATTGCCAAAGAGATGGCCGACATGGATTTTTCCACCCGACCAACGCAGCAACATCCGCGAACCCCATTCCACCACGGCCACGAGCGGTCGCAGCCCCATATGCAACACGCGGAAGGGCCGCGCCAACGCCAGGCACAGGCGGTTCGGATACGTACGGAACAACATTTTTGGAAGCAGATCGAAGAAGGTGTAAAACACCAGGCCCACCACGACAAACCACAACCCAAACCATCCGGAACGCAGCGAGACCTGCCCGTACAACGTGGAAAAAAACCAGCCCAGCACCACGAAGTTCACCAGCGTATTGCCAACGACAATCGTCCAAAGAAAGTTTTCCGGGTTCTCCAGGAATTGATGCAGCACCTTCGCCGAGGGCCGGCCCGCGCGCATCTGCTGCCGGATCCGCAACCGGCTCAAAGCCATCACGCCCGCCTCCATGCCGGACAGCCAGAAGGACAAGGCCAGGCAACCGACCAACCCAAGTGCGATGAAAAGTTTGGTTTCCATGATCAACAGAAACATTGAACCACGAATATCCAACTCTCAACCTCGAAGCGGCTGCCCACGAACAGAGCGTTCGATGTTCGACGTTCGGTGTTGGATGTTCGATGTTTTCCCATTTTATTTCACCCGTTCCACCAGGAGTTCCCGCACGCGCCGCTCATCCACCGCGTGCGCCGTGAGTTTCAGTTTGCGAAAAGTCGCCGTCGCCCCCGCCTCCGGCACCACGTCCAGCAACTTCAACAGCAACCCGCCCATCGTCTCGATGCCCGCCACCTCGCCCAACTCGCGATACTCCCGCCGAAAATCGTCCAGCCGCATCGTTCCGTTTAATCGCCACCGACCCGGCCCCAGCTTCTCCATGACAAACCCTTCGCTCTCGACCGCCCGATGAAACTTGCCGACCAACTCGGCAAGAATGTCCTCCATCGTTACCAAGCCGGCCACGCCGCCGAATTCGTCCAGCACAATCGCCATGCCGCGCTGCTGCCGTTGCAGGCTTTTGAACAATTGTAGCAGGTTCATCGTCTCCGGCACGAACGACGGGAACTCGATGGCGTCTGCCAGATCCACCTGCGGATCCAGCAATAATGCCCGCGTGTTCAGGATGCCCACGATCGTGTCCGGCGTTTCGTCGAACATCGGCAGGCGCCGATGCCGCGACGTGCGCGCGGCGGCAATCATTTCTTCGAGAGCCAAATCATCCGGGATCGCTGCCATCTGCGCGCGCGGCCGCATCACATCCTTCACCGTGCGCCGATCCAGATTGACGATTTGCAAAATGATGTCGCGCGCGGACTGCGCGAGGTTGCCCTGCTGAAACGCGAACTCAACCAACTCCTGATAATCGGCGTCCGTCAACGTCTGTTGCGGTTTCACCGAAGCCGGAATCACCGCCCGCAACAGGGTGTAATTGAGCCGTTGCGCGAGTTGATGGAGCGGGCGCGTCACCCGATGCAGCCACGCCAGCGGTCGCGCCACGCGCAACGACCAGACTTCCGGCCGGCGCACCGCGAGCGTTTTCGGCAACACTTCGCCGAAGAACAGCGTGAGCAACAATACCGCCGCCACCGTCCCCGCCAACGGCCAGCGGTCACCCAGCGCCATCCACAGACCCACCGCCAACATGCCGGCGTTGGCGAACGTATTGCCCAGCACCATCGTCGCCAGCAAGTCCTGCGGCTCGGCCAGCAACCGCGTGGCGATGCCGCCCGCGCGTCCGGCCCGCTGGGTGAGTTCGCGCACCTGCCATTTGCTGAGGGAAAACAGCGCCGTCTCCGCCAGCGCAAAGAAGAAACTCGCCCCGGCGCAAACCAGGACCACCACGATGGCAAGAATGGGTGCGGCTTCCACGCGGACAGCATGGGGAAGAACGCCGTCGGGCTAAAGCTGAATTTAATTCAGGGCCTGGTAACTCCGTTCTTCACCTAAACGCCCTCACCCAATCATTACCCACACGGCAACCCTTATTGCCCACATTCCGCATCCCTTTTACCGCGCCATCCTCCCCTCGCCATCCTCCAGCCGCGCCGGGAAACCCGCTCCGTGGCTTCTTTGCCGTGCTCCGACTTCAGACTTGAAACCTTGGACTTTAGACTAACGAACGTCGTGTCCTACAAACTGTAATGCCACTCCCCCGGCGACCTCTGCGAGCACACCAACGCCGACGGCGTGTCTCACCATTGCGTCTGCCTTCCAACTTTACCCCGCTTCGTTCCAATTTTACGACTCGCGCCCGGTCCCAACGCCGTCTTCATTCCAATTATCCACCGCTTCATTCCAATCATACGACTCTCATGAGGCACCAACGCCGTCTTCGTTCCAAACAACAAGCATTTCATTCCAATCAATGGACACTGGCCCTCCGCCAACGGCGGCGCGGTTTGATTGGCAGCGATGCCGCGCTGGATCAACCTCGAAACCACAAACGCAAGACCACGATCCGAGTCTGCGATCCTAATCTTACTCCTTAACTTAATTTACCCAGACGGCGACAACTCGCCGGACCGTAGCGTTGTTAAGGCTCTGGAGTTCGTCGTTTCCAGCACCTTGCCCGCCACCGGGTCTTTGGCGTCGTCTTCGGATGGGTTCGTGCCGGCCAGCGCGCGACCCGTCGGCAGAAGCGCGGCCAACAGCGTGAGGGTGAGGAGTTTGGTCAGGTTCATAATGGTTGGTTCGGTTTTGATTTCGCGTCAGTACGGCACCCTCTGGTGATCCTCGCCGTGGCAGGTCAGCGTGCAGGTGCCGTGGCGCATGCCGGTGGAGGTGTAACTGGGCCCCCCCATGGAACCTGGGGTGACATACGTCGTGTTGAAATTGATCAAGTGGGCGTTGTTGGCCACGCCATGAGGGTCGTGGCACGTGGTGCAGGCGTGACCGCGGTTCACGTGCGTGCTGTGGAAAGGGAAACTGGCGTTGGCACGAATGCTCGCCTCGCTGTGGCATTTGTAGCAGAGGGCGGAATTGGCGCTGCTGTAGGTGGAGCCATCGGTCAGCGTGAGCTGGCGTTCGAGAATGGGGCGGTAGATGGAACCATGCGGGCCGTTGGCCCCCGCACCACCGGCCTTGGAGCTGGTGTCGCTGTTGTGGCAGTCGGTGCAATACATGAGGCTGTTGGCCGTCCACGGCTGGATCAGGCTGGGCACGCCGGTGGGATTCCGGCCGATGGCCGTGACGGGATGATAACTCTGGTTGCCGGCGGAAAACTGCAGCCGCGTGTTGGTCTCGATGAACTGGCGGGAGACGGTGGCCGGGCCGCGTCCCAGGCTGTCAGCATGGCAACGGAAACAAAGTTCATACTCCTTGAGCAGCGGCTTGATGATGCCGCCCGCCGAGGTGACCCCGGCGACGTTGGCCAGCGCGCCGGAGGCGTTGGGCGCGGTGGCGGTGGCGGGCGAGGTGGCGTGCGGATTATGGCAGTCGGCGCAGACCACGTGGCGCGTCTGGGGATTGACCGGGTCTTCAACCGGCGAGTGCGCCTGACTGTTGAGCGTGATGGGATGAAGGCTGGGTTTCTTGAAATCGGCGGCGATATTTTTTCCCGCGGTGGCACCGTTGTGACAATTCAGGCAATTCTGCTCCGGCGCGTCCGCCTGGAGCATGTATTTCCGTGAGCCGGCGTTATGGTTCGAATGGCAGTTCGCGCAGCCGATGGCGGCCATGGTCATGGAAAGGGCGTGCGTCGACGCCATCCACATGGTCGGTTGGTGGCAGGCGGTGCATAAGGCGGAACCGGTGTTGTCCATCACGAGAAATTTGCCGAACTGGTTGTCATGCGGGTTGTGGCAGGCGGTGCATTGCAGCCGGCTCTGGCCGTCCAGCTTGACGGCGGCGGGTAACTGGCTCGGGTCCTTTAGCTCCGAATCGCGCGTCGCCAGCGCCGAGTCGTAGACAAACGAAATCGGGTGGTCGCGGGACAGATCGGTGCCGAGATTGTTCACCCCGGCGGGCATGGTTGTCACGCCGCCCTGCATCGAGATTTCCGCCGCGCCGCTGCTGACGTTGCCCAGCACAACGGTGCCGTCATGGCAGCTCAGGCACAACCGCGACGAGCCGTTGGGTTGGGGCACGGTGATGCCTATGCTCGTCAGCTTGGCGCTATTGTAAACGACATAGTTGGAAACGGACGACGGCGTATGGTTCCACAGCGGCAGCACGCCGCTGGTGTGATGCACCGTGTGACAGAACACACAGACGTTTTTTTCGCTGACAGCCTTAACGCTGCCGGGGCCGACGACGGCGAGGTTATGAACGGAGTTGACCACGCTCGCGCCCGGCGCGCGGACACAAGGCAACGCGGCGAGCAGGATGAAGATAAATTCCACCCGAAACCCGCACCGCCGGGCCGCCGTCCGCCAAAATCGAAGAGAGGTGTTCATGGGCCGATGTATTTGAAAATTTGCACGCGATGGTTGAAGGCGTCCGCGACAAAAATCCGGTTGTCCGCGCTGATGGCGATGCCGTTGGGCAGGCCGAAGCCACCGGGGCCGGTGCCGCTCTCGCCGACGTGCAGCAGCAGTTGTCCGGCCGCATCAAAAATCTGAAAGTTGTCAAAGATCGCGTCCACGACATAAATGCGCCCAGCGGAGTCCGCCGCCACGCCCTTGGGCCGCGCGAAGTGGCCGGAGGTGTCGCCATTGCTGCCGAACTGTGAGACAAAGTTGCCCCGCAAATCAAAAACCTGCACGCGGCTATTCAACGTGTCGGCGACAATCAGATGCCCCCGCCCGTCAGCGGCAAGGCAGGTGGGAAAATTGAATTCGCCCGGCCCGTCGCCGCGCCGGCCGAATTGAAATTGGAATTTTCCGTCCAGGCCAAAAACCAAGACGCTGTGCGCCTGGGAATCCACGACGTAAAGCAAACCGCCGACAATGGCGAGGCCGACGGGACGCTGGAGCAGCGCGGCGATTTCCAACACCAGTTTGCCATCCTCGCGGAAGGCTAAGACTTTTCCCAGCTCGGAATCGGCAACGTAGAAAATGCCGTTGCGCTTGGCGACGGCGACGGGGCTGGCGAACTTGGTTTTGCCGCCGCCGGCGTAGCGCCGCCATTTTTTGTGCGTAAAGTCGGCGTAGCAGACGAGCCTGGCGTCGGTGTCTGTGAGGCAGAGATTACCGGTTTCGTCGAGCGCGACGGCGAAGGGTTTGCGCAGGTTGAGGCTTTCGCCGGTGTCGCCGGTAATCCAGTTGGCGAAGGAGCGGAAGGCCGAGGGATTCTGGCCCGCATCGCGCGGGCCGCGAAGATCCTGCACATAAGCGATGCGCGGCTCGTCCGTGCCCTCCGGTTCGTTCGGCCAAACCCGCGTGGGGGGTCGGAACTGGGCGGCGGGCGGCGGCGCTCCCGCACAGGAAACGAGCAGTGCGGCGGCGAGGCCGGGAAGGAAGCTTTTCAATGTGGAGCGCCAGTTCATGTTCAAAAATTACGCCGCATCCGCAGGTATGCAAAGTCCCTTGTGCGAGACTCGGCAATGTATTCCCGATTATCGTGCTGATAACCAACGCGGAACTCCAGCTTGCCGACCTGCCAATCCAGGGAAGTGCGGGCGGCGAAAAGATTCTGATTATACCCCAAGCCCGTCTCTTGCTGATAACCAGCTTCAACATGCCATCTCAAGGAAGCGACCGGACTCCAATCATAATGAACCATGAAATTGTAGGCGGTGGCGGTCTGGGTCGAGTTGGTGGAGGTGCCGCTGCCCGGGGGATAAATACTCCATTGCTGGCTTAAATCAATGCCGGCGGTGGAATGAAGGGAAACCGGCGCGAAATAACCTTCCGAAAGGGTCAGACTCTGAAAATCGTAGAGCGTGGATTGCTGGTCGGTATAGCTGGCCTGCGCCCGAAAACCGCGCCAATCACAACGTCCGCCCATCTCGAATTGCCGGACATTTTGGAGGAGAAAATCCGGGCTGTTGGCCTCGTTTTCAGTGACGCTGTAGCGGGCATAGATTTCGGCGCGCTCCTGCCAGAAACTCAGGCTGATGTAGCAGTTGTCGCTGATCATAGAGAAACTGCCGGAAGGGTTGGATTGGATGGTGTAAGCCACCGTGACCGCATCGCCGGGCTGGATGTTATTGGGCCCGGCGGGAAAAAATTGAATCTGCCACGGGTCGGTGGTCTTGATGACCGCATATTCGGAGGGATCCAGTTCCAAGTGGTTCTTTTTGACACTGGAGATGGAAATTTCCCGCAACGATTTTAACCGGATAATCATCAGTCCGATGGCGGGCACGGTGTAGGATTCATCCGGGATGAAAACGGTCGAGCCGGTGACTTGCTGGTCGGTCACGTCGTAACCGGCAGTATTGCCAAGCGTCAGTCGCCCCCAGCCGCCAAGGCGCTTGCTGTAGTTCTCGGAATGGCTGGCGCCGAGCGAAACTGAATCAAAACTGGAGCCGCCGAACGTGCTGCTCAAGATGGAGCCGTGAACATTGATGCTGGAGGTCAGGCTCTCGTAAAGTTGATGACTGAGACCGGCGGCAAAGGAATTGTTGATGGAATCGGCGTCGTTGCCAACGAAGTCGGAAAATGAATAATTGTAAAAACTTTGCAGGTGCGGGGTGTGCGCCAGATTATAACCGACCGAGGCGTTCAAGTCCGACAAGTCGGCTCCTTGAGTCGTGGAAATATTGTTATAACGCAGCATCGAACTCAACGTGCTTTTTCCAAAATGTTCCAAGTCGGTTACGGAGACGTTGTGATAGGTGCTCCCGGTCGAAAAGTTGGCCAGCTTGTAGCGCGAGTCATAACTCTGATTGCTGAACTGGTAGTTCAAATCCGTGACGTCCTGTTTCTTGCGCTCGTTGCGGGCATGGAGCTTCAAAGAAAGCTTGTCCTGCAAGGACTCTCGAAAGGAATCCACCGTGTCCGTGCTGGACTTGTCAATCGTGAGCGTGACCGGCACCGGCCCTTCGCGATATCCGGTCACGACCCCCCAGTTTTCCGAATCGGCGATCGCCGAATTGAAGAAGTCGTATTGAAAATCATCGTGTGAACGGCCATAGCTAACCGTCGTTGTATACGGTTTTTCGCGCAGCAAGTCGCCTTTCAAAAGACCGTTCAACATTAAAGATTGCCGATTTAAACTATACCCGGTCCCGTCAGCCTGCTCATAACTGTAACCGGGTTCGGCCAGGATGGAAAATGTGAACAGATTGGGATGGTATAAATAATTATTCCAGCCGATGCCCAGGCCGGGCGCAAGATAAAGACGCTGGCTGTCAAAGCTGGTGCTTCCGGACGACTTGGCTACATAGGTGCTTCGTTCCGCCTCCACATCCATCTTGAGATAGCGCAAGTGGGGAATAAACTCCGTCCACAAAGGATCCTCGCGTTCCAGCCAACGGCCCGACGATTGTGCCCAGCCACGCGCCCCCGCCGCCGCCAGCACCAGCCAGACAAGCGCGTGCAGCAACCGACGTTGGCCTTGTTTCTCCTGGTAACGCATGGCTTACTTGGGAACCGCCGACGGTTTCAACAGTTTCGCGTTGGCCGCGACGTGAGGATCATGGCAAGCCGTGCAGGATTTGCCGTCCGCTCCGGCGTGACCTTTGACCGCTTTCAAATCCTTGTCCTCATGGCATTCGCCGCAGACCTTCAAGATGTCTTTGGCCAGCAAATACTTCTCCGCCGATTTGTGCGGCTGGTGACAACCGGTGCAGTCGTCCACCACGTCGTGCTTGAATTTCGCCTTCTCCAGAAAATTGTCGTGGCAATCCCAGCACAAGGTGACGGGCTTCTTGACAAGCATTCCTTTGATGTCCGAACCATGCGGCGAGTGACACGCCAGGCATTCGCCGTTTTCCGCTGGCTGGTGCTTGAACTTGCCGCCCGCCGTCATGTCATCGTGACAATCCGCGCACAACGCCCCGCCGACCTTCAGCACCAGCTTCTTGTTCTTGCCGGCGTGCGGCGTGTGGCAGGCAACACATTCCCCGTTCTCCGCCGGCTGGTGCTTGAACTTGGCCTTGCCGGGCACGTCCTCGTGACACTCGCCGCAGGTTTCCTTGACCGATTTTTTCAGCAGACCCTTGAAGTTGCCCGCGTGCGGCGTGTGGCAGTCAATGCAGTCGCCGGACTCGACGGCCTGATGCTTGTATTGGCCCGCGTCGAGTGGATTGTCGTGACAGATGAGGCAGAGGTCGCTCCCTTTCTTGACCAGCAATTTTTTGTTGAAGGACTGATGCGGATCGTGACAGCTCTTGCATTCGCCGTTTTCCACCGGCGAATGCTTGACCTTCATGCTCGCCAGAAAATCCTTGTGACAGGTAAAACAGAGCTTTGGCGGCTTGGCGACCAGTTCCATCGAAAATTCGGATTGATGACATTTGGTGCATTTATTCTCCTCATAGGGCTTGTGGATGACGGGCGTCGGAGGCGAAAACCGGGCGGGTTTCGCCGCCACGCCGGGCTGGACGGCGTTGGTTTTGCTTCCCATCGACCTCTCTGCCGGGACGGAACCGGCGGCCGTCTCCGGCGGCACTCCGTCAAAAAAGAAAGTCAGCCATTTGCGCTTGGTGGCGCTGCTACAACCCTCCGTCAGCAAAAGCCCACCAACACTGATGACCAATACCAGCAATATAGTGGGGCGGTTTTTCATTTTTGCTTGGAACCACCCCGCAGCCGGTCAAGCCCTGTCATCACTTCTTACTCCCGTATCCATAAACACCGACCTTATGGCCGCCGAACTGGTTGATGACAAACACCAGATATTCCACCTTGAAGCCGGGCGCGATGAATTGCTTAAAAAAATCCACGTCTTCATAATCCACCACCACCTTCGCCGGCAGGTTTTTAAAATCTTTGTCGACAAGCGGATCCCCAAAAAAGGTCAGCATCCGGCCCTCATTATTGAATATTTGAATGACTTGTTGCATGGCATCCACGGTGTAAAGCTGTTGCTCGCGGTCCAGGGCAATCCCTTTGAGGCGGCTGAACTGCCCCAGCCCATTGCCAAACTCACCAATCGAATGCAGGAATTTGCCGTCCGCATCAAACACCTTGACTCGAAAATCACCCGTGTCTGCGACATATATCCGCCCCCGTGAATCCAGTGCCAGATTGGTCGGCGTCAACAGATCATTGGTCGCATCCCGGCTGCGCGGGATGTCAAACAGCGGCGACCGCGTCGCCTTGTCAAAAACCCGCACGGAATGTTTCATCAGATCCGCCACATAAATCCGATCCTGGTTCACCGCCACGTCGCGCGGTTTCAACTCCCCCGCTTTGCCAATGGCCGCCACATAATTTTCCTTGTTGTCAAAAATCAGCACCTGATTCCGTCCGGCATCGGCCACATACAGGGTGCCATCCGTATCCACCG